>Ga0247727_10000411_pt1 | contig 104350 bp, 78 predicted proteins | sample WisWelCaveWW1625_FD_202498 | JGI IMG/M metagenome (GOLD analysis project Ga0247727, IMG submission 202498) | Biofilm microbial communities from Wishing Well Cave, Virginia, United States - WW16-25 | ecosystem: Environmental > Aquatic > Deep subsurface > Groundwater > Cave microbial mat... | reverse complement strand
GAACCCATGCCTCCAAGGTTTGCTTTTGCTCCGGAGTCATCGGCAGACTACTGGCTGGATTCCACATGCTGACGAGCATATCGTGAAATCCAGCATTGTAAAGAATTAACTGTTACACAACACTAGCAGAAATTCTGGAGCGGAAGTTGAAGGGCTGAGTTGGCGCTTCCTTTCCGCCCTCAAGGCCTTTTCAAACGAAAGAACTGCTGGCCGTTTGTCACGCCGGCTTGAATGACGTATTGCCCGTTGGTTTGCACGGGCGGAACTGTCACGGAACTCCAACCAGCGGTCGCGCTCAGGCCGGAGGTCGTCTGCAAATTGAATCCCGCGGCGGACACCGGCCAGGACACGAGCACCTTGGTTCCGGCGCAGGCGATGTCGAGTTTGATCGGCTCGAAGTCAAAAGCCAGCGCGTAGGTTTCGCTCGGACTGACCGTGCCGAGGCCGCCGTGCTGGAGCACCTGCAAGTCGTAGCGGCCCGCCGGGAGGCTGGGCAGGAACAGGTGTTCCACATTGTCCACGCTGCTCCGGCTCGAACTGACGAGGTTGCTGTTGGCGGTATCGTAGAGGAACAAGTCGAGATTGTTGATGCCCGATTGACTGAGGTGCCGATTCCAGACCAGCGTTGCCGTGAGGCTGAAACGGGCGGTCTGTCCCGCATTCAGTGTGAAGTAATAATGGTTCACGCCGTCGTTGAGAGGGCTGGTGGAAACGGTGTTGAAATCCCAGCCGCGGGCCACTGGCACGGAGTTCGGGTTGCCGGTCGGAAAATGATTTCCCCCCACGCCGGGCGAGGTGGATTCGATGAACGGCCGCCTTCCGCCCAGCAACTGCCGCCACGAGTTGTAAGCGTTGACCACGCCCGCGCCATGGCGGGCATCCAGGGGCGCGGTCGGGCCATTGGTCCAATTGGGCGGTTTGACCGCGCCATTGAGCAGGAGCGTTTTGAGCGTGAGCACGTTTGTGGCGGTGGCGGCCGTCCCGGCCCCGGCGTCATCGCGCGCGGCGGATTGGAACAACAGCGCGGCCACGCCGGCCACGAGCGGCGTGGAATAGCTGGTCACGGCCTCCGGTGCGGTGATGTCCGGCTTGGCCCGCCCGCCGTTGGTGGTGGGGCCGACGCTGGACGCGCCGCCGAAGGCAGCGACGGAAATGACGTTGTACGCGGTGGACGGTGGTTGCGGCGGCCCGCCGTTGCCGGCACCCGAGGCAATGAGCGTGTTGTAGGTGGCGACGTAGTTGTCATAATGCGACTCGGAGGACTGTCCGAGGGGCAGATCCAGTCCGCCAATAAAACTCTGGTTCACCACGCGGGCACGAATCGGCATCAGACCCGGAACCACCGTGAGGACGAAATACACCGCTTCGTAGTTGTCCAAGGACGCGATGCTTGGAGCCACGCCTCCGTCGGAACCGTAGAAATTGATTCCAACCGAACCGGCGTGGCCGGACTCCTGGCCGAGTGAATTGGGGTAGTTGGTGCTGGATCCGTCGGCAGAAATCCAGGTGAACAGACTCACGGGCTGGGCGACCGTGGCGGGGTTGACTTCCCAAGTCGGATCGCCGGCCTCGGGTTGGGCGGCCGGCACCCCGGCACCGGTCAAGGACGCGTCCTCGTTCCGCATCGGCGTTACGCCGATGGTGTCCAGTACGCCGGCTGCGCCTGGAGGAATTGATGACAGCAGCAACACGGCACAGACCGTGATTTGTCGGGCAAATGGCACGTCGGACATTCGGACGAGTTGGGATGTGAATCAAGTTTGAGCATTCGCCGGAATGCGAACTCGACTTCAGAAGCCACGCGGTTCATGGAGGACTCGAGGCGCAAGGGCCATCCGGCAGTTTTGGCGCCAAGGAGAAACCTCTTTTCTGGGCGATGATTTTCCCTATCGTCGGGCTGTGATGTTTTCCGAAATCAAATCAGTCCACTTGGACGGCATCTGCGGCACGGTCAAGGCGTCCACGATTGCGCTGTTGAAGGAGCAAGGGCTGGCGCGAGTCAACGACCCCGGTTCATACGGGCCAGGCGTTCAAACTCCAACTCAAGTTTTATGCGACCCGACCTTGATCGCCTGCCAAATGGCTATTCCAGGCGCGCTTTCCTGAAGGCCAGTTCCGCGGCTGCCGGGGGATTCGCGTTGGGCGCTTCCGCGTGGCCGGTTTCTGCTGAGGCGAAACCGCAGGCTTCCGCAATTGCAGTTGCCGATCTGCCCAGGGGCACGGCGCCCAAGCCGGTTTTGTTTCCGCATTTTCCGAGTCGCCTGCACTCGTTCGTGTGGCGCAACTGGCCCTTGGTCACCACGGAGCGGATGGCGCGTGTCATTGGCGCGAAGCCGGCGGACATCGTGCGTATGGGGCGTGCGATGGGGTTGGGCGATCCGCCGCGCATCACCCGCGATCTGAAGGCGCGTTCCTACATCACCGTCATCAAGCGCAACTGGCATCTGCTGCCTTACGAACAACTGCTCGAACTGCTGGGCTGGACTGCGCAACAACTCGCCTTCACGTTGCGCGAAGATGATTTCCTGTGGGTCAAGCTCGGCAATCTCAAACCACAGTGCGAGCCGTTGCCCTATCAGCTCCCGGACGAAAACATCTTCCGACGCGAGCGGGAAATCGCCCGAATCATCCGCGAAGAATTCCCGCACGGCGTCGCCCGGTCAGGCGAGCCGCTGTTCCAATTCGTCTCCGAGCTTTCGCGCCAGGCCGATCAACCCTCAGCCCTCAACTCTCAACCCTCAACCAGCCTCCGCTTCTGCTACTCCTACATCGCGCTTTACGGCGATCCGTTGCTGGAGAAGCACACCGACTCGTATCCGGACAGACTGCTCGCACGACTTGCACAGACCGGTGTCAACGGCGTCTGGTTGCAGGCGGTGCTGCACAAGCTGGCGCCATTTCCGTGGGGGCCGGAACGCAGCGCGCGGCACGAGGAGCGTTTGAAAAATCTGCGGGCGCTCTTGGCGCGGGCCGGCCGGCACGGCATCAAAGTTTTCCTCTATTTGAACGAGCCGCGCGCCTGGCCGTTGCGATTTTTCGAGGATCGCCCGCAACTCAAGGGCGTCGTCGAGGGCGATCACGCGGCGCTCTGCACCAGCGTGCCGGAAGTTCAGACGTTTATCGTGGATTCCATCGCCACAATCTGCCGCGCGGCGCCGGGCTTGGGCGGCTTCTTCAGCATCACGGCGTCGGAGAACCTTACCAACTGCTGGTCGCACGGCGCCGGGGCGAAGTGCCCGCGGTGTGGCAAGCGTCCGCCCCCGGAGGTGATCGCCGAAGTCAACCGGCTGTTTCACGACGGCATTTGCGAAGCCGGCTCGGATGCGCAACTTATCGCGTGGGATTGGGGCTGGAACGATGCCTGGGCGGGCGACGCCATCAAGCAGTTGCCGGCAGAGGCCGCGCTGCAAAGCGTGAGCGAGTGGAGCCTGCCCATCGAGCGCGGCGGAGTGAAGAGCGAGGTGGGCGAGTATTCGATTTCCGCCATTGGACCGGGGCCGCGGGCGCAACGGCACTGGAGGATCGCCCGCGAACGCGGATTGAAAACCATCGCGAAAATCCAGGCAGGTTGCACGTGGGAACTTTCCGCGGTGCCGTACATCCCGGCAGTTGAGAATGTCGCGCGTCACGCCGAAAACCTGCGCGGCGCGAACGTCAACGGCTTGATGCTGGGCTGGACGCTTGGCGGCTACCCGTCGCCGAATCTGGAAGTCGTGGCCGAGGTGCTCGCCGGCCGGTCCGCAGACGAAGCCATGCAGCGTGTGGCGGAGCGGTGTTTTGGCAAATTGCTCGCGCCGGAAGTTGTGAAGGCATGGCGCAGCTTCAGCGCGGCGTTTCGCGAGTTTCCGTATCACGGTGGTCTGCTCTACAACGGCCCGCAACAACTTGGTCCGGCGAATCTGCTTTGGGCTAAGCCAACGGGTTACGCCGCCACGATGGTCGGCTTTCCGTATGACGACCTCGATGGTTGGCGCGCCGTCTATCCACCGGAGATTTTCGTCCAGCAGTTCGACAAAGTGGCCGATGGCTTCGATCACGCGCTGAAGGAGCTTGAAACCGCGGCGCTGCGGCACAAGGCGGTCACGCGTGAGCAGCGCGCGGCCTTGCTTGGGGAGTGCGGCGTGGCCGAGGCGGCGGCGATTCATTTCCGCAGCGCCGCCAACCAGGGTCGCTTCGTGGTAGCGCGCCGCGCGCTGACTGCCGCCAAAACGCGCGATGACGTTGAGGCACAGGCCGCGATCCTAGAACGCGTGTTGAAGCACGAAATCACTCTCGCCAGGCGGCTGCACGCGATCCAATTGCGCGACTCACGCATCGGTTTCGAGGCGACCAACCAGTATTACTACGTGCCCGCCGATCTCGCGGAGAAGGTTCTGAACTGCCGGCAACTGCTCGGTGAATGGCTGCTGCGCGTTCGCGGGCGATGATCCGCGCGCCGAAGGTATTTTCTGATGTGTGGACTCGCACGCGCGAATCCTGTATTCCAATACTTCATGCGCTCATTACTTTCGGGTGTCGCCGCGACGGCGCTGGCCTGCGCCGGCGCCACCGCGGCAGATTGGCCGCAGTTTCGTGGTCCAAACGGCGATGGCACGACTTCCGCAAAAAACATCCCTGTCACCTGGAGTGAAACCGATAATCTGGTCTGGAAGGTCAGCCTGCCCGGACGGGGACGTTCATCACCGGTGGTACTCGGCGACCGCATCTGGCTCACGCTGGCGGTGGAGCAAGGCGTCGTCCGGACTCGCATTCAGGGTGATGACATGCAAACCGCCGAGCATATCTCGCTCGAAGCCGTCTGCGTTGACGCCGGGAAGGGAAACATTCTCTGGCGCACGCCGCTGTTCGCGGTGGACAAACCCGCTCCGGTCCATTGGTTCAACAGTTGGGCGACGCCGACGCCGGTCGTCGAGCCGGGCCGGCTGTATTGCGATTTCGGCACGTTCGGCACGGCGTGCCTCGATGCGAAGACCGGCAAGGTGATTTGGCAAACGCGGTTGCCGCTCGATCACCAGGTCGGCCCGGGGAGTTCGCCGGTGCTCTACAAAAACCTCCTGGTCTTGGTCCGCGATGGCCGCGACGCGCAATACGTCGCCGCCCTCGACAAGCGGACTGGCAGACAGTCCTGGCGCACCGAACGGCCGCCGATTGAAGCCTCCAGCGGAAACCTGAAAAAGTCCTTCGTCACGCCGTTGATCGTCAACGCCGCGGCCCGCGCGCAATTGATCTCGCCCACCGCGCACTGGGTGGTTTCCTACGATCCGGCCGACGGCCGGGAAATCTGGCGCGCTCGCCACGGCACGGGATTTTCCATCGGCTCGTGTCCCGTGTTCGCCGCCGGCGTGGCGTTTTTCAGCACCGGCTGCATGAAGCCGCAACTGTGCGCCTTCCGCGCGGACGGCGAGGGCGACGTGACCACGAGCCACGCCGCGTGGAGGACGTCGAAGCAGGTGCCGGTGATGTCCTCGCCGGTGATGCTCGGCAACCAGCTTTTCTGGGTGTCGGACGACGGGATGGCCAACTGCGGCGGCGCCAAGGACGGGGAGACGCACTGGCAGGAGCGATTGAACCAGCAACACCTCGCGTCGCCGCTGCTCGCCGAGGGACGGATTTATTTTTTTGGCAAGGAAGGCAGGACCACCGTGGTGAAGGCCGGCAAGACTTTCGAAAAGCTCGCTGAGAACCAGCTCGAAGGCACGGTGGTCGCAACGCCCGCCATCGTTGATCGGACAGTTTTCCTGAGGACGGACAGCCATTTGTATCGGATTGGAAGCCGGTAGAAGCCCATTGCAAGTGTTCACTGCCGGCTGTTCCCTTCGGCTTCCCCGGGTTTCTCCATTTCCGCATCATTAGCGAGACGCACCCGGCATGCACCGGTGGGTGAAGTTTCTGCAGGCCGACGGGGCGCGGACTTCAGTCCGCTTCATCGTGCGAGGTCGTGAGTGCCTGCCAGAATCCTGCGTGGCTCGGCGATCGTATGTCGAAGCGGACTGAAATCCGCACTCCTGTGCCTGACGCTTCGGGTCCTTTGTCCTGACCCGTCTCGTTTAGTGTTGCCTCGTCTTTGGCTCCGTTCATACTTCGTTCCATGCAAATTGGAGCCAATGGTCGGGATTGAACCGACGACCTACGGTTTACGAAACCGTTGCTCTACCACTGAGCTACATTGGCAGCCAGCCACTGACCGGAATATGCTTACCGGCGACCGTCCCTCCGGTCAAGCCGGCTGTTCATCGTATCAAGCAGTGAAAGAACTCTCCCGGGTGATGATTTGCCTGGGCCAACGGTGACGCAATCGCCTGATCCAAGCCTCCGGTCCCACAACCTCATGCCGGAGCGGCGCCTCCTTCGAAAACCCACGCGCCATAGCCGACCACCTTGTTGCGAGGTCCGGCGGTGTCGCCCGAGTTTCGCAAATCCACCGTGCGCGCACGGAGTCCCCGCCGCCGCGCCGTCTGGAGCAAACCGCAGATCGGCGTCCGCCCGCAAGCCTGGGTCTCAGCGATGTCTTCCGGGCGAAGCGACTCAATGGCCTCCGCCGTGGCCGCATCGAGTCCTCGCGCGCTGGCGTGATCGTGGTAATGACTCAGGTCCGAACTGATGACGAACCGGGTTTCGTCTCCACCCCAAAGCGCCTCAATCACCTCGGCCACCTCCTGGTAGTTCGCCGAACCTACGACGAGCGGGACGATTTTGAAATCAGCCAGCACGACTTGCAGGAACGGGAGATGAACTTCGAGCGAATGTTCCTGGGCGTGGGCCTCGTCCATGACGCACACTTGCGGCAGGGATTGGATTTGGCGCACAGCCTCCTGGTCCACGCGGACGTCACCCAGCGGCGTCGCCCAGAACTCGTCGCTTGTGGCCGCCAGGCCACGGACCGCCACGCGGTGGGCCGGTCCAATCAGGATCACCCGCCGGACGAAGTCTCGTGCAGGTGACAGCCGGGCGTAAGCCGACGCCGCAATCGGTCCGGAGTAAATGTAACCGGCGTGCGGCGCGATGATGGCCTTGGGGGTGGATCCCGCCTCGGGCCGTGCGTCACGCAAATACTCCCCCGTCATGCGCCGCAGTTCGGAAGGATCGCGGGGATAAAACATCCCGGCGACGGCGGGCGGACGGATGCGTTGCGAGGCGGCGCGCATGAGGCGTGATTCAGTTTTGCAGCATCACCCTGCGCGGCACGCGCCGGAATCTGGCAGACGCCGGATCGCCCGTGGAAACCTCGGTCGCGCCGCCCGCGGGCCAGATGCCTGGAATCGCGGCCTGGCAACGCGGACACCCGCCTTCGGGTGTGATCTTGTATTCTTGCACCACGTAGCCGGTCCGCGCGATGAGCATCTCGCCGCAAGCCGGACAGTAAGTGTTCTCCCAGCGGTCCACCTGCCCCGGCACGTTGCCGGCGTAAACGAATCGCAACCCCTCCTCCGCTCCAATCTCCGCCGCCCGGACCAATTGGCGCGCCGTCGTCCCGGGCGGATCCGTCATCTTGTAGTCTGGATGAAACGCAGTAACGTGCCAGGGAATATCCCGACTCACTGAGGCGAGGAACTTTGCGATGGCGCGCAACTCGGCCTCGCTATCGTTGAAGCCCGGGACGACGAGCGTGACCACTTCGAGCCACAGGCCGCGCTCATGCACCATGCGCACGCCGTTGCAGACGTGTTCCAACGTGCCGCCGAGCGTGCGATACCGTTTGTCGTCGAATCCTTTCAGATCAATCTTGTAGCAAACGATCCACGGCTTGATGAAATCAAGGGCCTCGGGCGTGGCGTTGCCGTTCGAGACGAAGGCGCACGGCAACCCGGCCTGCTTCGCCTGCTGAAAAACCGCCACGGCCCACTCGGCGGTGATGAGCGGTTCGTTGTAGCTCGACACGACAAGTTTTGCGCCGGTGCGTTGCGCGGCCTGGACGATCTGCGCGGGACTGAGTTCGACGATGGGGGTGCCCGCCGCCTCGTCGCGCAAGGCCTGGCTCGTCACCCAGTTCTGGCAATAGCCGCAATGAAAATCGCAGCCCAACATCCCGAACGTGAGCGCGTCGCTGCCGGGATAAACGTGGAAGAACGGTTTTTTTTCGACCGGATCGCTGGCCAGCCCGCCCGCGACGTAGCCGAACGGAACGCGCAGTTGCCCGCCTTCGTTGTAGCGCACCTTGCAAATGCCGCGCCGCCCATCGGCGATCAGGCAGCGATGCCCGCACGCCACGCAGCGAATCCGCCCCTCCTCCGTGCGCCAGAGCGTGCCCACCGCCGTGCGACGGGCCAAGGCGTCGGCCAGGGCTCCGTCCGCACGGCGTGGCTGCGAAGGTGCAGGCGCGGATTGTTCACTCGCTGGCGTTTCGATTCTCATCTCGTCCGATGCTCCGAGGAAAGGTTGCTCCCCAGGCGGACGCTTGTCAAAAAGGGAGAACGCATTTTCAAATCGTAGCCGGACGCTTGCGAGACGTGCCGCCCACGTTTCGACATTGACGGTCGGCGCGCAGAAGCTACCATGCGCACCCTGATTTTCTTAACCTGAAACGAAAACGAAAACTATGGCTGTGAAAGTGGCAATCAACGGGTTCGGACGCATCGGCCGCCTCGTGTTCCGTGCGCTGGTTGAACAAGGCCTCGTGGGCAAGGACATCGAAGTCGTCGCAGTGGGCGACATCGTGCCGGCGGACAATCTGGGGTATCTCCTGAAATACGACTCCATCCAGGGCCGCTTCAAGGGCGAGGTCGGTAGCAAAGCGTCGCCCGAAGCCATCGCCAAGGCCGAGGCCGAGACGAAAAAAGCCGGCAAAAAAGTGGAGCCGGAGGACGACATTCTCATCGTCAACGGCAAAGAGATCAAAGTCGTCAGCGCGAAGTCCCCGGCGGAACTTCCTTGGAAGGCGATGGGTGTGCAACTCGTCATCGAATCCACCGGCCTGTTCACGGACGTCGAAAAAGCGGAGGGCCACCGCACGGCCGGCGCAAGCAAGGTGATCATTTCCGCGCCGGCCAAAGGCGATTGCCTTACCATCGTCATGGGCGTGAACGACGACAAATACGACGCGGCCAAACACCATATCGTTTCAAACGCCTCCTGCACCACGAACTGTCTCGCTCCCATTGTCCACGTGCTGCTCAAGGAAGGCTTCGGCGTGGACGAGGGATTGATGACCACCGTTCACAGCTACACCGCCACGCAAAAAACCGTGGACGGCCCGAGCAAGAAGGATTGGAAAGGCGGACGCACCGCGGCGCAGAATCTGATTCCCTCGACCACCGGCGCCGCAAAAGCCGTCGGCCTCGTGCTGCCCGAAGTGAAAGGCAAACTCACCGGCATGGCGTTCCGCGTGCCGACGCCGACCGTCTCCGTCGTGGACCTCACCGTGAAGACCGTGAAGGAAACCAGCTACGCGGACATCTCCGCCGCGATGAAGCGGGCCAGCGAAACCTATCTCAAAGGCATTCTCGGCTACACTGAAGACGAGGTCGTCAGCTCGGACTTCATTCATTGCGAACTCTCCTCGATCTTCGACGCCGGCTCGGGCATCGAACTGAACAAGAAGTTTTTCAAGCTCGTGAGTTGGTACGACAACGAGTGGGGTTACAGTTGCCGCGTGGGCGACTTGATCAAGCTGATGATCAAGAAGGGCATCTAGCCTCGCATTACCAAGCGTTTCGCCAATGGCGGTCCAGTGATGGGCCGCCGTTGCACCTTGGGAACGATTGGCGCCGCACTTTGGGATTGATCAATGCGCCGCAAGAGCGCATCAATTTGACATCGCCCCAGTGTTGGCCGCCGGCGCGGGCCTTCGCCGAAACACCGGTCGTTGCCTATGTCCGAAGGTGAACATCAAGTTCCGCCGCCGTTGACGAACCAGCGGTTTGTCACGACGCACTGGAGTGTCGTGCTGGCCAGCAAGGCCTCGGATGCGCGCGACGCAGACGAGGCGCTGGAGCAGTTGTGCCGCACTTACTGGGGCGCGCTCTACGGCTACATCCGCCGCGCCGGACATCCGCCTGCCGACGCCGCCGACCTGACTCAAGCTTTTTTCGCCCGCTTCCTCGAAAAGGAATTCATTCAGGACGTGGACCGGCAGAAGGGCAAGTTCCGCTCGTTCCTCCTGAAAACGCTGAACCATTTCCTCGCCGATGAATGGCGGCACGCTCACGCCGAAAAGCGCGCGGGTTCACACCCAGCGATTTCAATCAATGCCGAGGATTGGGAAACACGTTTCGGACACGAACTGGCTTCGGACCTGACCCCCGAAAAACTCTTTGAGCGGCGCTGGGCGATGGCGCTCTTCGAGCAGGCACTCGCGCGCGTCCGCGAGGAGTCCGTCCAGGCGGGGAAGGGCGCTCAATTCGAGTTGCTGAAAGACTTCCTGTCCAGCGCCAGCAGTGACGGCGCGTATGCCACAGTGGCCAATCAACTCAGCGTGAATCCGGGGACCGTGGCCGTGCTCGTGCATCGCCTGCGCAAACGTTACGGTGAACTGGTCCGCGAAGAAATCGCACACACGGTTTCCAGCCCCGACGAAGTGGAAGCTGAATTGCGTCACCTGCTCGGCGTGCTCGGTGGTTGATGCCTGAACGGCGCCGGCTCGCGGCCAACGCCGCGGTGGATTCACTTTGCATGTAATTCCGAGCGCGCAATTCCGCTGTAGTAGTCAGTTCAACATGGCTTAGTCATGATCGTGAAACGCACATGCCCGCAGTGCGGAACGAGTCGCTCCCCCGACTCGCTGTCGGGACTTTGCCCAAAGTGCCTGGTGCGATTTTCGTTCGTGGAGCTGGCCGATCATTTCCGCGGCGTCGGAGGCGAAGATGTTCTCACGCCGCCGGCTGATTCCGCGGCCCCATCGCTGCCGCGGCAGTTCGGGGATTACGAGGTGTTGGAAGAACTCGCCCGGGGCGGGATGGGCGTGGTCTATCGAGCGCGCCAGACCAGCCTGCACCGGACGGTGGCCTTGAAGATGGTCGCCGCGGGTCACCTTGCCTCGCCCACCGCGGTCCAGCGCTTCAAGACCGAGGCCGAAGCCGCCGCCAATCTCGAACACCCGAACATCGTGCCGATTTATGAGATTGGCGAACTCGCTGGGCAGCATTACTTCACCATGAAGCTGGTCGAGGGCGCCAGCCTGGCGCAACGACTGGCGGATTTCACACTGGCCCGCGCCGATCCGCCGTCAGGACACAAAACTGCGGCGATCCGGCAGCAGGCCCATCGGCTGGCGGTCCTCCTGGCCAAAGTGGCCGAAGCCGTTCACTATGCGCACCAACGCGGCATCCTGCACCGCGACCTCAAACCGGGGAATATTCTGATTGATCAGGAGGGCCAGCCGCACCTCACCGACTTCGGGCTGGCCAAGCGAATTGCCGCGGACAGCGATTTGACTTTGTCCGGCGAGATCATGGGCACACCCGCCTACATGGCCCCGGAGCAGGCCGCCGGCAACGTGCGCCAGATCACCACGGCGGCGGACGTTTTCAGTCTGGGCGCGATTCTCCATCAACTTCTCACGGGCCGCGTGCCGTTCTCGGGGGCGACGCCCGTGGAAGTCTTCCACGCGATCATTCACGACGAACCACCGGCGCCGCGCGCGCTGAATCCGGCCGTGCCGCGGGACCTGGAAACGATTTGCCTGAAATGCCTGGAGAAGGACCCCGCCAAACGATTTGGCAGCGCCAGGGACCTCGCGGACGAACTGCGACGTTTCGCACACGGCGAACCGATTCTTGCGCGCCCGGTCAGCCGCGCGGAAAAGCTCTGGCGCTGGAGTCGGCGCAACCCGGCGCTGGCGGGGTTCGCGGTCGCCACGCTCCTGTTGTTGCTGACCGTGGTGGTCGGCGCGCCCATCGCCGTCTGGCGCGAGTCAGCGTTGCGTCGCCATGCTGAAGCCGAAGCCAGCAAGAGCCGGCAGGTGACGCAGTTGCTCGAGGACACGCTCGAAGCAGTCGGACGATCCCGAGCGTTGGGCCACGATACGCAGATGCTCAAAGCGATGCTGGACCTGACCGCCGAGCGCCTCAGCCACGGCCTGACCAACCAACCGGAGGTCGAGGCCGAAGTGCGGCTGGTGCTGGGCAAAACCTACCGGGAACTCGGCTTGTACGCGGAAGCCGAAGCCATGACCCGCGACGCGCTGCGACTGCGGGAATTGGTCTTCGGTGCGGAACACCTGGCCGTGGCCGAAGCGCTCTCCAGCCTCGGCGCCGCGCTCTATCTCAACAGCAAGCTGACCAACGCGGCGCCGGTCGCCAGCAACGCCGTGGCGATGATGAAGAAGTTCCACGGGCCGGAACACCCGGACGTGGCCGCGGCGCTGCACAGCCTGGGCAACATTCTGCAAACGAGCGGCGATGTGCATGGCGCCGTGAACGTCCACCGCGAGGCGCTGGCCATGCGATTGAGGCTGTTGGGGCCTGCGCACGCGGATGTCGCCGCCTCGCAGAACAGCCTGGCGAATGACTTTTTGCTGCGCGGCGACATGGCCGACGCCGAGCCGTTCTACCGAAAGGCCCTGGCCATTTACGAGACGAGCCCCGGGCCGACGAACCTGTTCGTGGCCAAGGTGAACCACAATCTCGGAATTGTTCTGAGCCGGAAGGGCGACTTGACCGGCGCCGAAACGGTCCAACTCAATGTGCTGGCCATCCGCCGAGCCATTCTGCCCGAGGATCACCCGGACATCGGCGTAACGCTCAATGAACTGGCGATTGTGCTGGCGGCTCAAGGCCGACTCGTCGAGGCCGGAGCCAGGGTGACCGAGGCCGCCCGGAAGAAGTTGACAGGCTGGCGTGCCACCACCACCACCAACACGCTCGCGATCATCCTGGGCAAGAAAGGCGATCTCGCCGCCGCGGAGGAGAAATACCGCCAGACGTTGGCGAGACGAATTGAACTGCTGGGGGAAGACCAGCCCGCCTCGGCCGAAACCCGCAACCTGCTCGGCATCCTTCTGGCGGCCCGCGGCGACCTCGCCGGCGCCGAGGAACAACTTCGTCGGACGCTCGCGTTGGTCAAACAGTCGCGGAGCGAGGCGCATCCGGACCTGATCACCGCCCTCTGGCCACTGGCCTGGGTGTTGCGACAACAGGGAAACCTGATCGAAGCCGAATCGCGCCACACCGAGGCCGTGTCCCTGAGCCGCCAACGCGGCGAGTACAGTGCCTGGACTTTGTTCGCCAGCATTTACGAGTTGACCGACTTACTGCAGGTCCAGGGGAAATTCGCCGAAGCTCAGCCGCTTCTGCTGGAAGCCTTCGGTTACACGCAGACCGATCAGAGCGCCAACGTATCCTTCCGGCGGAGTGTGATCGAACGGTTGGTGCGGCTCTGTGAAGCGTCGGGCAAACCGGAGCAAGCGGCGGAGTGGCGGAAAAAGCTTTTGGAAATCGAAGCGGATTCCGGAACGGGTGCGCCTGCAAAGTCACCGAACCCGTGACGATGCGTTCGAAGCCGCCAATCGAGACCGGCTGTGGAAGCGCCGCGCGGCGGAGACGCGGCCAAATCCGTCGCACACTTGCAGCCGTTTCACTTGCCGGAACCCGCAGCCTTATTCCCCTGCCAATCATTCCCCTGCCATTTCCCGGACGGCAGGGGAATGATTGGCAGGGGAATGGGAAAAGGAATTGGTCTGCGAAGTTGGCCGGAACATGGGGACAGAAAATTTGAGGACAGATAAATGAAATGGATTTTGCTGTCTCCCATTTTTCTGTCAACGCCGCCGCCGAAACATTTTGAAAATTTCCTGAAATCCCGCGCCGAAAAGTTCGCTGTAGGGAATGAAGACCAAGACTGGGCGACCCCAGTTGAACGAGTGAAACGACCATGAAAACAACCGTTACTGCCGAAGCCCGCCATGAATTCCTCCAGCCATTCCGTTGCCAAACATTCCCCTGCCGATCTCGGGGAAGGCAGGGGAATGTGCGGCAGGGGAATGGGGCCGCGGACTTTTGCCAGAATATGAAAACAACCCCAAACCTCGGTCAGTTGCTGGCGATTGCGCTGCCACTTGTCCTCGCCGTCACGCGCGCCTCCGCCGCCACGCGCTACGTCTGGCAGGACAGCCCCAGCCCCGCGCCGCCTTACACCTCTTGGGCCACCGCCGCCACGAACATCCAACTCGCCGTGGACGCCGCCGCGCCCGGCGATCAAGTCTTGGTGACGAACGGCCTGTACGCCGCTGGCGGGCGGGCAGTCTATGGCACCATGACAAACCGCGTGGCCGTTGACCGTCACATTACGGTCGCAAGCGTTAACGGGCGAGAGGTGACGATTATTCAAGGTTACCAAGAGCCCGGCACCACCAACGGCAACAGTGCGATCCGTTGTGTTTACCTGACCAACGGCGCCAGTCTGTCCGGGTTCACTTTGACAAACGGCGCGACGCGCGCCGACGGTGACTGGCAACTCGAGCAAAGCGGGGGCGGCGCCTGGTGCGCCTCTATAAACGCTGTGCTCATGAACTGTTTGCTGACGGGCAACTCGGCTTACTCCGGCGGCGGTGGAGTGTATCAAGGCACGGCGAACAACTGCACCCTGACCGGCAACTGGGCGGGTGACGGTGGCGGCGCTTACGACAGCACTCTGAACAACTGCACCCTCACCGACAATCCGGCTTATTACGGCGGCGCGACGGCTGGAGGCACGCTGAACAACTGCACCCTCACCGGCAACTCAGCCTATTACGGCGGTGGCGCGGGTGGAGGCACGCTGAACAATTGTACGCTCACCGGCAATTCGGCCAACGAAGGCGGCGGGGCGTACCAGTGCATACTTAATGACTGCATCGTCTATTTCAACCAAGCGAACCATTTCGCGAATTACAACTCCGGCAGCGTCCTTAATTACTGTTGCAGTACCCCTTTGCCAAGCGAAGGGATCGGCAACATTTCGGTGAATCCACAACTGGCCAGCGCCACCCACTTGAGCGCCGCTTCCTCCTGTCGTGGCGCAGGCAGCGCCGCTTACGCCACGGGCACGGACATTGACGGCGAAGCTTGGGCCAGCCCTCCGTCCATCGGCTGCGATGAGTACCACGCTGGAGCGATGACTGGGCCGTTGAGTGTTGGCATTGTGGCGACTTCCACAAATGTAGCGACGGGTTATCCAGCGGGATTGACGGCGTTGATCGAAGGCTGGACTGCGGCCAGCGTTTGGGACTTCGGAGATGGCTTGGTGGCCAGCAATCAGCCGTACTCCAGTCATGCCTGGGCGTCGGCGGGGAACTATGCGGTGGCGCTACGGGCATACAACCAAAGTAACCCGTTGGGGGTCAGCGCGACCACGGTGGTCCATGTGGTGACGCAACCGGTGCATCACGTCGCCGCCAACAACGCCAACCCCGTGGCGCCCTACACCTCTTGGGTGACGGCGGCCACGAACATCCAGGATGCCGTGGACGCGGCCACGGTGACGGGCGCACTGGTGCTGGTGACCAATGGCGTGTACGCCACTGGTGGCCGGACGGTGGTTGACACTACGACCAACCGAGTGGCCATTGACCGTCTCATTACCGTTCAGAGCGTTAACGGGCCGGGCGTGACCATTATCCGAGGCTGGCAGGTGCCCGGCACAAAAAACGGCGATGGCGCAATCCGGTGCTCATATCTGGCAGCAGGCGCAAGCCTGGTCGGGTTTACTCTGACAAACGGAGCCACGCGGGCCGCTTACCCAGATTTTTATGGAGGTGGGGTGGAGTGTGAATCGTCCACGGCGGTGGTTTCCAACTGTGTAATCGTAGGCAACTCGGCGGGTTACGGCGGGGGTGCGTCTGGAGGCACGCTGATCGACTGCATGCTGACCGGCAACTCAGCGGAACGCGGCGGTGGAGCGTTTGGGGGCGCCTTGAACAATTGCACGCTAACCGGCAATTCGGCGGCGCGCGGCGGCGGGACCGCGGGAAGCATTTTGAACAACTGCACCCTCACCGGCAATGCGGCTGCGCACAATGGCGGCGGGGCATACGAGGGCACGCTGAGTAACTGCACCCTGACTTCCAATGAGGCGTCCTATGGTGGTGGTGCGGGATTCAGTACGCTGAACAATTGCACGTTGGACCTCAATTCGGCCTCCGAAGGAGGCGGGGCGGATGGAAGTTTGCTGAACAACTGCACGCTGACCAGCAACTCAGCGCAACCCTTCGGCGGCGGAGCCTATCGCACCGAACTAAACAATTGTAATCTGATTGCCAATGTTGCGCAGGAAGGCGGTGGGGCGGCTGGCGGCACGCTGAACAACTGCAACCTGACGGGCAACTCAGCCAATTCCGCCGGCGGTGCTTGGGGTGCCACGCTGAACAACTGCACGCTGACCAGCAACCTTGCCACACAATACCGAGGCGGGGCGTATGGTTGCACGCTGAACAATTGCATCATCTATTTGAACTCGGCTCCGATTGAGGAAAATTACAGTGGCGGTGTTTTCAATTACTGTTGCACCATGCCCCTTCCCACGAATGGCGTGGGCAATATCACCAACGAACCGCTTTTCGTGGACGCTGGCGGCGGTGATTTTCGGCTCCAACCGAACTCCCCGTGCATCAACGCCGGCAAAAACGCCTACGCTCCCGGCCTCACCGACTTGGACGGCAATCCACGCATTGTCGGCGGCACGGTGGACATTGGCGCGTACGAGTTTCAGTCGCCAAATTCAGTTCTGTCTTACGCATGGGCCCAACAACACGGCCTGCCCACCGACGGCTCGACGGATTTCACCGACGCCGATGCCGACGGTCACAACAACTGGCAGGAGTGGAAAGCGTGGACCGATCCCACCAACGCGTTGTCCGTGCTAAAACTTCTGACTCCGCAACCGGGGACGAACGCAACGCTGGTGACTTGGCAAAGCGTGAATGGACAAAAATATTTCCTGGAACGCGCCACGAACGTCGCCGCGCCCTTCTCGCTCCTCCAAAGCAACCTTGTCGGCCAAGCCGGCACCACAAGCGTCACGGACACGAACGCCGCCGACGGAAACGTATTCTTCTACCGCGTCGCGGTGCCGTAATGAAAGGAGCCAATCTCATGAGAACACAACCTCGATTCGATGCGACAGAACACAGAGCACACAAAGAGATGAACCGCGAACCACGCGAACCACGCGCAAGGGGCAACGCGCTCCCGCGCCAAAGCCGGAACGATCCGTTCGCGTATTCTGCGTGTTTCGCGGTTTCAACTGCATTCTTCAGGATCAACAGTCGTCTTTGCGCTCTCTGCGCTCTCTTGTGGCTCAACGTAATGGCTCCTGACAGCATGGTTGCCGCCAAAGAATCTCGGAAATTCTCTGAAATCCAGCACCCGAAATTCCGCTGTAATGGGTGAAAGCCAGACAGTGACTTGGCAGTTGAAAATACGAAACCTTTGACCCTTGAACATCCGATGAAAACCGACAGCAGACATGTTCTCGTGAGCCTTCTCGTCACCGCCGCGACCAGCTTGCCGGCGCAAACGCTCACGCTCTCCAAACTACTGACCAGCGACGCCGGCGCGCCAGAGGACCACTATGGCTGGGCCGTTTCCGTCAGCGGCGACGTGGCGGTGGCCGGCGCGCAGGATGCCAATATTGGAAACAATGCCGACCAGGGCGCGGCCTACGTGTTCGAGCGCAATCAAGGCGGAAACGACAACTGGGGGCTGGTCAAGAAACTCATCGCCAGTGATGGCGCGGCGCTTGATGACTTCGGTTACTCGGTGTCGGTGAGCGGGGACATCATCGTGGTGGGTGCGCCGGTTGACGACATCGGGATCAACGGTAACCAAGGCTCGGCTTATGTCTTCGAGCGCAATCGAGGCGGCCCGAACAATTGGGGCCAGGTCAAGAAGCTGACTGCCAGCGACGGCGCGGCGGGAGATCAGTTTGGCTTTTCGGTGGGCGTGAGTGCAGACGTGATTGTGGTAGGCGCGGTCGTGGACGACAACGTTCGCGGCTCGGCCTACGTTTTTGAACGCAATCGAGGCGGAGCGAACAACTGGTGACAAGCCAAGAAACTCGTGGCCAGCGACGGCCTGGCCGGCGACCAGCTCGGCTACGCAGTGGCGGTCAGCGGTGACCTCGTCGTCGCGGGTGCGCCCGTGGACGATGTTGGATTGAACGGCGATCAAGGTTCGGCCTACTTGTTCGGCCGCCATCAAGGCGGCACCAACAATTGGGGTCAGATCAAACGGCTCGCCGCCACAGACGGTGCGGCGGGCGATCAACTCGGCTTTTCCGTCGCGGTGAGCGGAGACGCGGTGGTGGCAGGGGCCGTGGTGGACAATGGCGGACGCGGGTCGGCCTACGTGTTCGCGCGCCAGCAAGGTGGCACCAATAATTGGGGCCAGGTCAAACGGCTCTTTGCCAGCGATGCCGCGGCGAATGATTGGTTTGGATACTCCGTGGCGATCAGCGGCGACGTGGTGTTGGCGGGGGCGCCGCAGGATGACAGCAGCCGGGGTTCGGCCTATCTGTTTGAACGAAACCAAGGCGGCACGAGCTTTTGGGGACAGCGGCAGAAGCTGACCGCTTCGGACGGCGTGCCTCCAGACAATTTCGGTTTCTCGGTATCGGTCAGTACCGGCGTGGCCCTCGCCGGCGCATTGTTTGACGACGTGGGTTCCAACCAGGATCAAGGCTCGGCTTCCGTGTTCTTCCTTCCCGTGATTCGCCTGCTTTCGCCCATCTGGGCCAATGGCGAGTTTCAAGTCACGCTGAACGGAACGCCAGGTTTGGACTGCTCCCTCTTGATGTCGAGCAACCTCGTGGATTGGGTTTCCGTCACCAATGTCACCCTGCCCGACAGTCCCTTGCTTATCAGCGTTCCGGCTGACTCAGGCCAAGGCCTTTTCCGGGCAGTCTCGCCGCCGGTTCCCTGAAAGTCAGCGATGTGGCAAGCCCGGCCAAAACAATTTTGAAATTCATGCCCAACGAAACGATCAGCAGCGTGCCCGATTGGGTTGGCGGCGCGCGAAGCTGAAAACCAAACCAGCCAACCCAACGAAAGGAAACAAAACATGAAACGCACAAACACAAACCAAACCGTCAGTGCCTGCGCGCTGAACACCCTCAGCGCGGTGGCGTTGGGACTGATGCTAACCGTCGGCCTCCTGGGAAGTTCGCGGAACGCCCAAGCCGGCATCGTGCCGGCGGATGAAAAGTTTCGCGGACTCAGCTACGGCGAATGGGGCGCCCGTTATTGGATCAATCTGTTCGCCATCCCCGTCGTTGCGGACCAACATCCCTACCTGCAAGGCGGGGCCTACGACGGAGACAAGGGGATGTTGTATCTGGCCGCTTTGCCGGGCGGGGTCACGATCCCCATCACGGTTCCCGCCGGGACGGCGATTTTCTGTCCGGTGATGAACGCCGAGTGTTCGGTCCTCGAGCCCGACCCGTTCCACGGAGATAACGAAGCCGAGTTGCGAGAGTGCGCCAACGGTCACATTGACAACACCTCCGGGCTGTTCTTCGAGATTGACGGCGTGCCGGTGACCAACCTGGACGACTACCGCGTCGAGTCGCCGTTGTTCCAGTTCACCCTCCCGGCGAATAATCTGTTCGCGTATTTCGGACTGGACGCGCCCGCCGGAACGACGTCGCTGGCTGTGGATGCCGGGGTGTATGTGCTGCTCGAACCGCTCAGTGTTGGCAAGCACACGATCCACGTGGGCGGAACCTTCGACTTGCTCGGTTATTCCATTGATACGACGTTCGACATCACGGTGACGTCGAAGAAAAAATAGCGCTGCGCGAATGCGCTGATTGTCGGGCGCGAACCGCGGGGCCGGCTGCAACAGCGGTTCGCGTCCGAGCAACTTCAATTGGACCCACCCAAATCGCATCCAACCCGAGATTCACCGATGGCCACCGGCGGCCCGGGGCGCGACAGTTCATTTCGCAGGATTCCCACCTGGCCGTAGAAGACCTCAGTTGATTCAGCATCATCAGTGTAACCTTTGCCGCCGTTCCCGCGCCTAATGGCGCATGAAGCCAAGTTCAAGTGGCCGGAAATGGTTGCGGCGTCTTGAAGCAGGCCGCCCATCCATCCGGCTGGCCCTCGGCCTTTGCCTCGCGGCCAGCGTGGTTTCCGCCGATCCATACACCGATCCGCCCGCGCCGACGCTCACACTCACGAATCTCCCGGCCTCTCAAAAACGGATCACGTTCACGCCGTATCCCGCCGCCGACGTTTTGAGAATGCAATCCGAGGGCGCGCCCGGCCAATCGTGGACCGAGAACACCGCCGGCACATTCTCGAATCTCACCTGGACCGCGGCGGCGGGCGCGACCAACACGCTGTACCGCCTGCAAGTCCAGCCCCTGAGCAGCAACGCCTTGCTCGCGGCGACGGTGTTGAACCGGCTGGCGTACGGGCCGACGCCGGAATTGCTGGACCGGTTGCTCCAGGATTCCGGGACCAATTCCGCCGCGGCTTACCTCGCCGGGCAGTTGAGTCCCGAAACGCTTACCGAACGCGCCGCGCTCGCGCACACGAACATCCCGTATTTGCAGGGCCGTTTCGGAACACCGACCAACATGGTCATCTCCGGAAACAACATCACCACCGGCGTCGGCACGGCCACGGTCAACGACATGCAGGCGTGGCTGGTGCTCAACGCGGTATTCGCCGACCGGCAATTGCTCGAAGTGCTCACGCAGTTTTTCGAGAACCATTTCGTGACGTTTGCCGGCAAGTGCGCGAACTTTTTCGTCGGCGCGCAGTTCGGCCAGTCCTATCCGCAACGCGCGGCGGCGGAGTTCGAGTGGCGCGAGGTTTCCCGCTGGCGCAACGTGTTCCTGAATCCCACCGGCACGTTTTACGACCTGCTCCGGATCAGCGCGGAAAGTCCGGCGATGATCATCTATCTCGACACTGCGACGAGCAAGGGCAGCCCCGGCAACATCCCCAACGAGAATTACAGCCGCGAGTTGCTGGAACTGTTCACGCAGGGCGTGGACAACGGGTACGACCAGAGCGACATCACCAACATGGCGCCATGCTGGACGGGCTGGACCATCGAACTGGTGAACGAAACGAACGCGTTCAATCCGTTCGCCGCGCGTTCGACCGTGAAGATTGACCCGGCCGGCCCGAGCGCGTTCACCAACCTCGTCGGGGTCTGGGCGCTCAATTTCAAGCAGGCCAACCACGGCACCGCCGCTAAAACGATCTTCGGCGGCAAATATGTTCCGCCCCGGTTTGGCGCGCCGTATACAAACAAGCTCTACGGTGCAAACGTGATTCCCGGCCTGTATCAGTTGAGCATTCCGTCGCGCACTGGCACCAACGGAATGCAGGACGGATACGACGTGATTCAACATCTGGCGGACCTGCCGTTCACACAGGAATTCCTGAGTGTGAAGTTGTGCCAGTTGTTCGTGCATGATGGCTTTCACACCGGCTACGACTTCGCCGACCCGAATCTCAGCGAGGAGGGCAAATTGGTGAAGGCCTGCATGGGGGCGTGGGAAGGCAGTTCGCCGAAGGGTCAATTGCGGCCTGTGCTCGCGACGATTTTCAACTCGGCGCTCTTCCGCGGCCACGGCGGCAACGCGCACAAGGTCAAGACACCGCTGGAATTCTGCGTCAGCGCCGTGCGCGCGTTGCGCCAAAGCACGAACGGCGGCGGATCGCACGGCACCTGGACGGCCCACACCGATGGCTACGGAATATCCTCCAGCCCGGGAACGGTGCAGAGCGTGGGCCGGGCATCGGCATTGAATCGCATGGGCAGCATGAACCTGTTCAACCGCCAGGAGCCGGACGGCTATCCTGAAGCCGGCGCCGGCTGGGCGGCAGCGGGGTCGCTCGCTGAACGCGTCCGCTTTGTCAGTTCGCTAATGAAAGCGGCCGGCCAACCGGGCAAGAATGATGACAACTCCTCACTCAACAACAACGTCACCGACCCGGTGAAATTGTTGCAACTGCGGCTGCCCAGTGCCGCAGATCAGACCAACGCAACGAAAGTAGCCGATGCGTTCCTGGGCCTGCTGTTTCCCGGTGAAGGCCGCGCCGGCATTGATGGCTATCGGCAGGTTGCGCTCAATTACTTGAACACCGACGACAGCGGCACGAATGTGTCGTCATTTGGCGGTCTCACGGTCAGCGGCGTGGCCAACAGCACCTACGATAACCGCGTCCGCGGCCTGCTCACGATGCTGTTGAGCCTCCAACGATTCCAGGAACAATGACGCTCTGCCCTGAACTCCAACCTCTCAACTTCACATGCCCTACATCAACACCATCACGCGCCGCGATTTCATCGCGCGTTCGCTCCGCGCCGGCGCGGGACTTGGTCTCGCCGCGCTCACGCGCGTGCCGCCATTTGCCTGCCGCGCGCTCGCCGACGGCAGCATAGGTCTCAACGGCAAGAAACTCCTCTTCATCTTTCTGCGCGGAGCCAATGACGCCCTGAACTCCTGCATCCCTGTAAAGGACGGCGGTTTTACGTCGGCGATCCGCCCGAACATCTGGATACCGCAGGACCCCACCGCCGGCTTTTACGATGTGACGACAGGCGGCTGCGAATTCCCGACGGGTCTGGGTTCGACCTTCGCCCACACCAACGCCCTGCGGCTCGGCAATGGATTCGCCGCGTTGCATCCGTCGTTGAAATTCCTTGCGCCGGTCTATAACGCCGGCGACGTGCTGATGGTCCACCGTGTCGGCTACCCGAACCAATCGCGGTCGCACTTCGATTCGCAGGCGTATTGGGAAAGCGGCGACCCGAACACCTTGCTGCGCCAGGGCATCTTCTACCGCACGCTCATCGAGTCCGGTTTGCTCGCCGCGAATCCGATCGCGGGCATCTCGATCCAATCGGCGTTGCCCACCCTCTTCAAAGGCAACAACGCCGCCATCACCAATATCTCCGACCCGACGCGTTACGATCTGCTCGGCACGCCGACGCCCGCCTCGGACCAGAAGCTCTACAACGCGATCCTCAACGGCAACGCGGCGCGGTTTGCGGACAAGCGCAGCCGTGGCTTGCTCCAGCTTTCCTACGAGAACCTGATCAGTTCACTTGACCTCTTCGCGACGATTGATTTCGACGAGGGCGGAAACACGTTCACGGACGACGTCGCAACCGACGGCGGTTCGGCGCACTACCATTTGTTTCCCACCACCGGCGCGAAGAACGGCGGCGGCACGACAGCCAGCTACGTGGTGGACGCCGGCGCCTACAGTTTCTTCGAGCAACTCAAGGCCGCCGCGCTCATTCTCAACAAGACCGACGCCGTCATCGCCGGCACGGAGATGGGCGGGTTTGACACGCATAACAACCAGGGCGGCATCACCGGCGACCACGCCGATCTCCAGAGCCGCATCGCCTGGGCGATTTATGGTCTGCGAAAGTATTTTCAATCGAACGCAGACAAGGTGTCGTGGAACAACCTCGTCGTGGTGACACTCACCGAGTTTGGCCGCACCACCGTGCAGAACAGCAACAGCGGCACCGACCACGCCGAGGCCGGGTTGATGTGGGTGGCTGGCGGCGGCGTGAAGGGCTACGGCAAGGCCGGCCGCACCAGCGGCGTCATCGCCTGCGGCCCGAGCGATTCGATTCCGTGGACCACCGGGCCGGGCGGCGTGATGTTCGGCGTCGCAGGCCGCTACCTTCAACGCTGCGTGGATTACCGCTCCGTGCTCGGCGAGATCATCCGCGATCATCTCGGCGCGACCCAGGCACAACTGGATCGCATCATCCCGGGCTACGCGGTGGGCGGCGAGCATCTGCTTTCCACCGGCCCGTCTTCCGTGGACGGCACTCAGATTCTGGGCGAGGTGGATGTCGTGTAATCACGCCGCGAGCCATGCACCATGCGCGAAAATCTGTTGAAGCGGCTTTCCATCGGAGCGCGAAATTCGTTCCGTTGGCTGGGCTGTGACCGTTGCCGATGCGGCATGAATGCCGCGCTCCTTGCGTGGGCGTGTTCACTTCTTCCCGTGCCGGCTCTTGCCAACGCAGAAACCGTCGCGCTTCGCCCCAGCGCCGACACGTCACTGATGCAGAATTATCCGAGCAACAACTTCGGCGGGAACGAATACTTCATTTCCGGTACGACGCAGAATTACACCACGAACCGCGCGTTGTTGAAATTCGACGTAGCCGCAGCCGTGCCCCGCGGCTCGCGCATCCTCGCGGCGACGCTCACGGTGGACGTGATTGGCGAACCCGCCGAGCCGGGCGTCCCGTCGAACTTCGCATTGCACCGATTGATCTGCGACTGGGGCGAGGGAAACAAAAGCGGCCACCCGCCGCAGCAGATCGGCCTGGGCAAACCGGCCACCACGAACGAGGCGACATGGTTCGACCGTTTCGCCTTCACCACCGATGCGTGGTCCTCGCCCGGCGCGGCGCGCGGCGTGGATTTTTCCACCAACGTCAGCAGCGAAGCCTATGTGTATGGAACGGACTTCTCGCCGTACCTGTTCGACACTACGCCGCAGATGGTCGCGGACACGCAGCTCTGGCTCAATCAACCCGCCACGAACTTTGGCTGGTTGCTTCTGACGCAGGACGAGACTTCGCATTTCACCGCGCGCCGGTTCGCTTCGCGCGAGGACACGAACCGCGCGCCGATTCTGACGCTCGATTACGCCCCGCCGCGCATTGACAGCATCGTCGTTAGCAGCGGTTGGGTGACGCTGCGTTTTCACGTCGAGCCAGGCGGGTCGAACGTGGTGCAATTCTCGGATGCACTGAATCCCGCAAGCTGGCAGACGCTCACCAACATTCCTCCGCTGGACGCAAGCACGGACGTGTCTGTGACCTGTCCGGCGACGAACGCTGCGCGATGCTTTCGGCTTTGGCTGCCTTGATCCCTATCTCCACGACCGGTTGTCGGTGTTGCCATGGTTCCAGCAGATCGCCGGAAAGCGCCCCGTCAAGCGGCGAACGCGCCGCTCAAGGTTTCGGCACGGTGACGAGTTCGAATTTCGGATCGAGTTCCAGTTGAAAGTCCTTGAAGCGCACATCGGTCGCCCCGCCGGAGTGGACTTGCAACCCGATGATGCCACGACGGGCAACCTGCGGGTCGTCGAGGTCCACGCACAATTTGCCGTTGATGGCCGTGCGAATTTTGCTGCCGACGGCGAGGATTTCGTAAGTGTTCCAATCGTCGAGGCGTACGTGCATGTCGCCAGGTTTGTTCCAGAGAATGGCGCGGCCGTTTTCCTCGTAGAGCTTGCCCCACCAGCCTTTACCGATGTCAGCCTGGCAGCCTTTCATCTCAAGGTCGCCGTGCGGCTCGCTGCGGAACTGGATGCCGCTGTTGGCGGAGTCGGGAGCGAGTTTCACCTTGCAAACCAGCCGGAAATCCGAGAGGACGAGATGACTCTTGAGGAATTCGTTGTGTTTGATGCCGGTCGCGGTCTTGCCGATGATTTCGCCGTTTTCGACGTGCCAGAGTTCGGCGTCGCCGTCCCAATTCGCAAGGTCCTTGCCGTTGAAAAAGAGGCCGACCGTGTCCGCGGTGGCGAGCAGCGGGACCTGTCCGGGCTGGCGCAGGTAGTAGATGAGGTCACGCACTTCCTGATCGCTCAACGGCGCGAGGAGTTGTTCGGGCATCATCGAGAGATGGCTTTCCTGCATCGTCTGGATTTCGTTGCGGGGAAGCACCAGGGTTTCGTTGGCAGTGACGACGGTGAGCGCGCGGTCATCCTGGGCCGTGATCAAGCCGGTGATGACGCGATCGTCTTTCATCTCGATGGCGGAGGAGCGGTATTCGTTGGGCAGGACCGCGCTCGGGTCCACGATGTTTTGGAGGATGTAATCGAGCTCGCCGCGGTTCGAGCCAGTAAGGTCGGGGCCGACCTTGCCGCCGGTGCCGTACAAGACGTGGCATTGCTGGCAGATCTTGGTGTAAACGACGCGGCCCCGGAGCGCGTCGCCAGGTTGCGAGCCGCCGGCGAAGTAGATTTTCCGGTACTTGGCGATTTCCGCCTGCTTGTCGGCGGTGCTGTCTCTCGCGACGCCCCAGACTTTCTTGAGTTGGGCTTCAAGCTCCGGGTTGTTCAGGTTGCGCAACTGGCGCACGAACTCGGCCGTGATGTCTGAGGCGGCGACTTGTTTGGCTTCCACGGCGGCAAGCAGCGCCTTCGCCGAGGTTGCGCGTGAAACAAGGGTGTTCAGCGCGTCGCGCTTGGTCGCGGCACTGAGAGAAGGATAAACCGAAAGGATCGAGGCGGGGGTCTGCGGATCGTCGAACGCTGCCAGACCGCGCAGCGCGTCACCGCGAAGTTGGGAATCGCCGAGGAGCTTTTGCAGCAATGGCACAATGCCGGGCGCTTTGGCTTTGAGCAATGAATCGAGGGCGGTGCGGCGGACGTTCAGGTCGGCCGCCGAATCGGCGAGCGTCTCTTGAAGCGATGCGAGGGCCGTCGTGCTGCCGAACGTAAGGGAGAGCGCCAGGACCCGGGCGCGGATTTCAGGATTGGCACTGGCGCCGAGGGATTCCTCCACTGCTGCCCATCCGTCAGGCAAGGCGACGCTGCGCCGACCTTGGAGTGCGGCTGAAAGGCCGTTGAGAATCTGAAGCCGGCGCGCGTCGTCCGGCATCCGGCCGAGTGTGGTGGTGATGGCAGCGAAGGCTTCCGGCGTGTCGAGTGCGGCAGTGCGGCGCACGGTGAAATTCAGGAGGTTCGGGAGACTGGATTTTTCAGCGAGGGCGAGGGCCCGTTTGATGTCTTTCGTGGGGAGCGGTTCGGCGGCGTACCAGACCATGAGCGGGAGGTTATGGTCGTCGGCGTCCTCGGCGTGTTGCGACAAGGCTTCGACAACCTCCCAGCGGTCTTCGACAGGCAGGCGTTGCATGGCTGAGGCGAGGTAGAGCCGGACGACAGGCGAGTTGTCCAAGCGCGCGAGGAGTGCGAACTCTTTCAGAATCGCCCCGGACACCTTCTTCTGTTCGCAGAGTAGTTGAACAGCCCAGGCGCGAACATATTCGTTGGCGCGGTGCAGCGCGTAGGGAGAACCTGCTTGACCGCCGGTTACATGCAGCGTCCATAGCCAGCGGAGTTTCTTGTCAGGGTCATAGCCTGGAGGTTCGGCTGGAATCCTAGCGAAAACCTTTTGCTTGAGCGCGGAATCTGTCACGGCCCGCTCCTGCAGAATGCGTCGCGCGTGGCGTGAGGACCAATCGTTTCGGTTGATCGAGAGCGTGATCAAATCGTCGTCGGATTTTTTATCCAGATCCACCTTTTCGAATTTCGGCTGGCCGTAGCTCACTCTGAAAATGCGGCCATTGGACCGGTCGTGAAGAGTTGGATCGCCGGAGTGGCATTCGTTCTTGTCGTACCAATCAATGAAATAAACCGAGCCGTCCGGGCCTGGGAGGAAGTTGATCACTTGCGACCACTTGTCGTTGAAGTTCAGGAAATCGGGGTTGTGCCGGCCGACGAAGCCAGAGCCTTTGCGCTCGGGCGTGTCGATGTTGATGCGGGCACCGTGGATGTTGCCGATGAAAATCTGGCCGCGGTATTCTTCCGGCCAGTTGTCGCCGTGGTAGATCATCAGACCAGCGTGGGCGTGGCCACCGCCCATGGCTCCCGAGCGGGCGTTGCCGGCGTGAGGCCCCTTGTTGCCTGCGTAATGGACATGATCCGCGATGGTTTTGATGTCGTCGTAGGTGTGAGGATTGAAATGCGCCGGAGCCTGGCGTGTGAAGCGACCTCCTTGAACCATGTGGAACAGATGTGGGATTACACAGGCTTCGATGAAGCATTGGCCGTGGAGGTCGAAATCAATGCCCCAGGGATTGCTCGTGCCTTCGGCGAATACTTCGAAGATGCGTTTGGTTGGATGAAACCTCCAAACACCGGCGTTGATGCGGGTGCGCTCTGCGTCTGGTGTGCCTGACTTGCCAACCTTCGAGTGTGTGAAAACGCCGTGGCAGCCATACAGCCAACCATCGGGTCCCCAAGTGAAGGTGTTCAGCGTCTCATGGGTGTCCTGCCAACCCCAGCCGTCCAAAAGGACCTGCGGCTGGCCTGCGGGCTTGGGCTCGTCTCCATCCAGAATCGGGATGAACAAGAGTTCCGGTGCGGCGCCAACCCACACACCTCCAAAACCGACCTCAATGCCGCTCACGAGGTTCAGCCCTTCAATGAATACCGTGCGGCGGTCGAATTTCTCGTCCCCATCGGTGTCCTCGAAAACGATGATTCGGTCTTTCCCTTCGCCGTCCTTGGCGCGATTTGGATAAGTGTAAGCCTCGGCCACCCAAAGCCGGCCCCGATGATCCATGGCAAAGGCGATGGGTTGGATCACGTCTGGTTCTCCGGCGAAGAGCGTGACTCTGAAACCGGATGGCAAGGTGATTTCTCTTGCGGCCTGCTGCGGAGCCAGGCCGGTGAACTTCACCATGTCCGGTGGCGGGACGTCGCCGGCTTGGGGCGCTGGGGAGGGTCTGCCTTCGCCTGCGTGTGCGGGAAGGCCAAAACTCAGGAAAGCGCGTAGAATGAGTGCTCGGTACAACAATGGAAAAGGTGTCTTGGATTTCATTGGTCGTAGTTACGAGGGACTCGCAAGGCAATTCATTCCAGAAACAGAATCCGGACGCTAGCTTTTTGCGCGGCGCGTTGAAACCCGTTGGGTCGCCAGGATTGCAAGGAAATTGGCGCCGCGGCTCACGCGGTTCGCAGGCTCGGGCAGGACGAAATAGGCGCTCGGAACAAAGAGGGTGCGTCTGGAATTCAGTCAACGTCATCCTCATCCTCGGTGGCGGTGCCATAACTGACCGGGCCTTTACCAGTCGCCAACGTGGCAGGGGAAGGACTTTGCCTTCGAAGAGAGATCACAAGATTGCTTACGTCGGCGGGTGAGACGCCTGAAATGCGCGAAGCTTGTCCAATTGTAGTGGGGCGAATGTCACTCAGTTTTTGACGCGCCTCCAATCGAAGGTTTGGGACACTCGAAAAGTCGAAAGATGCTGGAATCTGCTTATGATCGAGAGACTTGAGCTTTTCGACTTCAGCGTGTTGTCTCTTTAGGTAGCCCTCGTATTTCAACCCGATTTCTACTTGCTGGATCACCTCGATCGGGAGTGAGTCGTCGCGACTAGGAAGGTCTCGATAGGCGATTTCGGGTCGCCGAAGCAATTGCGCTAGGGTTTGTGAGCCGTGCCGGGTGGCATGAAGCCGGCGGAGTTCGCCTGAAACCGCATCCTTCTTGGTTTTGAATCGCAGGAGATTACGGGAACTAAGCAGACCGATTTCGTGCCCAATCTCCGACAAGCGGAAGTCGGCGTTGTCTTGGCGTAGGAGCAGGCGATGCTCGGCACGGGAAGTGAACATGCGGTATGGTTCAGTCGTTCCCTTGGTCACGAGGTCGTCTATCAAGACCCCGACGTAAGCTTGGTCGCGACGTAGTACGATGGGATCAAGCTTCTTGCAGCGCCTCGCCGCATTGATTCCAGCCATAAGCCCTTGAGCAGCAGCCTCCTCGTACCCAGATGTGCCATTAATCTGTCCAGCAAGATAGAGGTTTCGACATAACTTGGATTCAAGCGAATTCCAGAGCTGGGTGGGGAAGGAGTAGTCGTACTCGACCGCGTACCCAGTGCGGACGATCTCGGCATTCTCGCAGCCAATAACACTTCTAACTATATCTATCTGAATGTCGTACGGCATGCTTGTAGAGAGTCCATTGACATAGTATTCGGCTGTCGAGATTCCTTCTGGCTCAATGAATATTTGATGCGTTTTCTTATCTCGGAACTTGATGATCTTATCTTCAATTGAAGGGCAATAGCGGGGTCCAATTCCAGAGATGCTGCCGCTGTAAAGTGGCGACCTATCTATGTTTCTTGTTATGATCTCTCGCGTTCTATCGGTCGTGCGAGTCATGAAACATGCCATCTGACCACCAATGGCTCGCAGAAGTGAACCGCCTGGGAATCGGCGATCGTCCGATCGCATTGGTGTGTCATGGCAAGTGTTTTGTTCCATGTGGAACAGATCGTCGGTCCAAAACGAAAGGAATGGCACTGGAGTATCACCAAACTGTGCCTCCATTCTTGATAGATTGATGGAATGCTTGTTAAGGCGAGGTGGGGTGCCTGTCTTTAGCCTGCCAAGCTCAATCCCAAGTCTAAGCAATGATGCCGAAAGCCCGTCCGCCACATGCTCGCCTGCGCGTCCGCCTGGTTGTGTCCTGTCTCCATAATGGAGTAGTGCATGCAAAAACGTTCCCGTGGTCACGACCAGTGTTTTCCCTGCAAAGCGCACGCCAAGCATCGTGTCGACTCCGACGGCATGCGTGCCGTCGCAAACAATTCCGGTCGCATGACCTTGCTTCACATCAAGAGCAGGTTGCGATTCACAAATGAGCTTTAGCCGATGCTGGTATTCTCTCTTGTCGCATTGCGCTCGAGGGGACCAAACTGCTGGACCCTTCTTTGTATTAAGCATCCGAAACTGGATGCCGGTCAGGTCCGTCGCGATTCCCATGACGCCGCCGAGCGCGTCAATCTCCCTAACCAAATGTCCTTTGCCAATTCCGCCGATGGCAGGGTTACATGACATCTGTCCTATGCTATCGGGGTTCGCCGTCAGCAAGAGAGTTGAACAGCCCATCTTGGCGGCGGCGAGTGATGCTTCAATACCTGCGTGGCCTCCGCCAATAACGATAACGTCATATTGCTTAGGGTGTGAATACATAAATCTGGTCCCACTGCTTATCGCAACGGTTTGCAGCGATACACTATCAGCTGGTGCTGGCAGTGCCGCTGAGTGCAACGAATGGAAGCATCAAGCAATCTACCTAGTGAAATAAGTGCAATCAATAATCCATTGGCTGTGGTCCAAGACTTCGTGAACACGGGCCGACATCACATGCACTAGCTTCCGCCTTGCCGCCCCGCAATCGAGATGCCCGACAGTTCCGAATAGCTTCAGGGAGTCTTCGCAAAGCGTCATTCAGCACTTACGAAAGCACACCGGAGCCAAGCGAGCAGAGAACCAAGCCGAGTTAAGTGTGGATGGCGCCGCTTGTCAAACCCTCTTACAAGACAGACGTATCTAAATTGCTTTTGAAATGTGGTGTGTAAGTGATTTAATGTAACCAACTTGCGATTGTGAATCTTAAGGTCCCTTTCCGAGCCGATTTACGATTCGAAATGGGGATGCAAAATCATCCCAAACTCAGTTTGAGCGAACGCTTCCAAGACCTGCCCGATCCGCCCGTCAATCGCGCCAAGGAGCACGAGCTGACTGATATCCTGGTCATCGCCGTCCTGCACGCTGCTCTGCGCCGGCGAATCCTTCAACGGCATGGAGGACTTCGGCAAAGCCAGGCAGGACTGGTTCAAAACCTTTCTCACCTTGCGTAACGGCATTCCCAGCCACGACACGTTCAACCGCGTGTTCGCCGTGCTGGACCCCAAGGCGTTTCTGGAGTGTTTTCTGCGCTGGACGCAAAGCCTCGCCATGCGGTGGCGCAGGAGGCCGTCGCGCTGAACGGCAAGGCGCTCCGGCGCATTCTCAACGGCGATCAGAGCGTCCAACACATCGTGGGCGCCTGGGCCGAGAGCGGCCGGGCAATTTCTTTTCTGTAAATTCTTTGGGCATCAAACTGAGGGCGGGTTTTGGTTGTCCATGTTGAGGTGGATTTTTCCGGTTTCCCATTCGTCGCTGGTTTCGGTTAAGAGCGCGGTGATCAGCCGGAGGAGGGATTTTTCGTTGGGGAAAACGCGGGCGACGCGGGTGCGGCGTTTAAGTTCCTGATGGACGCGTTCCAGCGCATTGGAGGGGCGCATCCATTTCTGGTGGGCGGCGGGCAGCGTGAATACCGTGAACCCTTGCGGCAGATTTTCCTCCATCCAGGTGGCGAGTTTGGGCGCGCTCTTGGCATAGTGCGCGACGATCTCCTTGCGCCGTTGTTCTGCGGCGGGGCGAGTGGCGCATTCGAAGACGCTGCGGATGGCATGGGCGACTTCGGTGCGTTGATCCAGACGCGGGACGTACGCTTGGGCGTTTTGCTGGAGGTGGAATTGGCAGCGTTGCCAGGGGACGGCGCCAAAGACGGCTTTGCGCGCGGCCGCCATGCCGGGGTGATCATCGCTGACGATGAAGGTGACGCCGCACAGGCCGCGCTGGACGAGGCTTTGGAAGAAGGCCCGCCAATGCACTTCGGCTTCACTGAGCGCGACGCTCACCCCGAGGATGGCGCGTTGGCCTGCGGGCGTGATGCCCAGGGCGATGAGGACGGCACAGTCGCGGAGCTGGCCGTCGTGACGGACCTTTTCGTAGCGGGCATCGAACACCAGATAGGGATAAGCTTCCAGCGGCCGGTCGCGCCACTTTTGAAGTTCGACGTCGAGCAGTTTGGCGCAGTCGCTGACCTGGGTGGAACTGACGGCCGTGCCGCAGAGTTCTTCGACGATCGCGGAGACTTTGCGGGTGGAGACGCCTTGGACGTACATTTCGGCCATGGCGAGTTTGAGCGCCTGCTCGGAGCGGAGGCCTTTTTCCAAGGCGCTGGGATAGAATCCCGTTTCGCCCCGGACCTGCGGGATGCGGAAGGTGATGGGGCCGACGCGGCTGGTGAGGGTCTTGGGTTTGTAGCCGTTGGCGTAGCCTTGGCGGGTGTCGGCGCGTTCGTAGGGTTGGGCTTGGAGGACTTGGTGGCGTTCGACGCGCATCGCTTCGTTGACGAGGATGCGGAGACCTTCGGCGAAGCCGTCGTGGCCTTGGTCAGTCAGGAGTTGCAGGACGTTGTTCAAGAGTTCAGGATCGGTGTGGTGGGCCATGTGGTTTGGTGGTGGGATGTGTTTGCTGACACCCCAACAGGAAACCATTGTGGCCCGCCCTCGACCAGTTTTTCGCGCGCGGAGCGTCTTCACCCCTCCGGGGTTCGGCTGCGCTCGGCTCGCTACGCTCGCCTTCGCTCCGCCTCACCCCGGAGGGGGAAAGACGGAAAGAAGAAAGACAATTTACAGAAGCAGTTTTACATCGGCCCGAGAGCAACGGACTGGTGCTGGGCCAGTTGAAAGTCGCTGACAAGAGCAACGAAATCACCGCCCTGCCAGAACTCTTGTGCAGGCTGGGACTCTCCGGCTGCATCGTCACCGTGGACGCGATGGGCACGCAGAAAAAGAGCGTCAAAGAAATCCGGGAAGCCGACGCGGACTACGTACTGGTCCTCAAGGGCAACCACGAAGCCGTGCATGCGGAGGTAAAGACCTTCCCGGACGAAACGGCAGCCGGACTTTCCCAGCCGTGTCCGAAGGGCGCCAGGCTGTCCCATGCCGCCGCGCCCTTGGCCGTGCTGGAAACCGTGGAGAAGGATCACGGGCGCCTCGAGACGCGCCGCTACTATCAGAGTGCCGCGCTTGACTGGTTTGCCGACTTGGCGAAGCGGGCAAGGTTGCGATCGGTGAGATGGTGGAGGCGACTCGGGGAATGAGCGGCCGGTGCCCGGTGGAACGGCGGTATTCTCTGACGGGCTTGCCGTTGGGCGTCGAGAGGTTTGCGAGGGCGGTGGGCACTGGGGCATGGAGAACGGATTGCACTGGGCGCTGGACGTGTGTTTTCGGGAAGACCAGAGTAGGGGGCGCGCGGGCTACGCGGCAGAGAATCTGAGGATGCTGCGCCGGCTGGCGTTGAGCTTGTTGAAACGGGAGAAAACCCCAAAGGCGCGGCATCAAGGGCAAGCAACTCAACAACAGTTTGGACCACACCTATCTGTTGCGGCTCCTCGGCGTCCCGATTCTGATGCGTCGGCCCTGGGGCTTGGAGGCGGCTACCACGGAACTGGTTTGGCGGTGTCGTGGCGCGATTAGAATTGTCGTGATCTATGCGATCAATCGTCGGTGAGTTGGAGTAGATGGTTTTTTCAAGCTAGGAACGAATGAGCTTTGCATCCCTAGAATCAATCTCGAAACTGCGACCACGGGACCCCCTGAAATCTCAACACGACAGAGGACTCGATTCAAAGATTCCAAGGAAATTCTCGATTATGGTTTGCCATCCAATATGCGTTGGCCGTTATGCGGTCGAACACCTCGACCCGAGAAAAACGAAGGGCGAACTCTTGCCGGCCCAGCGCGAAACATAATTCGCCCTCGTGAAATGGCCGGAGCATTTGGTGAATCGTCTCGGTCGAACCAAGATTTCGGCGGGCATAGTGATGCACTGCTCATCCGTGGACATAAGCCCATTCGCCGATTCGCTCCAGCCAGCCTCCGGATCCCTTCTCGGGGTAATTCTGGCGCGGAAAGCAAAGGAATCGGTCGAAGTTGATCCCGCTGGAAAGGGGTGAACACATATAACGCCCAGGGGTTGGTTTCGAAACGCGCTGCCCTTTCACCGACCACATATTCATACCTTGGATAGGCGCCCATGCCGGTTTTCGGAACTTCAGCAAGGAATTCGGGCGCCAGCGCCTCCATCGTCCGGGGCGGTCGTCCATGTTTACCTTCGTAGGCCCGAATCGCCTGGACCAGCGCCTGGCTCCTCTCCGCCAGCTTTTCGAAACCGTCCCGGCGAATGTAAGCTCCCAGGACGGCGCCGAGGAAGAAGCTGATCAAACAAGCGGCACAACTCACCAGCCCCAGCAACGCATTCCTTCTGTGCCGCCGCGAAAACAGTCCTAACGGGAAGGCCAACAAACCAACCGCCGCAAACACCGCCGGCATGGTAATCAACATCCCAACACCAGCCAGCAAATTGAATCCCCAAGGCACGACTGCCAGCCATTCCGCGGGCAGGAGAAGCAGTCCCGGGCCGACCAGACAGATAAGGGGTGTCCGCCACAGGGCGTGAGGCGAGATCAGCCAGAACAACCGCTCCTTGCTGGGAGTGGCTGCCGGCTCCGTAACAACAGACTATGTGCTTGATGTCCCACCGATGAGCCTGCGGGAGTTTTGACCGGTCCTGACCTGTGTGATAGTTTCGCGCCGGGCTAAATGAAAACGGCGCTCACCATCGGGCAGTATCTGATCCAACAGCTGCTGGGGCACGGCGTGCGCCACGTGTTCGGCATCCCGGGCGATTACGTGCTCGGCTTCTACGACCAGCTCGCGCACAGCAGACTCAGACTCATCAACACCTGCGACGAGCAGGGCGCAGGTTTCGCCGCAGATGCTTACGCGCGGGTTCGCGGCCTCGGCGCGGTGTGCGTGACCTATTGCGTCGGGGGCTTGAAAGTGGCCAATACTACGGCCGAGGCCTTCGCGGAAAAATCGCCCGTGGTTGTCATCAGTGGCGCGCCGGGCATGAAAGAGCGTGAGAAAAACCCGCTGCTCCACCACAAGGTTCGCGAGTTCGACACGCAGAAAAGGGTCTTTGAGCAACTTACCATCGCTTCGACGGTCTTGAGCGACCCGCAGACCGCGTTTCAGGAAGTTGACCGCGTGCTGCACGCCGCGTTGCGCTACAAGCGGCCCGTCTATCTTGAACTCCCACGCGACATGGTGAACGTGCCGGGCATCGCGCATCACCGCCCTCCTGTGGTGCATGAGGCCAGCAATCCAAAGGTCTTGCGCTGCGCGCTCGGTGAGGCCGTCGAAATGATCAACGCGAGCCGGCGGCCGGTCATTCTCGCGGACGTCGAAGTGCATCGCTTCGGCCTGCAAGCCGAACTGTTGCAGCTCGCGCAACGAGCCAACATCCCTGTCGCAGCCACCATCCTTGGCAAGTCCGTCATTGGCGAGCATTACCCGTTTTACCTCGGCGTCTATGAAGGCGCGATGGGTCCCGACGACGTGCGCCGCTATGTCGAATCGAGCGACTGCGTCATCATGCTGGGCGCGTTCATGACCGACACCAACCTCGGCGTGTTCACTGCGCGGCTCGATCCGGCGCGCTCGATTTATGCCACCAGCGAGAAACTCTCCATCCGCTACCACAGCTACGAGGAGGTGCGGTTCAAGGATTTTGTGCGCGGTCTCCTGCAGGCGCGGTTGCGCCGCCGGTCGCCGGGCAGGATTCCGCATCCACCCCACTCGCGCGCGTTCAAGGTGAGGGCTGGACGCTCCTTGACCGTGCGGCGGCTCTTCGAGCGGCTCAACGCCTTCCTTGAGGATGAAACCGTCGTGGTCGCCGACGTGGGCGACGTCCTGTTCGGCGCGTCCGACCTTTACATCCACCGCCGCACGGAATTCCTCGGACCGGCTTACTACACTTCGATGGGCTTCGCGGTGCCGGCGAGCATCGGCGTGCAACTGGCCAATCCCCGGTCGCGCCCGCTCGTGCTCGTCGGGGACGGCGCGTTTCAGATGACCGGCATGGAACTCGCCACGAGCGTCCGCTACGGTCTGAATCCCATCGTTGTCGTCTTCAACAACGCTGGCTACGGCACGGAGCGGCCGATGCAGGACGGCCCCTACAACGATGTCGCGACCTGGAAGTACCACCGCCTGCCCGAAGTGTTCGGCGCCGGACGGAGTTTCCTTGTCCGGACCGAGGATGAACTGGACGCGGCCTTGCGCCAGGCACGCTCCCATCGGGAGAGTTTCGTTCTGATTGAGGCCATTCTCGATCCGCACGATCATTCGCCGGCCCTCCATCGCCTCACGCAGCGGCTGGGCAGGAAGATTTGAGGACCAGCGTCTCTCGTCCGGTCGAGTGGGACGACGTTTCCATCCGCTCGAAATTCGAGTGCGCAATTCAAACTTCCATCCGCCAACCTCTATCGGCTATCTTCCGCGCGCTATGTTCGAGACTGTTAAAGCCTCCATCGCTGCGGCATCGCAAAAACTTTCGCACCTGCGGAGGTTTCTTTGACGTGCCAGGCGCGCAGAAACGCCTGGGCGAACTGGACGCCCTGATGGCGGCGGAGACGTTCTGGAACAATCGCGAGAAGGCGCAGGCATTGATCGCGGAAGCCAGTTCTCTCCGGGGCAAAATCGAACCACTGCTCCAAGCGGAGAAGCACCTCGACGACCTGCGCGTGATGCTGGAGCTCGGCGAGGCCGAGCCGCCCGGCGCGCAAGCCAGGATGCAGCAGGAACTCGAACGCGATTTTTCGACATTCCTCAACGACCTCGACGCATTCGAACTGCGCGTCTTCCTCAGCGGTTCTCACGACAAAAAGAATTGCATCCTGAGCATCAACGCCGGCGCGGGCGGCACCGAGGCGCAGGACTGGGCGGAGATGCTTTCGCGGATGTACCAGCGATGGGCCGAGTCGCGCGGCTGGAAGGTCGAGGTGACCGACGCGCTGCCCGGCGAAGGCGCGGGCCTCAAGAGCGTCACGATGCTGGTCCAGGGTGAGAATGCTTACGGCTACACGAAGGCCGAACGCGGCGTCCATCGGCTGGTGCGCATCTCGCCGTTCGACGCGAACAAGCGCCGGCACACCAGTTTCGCCAGCGTGGACGTGATCGCCGAAATCGAGGAAACCTCGCCGGATATCGTGATCCCGCCGAATGAATTTCAGATAGACACCTTCCGCTCGGGCGGCAAGGGCGGGCAGAACGTGAACAAGGTCGAGACTGCCGTGCGCATCACGCACCTTCCGACCGGCTTGGTCGTGGCGTCACAGACCCAGCGCTCGCAGCACCAGAACCGCGCGACGGCGATGCGGTTGCTGCTCTCGCGCATTTACGCGCAGCGCGTGGACGCGCAGAAGGCGGAGATGGAGCGCTTTTACGGCGAGAAAGGCAGCATCTCCTGGGGCAACCAGATTCGCAGCTACGTCTTCCAGCCGTATCGCATGGTGAAAGACCTGCGCACCGGGGTGCAGACGGCCAACGTGCAGGCGGTGATGGACGGAGACCTGGATGACTTTGTGAACGGCTGGTTGCGCGCGGGGATGCCGGCGAAACGGATGCAAGGAGTCAAAGATGAAGAGGAGTGACGAAATCCGAGAGGCGATTACAGAACTCCGCTGTAGCCGCCGATGTGAGGAGGCGGAAACCTTGAAAGTGGAAGAAATCCACCTCCTCACGTCGGCGGCTGCAGGGCATCCGACCGGTTTTGGAATCGGTTGTCGGCCTTCGGATCTTTCGGCGTGAACATGCTCGACAGCATCGTGGACCAGAAGCGCCGCGAGGTCGCGCAATTGCCGGCGCGCCCCATCGCCGCCGGCGATCTACGCGACGCCTTGCTGGAACGCGCGGAGCGGCGCGACTTTCTGGCCGCGCTCCGCAAGCCGCGCGCGGGCGACGTCGCGTTGATCGCCGAGGTCAAGAAAGCCTCGCCGTCAGCGGGCGTGATTTGCGCCGACTTCGACCCCGTTCGCATCGCACGTGATTATGAGGCGGCGGGAGCGAGTTGCCTGTCGGTGCTCACGGATGAAAAGTTCTTCCAGGGTTCGCTAGATCATCTTCGCCGAATCCGCGCGGCGGTGAAGCTGCCACTCTTGCGCAAGGACTTCATCATTGACGAGCGCCAGATTCTCGAAGCCGTCGAATGGGGCGCGGACGCGATCCTCCTGATCATGGCGATCCTGGACGACACCCGGTTGAAACATTTTTACACGCTGGCAACGGAGGCAGGACTCGCCGTCCTGGTTGAGGTTCACGACGAAATGGAGCTGGATCGTGCGGTGGCGGCGGGTACGCAATTGATCGGCATTAACAACCGCGATTTGAAGACGTTCAAGGTCGACCTCGCCACGACGGAACGACTCGCTGCGAAGCTCCTCCCGACTGGCTCCGCGGAGCAATCGCCACTCCTCGTCGCCGAAAGCGGCATTCACAGCCGGGCGGACGTCGAACGCCTGGCCCGCGCCGGAGCGAAGGCCATCCTGGTGGGCCAGTCGTTGATGCAGGGATCGAGCGTGCGCGGAAAGATCGGCGAGCTGCTTGGGAGCTAGGCCTCAGCCGCCCGGCGGACTTTGCGCCGATCAGTCGCCGGTCAGCACCAGCCGCACGTCGTCGTGGATCTGGGTCAGCGACTCCAGCTCGCACCGGCTTCCATCCGGCAGCCGGGCCCCATAGCGGTTGCGTTTCATCAGTTCGATCACCGGCAGGAGGGATTCGTTCTCCTTGCGAATCCGCCCGGGATGCAGCTCGAGAAAAATCAACGGGCGATGGCGCGCCAGTACACCCGCCAGACCTCGAAGCACTTTCACCTCGTGCCCTTCGACGTCAATCTTGATCACATCCGGCGCGAAGCCCGACGTCTCGCAGAGTGCGTCACCGGTGTCGGCCTTGACCGGGCCCGCCGACGCGTCCCGCGGATCGAGCGCCGCCACGACGGCATGTCTGCCCTCATACGCCATCGGCAGGACGCCAGCTTTCTCCGTGAGCGCACATTCGACGGGCGTGATGCGGCAATCGGGGTTCTTGTGAATGTTGTAGAGCAGCCGGGCGAAGGCGCGCGGGGAAGCGTCCACCGCGACCGCGGAGCGGTCTTGCGAGGTCTTGGTGAACACCAGCGCAAAGATTCCGTGCAGAGCGCCGATGTCCAGCAGACGACTCCTGCCGGCGGCCAGTCGCAGGAAGCCGTCCATCTCATCCACCATGGGCGGCGACACGAAGCAGAAGTAGTCGAAGGCGTAGCGGCTCTCGGGATGGATCTTCAGCGTGATCCCGTCGCGGATACAAATCTCATCGCCAGCAAGGCCCTCGTTTCGCGCCAGATGTTCGCGCTCCAGTTGCCGAACCCTCTCCGGCCGGTGGCGGTGTGCCCAACCGTCCAAGATGCGCCGGCGGCATGTAAGCACCAGCGGCGGCAGGATCGCTTTCAACAATGCTCTTCCGGAAGTCATAGAAACAGGTTCTCGGGCCCGGATTGTCCGCCGGGACGGCTTCGCTCAACCGCCACCCCGCTGATACAGCCGGACATGCCCGACGTTGAGCACGTTTCTAAAACCCAAAGGCGGTATCGTTTCGCAGGCCTTCGACACCGACTCGCGCCCTTTCCAAAAGGTTTTGCCCGGCAGAAAACACGCCGCGTCGTCCATCGCAAGATAGCCGCCAGGCACGACCAGCGGCGCGTAGTGGCGGATGTCGGTGCACACCGCCTCGTAGGCGTGGTCGCCGTCAATGTAGATCAGGCCAGACCGGCGGCCCGCCACTTTTTCCGCCACGGCCGGATCGGTGGAGGACCCTTTGATCAATTCGAGCCGCTCGGGCGGAAGGTCGAACCGCGCCATCAGATTGCGGATGATCGCGGCGTAGTCGTCGTCGGGGTAAAAATTTCCGGCGCGCAGCTCGCGGCGGAACGAACTGGAGGAAAGGATTTTTAGGCGCCGCTTCCACCGGGACTCGGGAAGCGGGTTGCCTTCGAGCGGCGAAATGCCGGTGACGCGGAAGGGGCATTGCAGCGCCTCGGCGATGAGCAGCCATGCCGTCACGGATTGGCCTTTGAAGACACCGATCTCCAGCAGATCGCGCGTGGTGGTGGTCTTGAGCTGGTTCAGCACGAGCCACCAGAGGTAATGGAAGCCGGCATAGCCGAATCCGAGTTTGTTCTCCTCGACGTGCCGGCGGTGCGCGGCCAACCAGGGGAAGTTCCAAGTGCGCTGATTGAATTCTTCGAGCAGTGCGTCGTTGAACGCCTCAGTGTTCTCGTACGCGGCGATGCGGCGATCCAGCGAATCGGAGAGCGCTTGCGCCGGCGGTTCGGAACCGGGCGGCGCGATGGCTGCATCATTCACCGGTCCATGTTTGTGAAACCCTCGGCCCGGGTCAACCGTTCATCCTCGCGGCGACCGAACGCGTGGAGCGCGCGAAGCCGGGTGGCCGGCGGGATTGGAAACCCGCGTCACGCCAGCCTTCAAATCCCATGAGCCGGTGGCCGCCGGAAGTTTTGAATTCCGCCCGTCGCGTTGCGCCGCTACAGTGCGGCCACATTATTCCGGTTTTGAACGCCGGGCCGATGGAACGGACTAACGGTCAGATGTCTTTCATCCAAATACCATCTTAGGCAGCGATGGCGCGCTTCAGGCGATTTACTCACTCCTTGATCTCCGGCTACGTGATGCTGGGGGCGAACCTGCTGTACACGCTGGCCTCGGTGCCGTTGGCGCTGGCGTATCTCAACAAGGATGAATTCGGGCTGTGGGCGGTGGTGATGCAGGTTTCGGGGTACATCGCGCTGGTGGACTTCGGCACGAGTGCGTCGGTGGGGCGCATTCTGATTGATTACAAGGACCGTCGGAAGGACGGAAGCTACGGGGCGATGATCCAGACCGGATTGCTGGTCGGGGCGGTGCAGGGTTTGGTTGTGTTCGCCGCGGGAGCGGGTCTGGCTCTGGTGCTGGGCCGGGTGCTGCACGTGCCCGGGGCCTTGGCGCGCGACTTCTCATTGCTGATGATCGGGCAAAGCGCGCTCGTGGCCTTCACGTTCGCGACGCGAATTTTTGGACTGCTGCTCACGGCGCACCAGCGCTACGACATCGGCAACTACACCCACTCGTCGTTGTTCATCCTGAACTACGCGCTGATGTGGATCGGTTTCGCCCGCGGGGCCGGCGTGTTCAGCCTGCTCTGGTCCCAAATGGCGACGACTCTGCTGGCGGTGACAGTCGCGTGGATCGGTTGTGCCCGGCTCAAACTGTTTCCGGCGCGCGGACAATGGGGGCGCCCGACCCGCGCGCAGTTCGCCGAGGTGTTTTCGTTTGGGTTCGATATTTTCATCTACAGCGTCGGCGCGCAATTGATCACGACGAGTCAAACGATCCTGCTGACGCGCCTTGCCGGACTGGAGGTTGCCGGCATCTGGAGCGCCTGCACGCGGCCCTACCTGCTGCTCACACAATTGATCTACCGCGTGTTCGACTACACCACGCCGGCGCTGGCAGAGATGATGGTGCACGGCGAGCGCGAACGGCTGTGCCGCCGGTTCAAACAGATCGCCGTCCTGTCGGCCAGCCTCAGCGTGATCTTGGGAACGATCTTCGCCCTCTGCAACGACGCGTTTGTCGAAGTCTGGACGCTGGGCAAAATGAACTGGCCGCGCGTCAACGACGCGTTGCTCGCGGCGTGGCTGGTGATCTCGGTCATCCTCCACGCGCACACCGGCCTGGTCGGCCAGACGAAGCGGTTCGGTTTTCTCCGGTACGTGTTTTTCCTCGAAGGGGCGGCGTTCGTGGGCTTGACGCTCCTGATGCACCGGTTCGGCGGGGTAACTGCGATGCTGGCGGTGTCCGTCGTGTGCAGTCTGCTCTTCAGTTTTCCATACGGGCTGTGGCGTACGCGGCGGTACTTCGGTCTGGCTTGGAAGGAACTGGCGGAATGGCATCGCGCGCCAGCGCGCCTGGCATTGTGGCTCGTTCCCGTGGCGGCTGCGATATGGTGGTTGACGAAGGACCTGACACCTGCGGCCGAGCTGGTCCTCGCGGGTAGCGTAGTGGGCGCCTGGTCGGTGTTCGTCTTTTTGCGGCACGGGTTGGATGAGCCGTTGCGGCAGGAGGTGCTGGAGCGTGCGCCGGGCTGGGCCCAGCGCGGACTGCGGGGTTTGATGGGCACGCGGGCAGCGGCCGCTTGAGCCGGCGCCGGTTTTGACTTTGTTCGCTGCGCCGGCCCGCCTACTGTTCGCGCCCATGAGCGCCGTCGGCAAGCTGGCCCAGTTGAGTTCGCGCCTGATCAAGATCGCCGTCAGCCGTCCCGTGCGGCTCGGCCACGTCCTCGGCACGGCATTGTGGGCCGCCGGCGAAGTGGCGGACCACGATTGCGATCTGCTCCGTTTCCGGCAGGTCAGCGTCAACGATCTCCTTCCTCCAGAGGGCCCGCCGTGGAAAGTAGAACTGGCCTTGTTTCCCCGGACGCACGCGTCCATCTCGCCACTGGAATTCACCTGCCTGGTGCTGTTGATGAAACAGGCGCGCGCGCGAAACATCTTCGAGTTCGGCACCTACAAGGGCGTTTCCATCACCCAACTCGCGTTGAACCTGCCGCCCGACAGCGGCATCTACACCCTCGACCTCCCGGATGAACCGACGCAGACTCGTCTGGCCATCGCTGATCCAGAGGACGCCGAGATTGCCAGCGAGAAGGGCAAGGGCGCTCTCGTTCCCGCTGATCTGCGGCCCCGCATCCGGTTTCTGCAACAAGATTCCGCGGTGTTCGACGAAATCCCATACGCGGGCCGGATGGATTTCGTGTTTGTGGACGGCGCGCACAATTACGACTACGTGCGCAACGACTCGGAGAAGGGTTGGCGCATGTTGCGCCCGGGAGGCATCATCGCGTGGCACGATTGCCGCGTGCAGGACCCGGGCGTGGTCCGCTTCCTGTTGGAAAGTTCCTACGCCCCGGCCCGCATCAACGGCACAACCCTCGCCTTCGCGACGAAACGTTGAGACCAGAGCGGCGACGCACCGGAATCCGCCCGTCCGCCCATCTCTGGCTTGATTTTCGGCGGGCGGCGCCTGTCTAATCCCGCCCACATTGATGCAGAAAAATCTTTTCAAGCGTGCCGTCGGCCCGTTCGTCCACTGGTTCTACCGCCACGCCCGCGCCCTTTGTGGCACCTTGCGCGACCACTTCTGCCCGCCCGAAGGCGAGTACTCGATCATGATCAAGCACGCGTTGAACTTCGGATTGGGCAGCCAGATTGAAGGCGACTATCTGGAATTCGGCGTGTCGAAGGGTGTCACCATGGCCGCAGCCTTCCGCCACGCGCGCAAGCTCGGCCTGAACGCGATCCGGTTTTACGCCTTCGATTCCTTCGAGGGATTGCCGGAGATTTCCGGCCAGGACGCGGAAGGCCCGTGCCATTATCACAAGGGGCAATACGCCTGCGGGCTGGAGCAGTTCAAAAAGAACCTCACCCTCAGCGGCGCGGACTTGAATCGTCTGACGATCGTTCAAGGCTGGTACTCCGATGTACTCAATGACAAAACCAAGAAAAACCTGCCGCTGAAAAAAGCCGCGGTCGTCTGGATTGATTGCGACCTCTACGAATCCACCGCGCCGGCGCTGGAATTCATCACGGACTATGTGCAAACCGGCACGATCCTCTGCTTCGACGATTTTTACTGTTTTGCCGGCGACCCGGACCGGGGCGAAAGCCGCGCCCTCAAGGAATGGCTTGCGAAGCATCCGCGCATCAAGGCCATCGAGTACCGGAAGTACGAGGCGGCAGGGCTTTCGTTCATCCTGAACGTTTCCCGGTGAACGACGCACGGCCCGCTGACCGCGAACGCAGGCCGGCCCGGAAACCGCAGACTCATGGCTGCGACGTCCAAACAGTTGAGAATCCTGATCGTCAGCTTCACGTTCCCGCCGCAGGTCGGTGGTGTGGGGGAGGTCGCGCGCACCCAAGCGGCCGGGTTCGCCGCGCGCGGGCACGAGGTGACCGTTGCCACGACGTTCGATCCGTTGCGCACAGACGCCCACGCGCCGCGGGGTGTCGCCGTGCGGCAGTTCAACGTAACGGGAAGCTGCGAGGTCGGGCGTGGCTACTCAGGCGAGATTGCAAACTACCAGGAATTCATCGCGCAGCACCTGGCGGACGTGCTCCTGTTCCATTGCTGGCAGAACTGGACCGTGGACCTGGCCGCGCCGGTGTTGCCGCGCGCGCGCGCGCACAAGGTCCTCTTGAGCCACGGCGTGGACGCTCACCTCTGGCGGCGTCACGGGCGGTTTCCCTGGGGCCTCGGCCAATGGCTGCGCACGATGCCCTACATGCTTCGCCTGCCGCGCTTGATGCGGGCCTTCAACCGGCTTGTGTTTCTCAGTGCGCAACACGACGCAAGGCGTTTTCTTGATTGCTGGCTGGCGGGCCGTGTGTGCCCTGAGCGCGTGACTATCATTCCGAATGGCGTGCATCTCGCGGAATTCAACCGTCCACGGGGAGGCTTCCGGGAAACGCGCGGCATCGCGACGCGGCGGCTCGTCCTGAATGTCGCCAACTACGACCTCCGCAAGAACCAGCTCGCGACGCTCCGGGATTTCATGGCCGCCGACCGCGACGATGCCACGCTGGTGTTCATCGGCGGCGAGTTCAACGAGTATCAGGCGCGGGTTGCCGCCGAGCACGCGCGGTTGCGCGCGCGTCATCCGCTCCCGCGCGTGCAGTTCCTCGAAAAGATTCCCAAGGAAAGCATCTACTCGGCGTATCAGGCGGCGGACGTTTTCATGTTGAGCGCCCGGCAGGAGACGCAACCGCTGGCGATCCTCGACGCCATGGCGGCGGGCGTGCCCTTTGTCTCGACCGACGCGGGTTGTGTGCGCGAGTTTCCCGGCGGCCTGGTGGCGCGCTCCGGGGAAGACACCACCCGCGCGCTGACGCGGTTGCTGGACAATGAAAACCTGCGCCAGCACCTTGGCCGCGAGGGCCGCGCCGCGTGCGAATCGAAATACGATTGGGAACGCGTGCTGGACGCTTACGAGAACCTGTTCACCGAGATGATGGGAAAGCAATGATCGCGACGGCCGCGCAAATCCCGGCAGTGATCCGCAGCGCCGATCTCCTGCCCGGCTCGCACTGCGATTTACAGCGCCACCCGCTGGATCGGAATTCGGCGCTTCACGCGGCATGAAAAAGAGCCTCATCCTCAGCGTCGTCCACAAGATGCCGTTCGCAGCGGTGAAGCCGTTTCTGGTATCGCTGCGGCAAACTGGTTTCACCGGCGACGTGGTCTTTTTCGTGTCGAACGCCAGCCTGGGAATGTCGGAGGATTTGCGACGGCACGGTGTGCGGGTGATTCCCTTCGGACTGTGGACCATCCGGATGCGGCGGCCTGTGGTGATGTTCTGGCCGCTGTGGCGGCGCCTGCTCGCGGGCAAGCGCAGTTTCGAGTGGAAACGGGACCTGGCGCGGCGCGTTTACAACCTGTTCTTCCAACGCTTCGTCCTGCTGCACGATTTCCTGGCCGCGGAGGGCGCCGCGTATGGCCGGGTGATGATCACCGATTGCCGCGACGTGATCTTCCAACGCGACCCGCTCGACCTGCCGCTGGACATAGGACTCTGGTGTTTTCTCGAAGCCGGGTCACAGCGCATCGGTTCGTGCCCGTTCAATCGCCGGATGATCCAGGATTGCTTCGGGCCGGGCATTCTGTCTGACCTCGGGCAGGAGCGCGTCTCATGCGCGGGCGTGACGCTCGGCGACAGCGCTTCGGTGCTGGCTTATCTCCGCGCGTTCGTGGAGCGCTCCTTCTCGGTGCAACGGATGCAAATGATCTCCGGCAGCGACCAGGGGTTGCACAACTTTCTGGTGTACCGCGGCCACCTGCCTGGGCTGCGGCTGTTGACCAGTGACGACGGCGTCGTGGCCACGCTGGGCGCCGTGCCGCGCGCGGAAATTCGACTCAACGCCGCCGGAGAAGTCGTCACGTCCGATGACCGTGTCATTCCGACGTTGCATCAATACGACCGCCATCACGACCTGCGCGACAAGCTGTGGAAGGAATTGCGGGAGTGAAGGCCAGCGCCGTCAGAGTTTGATCGCCTTCGCCAGCGCGTCCACGTCCACCGCCGGCCGTTGCGCCGCATCGGCGGGACAGATCAGGAAACGGTAGTCCAGCCGCAACACCTCGCTGAGTCCTTCATACACGCCGTTGAGATAAGTGCTCGCCAGCAGTTCGAGCACCTTGCAACCCGGCGCGCACCACAGGAGATTCGTCAGCCCGCCGCCGTGCAGCGCCACGATTTGTTCCGCCCCCGAAAAGAGACGGATCTGCCGCGCCATCGGCATGGCTTCGGGATCCACGATGGCCCACCCAAGATTGCGGAACAGATCGAGCACCGGCTCCTCGTTGGCGATGCCGCGGCTCTTGCCGACGCGCCGCAGGTAAAACTTGCGCGGCGGATCGTAGTCCATGTCCGCCTTGTCCAAAAACGCGCGCCGCAAGAACTCCACGGCGTACGGGCTGTAACAGCCCGTCATCGCGGTCAGCGACGTGAAATAGTAGTTCTCAATGACGAGGTGCTTTTCCGAGGTCGGACGAAAGCGTCCTTCGAGGCCGAGCCACTTGAGCGTGTCGAGTTTGAACGCCGGCAACTCGGGATGAACGAGCACCTGGATGTCCGGCGGCAATTCACGCAGCACCGCCAGCCGTGGCAGCGCGTCGAGAAACCAGTGATAAAACATCGTCGAGGCTTGCGAGAGCAAGCTCGTCCAGTTGCCCTCCAGCCGGACCGGCGGCGGCAGGCGGAAGGTGCGATACGCCGGATCAATGCGCGACATGTGCCTGCCGAAGGCCGCTTCGATGGACAACCGCTTGCGGTCGTCCCGCAGCACGAGGGTTTCGCCGACGAGCCGGGCTTCATTGTGGTGCGTCCAGAAAACCGGCCAGGGTTGAAATCCCTCCTGTCCGAGTCGGGCGACCTTGCGTAGCGAATCCGCCTGCACCGGGGGCGTGGTTTGTGACGTGAGAATGATTCGTCCCTTCACCTTGCCTTTGGCGAGCAATTCGTAGTCGGAAAAAAATCCCTTCGGCGGCCCCCACGCGCAACTTGCTGGCACGATCTTGCGCGCGATGTCGGCAAAAAACATCACCAGGGCGCGCCGCATGGGCCGGGAGGCGATGCTCATCGCCGGAAACCACGCGCGCAGCCGGTCCTTGAAGGCGGCCCAGATCGAACTTGCGCTCATCGCCGCAGCCGCGCCCAGAGATTCGGGCTCCAGAGATCCGGTTTTTCGCGCGTCGCCGCCTGTGTCATCACGCGCAACGCGAGCGCGCTCAACTTCGCGAGCGGCACTTTCAGCCAGCGATGATCCCGGATGGCCGCCGCCCCCTCGTCCACGAACTCCGTACCCGCGTAACCGTGCATCTGCGCCAGCGAATTCAGGCAGTTGGGCGTGTAGGTCCAGACATGCGTGATGTCGTTGAACAGGTTGCGCCCGACGAAGGGTGAATCGCCGTTGGGCAGGCGCAGAATCAGACTGCCGCCGGGTGCGAGTGCCGCGCGGGCGGCGCGCAGGAATTCCATGAAGTCGTCCTTGGGCAGATGCTCGACGAGGTCTATCGCCACGAGTGCGGCGAAGTGACCTTGCGGCTGGCGGGCGAGCCAGCGGTTCACGTCATCCTCGTCCACGCGCGCGCCGGCCTGCCGGGCCAGCGCGACTTGTTCGGCGCTCGAATCCACGCCGGCGACGCTCGTGAAGTTCTTCGACTTGAGCCAGTGGAGAAAACTGCCGTGCCCACAGGCCAGCTCGGCAACCGGGCGGGTCGGGTCGGCGGGCAGCCACGCGCGCACAATCTGGTCGTAGAGGTAGGCTTTTTGTTCCGCGAGCCGGCGCACGTCCTCAAGCGACCGCACGCCGCGGGCCTCGGCCTGGAACTTGTAATAGTCGAGATGGCTCATGGGCGGCTCCGCGACACAGGCTAGACGTTGAATCCGACGTGCCGGAAAATTCTGCGGAAGCGTTTTTCCCAGGTATGCTCGGCCGAGCAACGGCGCCACGCGGCTTGCGCGATCTTGAGGCAGTCCTCCGGCCGGCGGCGATACCACGCGTAGATCTCGATCAGTTCCTCGACCGAGCGATAGCACAGGATTTCCTTCCCGAGTTCGTAATGCAACGGCAGTTCCCAGTTATAGGTGGTCAGATAGCAAGCACCCACGCCGGGGCACTCGAAATCCCGGCCCTTCACCGTCGTGAGCGTGAGCGACGGCGAGGCGAACCCGATGCCGAGATTGATCTGCGTCGCGCGGAACACCTGGCAGGTGTCGTCCACCCACTGGCTGTTGGGCCAGCCCGCGCCGAACAGGTTGATCGGCACGCCCGTGGACCGCAGTTGCTCGATGATGACCTTCCGCTCTGGTTTGATGGAGCCGAGAAAGCCGAACTCGTGCTTGAAATCCGCCAAGGCCGGTTCCACGAGGCCCGCCGGGCGATGCACGCCCTGCGGCGAATAAATCACCGGCAACCCGCGCTGCCGGTACCATTCCGTGGCGGGCAGGCAGTTGGTGATGTTCAAATCGAAGCGCTTCGCCCATTCGCCGTAATTGTCGTCACCCACGAAGAAGATGCCGTAACGGAAAAACTGCAGCTTGTCGTCCAGGTTCATCCCCAGCAACGGACACTTCCACCGTTGGCGCAGGACGTGGAACACCGCCTCGGACAACAGCAGGGGCCGGGCGTAAAACAGGATGACATCCGGCGAGGCCGCGTCCGCGCCTCCGGCAAATTCGCGGACCGCCTGGGCCACTGCGTCGGCCGGGGATTGCTTTGCGGCCCTTTTCTTCAGTGCCGGCCGCAGGTCGAGCAGCCGCGTCTCGGCGATGCGCGCGAACTCCGGCACCAGATCGTTCTGCTCCCACATGCAGTCGGCGACGAGCAGGATTTGCCGCAACGCTCCGGGCGCGGTGATGGAGGGCGCGGCATCGGGTCTGGTTGGTGCCGCGAGGGATTGGACCAGTTGCGCCGCGTAAGCCTGCTCCCATTGCCGGCCCCGGCGCGCCACCCAGCGATCCAACACCGGCCCTCGCAGCACGAGCGGGCGCACCTTGTTTTTTGTCCAGGCCAGCACGCGCAAAAGCTACCGGCCCGCCGCCGGCCAACGCAACCGCAGAGTGGTGGTGCGACAGGTGTCTGTGCTGTTCGAAACCCCCGCTTGACCGACAGGCGTCATGTGTGATTGGCTCGCGAGGGTCAGCAGGAGTCGCAGCGAGACGACCGGGCGTCTTGGATTGCCTGCCTGACACAAGCAGAATGAAGCGACACGCGTCAAGTGCTTTTCCAGTTGAAGCGGGTGTTCGTGCTCACGTTGGACGAACTCCGGGCGGAAAAACGGGCAGCGCAACCAGATGCACACATTGCCGCCAGGATGAAAACCGGCTCGTGCGGATAGTGAGCCGGAGCGGCGCGCCGGGCGGGTCGGAAAAGCGTTTGGAGTTCACCTACGATCCACAGGGGCGGCGCGTGAGCAAGAAGGTGTGGAACAACACCACCGGCTCAGGCAACCCGGTTGTGGACCAGAAGTTCGTCTATGACGGCTGGGGCCGGCTGCGCAAGCGGGTGGAGTACGTGCTGGTGATCGGGGAGTCGTTGCTGGGCGGGGGGAGTTGGTCGCCGGTGTCGGAGACGCGCTACGTGTATGACGGGCGGCGGGTGATCCAGGAGCGCAACGGGAGCAACAACCCGACGGTGAGCTACACGCGGGGGGAATGACCTGAGCGGGAGTCTGGAGGGGGCGGGCGGGATCGGGGGCTTGCTGGGGCGGGCCAGCGGGTATTCAAGCGGGACGGGCAACTGGAGCACGAACCATTTTTATCACGCGGACGGGAACGGGAACGTGACGTATCTGGTGGCGACCAACCAGACGCGGGCGGCGAGCTACCGGTATGATCCGTTTGGGAATTCGATCTCGTTTGGGGGGAGTCTGGCGGCGGCGAACGTGTATCGCTTTTCGAGCAAGGAACTGCACGTCGCCAGTGGGATGTATTATTACGGCGAGCGGTTCTATGACCCGAATTTGCAGCGGTGGCCAAACAGAGACCCGTTGGCGGAACGTGGCGGCTACAATCTTTATGCCTTCATAGACAACAACCCCATCAATGCGATTGATCCTCTCGGTCTCTACACGGTGAACGTCAAGAATTGCGAAGTTGTGGTTCTTTACGGACATGGTTCGGGGAGCAAACCACACAAGTTCAAATTCGGGGGCACTTGCTCTGCCGGCCATTTTGTAGGCTGCGAAAGCAAACCCACCAACGACAAGATTCCACCTCAGCATCAGATTCCAGGAGCGCCATCAACCGATGAGGAACTCTACAGCGGTCCGAGAAGTCGAGACAACCCAGACCAGAGCTTCGACAAGTTCATGAATGACACGTGGGCGGCAGCGAAGAAGAAGGCGAAGGAGATTTGTGCGAGCAAGGACAAATGTTGCAAGTCGGTAACTGTCAGGACGGAACTGGCTGGTTCAGCGTGGAATCCTGATAACTGGACGCAGCCTGGAACGAAGTCGGAAACCATCAAGTGTGATGGCAAATAGAACGTCGCTGTTCGGCTGTGTATGAACCAATCTCGCAACTGGATTTTACCAATTGTTGTTGGTGCTGTTGCGTGTTCTGCTGCCATCGCTCTGGTGACGACTTCGGTGGGGCATCTTGAGTTCCATCAAGCCAAGTGGACACACTCTCCGAGAAGCTTGCCTGCGATAGCGGAAGCCTTCAAAGCCATATACCCAGTCGGCTGGCTGTTGCCACTGGTAACCGCAGTCGTCGGAGTTTTCGTGTTGGCCAAGAAACTTACCAACGCTGTGGCTATTGCTTCCTGGATCAGCCTTTTCGCGGTCGCGCATGTCGTTTGGCTGTTGTTTACCTTTCTTTCCATCTATCTAACGAATCAGAGTTTCGTTGTTGGAAATTAGCCGACCCAACCGGCTGTCCCGCACAAGTGGTGTAAGAAATTTTGCACCGCTCAGGCCGCGCCGGAGAAAGTCGGCCACCCGCGCCTGCCGCACAGCCCTGGACGCTCCGTCTTCGCTGCGGCGTGCGGCTTGAAAGAGTTGGCTGATGATGGTTTACTTCAAATCGAAATGAAACCCACCGTTTGCAGGCAACGTGACTCCAAACGCCGTCGTTTCTGCCGCCAGCGCACGAACCAGAATCAAATGAGCTACGTGTATGACGGGCGGCGGGTGATCCAGGAGCGCAACGGGAGCAACAACCCGACGGTGAGCTACACGCGGGGGAATGACCTGAGCGGGAGTCTGGAGGGCGCGGGCGGGATCGGGGGCTTGCTGGGGCGGGCCAGCGGGTATTCAAGCGGGACGGGCAACTGGAGCACGAACCACTTTTATCACGCGGACGGGAACGGGAACGTGACGTATCTGGTGGCGACCAACCAGACGCGGGCGGCGAGCTACCGGTATGACCCGTTTGGGAACTCGATTTCGTTTGGGGGCAGTCTGGCCGCGGCGGACGTCTATCGGTTTTCGAGCAAGGAACTGCACGTGGCCAGTGGGATGTATTATTACGGCGAGCGGTTCTATGAGCCGAATCTGCAACGGTGGCCAAATCAAGACCCCATCGGAGAACGCTACGACGCGAACCTCTACCGCTTCGTTTACAACTCGCCGCTCAACTATGTTGACCCCGACGGGCTGACAGGGTGGGCGTTGTATCCGCCGCAAGGCTGGTCTGATCCGAGCATCCCGGCGATGATCCAAAGTCCCGAATACCAGCAGGGCTTCCAGGAAGGAGCGGGACAAGCCGCGTTGGTTGGGTTCGGAATCATTTCACTGTTCACCCCGATTCCGGGCGACGAAGCCGGCATTGCCGGTGTCCTCGGAAAGTGGTTCTCAAGGTGTTTCAAGGGAAAGCCAAAACCTGGCAACTACCAGACAGAGACAGCCAAAGCGCTCAACAGGGCATTCAAAGGAGACTACAACCCGAAGCACTTGGACAACATCTCGAAGGACGAATTGAACATCGCTCTGAAGAAACTTCAGGAGGGCCTGCAGAAACTGAAGACCAATCCGCGTAATCCGAGCAAGCAAATTGAGGATTTCGAGAAACGAATCGAGATGCTGGAAGATTACCTCAAGACTCGTGGCCCGTAGTGATCCTATGGCTGATGTTTCCAAAAAAGTTGAACAGAATGTTCCCGGTCGCCTTTTCGTTGACTGGACGTGCATCTACTGCGGACTTTGCGTCGAAATCGCGCCGTCAATCTTTGCTGAATCCTCTGATCCAGGATGGGCATACGTGAAGCGGCAACCTGCAACCGAAGCAGAGTGGGAGCTTGCTCGACAGGCCGCAGCAGAATGTCCACTGGATTCGATTGGGATTGCCAACGAGGATGAGAACCCGCACGGCGGTCCCGCACAAACGGTGTAAGGAATCTAGCGCGCCTCAGGCCGGCGCGAAGTTGGTCGGCCACCCGCGCCTGCCGCACAGCCCTGGACGCTCCGTCTTCGCTGCGGAGTGCGGCACGTCCAGAGCCAGAAAGGTTCCACCCATTACAGGAGCCGTCAGTGTTTCCTTGTTGAGAGTTGATAGTCGGCAGTCGGTTCCTTCCACTCGAGAGGCGGCCCGTTCATCACACAAGATTTGCAGGTCGTTTCGCTGATGTGCGGCGAAGGTCGCAAGCGGCTCGATCCCGCGCCGAAACCGACTTTGAGATTGCGCCGCTTTTTTGTCTTCCCGATGATGCAGCGCCCGCGAACGGGGCCGGAGGCGTCGAGCGCAGTCCCCAGTTCGGAGGGCAAGCAGCCAAAGCGTGCAAACCCGACCCGATTCATCCGGCCGCCCGACTCAGGCGGTGATCCTCGCCGGCGGACGCGGCGAGCGGATGAGGCCCTTCACCGACATCCGGCCCAAGCCGATGATCCCCGTCCACGGCAAACCCTTTCTCGAATACCAGATCGAGCTGCTCCGCGGGCAGGGTTTCACGCGCGTGCTATTGCTGCTGGGATATCTGCCGGAAGCGGTTCGCGATCATTTCGGTGACGGCAGTGGCTGGGGAATGCAGATCGAGTACTCGGTCACGCCGGTCGAGGACCTTACGGGACGCCGGATCAAGCAGGCGGAGCGGCTCATCGAGGAGACGTTTCTGCTGGTCTATTGCGACAATTACTGGCCGTTGCCGATGGAGAAGATGTGGTCTCGCTTCGCGGCCAGCGGCGCGCCGGCCATGCTCACGGTGTACGCGAACAAGGACGGGTACACCAAGGATACGCTCAAGGTGGACGAACAAGGCTTCGTGACCGTGTACGACAAGACGCGCCGCGCGTTGGACTTGAAGGGAACGGAAATCAGTTACAGCATTTTCAAAAAGGAACTGCTCGCGTTGGTGCCGGAGGGCAACGTGTCGTTCGAGGAGACGCTGTTCCCGCAACTCGCCCAACAGCGCCGGCTGGCGGCGTTCGTCACGGAGCACCGTTACTACAGCATCGGCGGGATTTCGCGGCTGGCGCTCACGGAGGTCTTCCTCGCGCGCCAGCCGACGATCATTCTCGACCGCGACGGAGTTTTGAACGAGAAGCCGCCACGCGCCGAGTATGTCCGCAACTGGGGTGAGTTCCACTGGACAACGGACGCGCGGGAGTCGCTGCGGCTGCTGCACGAGGCCGGCATCCGCGTGATCGTGGTGTCCAACCAGGCCGGCATCGCGCGCGGGGCGATGACCGAGGCGGACCTGCATGACATCCACCGCCGGATGGTGAAGGAAGCCGGGGCGGCGGGCGGTTGCATCGAGGCGATTTACTTTTGCCCGCACGGCTGGGACGAGGGCTGCGAGTGCCGCAAGCCGAAGCCGGGGATGTTGTTCCAGGCCCAGCGCGATTTCAGTTTGGACTTGAGCCGGACGCTCTTTGTCGGCGACGATGAACGGGATGCACAGGCTGCGGACGCCGCGAATTGCCCGTGCATCTTGATTTCGGCGGAACGGCCCCTGGCCGCCGTCGTGAAGGAACGGATCGCGCAGTCGAAGAAAGTCTAACCGTGAGCAACGCCAAGCGAGTTCTGGTCACCGGCCACAACGGATACATCGGATCGGTCATGGCACCGCACCTGGCGGCGGCGGGGTACGAGGTCGTCGGCCTGGACACCGGCTATTTCAGCGAGTGCTCGTTGATCGCCGACCTCGGCGAGGTTCGCTCGGTGCGGAAGGACCTGCGCGAGCTCTCGCCGAAGGACCTCGAAGGCTTCGACGCGGTCGTGCATCTGGCCGCGCTGAGCAACGATCCCATCGGCAACCTCAACGACGGCTGGACCGAGGACATCAACTTCCGCGCGTCAGTGACGCTGGCCGAACTGGCAAAGGCCGCGGGCGTCGGGCGCTTTCTCTTCTCCTCCTCCTGCATCATGTACGGCGCGTCGGCGGCTGAAGTCGTTACGGAAGAATCGCCACTCGATCCGAAGACCGAATACGCGCGATCGAAGGTCAAGGCCGAGGACGCGCTCCGCAAACTCGCCGACAAGGGCTTTTCCCCGGTGTTCATCCGCAACGGGACGATTTATGGCGTCTCGCCCCGGATGCGGTTCGACACCGTGCTCAACGATCTGGTCGGCTCGGCCACGACAACGGGCCGGGTCGTCGTTCATAGCGACGGCAAGCCGTGGCGCCCGGTGATGCACGTGCAGGACGTGGCGCGTTACTTCCAGGCATTTCTGGAAGCGCCGGTGGAGAAAGTTCACAATCAGGCGTTCAACGCGGGCGCGAACGAGTTGAACCACCAGATTCTCGAGCTGGCGCAGATCGCCGTCGAGACTGTGCCGGGCGCGAAGCTGGAGATGGTTCCCAAGGCCGGGGCGGACCAGCGCACGTACAAGGCCGACTTCGGCAAGTTCAAGCGCACGTTCCCGGAGTTCGCCTTCAAGTGGAACGCGCGCAGCGGTGCGGCGGAGCTTTACGACGCGTTCCAGCGCGCCGGGCTGAAGCACCCGGATTTCACCGACAAGAAATTCACGCGGCTCAAATGGCTGCGTTATCTGCTGGAGAGCGGACGCCTGGACGAGTCGCTGCGCTGGCGGAGCAACGGACCCGGCACCCAGGGACGACCATGATTGACGGAGTCAAAATCATCCCGCTGCGCCAGATCGTGGACGAGCGCGGCAAGATCATGCACATGATGAAGGCGACGGACCCGCACTTCATCAAGTTCGGCGAGATTTATTTCTCCTGCGCCTGGCCGGGGACGATCAAGGCCTGGCACATCCACAAGAGCATGACGATCAACAACGCCGTGATGTCCGGCCGCGCCAAGCTCGTCATGTACGACCTGCGTCCGGATTCGCCGACGAAGGGAGAGTTGCAGGAAGTGTATTTTGGGGAGGACAACTACGTGCTGGTGCAGATGCCGCCCGGCATTGCCAATGGCTACAAGGCTTACGGGGACAAGCTGGTGATCCTCGCCAACTGCGCCACCGAGCCGCACGACCCGAACGAGATCGTGCGCCTGGATCCGTTCACCAAGGAAATCCCCTACGATTGGGGACTGCAGCATGGTTGAACGGCCGTCCAGCGATGCCCGACTCGCCAACCGACTGGCGACGATTCTCCCTCTCCCCTTCGGAAGGGCAGAGGGCCGGGGTGAGGGGTGTGTCTTTTTCAACTGGCAATGAGTTCCGCCAATCACCTTGAAGTCTCACGGCGTTCGTCCCCGTCCATCGTCGTGACCCGGACGCCGTTGCGGGTAAGTTTTGCCGGCGGCGGCACGGACCTGGCCGACTTTTACGAGCGCGACTACGGCGCCGTCCTCAGCACGACGATTGACAAATACATCTTCGTCACCGTCAAACGGCATCACGAATTGTTCAACGAGCCGATCCGCATCAACTACTCCTCGACTGAACTCGTGGACACGCTCGATCACATCAAGAACAACATCGCCCGCGAAGCCTTGCGGCTCTTGAAGATTGATCCGCCGATTTACATCAGCACGGTGGGCGACGTGCCGGCTTCGACCGGGCTGGCGAGTTCGAGCAGCTTCGCGGTCGGCCTGCTCAACGCGCTGCACGCCTACCGCGGCGAGCGGGTCTCACCCGGGCAGCTCGCCGAGGAGGCCACGAGGATCGAAATTGACGTGCTCAAGGAACCGATCGGCAAGCAGGACCAATACGCCGCAGCGTTCGGCGGCTTGAATTTCTTCCGCTTCAATCCTGGCGGCGCCGTCACCGTCGAGCCGGTGCGCGTCGGCAACCGGTTTCTCGAAGACCTGTTCGATCACATCCTGATGTTCTGGACCGGTGTGCAACGGGACGCTTCATCCGTGCTGACCGAGCAACGGCGCAACATCCCGGACAAGATGGCGACGCTCAAGACCATGCGCGACCACGCCCATCAACTCCTGGACCTCGCCGGCACGCGGAAGTTCGATCCGGTCGCCTTTGGGCGCATCCTCGACGAGTCCTGGCAGCTCAAGCGGCAACTGGCCAGCACCATGTCCACGCGGGAAATTGACCGCTATTACGACCTTGCCCGGAAGGCCGGTGCGGAAGGCGGGAAAATCTGCGGCGCGGGCAACGGCGGTTTCCTACTGTTCATCGTGCAACCGGGAAAACAAACCGCCGTGCGCCAGGCGCTGGCCAGCCTCCGAGAAGTGCCGATCCGTTTCGAGGTTCACGGCTCGCGGGTCTTGCTGCCGTTCGAGCAGTGATTGGCCGGCTTCGGAGAAACCGCCGCTCAGATTCTCGAAACCGACTGCCTGCCAAGGGCGAATCAGCCTGCTGACTCCGGAGGCGGGGTGAACAATTCGATGAAATGCCCGTCCGGGTCTTGCAGAAAGACCTGCCACGCGCCGTCGGGCCGCTGCTTGCGCGGCTGGAATTCCGCGCGGACGCTGCGCAAGTGTTCCTCCCACGCGCCGAGGTCATCCACGCGCAGCGCAAAGTGGTTGCTGCGCCGGCATGAAGCGCCCGCATCACCGCGCCCGCCGATCAGGTGTAATTCCTGATTCGCGCCGAGGCGGAACCACGCGCCGGGAAACGTGAAGGCAGGCCGCGGCATCCGCTCCAGCCGCAATACGCGCCGATAAAATTCGCTGCTCCGCTCCAAATCTTCCACGTGCAGAGCCACGTGATTCAGTTCGAGGATTGTCATGCCCGCATCGTCCCACACTGGAGGGTAGTGAATCCAGCCCCGCTTGGATTCAGAGTGTTTCACCTTGCGTGATTTGAAGAAACTGCTTGACGGCTCTCTCGCGTTCGTGGCTTTATCTGGCCCAGAGAGTAGAAGTCAGCAAGTGTCCGTTTGAGCTTCTTTCTCTTCGTGGGGTTTCTCGGTTCGGAGTTGGGTATGCGACGCAGAGCAATGACTCGTGGCTGGGCTGATGGTGGGCTGGTTGGGACGCAAATAGTACCAGTACACTCACGCGGAGACGCTCACGCGGACAACCACGTGTCGGTCGCACGCGTGCTGGCGGGACAGGTCAGCGCGCAGCACGCCAAACAGAAGAGTGACGCCGGCGATCTTGGCAGCCTGACACAGGAACAAAACGCCAGGTTCGATCTATTGCAGCAGTTGATGAGCGACGCGAGAGAGACCGCGAAGAAGGCGTTCAAGGGACAGGACGTGAAGTTGCGCGAGGAATTTCAGGTGGGCGTCACCAAGCCGAACGACCTCGGGGCCGTAATGGGCCGGGCGCGGATCATTATGGCGGTGCTGCAAAAGGCGGCGAACGCGGCGACGCTCAAGGGCAAGGGCTGGCTGGAGAGCAACACGCAGGAATTGAGCGCGGCAATCGAGGGGCTGGACAGCACCGATGACGCGCAGGAAGCGGCCAAAAGCACCGGCGCCACGGACGCGCGCAACCGGACGGCGAACCAACTCTACGACGCGCTGCTGACGATCCAGAACGCGGCGAACCTGCAATGGCCGGAGCGCAACTCGGCCAACGCCGCCGTGCGCGCGGAATTCCGGCTGGGAAGATTCCCGCCGCGCAGCGGCGGACCCGACAAGAAACCCGAGCCGCCCAAACCACCGGCGCCGCCACCGGCTGGATGAACGGTAGTCGCGCTCGCGAGAGCGCCGCTGAGAATACGCGAAAGAACTGAACCGCAACCTGACAAAGCGATGCCATGAACACCATGAAGGCAACTCGAGACTGCAAGGGGTCCACCGTCTTTAGGCCGGGCGTCTGGAAACAACGCGCAACCAGTTGTTCAAACCGCTCGCGGAGGCGCAGGCGTCGTTAAATCCAGCCATCCCATCCGAGACTGCCGCAGGCTCTTATTCATTATGGGACTCGTCGTCAGCATATTCGCTCCGAGGGAAAGCAGCGGCGTGACGCTTCGCAATACGTCCGACTGCACAGTTGACGTGCAGTATTACTTTCTTACCCAGTGGAGAACCTGTACCGGTTCATGGGATTTTGGTGTCAGGATGCAGGGAAGTCTCGTGCACCTCTCTCCGCATCAGAGTCTGGACATCGGTTGGTGGACGACGTGCACCCCCGACAACTTCACTTGTCCAGGGCAGTACGGGTGTGAAGAGGCTTACGCCTGCGTAGTTTATCGAATAGCTTCTCCGCCAATAGGCCCGATCGTCGTGGATTCAGATACGTTTGGCTACGACGCCACGGTGACTGTCGATTGCGATGGCAATGCCAGTGTCAGCGGGTACGGCATGGATGGAAACGACGGCCCGACAGGGCCGGGCTGTGCTGGCCCCGATTGTTGCCACACCGAAGGTGGGCCGGGTAGTGGCGGCCCTGGCGGTGGTGGCAGCGGCGATGGCGGAGTTGGTCTGGGAGTTGGGGAAGGAGATTCCGGCATGGCATTCTGGCGCGTCACGGAACCATTCATCAACCTTTGGCTGGTGGACAAACCGCTCCGGTACCAGCCGGCCAAAGGTCCTGCGGTTGCGCTGAAGCTGTTCTACGGCCAGAGGGAGCTGAAGACCGGTTATGACTCGCATGTTTTCGGCTTTGGAAAGAACTGGAATTCCTCGTGGCTATCGTATGTGACCACGCTCCACAACGGTATTTACAACAAAGTCTTCAAAACGGTCTATTTTCCAGGCGGGGGCAGGCTAACTTTCCAAAATGGCGACGAAGACAAGGTCGGCCATACCCGCTTGTCCGGCAACACCACCACGGGATTCACCCTGACGTATCCTGACGGAAGCAAGAATTTTTACGGCCTCATCGTCACCAACGCGAGCGGGACGTTTTTGAAAGCGTTTATGAGCGAGAGATGGAATGCCATTGGCCAGAAAACCCGACTGGATTATGACGGCTACGATCCGGCAAATCCGGTCATCCGGCTCAAATATGTGGTGGATGGCGACGGCTTGACCAACTGGATTTATTACGTCACTTCGAACGCCTACAGCACGAATCTCGTGAGTCAGGTCGTGGACCCGTTCGGTCGCACGGTGAACTTTGCGTATGACGGGCAAGGCCGCCTGACCAATGTGGTGGACGTGGTGGGAATCTCCAGTTCGCTGCTTTACGACAACCAGGGATTCGTGACCAATCTCGCCACACCTTATGGTGCGACACAATTCCAATACACCGACACCACCGGAACGAACCTCCCGCCCTATGGCCGGTCGGTCCGCGTGCTAGAGCCGGTGGGCAGTTGTCAGTTATTTCTGTACACCAATGGCGCCCCGGGCATTCCGGCCAGCTATTCGAGTTCCGAGGTCCCGACGACCTCGCCGTACGCGAACAACTTTGACAATTCGCAGATGAACGTGCGCAACACCTTCCACTGGGGACGGCAGCAATACGCCTCACTTTCAACCACGAACATCGGCTCCCTGACCACGAATGATTTCCGCATCGCCCACCTGAACCATTGGTTGTTGGCAGGCCTGGTGGGCACAAATATCCGGGTCAGCCCGACGCTTTCGTTGGAGCGAGTTCCCAGCGTGGACGGAACGATTGAGGGGCAAAAATACTGGTTTGACTACGCGGGCAAAACCAACTCGCTCTACCAGGGGACCGAAGGGTTGCCTCTGTTCAGCGCAACGGTTCTGCCAGATGGGGCCACGGAGTTCACCCGCACGGCGCGGAACAGCCTCGGGGCCGTGACCAACAGGGCCGACACGTATTCCGCGGGTTCGGGCGTCGGGCTCCGGACCAACATCTCCGTTTACGCCTCGGACGAAATTGATTTGCTGAGGGTGACCAACGCACTGGGCGTCCAGGTGGTGAGCAACGCGTACAACGCTTACCACCAGGTGGTGACGAATTTTGACGCTCTTGGCCAGAAGACGGTTTATAGCTACGACACCAGCCATCGCCTGACCAGCGCCAACCTGGCCAGCGGGCTGGTGATCAGCAACCTCTACGGCGCGGACGGGTTTCTTTCGCAACGGATTCGCGTGGGCATCGCCACGAACACCTACACCTGGGCCAATGACCTGGTGGCAACGCATACCGACGCGCGCGGGTTGACGCTGACGTACACCTGGGACAACTTGAACCGCGTGCGCCGGGTGGATTTCCCGGACGGCACAACCATCACGAACAGCTACGACAAACTGGACCTGGCGCGCGTTGTGGATCGCATGGGGTTCGCCACTGCCTACGGCTATGACGCGCTCCGGCGGCGGGTCGCCGAAACCAACGCCAACGGCGTCGTCTCGCGCTACGGCTATTGCAGTTGCGGTTCGTTGACCTACGTGACGAACACCTGGGGCACACCCGCCCAGTTCGTGACCCAAAACATCTTCGACCTGCAAGGCAATCCCGTTTACCAGATTTATCCGGACGTGACGGTGACCAATTGGTTCGATGCGCTCGGCCGGAAGACGGTCACCGGACGCGGGTGGGGCTATCGCTGGCTCTATTACAACCATCAGGGCCTGCTGACCAACATCAGCAACGCGTACGGCGCGGAGCAAACCGTGACGTACGACATCCTCGATCGGCCCCTTTACGTAAAGGACGAGAATGGCGTCACGGTCACGAACGCGTTCGATAATTTGGGGCGCCTGCGAACGCGCACGTACCCCGATGGCGGCGTGGAACGTTTCGGATGGTCGGCGCGCGGCCTGGTCGCCTACACCAACCAGCTCGACAAGACCAATTACTACGGCTACGACGCGGCGGGCAGGCGTGTGGCCGAGACCAACGCCAACGGCGAAGTCATCCGCTACACGAACAACGCCGCCGGAGACTTGGTTGCGCTGGTGGACGGCAAGGGGCAGGTGACGAAATGGGGCTACGACGAGTATGGCCGGGCGACCAACAAGCTGGATCAGGCCGGTGCGGAAATCCTGCGGTATCGGTACGACCCGGACGGCCGGCTGACCAATCGTTGGAGCGCCGCCAAGGGCGACACGAAATACAAGTACGACCCGGTCGGCAACCGTACCAACGTTGATTACCCCGTCAGCCCGGACCTCGCGTTCCAATTCGACTGGCTCAACCGGCTCACGAACATGGTGGACGCGGCGGGCACGACGAAGTTCACTTACACGGCCGGCGGACAATTGTTGGGCGAAGACGGCCCGCTCGCCGACGACACCGTGACCAGCGTGTATTCCAACGGGCTGCGCACCGGTTGGACGCTCCAGCAACCGAACGACGTGTGGTGGAATTCGTTCGGCTACGACTCGGCCAGGCGGCTCGTCGGCGTGGCGTCGCCCGCCGGCACCTTCGGTTACTCCTTCCTGACCGGCGCGTCGCCGCTGGTCTCTTATCTCTCGCTGCCCAACGGAAGCCACATCGAAAAAGCCTACGATAACGTCGCGCGCCTCCGCTCCACCAAACTCCTGGATTCCGGCTCGTCAGTGTTGGATTCCAGCGCGTACGGCTACAACGCCGCCAGCCAGCGCGTCGCTTTCACCAATGCGGCGGGGACATGGGTGAACAACCGCTATGACCGCATCGGGCAGTTGGCGGTGGCGGACAGTTCCGTCAACTCCGAGGACCGCGGCTACAGCTACGACGCGGCGTGGAATTTGAACTACCGGACCAGCAACGGCTCGTTGCAGACGTTCAACGTGGACGGGAAGAATCAGTTGACCACCACGCCGGACGGCGCGTGCGCGTACGACGCCAACGGCAACCTGACCAACGCGGCGGGCGCGGTCTGCCTCTATGACGATGAAAACCGATTGGTGGAGTGGCGGCAGGCCAGCGGGCCGGTTGCGGGCGCGCTGGCGACGACGTTTGTGTATGATGGCCTGGGCCGGCTGCGGGCGCGCGGTGAATTTCAAGGCAATGGTTCATACTGGGGGATGTTGAGCGTGGTGAATTACCTCTACGACGGGAGGCGGGTGATTGAGGAGCGCGACGGTGACAACGTGCCGCAAGTGGCCTACACCCGCGGGACGGACTTGAGCGGGAGTCTGGAAGGCGCGGGCGGGATTGGCGGGTTGCTGGCGCGCTCGCACGGTTTCACCAATTGCAGCACCACCCTGACGGTGCGGATCACCAACGACACGGCTTACTGCCTGTATGACCTGGTAATTTGGGACGACTACAACACGTACGTCAGCGGTGCGTCCATTGGGAGCGGAAACTACGGCGAATACAGCTTTCCCGGGCTGGCGGGGCGGACGTACCATGCCTTTGCCTATAGCTGCGATTATTACTACATCCAGGTTTTTTATGACGAATGGAGCGGCACGCTGGAAACGCACGCGGTGGATTTTCTCGGGGAGGAAGGCAGCATCGTCACTGAATCTGGCAACCCGTTGTGCGACGGCGGGTCGTCCTGGCTCTGGCTGACGCACAATTACTACCACGCGGATGGGAACGGGAACATCACGGCGATGACCGCTGCCAACCAAACGCTGACGGCCAGTTACCGGTATGATCCGTTCGGGAACATCACGAGCCAGAGCGGCGGCCTGGCCGACGCGAACCTGTATCGCTTTTCGAGCAAGGAACTGCACGTCAACAGCGGACTGTATGATTACGGCGAGCGCTGGTATGGCCCGAGTTGGCAAAGGTGGCTCAGCCGGGATCCGCTGGGCGAGAGTGAAGGGATCAACTTGTATGCATACTGCGGTAATGATCCTGTTAGTGAGGTAGATCCGTTTGGCATGGAATGGTTACCATTTTCTAACAAGTACTACGGGAAGCCGAAATTCGGAAGCGATAAGCCAGAGCCGATGTTCTTGTACGTTTGGGTCGAAAGTAATGCTGATTACGAGCGGGCGGTTGAGTTTACCGGTGACAACTCGATAGACGCAGTTGCCGGGAGCGGCGGCGGCCTTCGGAACGCTGGAAAGATGGTGAAGCCAGCATTGGGCGCATGCAAGAATGCTCTCAGGAAGGTCTGGGAGAAAGTTGGGAAGCTCCGAAAAGGCAAGCCTGGAAAATTTGGCAGCCCGCAGAGAGGTGATACAACAAAGGGCTATCGCATGGATCCTGGTCACCCTCCATCGGAGAAACATCCTCCTGGGTCAGAGGGTACGAAGCCGCACTTTGATTGGTGGAATTATGAAGACCACGGGAAAGGGCATGGGCCGCCTCACGATGGCACAATCCCAATTGAGTGACTATGGAAGAGGGAAAAATAGAAGCCTTCAAGGCTAAACATCCTTTGCAAGCTTTCCCGTGGTTCAGAACATTGGGACGAGGAGATGTGAGGAATGTTTATTCACAACTCTGCAGGCGTGTCAGCCTTCCGGAAGATGCGGACGGGCTTTCGCTTGTCAGAGCGCTCGAACATACAGGGGAAGTGCTCGAGCAAGCCGACTTGAAATGCTTTCCTCAAGACATCGAAGACGCTTTGAGTCGCCATAAAATTGGCGTTACGACCAACGTCTGCGTCAACTGGTATCGATTCGATGAGATTGATGAACTGCGATTCGACGATTTTCTTAGGTGGTTCCCTGACCTCTGGTACACGGCCGCTGAAGATCCAGACATTTTTGATGAAACTTTGGAGTGGCTGCTTTCGATTCGACACTATGGAACATTTGTTCTGCGTCGGCTCGGTTGACGAGCAATCAGGCCGAAAGGTGTTAGGCCGTCGTATTGAACAAGATTCTGAAGTTTGCGGACAGTTCCGTCAACTCCGAGGACCGCGGCTACAGCTACGACGCGGCGTGGAATTTGAACTACCGGACCAGCAACGGCTCGTTGCAGACGTTCAACGTGGACGGGAAGAATCAGTTGACCACCACGCCGGACGGCGCGTGCGCGTACGACGCCAACGGCAACCTGACCAACGCGGCGGGCGCGGTCTGCCTCTATGACGATGAAAACCGATTGGTGGAGTGGCGGCAGGCCAGCGGGCCGGTTGCGGGCGCGCTGGCGACGACGTTTGTGTATGATGGCCTGGGCCGGCTGCGGGCGCGCGGTGAATTTCAAGGCAATGGTTCATACTGGGGGATGTTGAGCGTGGTGAATTACCTCTACGACGGGAGGCGGGTGTTCAAGAAACAAGCGGTGCAACTGCTTCACACCTGCGGCCGGTCGCTGGCCGAGTTCGCCCGCGAGCTGGGGGTGCCCGCCTGGCAATTGCGCGACTGGAAGCAGCGCCTCCAACCGCAGCTGGCGCAACAACCCGAAACCTTCGATGCGATGCGCGTACGGCTGGCCGAACTGGAGCGCGACAACCTTCAGTTGCGCCAGCAACGCGACATTCTAAAAAAACTTTGGGCATCGTCTCGACCACGAAAAGGTGTCAGTGAGCGGTATTGACATCTTTTCACAAGCCACGAGGTGTCAGTCCCGAATGTCGCATCGTCTCCTTCCGGCGAACACCAGACTGCGTGCTGGAAGCGCGATGAGCATTACCAACTTCCTGTGAATATCGGTTGACGGTGCCGGCGCGCCCCACCTTTCCACCTCAATGCTACGGTAATTGGGATCGCCACGTGGTTCAATTCGCGGATGTTCATCGCGCCGGAAACCGCGCGCGCTCGGGACGGTTATTTCGCCTCGCCTTCCTTCTTTTCCTTCGGCTCTTCCTTCTTCTCGTCGCCGCCCTTGGCCTCGGGCGCCTGCCTGGCGGCTTTCAGAATGTCGGCGGCAGGCAGGATGATCGAAGTGGCGCCTTCCGGCCGGAAATTGTTCATGCCGCCGTCACTCGAGGTGACAGTGCGCATCACGTCCAGGCCGAGAAAACTTCCGTCCAGCGTGAACACCGGCGAGCCAAGCGCGGTCGCGGTCATGGTGCTGTCCGGGATGTAGAAGGTGCGCGGCTTTTGCACGACGCCGCAAATGCGCTCGACGGAGGCGGCATGGGCGCGGCCCGTGGCCTTGTTGAGGCGGTTGAGCGAGATGACCTGGTCGAGGATCTGTGCCGCCCCCGACTTGCTGATGTCCACCGCGTCCAACGGCGCGGCGGGTTTGGCCTTGGGCCGGATGAAAGCCAGGTCCAGGTCCTTGTCGCGCAGGACGATTTCCGACGGCAGTTCGGTGCCGTCGTGGAGCAGAATCTTGATGTCCGAGAGTTCAGTCTCGATTTTGTAATTGGCGTAACGCTCGGGCATCATGCGCTGGTACATCTCGGTGGGGTCGCACGCGGAAAGCGCGAGCACGGTGAGACCGGACGGGTCAACGACTGTGCCGGTCAATTCCTGCCGCGCTTCATTCGGGGGCGCGGTCCGGCCCTGTGACGCGTAGGTCGTTTTCTGCACGATCTGCACGGTCACCACCGCGCGCTGGTGCTTCTTGAAAATCTCGCGGCCCTTCTCGGAGACCTCGTCCGCGCGGATCGCTCCAGGCGATGCGGCCAGCAACGCGCCGGCGGCAAGGACAGAGGTGAGTTTGTAGTTCATGTGTTTCCTTTCAGGTGGGGTTTAGTTTCTCCAGGCAGGTTCAAGCTCCAGGAACGAGGTGTGAATGCCGCGCAACACCTTCATCACGACAACCGCCGGCTTGCGCGCCGCAACCTGTTCCATTTTCCGGCGCAGCGCCTCCACGTCGCCCATGGCTTCGCCGTCCACTTCCAAGACCAGGTCGCCCACGTAGAGCGCGCCCAGTTCGGCCCAACTCCCGGACTTCACGTCCTCGATCAACGCGCCGCGCTGGTCCGCGTCCCACTGCTCCTCCGCCGCGTCGAAGAAGCACACGTCGCGCGCGGTGAACTCGAAGTCGTCGTTGCGGTACTTTTTCATCTCGCGCTTGAGCCGTGGTGAGCGGACCAGTTCGACCGAAACCTTCGTCTCCGCCTTGTCGCGGAGCACGGTCAGTTCGACGGTCTTGCCGATGTCGTACTGCCGGATCAGCGTCGAAAGTTCATCCTCATGTTCTCCGGCAGCGGCCGTCAGTTTTTCTCCGTCCACCGCCGTGATGAAATCGCCGGGTTTGAGCCCGGCCTTTTCGGCGGTCGTGCCGGGATAGACGCGGGTGAGGTAAAAGCCCTTGAGCGCGGGCTGGCCGAGTTGCTTGGCGATTTCGCGGCTGATGACGTGCGTCTGGACCGGCAGCCAGGCCTTCGCGACCTCCAGTCCCGGGTCTTTCAACTCCTGGAGGCCGACTTTGACGACGGCGAGGTAACGGGTGGCCTTGCGCTCGAACGTGGTGACCACCGGTACCGGCTCGGTCTTGCCCGAGGTCAGCCTGCTGGTGAGGTCCTCCAGTTCGCGGACGTTTTTCACCGGAGTGCCGCCGACGGCAATGACGACGTCGCCCGGATCCAGGGAAGGCTTCGCCTCGCCGGAAGGTCCGCCGGGCCGCACCGTGCCCACCAGCACGCCGTCGGTGTTGGGCCGCTTTTTCTCCCGCGCGATCAGGGCCGAGAGATCCCGCACGGTCAAACCCCACTGTTTGAGTTCACGTTGCTTGGCGTAGAGTTCGCCGCGTTCGGCAGGGGTGACGTTCAAGGCGAGTTCGCCGCCGGCGCGCTGGATGAGCGCGGGAATCGGCCGGCCAATTTCCAGGCTGGAAACCAGCCGCATGAAATCCGGCATCTGCTCGTCGAAACGGACGTCCACCGGTTTGTCGCCGAGGCGCACGAGCAGATCGCCCGCCTGGAAACCGGCGCGCGCCGCCGGCGAATCCTCCAGGACGCCGCTGATGAGCACGCCGTGCTCCTGGCGGTGACGTTTGAACTGGGGTTGCACGTCCACGCCCAACCAGCTCCGCCGCACCTTGCCGTGCGCGATGAGCTCCTCGGCGACGGCTTTGGCGAGGTTGCCCGGGATGGCGCCGGCGAGGCCGTAGCTGATTTCGTTGATGCCGACGATGCGCCCGCTCAGGTCCACGAGCGGTCCGCCGGAGTTGCCGCCGTAAATCGGCGCATCATGGCCGATCCAGCGCACCAGGCCGCCCACGTCCTCGCCGTCCAGCCGGAAGCGGCCCGAAGGGCCGAAGAACCGCGGCATGATCATTTCGGTGTTGCTGATGATGCCGAGCGTGACCGATTGCGAAAGGGCCATGGGACTGCCCATCGCCAGAACATGATCGCCGACGCTGATCTTCGAGGAATCGCCAAACGCGGCGGTCTTGAATTTGCGCGATTTTTCCGGTTTCAACTTGAGCACCGAGATGTCCGTGAGCGCGTCCGTGCCGACGAGTTCGGCCTCGATCTCCTCGCGGTTCCACAACGTGCAGAACATCCTCGTGCCGTGGCCCGCCACGTGATGGTTGGTGATCAGGTAGCCGTCCTCGGTGATGATCGCGCCGCTGCCCACCGCCTGCATCTTCACCTCGCGGCCCTCGTTGAACTCGGTGGAGACGACGCGGATGCGCACCAGCGCGGGTCGCACCCTGGCGATGGCCGATTCGACCGCGGGACGCGTGGCGGCGCCCGCCGCCGCCGGGGACTGGCGAGCGCCCGGTCCAGAAATGAAAAAGAGCAGGACCGCCAACGTGCCAGGGAAGCGAAACCGGGATGCAGCTTTGCGGATCATGTGCGCGCATGTTTGCCCGGGCGGGAGAGGGCCGCAAGCGTTGAATTGGGCCAGTGACGTGTTAACGCAGGATCAATTCGCGGTGCTGCCGCGTTGGCCGCGGATTTTTTCCAGCAGCGCGCCCAACTCCCGCGCCTTGGAGGGATGCCCGGCGGCGAGGTTCTTCGATTCGGCAGGATCATCCGCGAGATTGAACAACAATCCGGCGGATTCGTCCGTCGCAGGCCGTTGCACGTTGGTCGCGCCCGTCGGTATGAATTTCCAATCACCCTGGCGGATGGCGAACGGGCCGTTCGCGCCGCCGTTGTGCGTGACCAGCGAATCGCGCAACGGCTTCCCGTGCGGCCCGCCCAGCAGGGCCGGCAGCACGTTGCAACTGTCGGGCGCGGCGCCGGCGGGCAGCGCGACTCCGGTCAGTGCGGCGAACGTCGCCGGCAGGTCCATGAGTGAAATCAACCCGGCGCAGTTGCCGCCGGGCTTGATCCGGCCGGGCCAGCGTGCGAGGAACGGCACGCGATGTCCTCCTTCGAACAGCGTGCCCTTCTTGCCGCGCAAAGGGCCGTTCATCTTGTGGTCGGACGGATCGAAATCCTCGTAACCGTCATCGTTCACTCCGCCGTTGTCGCTCGAGAAAATCACGAGGGTTCGTTTGGTCAGCTTCAGCCGGTCGAGCGTGGCGAGCAGATCGCCGACGGTGGCATCCAGTTCATGGATGGCGTCGCCGCGCGTGCCGGCCTGGCTCGTACCCTTGAAACGCGGATGCGGCACGCGCGGAACGTGAATGTCATGCGTGGCGAGGTAGAGGAAGAACGGCTTCCGCTGGTTTCGCTCGATGAACGCGAGGGACTTCTTCGTGAACGTGCCGGCCATCTCCTCGTCGGTCCATCGCGCCGTCTGCCCGCCGGACATCCAGCCGATCCGGCTGATGCCGCCTACGATGGTCATGTCGTGACCGTGCGTCGGTTTGAGGCGGAGCAATTCCGGGCGGCCACGCCCCGTCGGTTCATCGCCAACCCGCTCCTTGTAGCTGACACGGATCGGGTCGCGCGGGTCGAGGCCCGCGACGCGGTGGTTTTCAACATAGACGCACGGCACGCGGTCGCCGGTCGCCGGCATGATGAACGCGTAGTCGAATCCGATTTCGAGCGGGCCGGGCTTGAGCTCACCATTCCAATCCGGGCCGCCTTGACCGCCAAGGCCGAGATGCCATTTGCCGACGACGGCCGTGGTGTAGCCGGCCCGTTTGAGGATTGAGGGCAACGTGGCGGTCCCCGGCGGAATGGTCAGCGACGCATCGCCCGGCGCAATGGCCGACCCTGCTGGCTGCCGCCACGAATACACACCCGTCAGCAGCGAGCGACGCGACGGCGTGCAGCTCGTGGCCGTGGTGTGCGCGTCGGTGAATCGGCGGCCCTCGCGCGCGAGGCGGTCAAGATGAGGCGTCTGGACGCGTTTCGCGCCGTAGCAACCGAGGTCGCCGTAACCGATGTCATCGGCCAGGATGAGAACGATGTTTGGCCTGGCCGGCGCGGCAACCGTGAGAGCCGGCCACGACGAAGCCAGCAGAGTCGCCGCCACCAGTGGCTGGAGGTATCGGTGCGCTTTCATCTTTCCTCACTGATAAGAACCGGCGGCTTCGGAAGCAAGCGCCGCACGTCATGTTCGGCTCTTCATCAATAATCAATGACGCAAAAAGCCGGCTCCCTCGCGGGAGCCGGCTGGTGAAGGCGGGAATCGGTCAGAATTTCTTGCTGATCGAGCCGTACACGAAACGCCCGCGCAGGTCGTGCGTGTCGCGATCGTAGTTGTCGGCAAACGCGCCGATGACCAGCGGCGGCTCCTCGTCGGTCACGTTCACGCAGCCGACGGTGAATTTGGTGTTGTTGAGCCATTCATGCTGCGAATTGCGGATGGTGTAACTGCCCTGCAGATCGAGGGTGACGATGCTGTCCACGCGATGCACATCCGGCGCCGTGGCTTGGAAGTCATCCAAATAGCTGTGGATGTAGTAGGCTGTGGCCACGAACTCGAAGTCCTGATAGGCCCAGATGCCGCTGACGTTGCCCTTGATGCGCGGAATTGTGCCGAGGCCGAAACCCTGCGAAGGATCCACGAAGTCACCCAGCCGGTCTTGGAGACCCTGGCCCGGGACGTTTTCCTGCTCGAAGTTGTAAACATAGGAAACGTCCAGTGTGACCGAGAACGTGCCACATTTTTCCGTGGGGATGTCGTAGCGCCCACCGAAATCAATGCCTTCGATCACTCGCTGACTCAGATTGAACGTGGGTGACCGGAGCAACTGATAAATCTCGTCACTGTTCGGATCGGCCACGATCAGGTCGGCGAAAACGGCGTTCGGATCATACGGTCCGCCGTCGGCGAAGTTCTCGTCCAGGATCAACTGGTCCGCCGAGCCGGGGATGTCATCCTGTTTGATACGAAACCAGTCTGCACTAAGCGTGAGGTTGGTAAGGAAATGAGGCGTATAGACGATGCCCGCGGTGAAGTTCTCGGCGGTTTCCGGTTTGAGGTCCGGATTGCCGGAGCGCAGCGTCCGGATTTGCGTAAAGGCATACGGGTCGTTGGGGCCGCGGTTCGGGTCGGCAAAGACAACCGGATTGCGCAGCTCGGGGAAGTCCTCGCTCGGCTGGGTGTAGAGGTCCGAGAAAGTGGGCGCGCGGAACGAGGTGGAGTACGAGCCGCGCAGGGTGACCGACTCGTCAATCGGCTGCCAGCGGAAGGATACTTTTGGATTCCACGTGTCGCCGAAGTCGCTGTACTCATCGTAGCGACCCGCCGCGGTGATCTCGAAGCTGTGGAAGACCGGCACTTCCTTGACCACCGGAATGTTCACTTCGACGTACGCGCTGTAAACGTCCCGTCTCGCGAAGATCGGAGCATCCTGGTTGAAGCCCACCAGGTCGCCGTTCCGTTGCGGATAGTCCGGCTCGTACGCCAGCCTTTCTTCTTTGTAGGTGCCGCCGATGGCAAAGCCGACCGGACCGGCCGGAAGGTCGAACAGGTCGCCGTTGAGGCCGATGTCCACGCTCCAGAGGTCCTGGTCCGCCAGGGTGAACAAGGGTTCGCTGATCTCCTGCAACACCTCCGGTGTGATGGATTGGCGGCCAAACGGATTGAAGGCGTCCGGGGTCGTGCGTGCGATGGTTTCAAGCGCCTTGTTGTAGCTGAAATCGCCGCCGAGCCGGTCTTCGCGGCGGTCGCGAGCATAGAGGAAAGCCGTTTCCCAATGGAGCGTGGTGTCAGGGATGTCTCCGCGCAACCCGGTGACGATCCGGAATGCGTCGGCGTCAATGGTGTCGGTGCGGGGGCCCAACTCCACCGTGCGGTAGCCCCAATTCGGAAGGTCTCTGTCGAACGGGTTGTAGTAGTTGTCGGCTGGGATCGTGGCCGGCGAGAACGCCGAGTTGAAGGGCGTCGGCGCCAACTGGTTGTAAGTCCACGAATGCGAGTACATACCTTCCACGAAGAACCTGAGCGCGTCGCCGATCAGTTCCCGCTCGCCGTTGGCGAAGAAATGGTATCGTTCCGCCGGACGAATGGCCGGGGTGTAGAGCGGAAAGGGGAAGCGGTCGGCGTTGGTGAACGGGCGATAATCATCGGCCGTGAAACGCCCCTGCGCATCCGGCACCGCCTCGTCTTTTATGCGCACGCGGACATTGGCGGTGGGACTGAGGCTGGGGTTGTAAAGGTTTTCGTCTCCGCGCAGGTTGTTCGGGACCGTAAAGCCGCCGGGGTTGCTCGTGCCGCTGGTGTTGCTGGTGTTGGTGATATCCGGCTTTGAGCGTTTGCGGTCTTTGCTGTAAAGGGCGTTCTGTTTGAAATACTGGCCGCCCACGAGGAATGAGGTCGTGTCATCGCTGCTGCCAGTGATGAAGGAGTAATTCTGCGTGCCGACGTCGGTGTCGGTGGTATTGCCGTAATAGGCGTTGAACTCGGTGCCGTTATAATTCCTTTTGAGAATGAAGTTCACCACGCCGGCCACTGCGTCGGCGCCGTACAGGGCCGAGCCGCCGTCCTTCAGGATTTCAACACGATCCACCGCGGCCAGCGGGATGGTGTTCAGGTCCACGGTCGAGCCGTTGAAGAAGGAGTTCGGCGCGATGCGGCGTCCGTTGACGAGCACCAGCGTGCCGCCCGGAATGCCGCGCAGGGCGATGGCCGCCGAACCGTCGCCGCCGTTGCCGCGCGAACTGCCGAAATTGCCGCCGCCGATCGCGGAGGGCAGGATCTTCGCCAGTTGTTCGGGCGCCTTGACCGCCGCCTGTTCGAGTTTGTCGGCGCTCAACACCTGCACCGGCGCCGCGCCGACCGTTTCTGCGGTTGGGATGAGCGACCCGGTCACCAGGACCGGAGTGAGCGAGCTTTGAGCTTGCGTCTGGCACGTCGGTGTCAGGACGAGAACGCTGACGAGAAAAACTCCTGCCAGCAGAGGGCACGACAGACGGAGATGGTTTGCCTGCATTGGATTTGTCATAGTATTCCTATGGGTTTCTGGGTTCTTCCAAACTGCTGCGGGCCTTTTATCGCCATTGCCAGCGGGGTGCAAGGGCAAAAAGACAGAAAAAAACACGCGAATTCCCCAGTGAATCCGGGGTAAACGCCCTTTGGGAAGCCGCCCGCTCAGTGGTATTCCTGCAAGGTCCGCGCGCCGTAACCGTTGCGCTTGAGCGCCGCGATGCCCAGCAGCGCCGCCATCGCGCCGCTCATGGTCGTCATGATCGGTGTGCCGGTATAAACCGCCATGGTGCGGATCCGGATTTCGTCGGCGCGCGGCGTCTGGCCGGCAGGCGTGTTGATGACCAGTTGGAGTTCCTTGTTCTTGAGCAGGTCAATCGCGTCGGGCCGGCCTTCCTGCAACTTGAAAACGCGCTGCACCTTGAGTCCGGCCTGTTCCAGCACGGCCGCGGTGCCGCCGGTCGCCACGAGCTCGAAGCCCAGTTCCGCAAATCCTTTCGCCATTTCCGCCACGCGCCGTTTGTCGGCGTCGTTCACGCTGATGAACACCCGGCCGCCGAGGGGCAGCGGCGCGTTGGAGGCCATCTGCGACTTGGCGTAGGCCACGCCGAGGTCCAGGTCTAGGCCCATCACCTCCCCGGTTGAGCGCATCTCGGGCGAGAGCAGAATATCCTGGCCGTGAAAACGATTGAAGGGAAACACGGACTCCTTCACGGCCCAATACGCCGGCCAGATTTCCTCCGTGAAGCCAAGCTGCTTCAAGGTTTTTCCGGCCATGACCTTGGCGGCGAGCTTGGCCAGCGGCACGCCGATGGCCTTGCTCACGAACGGCACGGTGCGGGAGGCGCGCGGGTTGACCTCCAGCACGTACACCTTTTCGCCTTTGACGGCGTATTGCACGTTCATCAAGCCGATCACGTTCAACTCCCGCGCCATCGCGGAGGTGTATTCGCGGATCGTGGCGATCACCTGTGGCGACAAGGTGTGCGGCGGCAACACCATCGCCGCGTCGCCCGAGTGGACGCCCGCGTACTCGACGTGTTCCAGGATGCCGCCAATCACGATGTTGCCCTGATCGGCGGCGGCAAACTTGCCCACGTCCGCGATGCAATCCACGTCCACCTCGGTCGCATCCTCGAGAAACTTGTCCACCAGCACCGGCCGCTCTGACGACGCCTCGACGGCGAAGGTCATGTAATGGCGCAATTCGGCGTCGGAATAAACGATCTGCATCGCGCGCCCGCCAAGAACGAAGCTGGGGCGGACCAGAATCGGGTAACCCAGACGCCTGGCCACTTCGACCGCCTCGGGTTCGTTGGTCGCGATGCCGTTGGGCGGTTGCGGAATCTCGAGCTTGTCCAACATCGCGGCAAAAAGCTTGCGGTCCTCGGCGATCTCGATGCTTTGCGGCGACGTGCCGATGATGTTCACGCCGTTTTTCTGCAAGCCGAGCGCGAGGTTCAGGGGCGTCTGCCCGCCGAATTGCGCGATGGCGCCCCAGCATCGCTCCCGCTCGTAAATGTGGAGCACGTCCTCCAGGGTGAGCGGCTCGAAGAACAGTTTGTCGCTCGTGTCGTAATCGGTGGAGACGGTTTCGGGATTCGAGTTCACCATGATGGTTTCAAACCCGTCCTCCTTGAGCGCGAACGCGGCGTGGACGCAGCAGTAGTCGAACTCGATTCCCTGGCCGATGCGATTCGGTCCGCCGCCGAGAATCATCACCTTCTTCGCCGTGTTGCCCTTTACCTCGTCGTCGCCGCGGTCGTAGGTCGAGTAGTAGTACGGGGTGTAGGCCTCGAATTCCGCGGCGCAGGTATCCACGAGGCGGTAGCTGGGCACGAGGCCGAGCTGTTTGCGCAACGCGCGGATGTCGTCCTCCGTTTTGCCGGTCAGGTGGGCGATCTGACGGTCGGAAAACCCGAGCGACTTGGCTTTGGCGAGCAATTCTTGATTCATTTCGGCGTCGAAACCCGGCAAAGTAAGCCGCATGAACCTCCAACTGGCAAGCTCGCCCTGGCACAATCGCGAAAACTGGACCTCGCCGAGCGCGGCTGCCGTAGTGGCGCAGGCGTCCCGCCTGCGAATGTCCCACCGACCGTCCCGGTTGGTGTGCAAGGCGACGGGCCTCGGCAACCGGGACGGTCGCCGGGACTTTGGCAGCCGGGACGGTGGCCCCGCCAACCCAGCCGTGGCGTCCCGTCGCGCCTGCTGGAACAGGAACGCAGCGTTCACGCTGCTGGTTGCCGCCGCCGCCGCCGGGTTGATCGAGGTGGCCGCGCAGGAATCCAGCTCCGTCGTTCAGCCGCGCCTGCCGCGCACAAATCTGCTCCTGTTTCACGACAAGCGGGGCGAAGTCCTGCCGGTCAAATCGAAAACTAACTGGCAGAAGCGGCGCGCCGAGATTCTGCGCGGTTTCCGTCAAATCGCCGGCCCGCTGCCCGGACGCGAGAAACGATGCCGCCTCGACATGCGCGTGGACTCCGTCACGAACTGCGGCAGCTACGAACGCTGGTTGATAACCTACCAATCCGAACCCGGCTCGCGCGCGCCGGCGTTCTTGTGCATCCCGAAGACTGCGCTCACTTCACGGAAAAAAGTCCCGGCCATTCTCTGCCTTCACCCCACCGACATGCAATACGGCCATCGCGTCGTGGTCGAAAAGATGCGCGACCACTATCGGACCTACGCCGCCGACCTCGCCGAGCGCGGATTCGTGACGCTCGCTCCGGCCTATCCGGTCATGGCCAATTACCAGCCCGACCTCAAGGCGCTGGGCTGGCAGAGCGGCACGTTGAAAGCCGTCTGGGACAACATCCGCGGGTTGGACCTGCTCGACTCGACGCCGTTCGTGAAGCACGGCAAATACGGCGCCATCGGCCATTCGCTCGGCGGGCACAACGCCATTTACACCGCCGTGCATGACGACCGCATCAAGGTTCTCGTCTCGAGCTGCGGCTTCGATTCGTTCCTCGATTACTACGGCGGCGACCCGAAAAACTGGCAGCCCGAGCGCGGTTGGTGCCAGACGCGCTACATGCTCAAGCTCGCCGAGTACCGCGGGCGGCTGGATGAAATCCCGTTCGACTTCCACGAACTGCTCGGCGCGCTCGCGCCGCGACCCGTGTTCGTCAACGCGCCGCTCCGCGACGGCAATTTCCGGGCGCGCAGCGTGGATGAAATCGTGAAAGCCGCCTCGGCGGTTTACCGCCTCCACGGCGCGCCGCAAAACCTGCGGGTGGCGCACCCGGATTGCGAACATGATTTTCCGGAGGCCGAACGCGAGCAGGCGTATCAGTTGTTGGAGGAGAAACTACGGTAGGGTTTTGTTCACTGGTAGCAGCCGACGTGCGGAGGCTCTAAATTCTGCAAGCAGCAAGAGAGCGAGCCTCCTCACGCCGTCAGCCAATCGAGCAGACCCGGGGCGGGCGAGGGCTTGGTCAGTTCGGACAGCGTATTCGTGTCCAGCAGCCAGTTCACCAGGCGACCTCCCGGTAGGACGCATTTTTTCATTTGGGTAAGTGCCAGGCAGTCGGGGATTTGGCGAACACCAGCGCCTGGAGGCGTGCGGGGCCGCCGTCGCGGTGGGCGAAGCGTTGCTGATACGCCGCAACGGCGTTCGCGTAAAATCCTGCTTGTCCAGATTTGCAGGTTGTCGTTGAATCCGCCTGACATTCCATGGACGACGCGCTCGAAGCCAAGTGCAGTTGCCAGCAGTGCGGAAATCACATCTCCTTTCCCATCGAAGCCGCAGATTACACGGTGGACTGTCCGCATTGCGGGCAGAAAACGCGGCTGACACTGGAAGCGCCGCCAAGTTCACCCGAACAACCGTCCGCCGTGGATTTGATCAACGCGTTCGGCGGCCCGGTGCCGCGCACGCGGGTTTCTATTTTCTACCAACTCGGCCTGGTGGCGGTGACGATCATGATGGTAATCCTGCCGGTCATCTACGTCGCGATGATCGTTGCGGCGGGCTACGGGGTTTATTATTACGCGACCCACTTCACGTTTATGCTTCGCTCGACGCACGGAAGCGGGCGACTTTACATCCTCCTGCTGCTGGCGTATCTCGCGCCGCTGTTCGCGGGCGTGGTGCTGGTGTTTTTCATGGTCAAGCCGCTGTTCGCCCGCCGCGCGCCGCGGGCGCAACCGCTGGCGCTCGACCCCGCCATCAATTCGACGCTCTACGCGTTCATCGCCCGCATCTGCGAAACCGTGGGCGCGCCGATGCCGCGGCGCATTGACCTCAATTGCGACCTGAACGCGTCGGCAGGTTTTCGGCGCGGAATGTGGAGCTTGTTCGGCAACGATCTCGTGCTGACGATCGGCCTGCCGCTCGTGGCGGGTTTGAGCCTGCGCGAGTTCGCCGGCGTGATGGCGCATGAGTTCGGCCATTTCACGCAGGGCTTCGGGATGCGGTTGAGCTACGTCATCCGCAGCGTCAACGGCTGGTTCGCGCGCGTGGTTTATGAGCGCGACGCGTGGGACGTGATGCTCATCACGTGGTCGGAGGAAGCGGAGGACTGGCGCATCATGCTGGTGGTGGGTTGCGCGCGGCTGGGCGTCGGGTTCTCGCGGCTGTTGCTGATGCTGCTGATGTTCATCGGCCACGGCGTGAGTTGTTTTTTGCTGCGGCAGATGGAATACGACGCGGACAGTTACGAGATCAAGGTGGCGGGCAGTGAAAACACCGAGCGGACGATGATCAAACTCAATCTGCTCGGCGAAGCGCTGGATCGCGCTTACAAGGAAATCCGGTCCACGTGGAACACCAGTCGGCGGCTGCCGGAGAATTTCCCGGCGTTCCTTGCGTTCAAGGAGGCCGCCCTGCCCGCGCCCCTGCGCACGAAGATCGAGGACACCGCAGGGCTGGCGCGGACCGGCTTGTTCAGCACGCATCCCTCCGCCGGCGACCGCATCCGCAAGGCGCGACGGGCCGGCGAGCCGGGTGTTTTCCACCTGGATCATTCCGCCACCATGCTGTTCGCGAACTTCGACGCCGTGGCGAAGCTGATCACGCTGCTGCACTACAACGACGATCATGGACTGAACTGCGACGCGTCCAACCTGCGCGGGATGGAGTTCTACGCGAAACCACAGGCCGCCTGAGTCTGCCGGGCTTTCGCGGCTCTCACGCAACGGATCGCCTGCAGCGTAGTGGGGCAGTCCGTCCCGGCTGCCAAAGTCCCGGCGACCGTCCCGGCTGCCGTTGCCTCCTGCAGGCGGAACGCCCGCAGGGCCAACCACAGGCGGGACGCCTGCGCCACTTCGCACTTCGGTGGAAACGCAGGCAATGCTGAAAAGCTCGCGTCATCGCGGTGCGACGGCCTATGCTGCGCGAACGCAACCATGAAGAACTGGCTTCTCTTGACGCTGGCCACCGCGCTGTTGCTTGCTGGCCGTGGAGTGGCGTCCGCCCGGCCGGAATTGTTCGCGCGCTCGAATCTCGTCGCCTGGTGCATCGTGCCCTTCGACGCGAAGCAGCGCGGGCCGGAGGAGCGCGCGGCGATGATGGAGAAGCTCGGCTTCAAATGGTTCGCCTACGACTACCGCGCGCAGCATGTGCCAACCTTCGATGCTGAGATGGAGGCGCTCAAGCGGCACCATGTCCGCCTCCTGGCGTGGTGGTTTCCCGGCGCGCTGAACGATGAGGCGAAATTGATTCTCGACGTGCTCCGGCGCCACGGCCTGCGGAACGTTCAACTCTGGGTCACCGGCGGCGGCGCGCCCACGAAGGACGCCGGGGAACAGCAGGCGCAGGTCAAGGCTGAAGCCGCGCGCATCAAAACCGTTGCCGAAGCGGCGGCCCGGATCGGTTGCGCGGTGGGCCTTTACAACCACGGCGCGTGGTTTGGCGAACCGGAAAACCAGCTTGAGATCATCGCCGCACTCCGCGCGCAGGGTGTCACCAACGTCGGCATCGTGTACAACCTGCATCACGGCCACGACCATCTGGACCGCTTCCCCGCGCTGCTCCAGAAAATGAAGCCGCATCTGCTCGCCCTGAATCTCAACGGCATGAGGCGTGACGGGGAGAAGTCAGGGGAAAAAATCCTGCCGCTCGGCCAGGGCGATCTCGATCTTGGGCTGCTGAAGATCATTCGCGACAGCGGGTGGCGCGGCCCAATCGGAATTCTCAATCACACAGATGAAGACGCTGAGACGAGATTGGAGGAGAATCTGCGGGGGTTGGATCGGCTGGTGAATGCACTGGAGGGCGGAAGTTTGGAGGCAGGCGCGACGCCTCCCTTACGATCAAAATACTGGGCGGTCGAGGATCCGAAGGAGCGCGAGAAACTCCCGCTGTATCAAACCATCCCGGCGGCGAAGTCCGACGAGTTGACGCCCGCCAACGGATTTCCCAAGCGCGAGACTTACCGCACCTGGCAGCGTTCCCACGGCGACAATGGCGGCACGCGCTTTTCCGCGCTCGATCAGGTCAACCGCCAGAACGTCACCAACCTGCAGGCCGCCTGGACCTACCACTCGCGCGACGGGAGCAATTTCATCCAGTGCAATCCCATCATCGTCGGCGGCGTGATGTTCGCGCCCACCGCCGGCAAACACGTCGTGGCCGTGGACGCGGCCACCGGCGTCGAAATGTGGCGCTTCAAACCCGAAGGCAAACCGGCGTTTCGCGGATTGATCTACTGGCCGGGCCACGACGGCGCGGGCGAGCGGGTGATTTTTTGCGCCGGCCAATACCTTTACGCGTTGAATCCCAAGACCGGCCTTTCCATTCCCAATTTCGGCGTGGGCGGCAAGGCCGACCTGCCCGGACGCGCCCAGGGCAATTTCGGCGCGGCCACTGCCGGCCCGACCATCTTCGAGCGCATCATCGTCGTGCCGGGTTTCGAGAAGGACGTGTGGGGCTTCGACGTGGTGAGCGGGAAACTGTTGTGGACTTTTCACACCGTGCCCCACCCGGGGGAGTTTGGTTACGACACTTGGGATCAGACAGTGGACTACGGCGCGAACTGCTGGGGCGGCATGGCCATGGACGAGGTGCGCGGCATCGCCTACGTCACGACCGGCTCGCCCAAGGACAACTTCATCGGCGTCGGGCATCGTGGCGACAACCTGTTCGCCAACTGCCTGGTCGCCCTCGACGCGCGCACCGGCAAACGCCTCTGGCATTTCCAGGAAATCCGCCACGACATCTGGGATCTCGACATCCCCGCGCCGCCAAACCTCGCCACCATCACGCGCGATGGCAGGCGCTTGGACGTCGTCGCCGTCGTCACCAAGATCGGCAACACGCTGCTGTTCGACCGGGTGACGGGCAAACCGGTTTTTCCGGTCCGCCTCCGCCGCGTGCCCACGAGCGATCTGCCGGGTGAGGTCACCGCTCCTTACCAGCCGGACATCGAATTGCCGGAGCGGTTCTCGAAGCAGGAATTCACCGCGGCCGACCTCACGGATCGCACCGAGGAGGTGGCGGAATTTGCGCTGACGCGGTTCAAGAGCGCGACAAAAGGCTGGTTCCGCCCGTGCAGCGAAGGCCGGGCGAATCTCTTTTTCAACATTGATGGCGGCGCGGAGTGGACGGGCGCGTGCGTGGACGCCGACACGGGCCGGCTGTACGTTACGGCCAACCACCTAGGCTGGATCATCACTGTTTTCCGCGACGACGATCCGCCCGACGATCCCAACGCGCCGCGGACGCGCGGGCAGACCGTCTTCGAATCCCTCTGCGCCCAGTGCCACGGCACAAACCGTCTGGGCCTTGGTACCGCGCCGGTGTTGCGCGGGCTGCGCCACCGGCTCACCGATGAAGAGATCATCCGCCAGGTGCGCACCGGCACCAACGCGATGCCCGCCTACGCCGAAAACGTGATCAGCGAACCCGACCTCAAGGCGCTGGTGGACTACCTGATGTTGCGCGACCGGCCGCTGCCCCCGACGCCGCCCAAGCCCGAGCGCCCGCGCTACAGCTATCGAGGTTACCCGAAGTTTTACGACAACGAAGGTTACCCCGCCAACAAACCGCCGTGGGGTTCGTTGAACTGCATTGACCTCAACACCGGCAAGCTCCTGTGGAAAGTGCCGCATGGCGAATACCCCGAGCTGTCGGCCGCGGGCGTGCCGAAGACCGGCACCGAGAATTACGGCGGCGCGATCGTCACTGCGGGCGGCCTGGTCTTCTGCGCCGGCGCGCGCGACACGAAGCTCTGGGCTTACGACAAGAACACCGGCGCGGCGCTCTGGTCGGCGAAACTCCCGTGGACGGGCAACGCGCCTCCGGCGACTTATGAGGTGAACGGGCGGCAATTCGTCGTCATCGCCGCGGCCGGCGGCAACAAGCTCGGCACGCCCTTCGGCGATGCATACGTGGCCTTCGCCCTGCCGGAACGGAAGCCGTGATCGTTTCAACCAGGCGGGCGACACTCACGGATTCGCGCCTGCGCCGAACGTCGCCCGCAGATACTCGATGCTCCTTCCGGCGATGACTTCCGCCCCCTCCTCGAATTTGAAGACCTCCACCGAGACGTAGCCGGCATAGCCCGCTTCCCGCAACGCGGCGGCGATGGGCTTGAAATCCACGTCGCCAAAGCCCGGACCTTTGAGATTCCTGTCGTTGGCGTGGAAGTGCGCGAAGTGCGGCCACGATTCGCGGATGATCTGCGGAATCGGTTTGGACTCGGAACACATCGCCTTCACGTCGAGGATGATCTTGAAGCGCGGCGAGTTGAACGGCTTCACGAACTCAATCGCCTCCGCCGCCGTGTTGATGAAGTTCGTCTCCGACGGCGCCAGCGGCTCGAAGCAAATCGTCACGCCCCGGTCCTCCGCGTGCTTCACGGGATCGCAAAACGTGGCCGCCGTCCAGTCCCACGCCTGTTCGCGCGTGACGCCGGGCAGCAGATTCCGCTGTTTGGGCGAGCCGACGACCATGATTGTGCCGCCGAGGTCCGCGCAACAATCCACGAGGTCGCAAAAGTATTTCGCCGTGCGCGCGCGGATGGCCGGATCGGTGTGGTTGAGATAAAGCCCCTCGGGTTTCACCAGCAGCCAATGCAGGCCGACGATGGCGATCCGGTGGCGCGCGGCGAGATCGCGAATCCGCAGGCGTTCGGCGGCGGGGATGTCGCTGACCGAATTGGCCAGGGTGAACGGCGCGATTTCCAGACCGGCGTAGCCGGTCTTCGCGGCGTGCGCCAGCGTGTCCTCGAGGGTCCAACCTTGATAAATTTCGTTGCAAACGGCGAATTGCATTGGGAATGATTCAAGCGTCGGGGGCGGCATTTCAAGGGCGAAACCGCGCGGCGGACTGAATCGCAAACGCGGCCATGGCGAAACTGGTCATCAAGACGAAGGGTTTGCCCGCTGAGGTCATCGAACTCAAACGCGGGGTCAATCGGCTGGGTCGTTCCGCCCGGAACGACTTCCAGATTGACCACGACTCCATCTCCCGCTTCCACGCCGAGATTGAAATCCACGACGACGGCATGTTCGTGCGCGACATGGATTCCTCCAACGGGGTCTTCGTCAACGGCGAGCAGGTGGAGGAGTGTCCGTTGGAAAGCGGGCAGGTGCTGCGGCTGGGCGACGTGAGCATGGAGGTGAAGGACGCGCCCGTTGCGGGCTTCAAGCAGGGCCCGCCGCCCTGCCAGAATCACCCGAACGTCGCGGCGACGATGGTCTGCACGCAATGCCGCAAGCAATTCTGCGGCGCGTGCGTGCATGTTTTGCGGCGGACGGGCGGACGTTTCCTGCGCCTGTGCCCGATGTGCAGCGGCCACTGCGAGCCGTTGACGGCTGCGATCCAGGACACGAAGGGCCGGCTCAGCAAATTCGTGCGCAAGTTTTTGAAGAAGCCACCGCCGGCGAAGCCGTATTTTGATTGAGTGGCGTTGCGCCTCCAAGCTGTGCGCGAGGATTGGATCGCGATTGCATCAAGAGGTTGTGTGAGCGTCACTCCAAATGCGCGAAGATCGCGCAACCGGATGTGATGTGCTGTCGGAAACGCGCTTGAAATGCCACGGCATCGGCTGTGCTTTCCGTTTTGTGAGCTATGAAGCGCGCTCTACATCGCCAGCAAGCGGGCGGTTTCTCGCTGTTTGAATCCATTGTCGTGATCGTCATTCTGGCGGTGCTCATAGCCGTTTATCTGCCCGCCGTGATGCGGCCAAGAGGCTGTGCGGGCGGGTTGAGTTGCGTGAACAACCTCAAACAGGTGGGCCTGTCGTTCCGGCAGTGGGCGTTGGACAACGGCGACAAGTATCCGATGCAGGTTTCCGTCACCAATGGGGGCGCGATGGAATTGGTTGGGAAGGGCGCGGTTTTCGCCGCCTATAGGGTGATGTCCAACGAACTGAACACACCGAAAATTCTGTTCTGCCCGCAGGAATCTGATGCCAAGCGGACGTGCGCCACCACTTTTGCTGACACAGTCCCAAACAGCACTCCGTACCCTCAGATTCCATTCACGAATAACAACAACGTGAGCTACTTCGTCGGCGTGGATGCTACCGACTCCCTGCCGCAAATGATTCTCTCGGGGGACGACAACTTTCTCGTGCGCGGCGTGAAACTCAGGCCCGGCGTCCATGAAGTTCGGTCCAACAATCTTGCCGCGTGGACCTCGAAGCGCCACGAAAATCAAGGCAACATCTGCTTCACCGATGGCTCCGTTCAGCCTCTCAACAGCAGAGGACTTATGCAAGCTCTCCGATCAACCGGGTGTGCGACAAACCGATTGGCCATGCCGTAATTATGAGAACCCTGTGGTGGCAGAGGAAGAAGTGTGTGGGCTTCACATTGATTGAATGTCTCGTGGTAGTTGCGATCATCGTGGTGCTCGCTTTCACCCTTTTGCCAGCGGTGATCAAAGCGAAGGCACGTGCGCAGCGGATTTCCTGCGTTGGCCGCTTGAAGCAGATTGGCCTCAGTGCCCGGGTGTGGTCGTTGGACCAGACGAACGCATTTCCGTGGTCAGTCTCGACGAATTCCGGTGGAACACTCGAATACACAGGCTCGGGTCAGGTCTGGCCCCATTTCCAAGTCATGTCCAACGAACTGAACACCCCTGTCGTGCTGGTGTGCCCCGCCGATAACGAGCGCACCCCGGCCAGGAGTTTCGCCGCGCCGTTGACCAACACGAACATCAGTTACTTCGTCGGCGTGGATGCCGCGGACTCCGTGCCGCAGATGTTCCTGGCGGGAGATCGCAACATCGTCGGCGGGTCGTTGCTGCCGGGCCGCATCCTCTTTCTGACCAGCAACGACGTGGTGCGCTGGGACAATCGAATGCATCAAGCCCAGGGCAACGTGGCGCTGGCCGACGGAAGTGTGCAGGGTTTCTCCACGTCCCGGCTGCGTGAAGCTCTGAGGTTCACCGGTGTGCTGACGAATCGGCTGGCCATTCCATGATTCGGAAGCGCGCCGGTCCGCGGATCGGCGCTCGTGCCTCCGCCATTTGTTCGTGTCCGTGCGTGTCATCCGTGGTTAATTCCCCACATGAAGCTGTTCTACACCGGCCCGGTCGTAAACGCGGAGATGCTCGTGGTGATGCTCGAAAAGCACGGCATCGCCGCCCAGCAGGAGTTCGTGGATTCGAGCGCGCCGGACGATGGCGACCTGGGCCGTCCGGCGAACGTCCTCGTGCCGGAGGCGGATTATGCACGGGCGCACCGGCTGTTTTACGCGGAGCGCGAGGATGAGCTGTGAGGATGGGGAGCGGAGGAGCGTCTCCTCCGACGGCGCTTTCGCCGGACTTGCGCCGGAGCTTGTTGCTGGCAGAATGGCCGTCCGATTCTCGCGTCACGAGAACGCAAGCGATGACTCCGACCACAAACCAACCGACGGCGCCGGGCGCCGAGGCGTACCTGGAAAAGTTCCGCCGTTTCGAGCGCGACACGACCGGGCCGAGGTGGCTGCTGCCCCTCCGCAAGGCCGGCCTCGCGCGCTTCGGCGAACTCGGCCTGCCGACGTTGCAGGACGAGGATTGGCGCTTCACCAACACTGCCGCCATTGCGAAGCTGCCATTTCAACCCGTGTTCGATCCCTCCGACGGCGTCACCACGGAAGCGCTGAAAGGTTTTGCCTTCGCGGGCCAGACCGGTTCGCGGCTCGTGTTCGTCAATGGCCACTTCGCGCCGAAGCTCTCCTCGCCGAAGCCGCTTCCGCCGGGCGTGAAGGCAGGCAATCTCGCCGCCGCACTCGCGTCCGACGCCGCGTTTTTGGAAAAGCATCTGGGTCGCTACGCGCAGAACGCGGACAACGGTTTCACCGCGCTCAACCAGGCGTTCTTTCTCGACGGCGGCTTCGTTCACATCCCGGCGGGCACGGTCGTCGCCGAGCCGATTCAGTTCGTCCATGTCTCAACGGCGAAACAGAACGGCGCGACGTTTCATCCACGCAACCTCGTCATTGCCGAGGCCAGCAGCCAGGTGACCATTCTCGAAAGCTACGTCTCGCTCGGCGGCGCGAAGTATTTCACCAATGCCGTCACGGAACTTTTCGCCGGCGACAACGCGCGCCTCGAATTCGTGAAATTTCAGGACGAAGCGACGGATGCGTTTCACATGGCGGCGTTCCACGGCGAGTTTGGCCGCTCCAGCAACGTGACCGTCCACTCGTTCGCTCTCGGCGCGAAGCTTTCGCGCAATAACATCCGCGCCAGGCTTGCGGGTGAGGGCCTTGAATGCATTCTCAACGGCCTTTACCTCACGCGCGGCGAGCAACTGGCCGACCACCACATGATCGTCGAGCACGCCCAGCCCCGCTGCGCCAGCCACGAATATTTCAACGGCATCCTCGACGACAAATCCAAGGGCGTCTTCCATGGACGCATCCTCGTGCAGCAAATCGCGCAGAAGACCGACGCGAAGCAGACGAACAAAAACCTGCTCCTTTCCGACGACGCGACGGCGGACACGAAGCCGCAACTCGAGATTTACGCCGACGACGTGAAATGCACCCACGGCGCCACGATTGGGCAGTTGAACGAAGAAGCCATTTTCTACCTGCGCACCCGCGGCATCAGCCCGGAGACGGCGCGGCGGATGTTGATCCACGCCTTCGCCGGTGAAATCATCGAGCGCATCAAGCACGAACCCGCGCGCGAGGAATTGGACAAGCTGGTGTGGGAACGCTTGGAGGCGAACCCGCATCTGGCGGAGAAGAAATCATGAAATCCGAAATCCGAAGCCGCGAAACCCGAAAGAAGCCCGAAGCCCGAAGCCCGAAAACAGAAAGGGGGCGCGGAATTCGGATTTCAGATTTCGGATTTCTTTCGGGCTTCGGATTTCGGGCTTCGGATTTTTGAACATGTTCGACGACCTGAACGATCTTTATCAGCAGGTCATTCTTGACCACTGCAAAAAGCCGCGGAATTTCCACGAGCTGCCCGCCGCGACCTGCTCCGCGCAGGGCCACAACCCGCTTTGTGGCGATCAACTCAAACTCTTCCTCGCGCTCGAGGGCGACACGATCAAGGACATCAGCTTCCTCGGCTCGGGCTGTTGCATCTCGAAAGCTTCGGCGTCGTTGCTGACGGAATTCGCCAAGGGCAAATCCAAAGCCGCCGTGGAAAAGATGTTCGCCGAAGTTCACGACATGGTGATGACCGGGCAGTACGCTGGCGACGTGGGCAAGCTGGCCGTGTTTGCGGGCGTTCACAAATACCCGGCGCGCGTCAAATGCGCCATCCTCTCCTGGCATGCCGTCATGGCGGCGCTCAAGGGCGACGCCAAGCCGGTGACGACGGAGTCGGAGGAGATTTGAACCGAAGGGCCGGAGTCAAGAATCTCCGTCCGCCGCGTCTCGAAGTGCGTGCGAGTGAAATCGAATCATCGCCAGTTTCACTCGCACGCCAACTTTGAGAAAGCTGACCTCAGTTGCCGCAATTCAACATGGCCTGAATCTCCCGCGCCGCGGCGATCAATTGGTCGGCCTGGACGCTGGTGATCTTTTTGCCGCGTTGCGCCTCGACGGCGCTGATGAAGGCGGCGAGGGAATTGCAGGCGGCGCCGTCGTTGTTGACGTTCGCGTCCACCAGCGCGTTCAACGCCGCATCCAACTTGCTGTCCAGGCTGTTTTCGATCCCGTTTTGCAGGTTCATGTCAAAGACAGCGATCGCGAGGTCTTCTATCGCGGCGACGGGATCAACGGAGTCTGGCGTGAGTGTGATCGTGAAATTAAGGCCGATTGTAACCGATTCACATACACTCTGGGCGATTAGGGCAAGTTCCACCTGGTCACCTGCTTGCACAGCAATGTTAAGCAATCCGTTCGCTCCTGCGGAACCTGAGGAAAAATCGTCGGGTGAGCTCCGCGGCGAACCGCCCCCGGCGCCTCCGTTCAAATCATTTCCGTTACGCCTCAACGTCCAGCCAAAGTCCCAACAAAACCACGTGCTTCCCCGCCAGATGCCTCCAGAGACATCGATGGTTCCAGTCGCAGGAGCGGTCCACCGAACAATCGTACCCAAACCGGAAAAGACATCTGCGTACTTGAAGGAGAGGACGGATATATCGCCGACTTCGAGATATCCTGGCACAACATTGCCTGCCGTAGTTTTCGTGATTGAGTCGAAACCATCCAGGTCACTGATGGGAGTTATCCATGGAAATGGATCGCTAAGCAGCAGTGTGCCTTCAACTGATCGATACGACCACGCGCCATTCGGGTTTTGCGTGTCGTTCCAATCAGCCTTGAGGTCATAAACCTGAGTGGCGGCGCGGGTCGTGACGGGAAAGCACGTGGCGAGGGCCGCGATGGTTGCGAGTATCAGGATGCTTTTTTTCATAGGTTTTGTTTGTTGGTTCGGATTTAGGGTTGCGTGACTTTTTATGGATTCCAATCGAGATGCTCGTCACCTCCATTCCAGAGCAGGGTCACGGTGCCGCTGCCGATGGTGGTCTTGTAAATGGCTTTCGAGCCGCTGATCTGGCTGTAAAAGGCCAACGTCGTGCCGTCGGGGGACCAGGTGGGAAAGGCACTGTAGTTCTGAAGGGCCGTCACCGGCGTCCATCCGGTGCCGTCCGCATTCGCGATGACGATTTCCATGTGACAGTTCGCCGTGCTGCCGTAACACACCACGCCACCGAAAGCGATTTTGGTCCCGTCTGGACTCCAACTCGGACTCGTGCTGTGGTTCCCCGGGAACTGGATTTCCGTTTGTGTGTTCAGGTCGAGAACGCGCACGTACGCGCCAGACATGTAGGCGATTTTGGTTCCATCCGGCGAAAACTTTGGCGTCCCAAAATACGGCCCCGTCCTGACCAGTGCGGGCGTGCCGACTGCTCCGGTTGTTGGATTGACGCTTACGAGCCAGAGGCCATAGCCGACCGCGTCTGTACCGGTGAAAAGAATCGCTGTGCCGTCGGGAAACCAATCGTGGCCGGTCCCCGACGCCTGCACGACGGGAAAGATCCGTCCGCCTTTGAATTCGCCTTTGACGGCGTCCATGACGTAAATCCTGCCTGAACGATAGAAAGCGAGGTATTTCTGATCGGGGGACCACGCGGGCCAGCCACCGTAGTTCTTCGTTAATTGCGTCGTGCCCGATCCGTCTGGATACATGGCAAAGATTTGGTAGCCGGTCTGTCCCTTGCGGTCAGTCACCGGCGCGCGAAACGCGATGCGCGCACTGGTTTGCGCCGCGGCGCTGTGGGTGAATGCAAACGTGACAAGCAGCGAAAGAACTGCTCCGAGGAGATGATTGACTGTTTTTCTCATAGATTTTGTTTTCGTTGCGATTCGGACAGCCCTTGCCGACTTACGCGCGGGTTGGACCGAACTAATGGCTTACAGAGAGAGATACCGTCCCTGCGCGGAAAACCTTACACGGAAGGCTTCAGACTGGTTGTTACTACGAGGCCGGTTAAAGCCTGAACGAGCAGAACGGAACTGCTCTGCGCAGGGAGGTTGCAGAAGCGCGCGCCAGCGTTTGGAGTGCGTGGAGCTTGCTCCCGCTTTTCGTGGCATGGCAACCAGTCGCGGAATAAAGCGCCGGCAAGCCGGACGCACTCCAAACGCTTCGCGAGATGTCGCGCCATAGGCCACCGAAGCGCGCGCCAGCGTTTGGAGTGCGTGGAGCTTGCTCCCGCTTTTCGTGGCACGGCACACCAATCGCGGAAAAAAGCGCCGGCAAGCCGGACGCACTCCAAACGCTTCGCGCTTTTTCCCGCCGGTCAAAAATCGTCGTCCACTTTTACCTGATCAATCTTGAAGTTGTAGATCGTCTTTGCCTGCGCGGGCGACGCGACGCGTTCAAACCATGCCGCCGAACACCACGGATACTGGTTGGCCACTTGCACCAGACCGTGACGCACGGCGTTCTGATGCACGTAATTCAACCGTGTCAGATACGAGTATTGACAGGTCAGCCGCGTGTCTCGGAAGTTGTGCCAGACCGTCCGGCCTGGGCTGCCGTCAAGCCGGTTGAGGTCAATCGCTGAACGCGAATGCAACTCGCGCAGAAACTCGGTCATCGGTGTGGAGTTGGGCTGGCCGCGCGCCACGAAGTGGTAATGATTGGAGAGCACGGCCCACGCTTCCAGTTGCCAGCCGCGCGCCTTGGCCAGCGAGAGCAACATTCGTTCGAGCAGGTCACGCTTGGCGGGCGTGTCAAACAAGTGCCCTTTGTGAAGTGTGCCGGCGGTGACGAAATAAATGCCATGCTGACTGAGCCTGTGAACCGGTGCGTGCGGCCAGTCTTTGGGTGGAAGAACGCTCGCCAGGTCTTTCGTAGGAACGGCTTTCAGACTGAAGCTTGCTGGCGAAGCGGGCAGATGCTGATCCATGCTGATCGTGTATCACGGAGCGAAAGCGCCGGCAAGCCGGACGCACTCCAAACGCTTCGCGAAGTTCAGACGCCACGGGCTCACGACGGTCATGCATTACTCGCGAAACGGAGTATTCGACTCATACAACTTCAGCCGGGCCGTTAAATCCCTTTTGATCTTCTCATCCTGACAGAGGCTGATGGCCTCGCGTTGGGCGCTCACCGCTTTCGCAAATTCGCCAGCCTCCGCATAAGCGGCGGCCAGTGTATCCAAGTTTCCCCAGTCTTTCGACTTTGATTTTGCGACGGCCTTTTCCGCGAAGCGGACTGCACTTGCTCCATCGCGCAGCGCAGGATCGGTGGATGTGGCCTGAACCCAGGCGAGATTGTTCATGGCTGAAACATCGGCTCGGTCCGGTGCCGCGCGCAGCGCTTCCACCAATTCAAGGTGAGCCGCTTTGGCCTGATCGAGCTTGCCAGCCTTCCGATAAGCCCCCTGCAGGTTGCCCATCCACATCAGCGTATCCTTATGATCCGGCCCCAACTTGGCTTTGCTGAGTTTCACCGTCTCCTCCCAGAGCGGCAGCGCTTGGTCAATCTTGCCTGCGTAGAAGTAAGCGCCTGCCAATTCGTTCATCGCCACCAATGTGCCTGGATGGTCCGGCCCCAGTTTGGCCTTCCTCAGTTTGACCTCCTCCTCCAAGAGTGGCCGAGCTTGATCGCGCTTGCCAGCGTCGCAATAAAAGAGCGCCAGGTTGCCCATCGAGTTCAACGTGGCTGGGTGATCCGGCCCCAATTTGGCCTTCTGGAGTTTAAGCGTCTCCTCGGCCAGCGGCAGAGCTTGATCGAGCTTGCCCGCGCTATGATAAGCGTTCGCCAGGTTGTTCATTGACTCCAGTGTGCCCGGATGGTCTGGACCGAGCTTGGCCTTGCGGAGTTTTAAGGTCTCCTCGTGCAGCGGCACCGCTTGATCGAGCCTGCCAGCGCCGCGATAAGCGTTCGCCAGGTTGTTCATCGCAGCCAGCGTGTTGGTGTGGTCCGGCCCCTGCCTGGCCTTCTTGAATTTCAGCGCCTCCTCCCGCAGCGGCACAGCTTGATCGAGCTTGCCCGCGGCCTCGTAAGCCGATGCAAGGTTGCCTATAAAGATCAGCGTGTCGGGATGATCCGGTCCGAGGGTGGCTCTCCGGAGTCGGAGCGCCTCCTCGAAGAGGGGCAGCGCCTGGTCGAGCTTGCCAGCGGCTTGATACGTTCGCGCCAGGTTCATCATCGCATTCTGTGTGAGAGGGTCGTCCGGCCCCAGCCTGGCCTTGCAGAGTTTCAGCGTTTCCTCGTAGAGCGCCCGAGCTTGATCGGACTTGCCTGCGCTGTCATAAGCACTGGCGAGGCTGTTCATGACGTTCAGCGTGCTCCGATTGTCGGGCCCCAGCTTGGCCTTCTGGAGTTTGAGCGCCTCCTCGAAGAGCGGCAGAGCTTGATCGAGCTTGCCCGCCTTTTCATAAGCGCCTGCCAGGTCGTGCATTGACCCCAGCGTTTCCCGGTGGTCCGGCTCCAGGCTGGCCTTTGTGAGCTTCAGGGTCTCCTCGTAAAGCGGCAGAGCTTGATCAAGTTTGCCCGCCGTTTCATAAGCGCCCGCCAGCGCGCGCATCCCGCCCAAGACGCGCTCATGGTTCGGGCTCAACCGCGCGCGGTGCAACTCGAGGGAACGTTGCAGGTGCGGTATCGCTTGTTCCACCTCTCCCACGTCCACAAGCACATTGCCAATGGTATGCCGGACCGCGGCCTCTTGCAGCGGGTGGTTTTTGAACCGATCCCCAATCCGTTTGGCCGCGCGATCCAGCGCCTCGCGCACGGTCAGATTGGGATCCGGTTTGAAGCCCCGGTCAGCCTGACGATCACTTGAGGCCTGACTCAGCAGGTCCACGAGCAGAAAGTAATTCACCGCCGTTGCAATCTCAGACTGCTCCTTGGCAATCGCTGCTTGCTCATTCGCTTTGACCGCCTGCTCATTGGCCTGCTTTTGCGCAGCCCGCTCGCGGAAAAACAAAACCGTGGACAGGGTCAAACCAATCACGAGTGAGGCCGCCACGGCGCTCCCGGCGGCGAAGGCCAGCTTGTTCCGACGAACCATTTTTTGGAACCGGTAGAGATTGCTCGGCGGGCAGGCGACGACCGGCTCATTCTTCAAGTGCCGCTGAATGTCCATCGCCAGGCCGTTGGCAGTGTCGTAGCGGCGCGTGCGGTCCTTTTCCAAACATTTCATCACGATCCAGTCCAGGTCGCCGCTGATGGCGTGGATGAGTTGCGGCGGATTGGTGGAACGCCGTTTCGCCGCCGTGGTGAGGTCTTCGCGCGGCAGAACGCTCAGGCGAGTGGAGGGACGCGCCGGTTCGACTTCCCGAATCGTCCGGCGCATTTCGTCCACGCCGGCCTTCAGCAACTCGGGCGCGTCCAGCGGCGTGTGGCCCGTCAGCAGTTCGTAGAGCAGGACGCCGAGGCTGTAGATGTCGCTGCGGGTGTCTATGTCGAGGCTCGTCATCAAGGCCTGTTCGGGACTCATGTAAGCCGGCGTGCCGATGAACTGGTGCAATTGGGTATAAACCGTTTTGTCGGTGAGGCGTCCTTCGGTGGCCTTGGCGATGCCGAAGTCAATCACCTTCGGCACGGGCACGCCGTCGTTGATGGTGACGAGGATGTTTGACGGTTTGAGGTCGCGATGAATGATGCCCTTCTGATGCGCGTGCTGAACGGCCTGGCAAACCTGGATGAAGAGATCGAGCCGGCGCGCAGTATCGAGTTTGTTCTCGTCGCAATAATCGGTGATTTTCACGCCACGGACGAGTTCCATGACGAAGTAAGGGCGGCCGGCGGAAAGTGTGGAGCGTGACCGGTCCCCGGTCGCAGCGCGTTCGACAGCGAGGGGTGTCGCAGATTCGGAAGGTGGCTCTGCAACCGCGACCGCTGCGACCGAGGACCGGTCGCGCTCCGACGGCGGGGTGGGCGCATCGGTCACTCCCGCATCAAGAATCTTCGCAATGTTCGGATGGTCCATCATCGCCAGGGCCTGGCGCTCGGCCTCGAACCGGGCAATCACTTGCTTGGTGTCCATGCCGAGCTTGATCACTTTGAGGGCGACACGGCGGCGCACGGGTTCCTCCTGTTCGGCGACGTAAACCACGCCGCACCCCCCTTCGCCGATTTGTTCGAGGAGTTTGTAGCGGCCAATCCGGTCGCCGGGTTTTTCGCCGGGCGGCATTGGGTCACCAGCCTTGAGGCAATTCATCGCTTCACGAAGCGGCGGTGAATCAAGGGGAACGAGCGGGATGGTTTGTTTTAGCTTCAGCCAGGATTCGTCGCCGCCCGCCAACGCATCGAGCTTTTGACGGCAGGCAGCGCATTGCCGGAGATGGTTGTCGAGCCGGGCGCTGGCGGCGGCGACAACGTTTCCCTTCAGCAATGCTTCGAGTTCGACTGCGGTTAAGCAAGCTGACGGCATAAGCAATTCATCTGTGTTTCCAATACAGTTACCGCCCAAGCCGCGAAAACCTTACACAAAAAAATCCGGCGGGATCACGCTCTCGGCGTCCACGCTTTGGATTTCTTCCTTTAACCGCGCGATGACCCGGCTCTTGGCCACATACACCGCGCCGACACTCATGCCGAGGGACTCCGCGACTTCCTTCCCGTCGCGCTCGTCAATGGTCGTGCGCCAGAAGGCCTGCCAGGTGGATTCCTGAAATTCGCGGCGGATGCGCCCGGCAGCCCAATTGAAGATGGCCCGGTAATAGTCCGCTTCCCACGCCGATTCATCGGTGGCCGTTGAGTCGCGGTCAATCTTAAGCTGCAAAGTTGTGGCGCCCGCCAATTCAGGCTGACGCTGTTGTTGCGCCAGATGATTGTGCAATCGGCTCTGGACGACCGTCAGCAACCAGTTGCGAAATTTCCCGCGCTGCGGATCGTAGTCGAATTTGCCGATTGCCCGCGCCACCCTCCGCATGGATTCCTGCGCCACATCTGCGGCATCGCTGTCCTGCAACCCGCGACTGCGGCAATAACCGTAAATGAGCGGCGTGTAAATCTCGACAAACTGCGACCAGGCAGCGTCGTCGTTCACGTCGCGCATGCGGAGCAGCAGACTGGGCCGGGTCGCTGGGGCGTTTGCTTGCACGGTGATAGCCGCCAGTGTGCCTGGACCGACGGCCAGTGTCCACGCGGAATTCGCCGGGGGGCGGCGGCATCCTGCCGGCCAGTTTTCGAATTCAATTTTCGGGCGACAGCCAAAAGGACTTCCGCTATTGTAAAAATATGAACGAATCGAAAACTTTGACCCGCGATGTGGAAGCGGCGGTCGTGCCCGTGGGCACGAAGGTCACGTTGATGAAAGGCGAACAGGTTTACATCACGCAATCGCTCGGCGGCACTTACACCGTGATCGTCAACGGCAACATGTTCCGCATCGAGTCCAAGGACGCCGACGCGCTCGGTCTTGAGGCGCAGGCCACGCCCGTGTCCGCCGCCGCGTCCGGCACGGTGACGCAGGAGCAGCTCGAAAAGCAGGTCTGGGACGCCCTCAAGACGTGTTACGACCCGGAGATTCCGGTGAACGTCGTGGACCTCGGGTTGATTTACGACTGCCACCTGACGCCCATCGGCGCGAACAACTACAAGGCCGAGGTGAAGATGACGCTCACGGCGCCTGGCTGCGGCATGGGCCCGGTGCTCGCGCAGGACGTGCAAAACAAACTGCTCTCGCTCGAACCGATTGACGAGGCGAACGTGGAACTGGTCTGGGACCCGCCGTGGAATCAAGGCATGATGACCGAGGCGGCGAAACTTCAGCTTGGCCTCATGTAGCAGCCGACGTGAGGAAGCTCTATCTCAAATGAATTTCAATTCCACGACGCAGGGAGGAAAAGGAGAAGGGGAGAAAAGGTGCAGAGGAGAAAAGCCTTCGCGCGGCCGTCTCGCATTCCCCTTTTCCCCTTTTCCCCTTTTCTCCCTTTCACTCAAGCATCCCGCATGAGCCGCCCAAACCCAGACTGGTCCACCCTTCGCCGCGACTTCCCCATCCTCGACCAGCAGGTTCACGGCAAGCCGCTGATCTATTTCGACAACGCCGCCACGTCACAAAAGCCGCGCGCCGTCCTCGACGCGCTGCGCCATTACTACGAACACGACAACGCCAACGTCCATCGCGGCATTCATGAACTGAGCAATCGCGCCACGATGGCTTACGAGGCGGCTCGCGCCCGCGCCGCGAAGTTCATCAACGCGCGCAGCGCCGATGAAATCGTTTTCACGCGCGGCACGACTGAAGGCATCAATCTCGTCGCGAATTCGTGGGGCACGAAGAATCTCAAGCCCGGCGACGTGATCCTGCTCACCGAGATGGAGCACCACAGCAATCTTGTCCCGTGGCAAATGCTCGCCCAGCGCACCGGCGCGAAACTCGCCTACGTGCCCGTCACGGGCGACGAAGCCCTGCTTGACATGGGCAAGCTGGACGCACTGCTCACGAAGCAGGTCAAGTTCTTCGCGATGGTTCACATCTCGAACTCGATGGGCACGGTGAATCCCGTCGCCGACCTTTGCGCCCGGGCACGCAAACTCGGCATCACCACGCTCGTTGACGCCGCCCAAAGCGCCGGCCACATGCCGGTGGGCGTGCAGGCCATCGGCTGCGATTTCCTCGCCCTCTCCGGCCACAAAATCTGCGGGCCGACCGGCATCGGTGTGCTGTGGGGCCGGCAGGAATTGCTCGACGCCATGCCGCCGTATCAAGGCGGTGGGGAAATGATTCTGACGGTCGAGTATCACAAGACCGAGTTCAAGAAAGCGCCGCATCGTTTCGAAGCGGGCACGCCCGACATCTCCGGCCCCATCGGCCTGCACGCCGCGATGGATTACCTCGACGCCATCGGCCGCGAAAACATTTTCCGCCACGACCAGGAACTCGCGACCTACGCCTACGAACAGTTGGCCGCGCTGAAAAACATCCGCCTCTTCGGCCCAAAGACCGCCCGCGCCGGCGTCGTGAGCTTTCTGCTGGCGGACGTTCACGCGCACGACGTGGTGACGCTGGCGGACCAGGCGGGCGTGGCGTTGCGCGGCGGCCATCACTGCACGCAACCGCTGATGCACCGGCTCGGCGTCGAATCCACCGCCCGCGCGAGTTTTTATTTTTACAACACCAGGGCCGAGGTGGACCGCTTCGTGGAAGTGGTGATAGAAATCCAAAAATTCTTCGCAAGCTGATTAACCGCGAATGGACACGAATTCACACGAATGCTTCACCCTCTCCGCTTCGAACGGGGAGAGTCCGACGCCACCCTCGCCCATCGGATGGGAGAGGGGCTGGGGGTGAGGGCATTGGGTGAGGTGTCCAAAACCAACCCGCCGCCCGCTGAATCTGCCGCAACAACCGCCCTTCCTTCTTCCGCGCCAGTTCGTGTTCCCACACGCGCAACACGCGCCAACCCGCCCGCCGCAATGTGCGCGTCACGACTTGGTCGCGAGCTTTGTTGGCTGACAACTTTCGCCGCCAGAACGCGCGATTGTTTGCCGGTTGATTGCAGTGTTTCGGACACCCGTGCCAGAAACAGCCGTCCACGAAAACTGCGAGCCGCGCTTGTTTGAAAACGAAATCGGGTTTGCCGAAGATGTTTTGATTGCGCCGCCAGCCGGTGATGTGATGCGCCCGGAAAAGTTGGGCCAGCGCCAGTTCCGTGTCCGTGTTCCCGCGACCGCGAATCCGCGACATCACTTCCGCCCGCTTCGCCTTGGTGAAAACGTCAGCCATTTTTTAACCGCACATTACGCAGATGAACACGGATGCAATTGCCACCAAAGAACACAAAGCGCGCGATAGAATTCTCCCTCTCCGCCTCGCTCGCGTTCCCTCGCCCGCAGGAGCGGGAGCGGGTGGCCGGAGACCGGGTGAGGGTCGTGGGGAGAAAACAAACTTCTGGGGCGAGGACCGGGGTGAGGTGTCGAATTCATCTTAACCACGGATGAGCACAGATGGACACCGATTCGGACGGGGCGCGGGCCACAGGTACGGTGACAAGACATCGTGGACCGCGCGAGGCCGCCACCTCGGCCGCGTCACCACTGGCGCAGGCGGTAAAAACCTGAAGTGCCGGCGGTCAAATCGCACGCGTCGTCGAAGGTCAAATCAGGCAGGATGGGACTGCACGGCGACCACGGCCCCGAGATGCTGGGTGCGTGTTCCAGTTGAAACACATCGCCGTCGCCTTCCCAGTCAACGCAGAACGTACCAGCCGATCGCCGCAGCTTGACGATACGCGGCGCCGTCGCCGGTGGCGGCCGGGTGTCCGTGACGACAAACAATGCGTCCAGACCGTAATCCGGCGAGGGATCCGCCGGCGCGAACGAGGCCACCAGTTGCCCGTTGCCGAAGACACGGTGGCCAAGACTGCTCAACAGGTCGCCAGCGTGCACCGTTCCCAGCCGGTTGTCGGTGAAAGCTTCCTCGACCGAAAACCAGATTTCACCGCCAGGCAGGATCTGCAACGCATCCAGACCAAAATCACGGTTCGTGACCGCCGGGTGGAAGTTCGCGAGCAATTCCCGGTTCGTCCGGAACACCCGGCCCCGATCCGACAAAATGTCCCCGCGCCCGAGCGTCAGACCGGGATTCACCACCACATTGCTCTGCATGGAAAAAAGAATCTCGCCATCCGGCATCACCTGGATCGCGTCCAGCCCGGCGTCCGGCCGGGCCGCCAGCACGCCAAACGCCGCCAGCAACGCCTGATTGCGCTTCACAATCACGCCGCGGTTCGAGAGCAAATCCCCGTGGCCGATCGGCCCCAGCGTTTCGCTCCAGACATTGGATGGGATGGAAAAGAGAATTTCGCCCCGGCGCGTGACCTGCACGGCGTCCAGTCCGAGATCGGGCACCAGCGGCATGACACCGAGCCGCGCCACCAGTTCGCGGTTGCGCTTCACCACGCGGCCACGGTTCGAGATCAAATCGCCCGGGCTGATCACGTTGGTCGGGCTGGATCGGTTGGTGGAGGTCAGTGCTTTGCTGGTGGAAAACCAGACCTCGCGCAACGGTGCCGCGAACAGGTTCAGGGAAAACGTCTGGAGCAACGTGCCATTCGTCTGCGTCAGGTTGATCTGGATCAACGGGAACGGCTTTTCGGCCACCACCGTGTCATTGGTGAAAAAGGCCGGCCGGTTCGTGAACGCGTCCTTGACCTGCAACGCCAGGTCCATGTCCTGCAACCGGGCGAACTCCTCGAAACGCACGTAAGTCCCGCCGCCGGTGAGATGCGCCTCGCCTGCCCAGCCGGGACTCGTGGTGAAATCCACATTCCGCACGGCATACCTGAAATAAGGCGGCGTGTTCTGAATCAGGACCAGATCAAAGGTGCCGCGCAACGGCTGCATGATGGTGGGCCGGCCGCAGACGAGACAGTCATCCACGAAATAACTCCCGTCGAGCAGGGTGTAGGTGACGGCGGGGAGAGGAGACGCAGGTTGCGGCTGCGCCGGCGCGACGGCGGTGAAAGCCAGCGCCAGCAAACTCCAGCACCGTGTCGGAAAATGTTTCATGGCCGGAAAGCCACTTCCACCCTGCCGCATCGCCGGTCATATTTCAAGTCCGGAGACCGAAGACAAAATTTGACCGCAGATGGACGCAGATGGACACAGATTCCACCGGAGCGCGGGTCTGTGACCCGCAGCAACAACCCATTGAGGGCGGCATCTCTGTGGAACTGGAGACACAACAATTTGAAGCTCCGTCAGCATGACCAGCAGCGCGTCGTGATACTCCCGCTCGCCGGGGAAAATGGAATCGGGTTTGTTGCTGGCCTCTGTCCGAGCTTCAATCACACCTCCACCGTCTCCACTGTCTCGTAAAGTGCGGCGATGTTCTTGGATGCCGCCGCCACCAGAGTCTTTGGAGTGCGCGGACTCGTGCGCGCTTTCGGCAGGCGACTCGGCGCCGTCTAACGCGAGAGCGGTGTCCGGTCGCTTTCCCGGGCCGCTGGCCGCTGGCCGCGGCCCTGCTTTGGCGACAAGCCGCCAAAGCGGTGACGAGTTCATTCCGTGCGCCACTGATCCATTACGGTTCACGAACGGAGCCCGCCGCGAGGACCTGGGCGAGGAATTCCTGCCGCAGTTTGGTCGGATGCACCGCGTGGATGGAGCGGATGCCGGCGAGCAGCATTTCCGCGCCGTGCGCCGGGCCGACCATGATTTCGACGCGGCCTAGATTGCGCTTGTCGCTGTTCAAATCCACCGGCAGGCGGTAGAGCGGCCCGGCACGGTCGGCGGCTGCGGCGTTGGCGAGAGTGACTTCCCTCACGCGTGGAACGAGCATGAAAGTGAAGCCGTTTACCAGGGAAGTGGCGATGGTCCACGCGCCGGGCCAGCGAATGGCGCATTGGGCTTTGTCCCAGACATCAGCCACCGTTGGAACGGTCTGGAGGTCGCTCAACATGCCGAACATCCAGGTGAATCCGCCGCCCGTGGCGCGCGCGAGGCCTTCGTTGATCTGGGGATTCGGCGCGTCGGGCTTGTTACCCTTGGGATGCGCACTCCGTTTTTCAGCGACCCGCCCGATCTCGGATGCAGCGAGGGACGCATTGGTTTGGTTGCCGTAGGTTTCCAGGCTGACACGGCACAGGTCCATCAAGCCGTTGGTCAACATGCCCCAAGCCATCGGGGTTTGACCTTCCTTGAGCAGCCGCCCGGTTTCTTCAAAGACGCGCACGCGCACGGGATAGTGGGTGGTGATGAATTGGGCCCTGTTGCTGGGGGACCAGGCCCAACCGTTCGTTCGCAAGACCGGCTGCCACGGTTGGCCCAGGGAATTGGGCGGCGGCGGCGGCAAGGTGGTCAACAGCACGAAGTAGATGGTGAGTCTGGAGCCTTCGACGGCTTTGACTCCGACCAGCAACTGGAGGTTGGGTTTCCAATCGGTTGACGACTGGTTGGGCTGATCTGCGATGAAGCCGGTGGCTTGCTTCAACTTCGCGAGGCCCGGCGCAAACACGGGGGCAAGGATCGTGACGGTGGCCGGGCCTTCCGCCGCGCGCCCGCAGTGAATCACAGTGAGGGAAGCCAGGACAGCAGAGACAAGGATGCGTTGTGTCTGCGGGAGCGATTTCATTTCCGGCCAACGATTACGCCGTATCATCGGTGGTCATAAGACACGCGACGAGGGATGAAGTTCAATCTCGGACAGCGGACAAATCGCCCGCGGCAATCGGCATTGGCGATGGGCCTTCTGACTCCGCCGCAGCCTTGACGAGGCGGGCGACGTTTTTGATTCCGGGATTACGCAGGCCGCGTTCGATGTCGCTGATGTAAGTCGGGTCGAGGTTGGCGAGTTCGGCGAGTTTTTCCTGGGTGAGTTGTTTTGCTTCGCGCTGCTGGCGGACGTTCAGTCCCAGCGCCGAGAGGATTCCATTGCGTTTCGGCATGACTGATAGTCCGTGCGAAAGCAGCGGAAAGGTCTATGGACGATCAGCCAGGTTGAGATGGGAAGCGCGGAGCGGGGAACCCGGAACTTGGAATCGGTCAGCGTCCGAAGCAGCGGCGAAATTTCGCCTCTTCCAACGCCTTTTCTTCGGCTTTGTATTCAGCCCACGACCCGGCAAAGGATTTTTCACCGGGTTTCGGTTTGAGCCGACCGCGAAGCAGTGCAAGCTGTCTGGAAACTTCCGTGAGTGTGGATTTCTTTCGCTTCGCCATCTCTGGATATTGCCCTCCCGCCCTGATTATTTCGAGCGGAACTTCAGCGTCGCGGTTTGGTTCGGGAAGCCGTTTGCCCGGTCCAGTTTCGGGCGTTGGAGTGCCGCCATGAAAGCGATTCCGGTTCAGGATGCTCAAGGCAAGCCCGGCCAGCCCATCGCCGAGGCGTGTCGCGGCGAGGTGATCGTGCTCACCGACGGCGACAAGAAAGTGACGCTGGAGCCGGGCGTGCCGCTGGATTAGGAGGAGGACAGCCCGGAACTGGAGGCGGAATTGTTGAAGGCGGTGAACGGGCCGCACTCGCCGCTGCGCGAGGGTGAACTCCGGGAGATCGCGGACCGGGCGTTGCGCGAACGGTGTTAGCGGGATTGATCAGGGGATTTCCAGCCAGACTTTGATCGCCTGAAGGATCGTCTCCATCTGCGCTTGATTCAGCACGCCGAGCCTACGCACCAAAACTGAACCGGGAATGTGTCGCAATCCTTGCACGTCAAACGCGCCGTTCTCCAGCCACGGGACATTGATCGCCACTTCCAATCTTCCGCCGCGCAACGCCCTCGTGTCCGGCACGATGGCAAAGAGGGCGTTCGTCGTCGCGAAAGGGTGTGTTGAAGATGGCGGTAGGACGCACTTTGGCGGTCATGCCCAGGTCCACGAGCCAGACTTCACCGCGCTTGGCGTTTGGCATGTTCAGCCTCGGCTTTGTCGTAAGCTTGGAATGCCTGGTCGGCGGCGGCGATCAAATCCGCCTCGGTCTCGACGCCATGAGTGTCGTCGTAAATGATGCCGCCGCCGCGTTGGCGAAACTGGCTGTGAACCGCTTGTTCCACCCGCACCGGTTCCTCGGTGGTCAACTTCGGCAACACGGCCTCGATTTCGGCAATCGTGCTCATGGGCGGAATCTAGCTTTCTGCGCTGGAGCAAACAAGCGTTGGTTTCGCGCCGGTTCAAGTTCCTGGCGACTTTGATTTCGTCACCGGCTGGTTGATGCGGTGTTGCTTCAGTTCGGCGTAGATGGATTGCGCGAGGCCGGACTTGGCGAAGCCGATGACCTTCGCGCCTTCAATGTGGAAAAACTTTTCCAGATCGGCCTCCGCATAATGCTGGACGATGGGGTAATGAGCGAAGTCTTCAAGGATTTGGTCGCGGCTGTTTTCCGATAGGTCGCGGGTAATCAGCACGAAGTGCAGCCTGCCTTTGCTGCGGCGCAGCGTGTCGCGGCCCACGAGCAGCGTGCGCGTGCGCAAGACGAACGGGAACAGGCGCTCGACGGCTTTGGCTGGGGCTGGATTTTTCATCACGCCGGGCTTGATCGGTCCGCCGGTGAAGCCTTCTCAACGCCAGGCAGGGCCGAGATTTCGCGCGCGACTTGAAACACCGCGAGGCAGACTTGTGCCTGTGCGGGGTCGTTCAGGCAGATTGCGCCCTCGCGAATTTTCGGCGACGGCTCGCCTTCGAGCCGGAGCGGAAAGCGTTCGCTCAACGAGCGGGCGTAGGTGGCGAAATCGGCGAAGCCTTCCGCGCGCAACGCGGCGCGGCTGACGAGCCGGAACAAGCCGAAGCTGCCCTGACAGCTTTGCTGCATCAACTCCACCGTCACGCGGCCCATCGTGTAGCGCGGATTGATTTCCACGATGGGCTTGAGGCGGGGCAGGCCCACGGCGTCGCGATAAACGAACGCATCAATCCCGAGCGGGCCGAGATAGTCGGCGCTGCGGAGTTCGGCTTCGAGCAACGCAAAGAGGTCCGTGTAAAGTTGCAGCAGGCGGCGCGAAATGTCCGGCGGCTCGCGGAACAGCGCGACGACCCGCGCCGGGATGCGCGTGTGATGATGCGACTCGGCCCAGTTGCCTTGGAACTGGCCTTTGGCGTCGTTGAGCAGGCCGGTGTAGCCGCAAAGCTTCAGGCCGTCGGTCGTCATCTCCAATTGCGCGGAAAAATCCATCAATCGTTCCAGCCACGGCTCGATGACGAGTTGCTGTCCACTGCGCAGCACGTTTGCCATCCAGCGGCGATGCGTTTCGAGCAACTCCGGCTCGAAAAGTCGCACCGCGTTGCTGCCGGCTAGACCGATGGCTTGCTTGACGACGATCTTGTGGTGGCCGCGCCGGCGAATTGCGGCGATGGCTTCGAGCGCGGCGTCGAGCGAGCCCACGGCAACGCCGACTTCGTGTTCGGTGCAAAGCCAATTCGCTGGTTGGGGGTTGAGGGTTGAGAGTTGAGAGGAGGAAGTTGGAGCCTCGTCACCGCGGCTGCTATGAGTCAAAAATCTTCGCAACAACGCCGCGCTCCAAGCCTTCGAGTAAAGCTCAGCGATGCTTTTGTTGAAGCGCTGTTCAGCCCTTCGTTTCTCGGCGGTGACGTTTACAACCAACGGCGCGAGCAATTCCACACTGTCCGGCGACCACGCCCATGGGCGCAGGCGACCGAGTCTGCGTTGAGCGAGGTCACGGACGCCCCTCACCCCGGCCGTCTCCCCATCGGATGGGGAGAGGGTGGCCGAAGGCCGGTTGAGTGCCCTGCTGATCTCCACGAACTCCGGCAGCGCGAAGCCAGCTTGCTTGATGCCGCTCAAGAATTCCACCGAGGGCCGTCGTTCCACGAGCGCGATGTCATCCTGCCGACAAAGGAATTGCGGCAGGTTTTCGAGGTCGTGCGCGAGTTGCGCCTGATGCTTCGTCGGATTGAACGCCTTTCCTTCAGCGATGCGGCCTTCGGCAAACGGATTGAACACGAACACGCTTGGCGTGCGGCCTTTCGACTGCGAATAGACGTTCAACTCAGCGATGAACTGCGGATCAATCCCGGCGGCGCGGCGACCCTCGACGTTCAGCGTGAAACCTTTCGCGCGTTGCGGCGAGAGGGGAAACTTGAGCGTGCCGCAAAACGCTTCCCAATCGCTCTCGCTCGGATTCTTCCAGCGACGAAACCATTTCAACCCGTAAGCCACGTGGCCGATTTCGTCGCGATAAATTCTGTCGAGCAGCCTCGCGGTATCGGCGTCGCCGACGGTTGCGAAGCCGCGCGCGAAGTGGCGGGCGAAATCCAGATTCGCCTGTTCGAACGTCAGGCAAAGCCCGGCTACGTAATCAATCGGGTTCTCCATCGGCGCGACGCAGCGCCAGAAGTAACCACTCACCGGCAGTTCGCCGAACTCGATGCCGCACGCCTTCATGCGTTCGAGGTAGAGGCGCGTGTGCTCTTGCTCATCCCTGAGCGTTTGCAGCACGCCTTTGCGAAAGGCGGCAGGCGCATCGGGAAATTTGAGCAGCACCAGAGCCATCAATTCCGTGGCTAGCAATTCGTGATTGGCGAAGAAGTGGAGCAGCCGTCCGCGCTCGCGCTGTTGTTCGAGGTGATGCATGCCCGGGAATTCCGCCTTGCTTGAGCCGTGCGACTTGAAGCGCAACTTCGTCGGACGGCCCGGTGTTTCAGGCGTGACAATCGCAGGGCCGGGATGCCCATCCGTGATGTTGTCAGGACACTGGAGCTTTTCCTCCAGCCTTGTGGCGAACAACACTCGCCCGGCAAATTCACGAAGTTCCATACCGTGGAGGCAGCCTGCCAGCGGGCGGGGCGTTTGGCGAGGCAGCGCGGCGGTTCAATCGCCTTTGGGAAAGTCCTTGCGCCAGTGTTCGACGAGCGTTTCGCCGGGACCCGCCAGCCAGTAAATCCTGCCCCGCAAAACGCGCCGCCCATGGGGCCGGATGCCGCCGATGTTCACGATGGCGTGCAGGCAGTCCGCAGGGTGGTGAACGGAAACGTGCGTCGTCCGCTCCCAGCAGATGCCGGTGGACCAACTCCGGTCTGCGCTGGTGCGAAAGATGAGGCCGCTGTCACTCTTCCAAATCATGCGCGCGTTGTAGGGGCCGACGTGCTCGAGGGTCTCGAGACGGTCACGGCTTCGCCGCCGGTCCATCGCCCCGCCATAAGGTGTGCGGCAACCCAGTGTTTCCTTGCCCGCCGGAATCTGCTTCAACGATCCGCCACTCGCGACCAACGTCAGGCTGGTGTGCGCGTTCTCCGCGGATGATTGCTGCCACAGATCGAATTCGCTGAACGCGGCGGTGCGGGCGTATTTCTGACGCCATGCTTCGTTGGCGGTGCCGGTGAGGCGAAAGCACTGTTGAACACCGTAGAATTCCGGCAGCCCGGGGTCCCCGGTCTGGACGATCCACAGCAGCTCAATGCCATCGCCCACGGGAACCAGATAAAATGTCCAGTCCTGCGGAATCCAGCCCTCCTCGTTCACACGCCGTTGAAACATCTTCGCGCCTGGCCGCACGCGGAAGCGTTCGACTTCGCGCGATCCGGACGCCGTGGCGGCGCTGGAATCTGCCGGCGGCACATCCCCGTAAACCGAATCCATGCAGTAGGAAGTTGATTTTTCATGGGATTACCCGGTGAAAGCCGGACGATTTTCTACTGCATTGCAGTTGGGGATCGGACTCAAA
>Ga0247727_10000410_pt1 | contig 104489 bp, 87 predicted proteins | sample WisWelCaveWW1625_FD_202498 | JGI IMG/M metagenome (GOLD analysis project Ga0247727, IMG submission 202498) | Biofilm microbial communities from Wishing Well Cave, Virginia, United States - WW16-25 | ecosystem: Environmental > Aquatic > Deep subsurface > Groundwater > Cave microbial mat... | reverse complement strand
GATGCGCAGAATTTTTCGGTGCAATCGTTGAATTTCAAATTACGGTGAAATAATGAAAACCACAAACACGTATCTCGTTCTCCTTTTTCTCCTGAGTCTGAAATGCAGCCAGGCACCTCCTCCTCCCTCGTCGAACGATATCACGATCGAGGAGCTCCGCTATCATGTTCGTTTTCTTGCATCCGATCGACTTGAGGGAAGACTTTCCGGCACTCGGGGCAATGAACTGGCAGCCGAATATATTGCGGGCCGATTTTCACGCTATGGACTTCGGCCCATGGGGGACAATGGAACGTACTACCAGCATTTTCAATTCGTTTCCTCAGTCAAACCGGGTAAGCATAACAAACTGATGATCGCCACCACCGGGAGAAGGCTTGAATTCTCCCCGAATGTTGATTTCATTACGCTTCCTTTTTCAGCGGATACCTCTGTGAGCGGGAACCTGGTGTTTGTTGGTTACGGCATCGCGTCCGATTCGCTGAACTTTAATGATTATGCCAATATTGATGTGCGCAACAAGATCGTGATGGTGCTTCGGTTCACACCTGACTACGGCAAGCCACAAAGTAAATTCGACGCCTACGCTCCACTATACAGAAAAGCTTTTACCGCACGAGAAAAAGGTGCATCAGGCATGATCCTCGTGACGGGCCCTGCAGACGAAGACAAGCCGAGCTTGATACACCCTCGCTTAGAGCGTGATCTAGCGTCATCTGGCATTGCCGCGGTGAATCTGAAATCATCTCTTGCAGATTCGCTGCTTCGTTGGGCCGGGATGACGAAAGACCTACGCACGATGCAACAAGCAATCTACGATACGAAAACTCCGATGTCGTTCGAAGTTCCGAATGTAGCTGTGCACGTACAGACCGAACTTGTAAAAGTGTATTCGACGTCAGCAAACGTTGTCGGTTTTCTCGAAGGAAGCAGCCCACCTTTGAAAGACGAAGTCGTCGTTTTGGGTGCACACTTTGATCATCTCGGATTGGGGGGCGAAGGTTCGGGTTCTCTTCGGCCAGACACCGTTGCAATCCATCATGGGGCAGACGATAACGCATCCGGGACGGCGGCACTCCTGGAGCTTGCTCAGGCATTCTCGTCGCAGCGATATTCGGTGCATCGCTCATATCTGTTTATTGCATTTTCTGGCGAAGAACTGGGCCTGCTCGGTTCGGCATACTACGTGAAGCATCCTGCCGTCCCCCTGGCAAACACAGTTGCAATGGTCAACGCAGACATGGTTGGAAGGCTGCGCGATAGCGCCTTGACCGTCGAGGGGATTGGTACTTCGCCCATGTGGAGACCGATACTCGAAAAAGAGAATGCCAAGTTTAGTTTCAAACTACGTCTCGGTCAGGGCGGTTTTGGCCCAAGTGATCATTCCTCTTTCTACGGTAAGGACATACCGGTGCTTTTCTTTTTCACCGGTCTCCATGATGATTACCACAGACCTTCGGACGTTTGGGAACGGATAGACTACGAGGGGGAGCGTACGGTTACCCAGTATGTTTTCAACGTTCTGAAGGCATTGGATGAGGCTGAGAAACCGAGCTTTACAAAGGTTCAAGTGGCTGCCAGTGGACGTGGAGAAGGGGGCGGTTTCCGAGTTTCATTTGGGATTGTGCCTGACTACAGCGAGTCCGAAAATGGCTTGAGAATTTCCGGTACACGCCCCAACAGTCCTGCCGCCAAAGCCGGACTCATCGGAGGTGACGTTATCAGGAAATTTGGCGGTAAGGAAGTGAAAAATATTTATGATCTTACGTATTTACTCCAGGAGCACAAACCCGGGGATGTTGTCGAAGTGGTCTTGCGGCGGGGGGATGAAGTATTGACCGTTATGGTAACACTGGAACCGCGGCAGTAGACCAATGATATCATTCGTCAGACCATTTTTCTTGCCACTTCTCTCAGCTCGTGCCTACTGAGAAATTCCTGGACCAGAGGGAATAGGATGTAGTTCTCTTTGTGGATGTGATTCACAAAGATTTGTACAACATTCTTTCCGATCGCGGCTAATGCTTTAACTGCTTCCGAGTCCCCCTTCTGAGCTATTACTTTCGTTACTGCTTTCCGCAACTTGGCATAATTCTTATACAATTCCTTGTGGTCGTTTCTCATGATCCTCGTAGGACCCTCGATGTAGCGTTCCAGTATCGGAAACAACGCCTGCTCTTCGGTGTGGTTGTGATGATGTACCTCTTCGCTGATGAATTTCAGCGAGGCCATAACTTGCCTCACATGTTCTGCAGAATACCCTTTTTCGAAGAGCCCCTTGCTGGCTTTACTGAGCTTTTGAAGTTGGTGAAGTGTTTCATCGTGCTCTTGCATGAGCAGCGCGATGGGATCGGTAAACTTCTTTTGCATCACAACATACCTCAAAACGAATTATCGTGACTTTGAATGGAGGAATTGGGGCAAAATCGACCTCCAGGGCCAACACACTATGAGCCTCGACTATTTCGAGACTTCGAGCAGAGTTGTGTACTTCATTTTTCCGCTTTTCAAAAATTCTTCGAGCCTTTGAATAAGCAGTTCTGTTTTTTCGTCCTGGTCATCTTCTAAAGCATCGAATTCTTCCATACTCTCGCAAAGGAAAACTTCCACAAAGCTGTTGGCTTTACCTTTTTGTTCATAGATAGTATATTCCTTCCGCTTCCGTCCTGCGAGGTGATCGAGCATTTCTCTTGCAAGCGCCAGGTACTCTTCACGTTTTTCTGAGATAATATCGTACGATATAGTGAACATTACTTTGGGCATCTTATCCCCTCATGCAGAAAATCCAGATGGAAAGTAAGATTTCAAAAACCCGCGTCACGTATCTCCTTCTCGGTCATCCCGAAATAATGTGCGATCTCATGGATAAGTACTTCCTGAATTTTGTTTGCGATCTCAGCATCGCTTCGGCAAGCCGATTCGATGTTTTTCCGAAACAATGAAATCCTGTCCGGCGTAGTTGCCGAAGTCCCGTACCATATTCCCCGTTTCTCCAGGGGAATGCCTTCGTACAGGCCCAAGAGCTCATACCTGGATGAAAGCTTCACACTCTTGAGCTGGTCGTCGGACGGATAATCCTCAACAACCACCTGGACATTATCGATTCGATCCCGGAAGCGTTCCGGCAAACTCTCGAATGCCTTTTCAGCAAGCTCTTCAAACCTCAGCCTATCCATTGTGTCAGATTCTCCGCACGAAGACGCTGGAGGTATGCGACCATAGCTTTTTCAATTGAGAATCCTATGTGATGATTCGAAATTACCCAAAGAACTATCCATATCAATCCCGCGTACACGGCGATACTCATCGTGGAAACAAATAACGTAGTTACTGTGCCGCTGTCGTATAACACTTTGTTTCCAAGGAAGTATAATCGCAATGCCCAAACCAGACAGAGTCCGTCAAGCATCAGAAGGAGTGCATACGAAATCGGCTTAATAACATAGGGTGAGGGATTGCTCGAAAAAAAATACTTCCCGAATGTGAGGATTTCAATCGGCAATACGGCAACGACAGAGAATATGATTGGGACAGCGGCATAGGCGATAACGGCACTTACATTCTTGAATCTTGTTTGTAGCCGTAAAAGTCGGGCAATAGTTTTTTGAACGAGTGCCAGAATCAGGAGACTCACAATACCGCCCACAGGACCGAAAAGAAAACCCACGATGAGGATGTTCAGCAACGGAATATCCCCGCTGCCCGCTTTGAGTATCCTCATGAGGAAAAAGATCAATCCAATCCCCATGATGGCGGAAAGGAATAAAGTGTAATTCTTGTGTTGAGCGATGGCAATGCGGTGAAAGGCCGATTTGGGAGATTCGATAAGCTGCCATATCGTCGCAAAAAGGTCCAGGTTCTCTACTTTGGATTGGACAAAACTTCCGCACGAAGTGCAGATTACCGTCAAATGACCGTTCTCAGTATTACATATCGGACACAGCATCTGCGTCAGTTTCGATTCAAAGGTTGGAATCTGGCCGTAAAATGTCGCATCATCGGTGCCTCATAGATTATCTTGTATCCGCCGAGCCTATCCCGTTGTCCGTATACCTCAACAACACATTCAACAACGTAGTCTATGTGACTTTGCGTGTAGACTCGACGTGGAATCGCAAGCCGAACGAGTTCGAGCCGCGCTGGAATAAATTCTCCTGTCGCAGAATCGCGTTTACCGAACATCACGCTTCCTATTTCGACTGTTCGTATTCCTCCTTTTCTGTACAGTTCGCAAACTATGGACTGCCCCGGAAATTGGTTCAATGGAATATGAGGAACGAACCGCTTTGCATCGAGATAAATCGCATGACCACCCGGAGGCTGCAAGATGGGAACGCCAGCATTCATCAATTTCTCGCCCAGGTATTCGACAGAACGAATTCGATACGTCAGGTAATTTTCGTCAAGAACCTCCTCCAGCCCTTGGGCAATGGCTTCAAGGTCCCGTCCAGCCAACCCTCCATACGTCGGAAAGCCTTCAGTGACGATGAGAATATTTCTCGCTTGCATTGCCAGGGATTCGTCATTCAGCGCAAGAAAGCCACCCATATTCACAAGTCCATCTTTCTTGGCACTCATGGTGCAGCCATCGGCATGCGAAAACATTTCTTGTGCAATCTGTTTTACCGATTTGTTGGCGTATCCTTTTTCGCGCTTTTTGATGAGAAAGGCGTTTTCAGCGAATCGACAGGCGTCAATAAAAAAAGGGATTCCAGAATTTCTCGAAATCTCCTTTGTTTTCCGTATATTTTCCATCGAAACGGGCTGCCCCCCATTCGAATTATTGGTCACTGTTGTCATAACCAGAGGAATATTCTTTGCCCCCTTCTCCTTGATAAACATCTCAACGGCCTCAACGTCCATATTCCCTTTGAAGTCAGCCACTTTTGTCGGGTCAAGTCCTTCTTTCGTTGGAAAGTCGACCGCCACCGCGCCTGAAAACTCAATGTTCGCACGCGTTGTGTCGAAATGAGTGTTGTTGGGAATGTATTTTCCTGGACCGCCGACGATGGAAAAAAGAATCTTTTCTGCTGCACGACCCTGATGCGTGGGGATGACGTATCTGAAACCCGTGATTTCTTTCACCATCTTTTCGAATCGAAAAAAACTCCTCGCACCCGCATATGATTCATCTCCTTCCATGATACCCGCCCACTGTCTGGCGCTCATGGCCGACGTCCCACTGTCAGTCAGCAAATCAATAAGTACATCTTCAGCCTGGATGAAAAATGCGTTGTACCCTGCTTTCTTGAGGATCTCGGCTCTTTCTTCTTCTGTCGTAAACTTAACCGGCTCGACCGTCTTGATCTTGAAAGGTTCTATGATTGTCTTCATTATTCTGACGGTAGTGTCTCAGTGCGCATCAATTTAGCACAAATTCCATACTTTAGCAACAAATAAAATGCCCCATTGTCCGGGGCATCAAGAAAAAATTCAAATGTTGTTTCAACGACTACGAGCGTGAGAGATCACTCTGCGTCGTACGAGACGACGGAAAAAATATCGTAACCTTTCAATCGATCTCTTCCTTTAAGAGAGGCAAGCTCGATGAAGAATGAAATCCCCACAATTGTTCCACCCAGCTGCTCCACAAGTCTACTGGCAGCGGCAATCGTCCCTCCGGTTGCCAGCAGGTCATCGTGGAGGAGAATCCGCTCGCCCAAGCCGATCGCATCTCGATGAATTTCTATAGCATCTTTCCCGTATTCTAATTGGTACTCTTCGCGCACTTTCTCCGCCGGGAGTTTCCCTGGCTTTCGGATCGGGACAAATCCCGCACCCAGTCTATAAGCCAGAATTGAGCCCAAAATAAATCCCCGAGATTCAATGCAAACTACTTTCTCGATATTATGATTCTGATATTTTTCATAGAGGATATCCGACGCTCCTTGGAACGCCCTCTTATCCTTCAATAGGGTTGTAATATCCCGAAATAGAACGCCTTGTTTAGGAAAATTTGGGACGCTGCGAATATACTGTTTGAGGTTCTCGCTTGCTAAAGAAATCATGCCTTCATCTACCATCGAATGCTTTCTTTTCTTAGGAAGGCGGCAATACCTTTTTTACAGTCCTCAGTCATGCGTGCCATGGCATTCATGTTTGCCGTATAGTCTAAGGCTTGGGCGAAATTCATGTTTCCGATCGTTGTAAACATCTCCTTGGCCAGACCCATCGATGAGCCGCTGTTGGTGGCAACAAGTTCCTGGGCGAAATCCGTTGTGTACTTCGAGAGCCTGTCATGATCAACCACCTCCGTGACTAGCCCGATGTCTCTCGCCTTTTCAGGACCTATGGTCGTTCCACTCAACACAAGTTCCCGTGCCCTTCCCTCCCCTATCCGACGGGCCAGGAACACCAACACCAGAGCTGGAACAAATCCGATTCTCACTTCGGAACAGCCAAACACTGCATGCTCTCGTGATGCGAATACGAAATCGCAAACCGTCGCCAGACCACATCCCCCCGCAATCGCCGGTCCATTGACTTTTGCAACAACAGGTTTTCTCATTTCATAAATAAGTTGAAAAAGTTTCATCAGTTTGCGGGAATCTTCTTGATTTTCCGCCAGACCAAACGAAGAAAGTTTTTGTAGATACTCAAGGTCCGCTCCCGCACAAAACGACTTTTCCGATCCGGTGAGAACGACAACCTTCACGGAAGGAGTTTTGCTTGCTTGAGTAAGCGCTACGGTGAGTCCTTCGATCAGCACGTCGTTCAGAGCATTACGCTTTTCGGGTCTTGCAAGCGTTACTTCGGCGACTCGATCTGAAACCTGATATGTGAGCTGTGAAAAACTCATTGCGCAAAAAACATACTCATTTTGGTTTTGAAATGCAAACAAAAAGCCCCGCGGCACGCCGCGGGGCTTTTTTTCAGAACAACCTTGATCGATCAAATGTCATAATATAATGAAAACTCATGAGGATGCGGTCGAAGCTGCATCGGCTGCACCTCTTTTTCCATCTTGTAATCTATCCAGGTCTGCAGTACGTCCTCGGTGAATACGCCGCCCTTCACGAGGAACTCGTGATCCTTCTCCAGCGCCTTCAGGGACTCTTCAAGCGAAGCAGGCGTAGAACGGATACCCTTCATTTCCTCGGACTCCAGCTCGTAGATATCTTTGTCTACCGGCTTTCCCGGATCGATCTTATTCATGATTCCATCCAGACCAGCCATCAGCATAGCAGCAAACGCCATATACGGATTGCAAGCGGGATCGGGGCATCGAAATTCGATGCGTTTCGATTTCGGACTCGATGAGTACATAGGAATCCGCACTGCAGCACTGCGATTCCGTTGAGAATACGCAAGGTTCACGGGAGCCTCGAAACCCGGAACCAGTCGCCTGTAGGAATTTGTCGTGGGGTTCGTTATCGCACAAATTGCTGCGGCATGCTTCAATACACCGCCGACGTAATAGAGCGCCATATCACTCACGTCTGCGTAAGCCTTCCCGTAGAAAAGTGGTCTGCCCTCTTTCCACAGGCTCTGATGCACATGCATTCCTGATCCATTATCATTGAATATGGGCTTCGGCATGAAAGTCACGGTCTTGTTGAACTTCTTGGCGACGTTTTTTGTTACGTATTTATATTTCATCAGATTGTCTGCCATACGGGTTAGCGTATCCAACTTCATGTCGATTTCAGTCTGCCCGGCAGTCGCAACTTCATGATGATGAACCTCTACCGGAACGCCGATTTTTTCAAGCGTCAGGGCCATCTCTGACCGCACATCCTGCAAGCTGTCAAGCGGAGATGCGGGAAAATATCCTTCCTTGTAACGGGGTTTGTGGCCCAGGTTCGCGCTGCCATTTTCTTTGCCGCTGTTCCAGAATCCTTCCTCCGAATCCAAATAATAGAAGCCGTAGTTGTACGATTGATCGAAACGGACGCTGTCAAGAATGAAAAATTCTGGCTCAGGTCCAAAGTATGCTGTGTCTGCAATGCCGGTTTTCCTCAGGAATGCTTCTGCCTTCATAGCAATATACCTCGGATCACGTGAATACGGCTCGCGCGTGATCGGATCTTTCACGTCACATAGGATTGTGAGCGTCGGAATAGATGTAAACGGATCCAGGAAGAAAGCGCTTGCGTCAGGAAACAAGAGCATATCGCTTTCATGGATTCTCTTGAATCCTCGAATGCTCGATCCGTCAAAGCCTATCCCCTCCCCAAACACCGATTCACCGAATTCATTGCGCGTTACGGAAAAATGTTGCCATTGACCTATCATATCACAAAAGCGCAAGTCGATAATTTGGACCTTGTTATCCTTTATCGTCTTGAAAACTTTTTCCATCCCTTTTTCGGTCAACACCTTTCCCCGAGATTCGCCGTTCGTTCGCCGGACAGACACGGTTTTTGTTAACATGGACGCTCCTTATGGAAGGTTAGTTTTTGTGATTCGTGATTTTTATGCGAAAAGTTTCTTTCGTCGATGAAAGAACAACGCTCGTTAGCGTACCGCTTACCCCGTGCCACGACTGGATCTTCGCAAGAAGTTTCTCCAGTGTAGAAGTGTTTTCCGTTCGCACTTTGAGTAAATGCGAACCTTGACCTGTTATGGCATGGCATTCGAGGATTTCGTCGGTGGAGTTTGCGTGTTCAATGAATTGTGCATAATGTTTGGAGGAATCGACCGAGACGACAATAAATGCAGTTATATCCTTGCCGGCCATTTTGGGATTGATCTTCGCGAAATATCCCGTGATGACGCCGTTTTCCTCCAGCTTGCGAAGCCTTTCACTTACTGAGGGAAGCGACAATCCTACCTGTTCGGCTAAGTCATTGCGCCGCGTGCGTCCGCTTTTTTGAAGGATCTCCAAAAGTTTGAAATCTATTTCGTCCATATACTACACAGTTTAATAATTTAGGTTTTTCCCTCGGCCAACTACAATAATTAAGGCAATTCCCTTCGATTGCCTTCAAATATAAGGCACAGAAAGGTAAATGTCAAGTCCCAGGGCAGAATTCAGTGCTTCAATACAATTTCGACCGTGAAAGAGGTCTTAGGAGAGGGCGGCTTTTCGGAGAGCTTGTAACGCTTTTACCACGTTTGGCTGGCCAAAGATCGAGTTGCCCGCCACCAGAACATTTACCCCTGCTATTACTAACGAGGAGGCGTTTTTCACCGACACGCCACCATCTACTTGCAATAGAATCTTTGGATTAACCCGCTCTATCATTGCGTGAACTTGGCGGACTTTTTCTACCATCGAAGGAATAAATGTTTGGCTGCCGAAGCCCGGGTTGACTGTCATAACAAGGACAAGGTCAACGTATGGCAAAATCTCTTCGATTGCTGAGGCCGAGGTCGCCGGATTGAGCGTAGCACCCGCCTTCATTCCCAACTCTTTTATTTGCTGAATGGTCCGGTGAAGGTGTGAACATGTCTCCACGTGCACGGTGATACGATGTGTTCCAGCATTTCTAAAATCCTCAAGGAAACACTCGGGATTCTGGATCATCAGGTGAGCATCAAGGGGCAGCCTTGTAACAGCCCGGATTGCCCGGACAACCATGGGTCCAAAGGTTATGTTCGGGACAAAATGTCCATCCATAACGTCAAGATGTAACCAGTCGGCTCCTGCACGCTCGACTTTGCGAATTTGGTCTTCGAGCTTGCGAAAATCTGCCGACAGAATTGATGGAGCAATAATGACTTTCCTCATCGTCAGTTTTCCGTTGGGGGTTTCCTTTTTTCTCCATGGACAATGAATAGATCTACGGCCTGGCCTTGTTCTGCAAGATCTCCCGGCCGCGGGTATTGGTCAACAACCGTATTCGGGAGGAGTGTCGTGGAAAGCTGGTAATTCAAAGTCCCTATTTTGAAACCGTGATTCGCAAGAATTTTTCCCGCTTGAGTAAGTGTCTTGCCAACAATGTCCGGCACAGTAATTCGATCCGTGCTCACTTCTTGATTCACTAGAACGGAAACATATATTCCACGTTTCACCTTACTCAAGGGTGCCACACTCTGACCAATAATTGTGTTGACGGGAAATGTGTCGTTCACAGCATAACTGATAGCACCAATTCTCAAACCATTCCTTTCAAGTGCGAATTTCGCGTCTCGAACTGTTTTTCCGCTGAGGCTTGGAACCTGGACAAGCTGCTCACCGCCACTGATGGCTAAGTATATCCTCCGGCCCTTCTTGACCGTACTCCCCGGGAGTGGATTTTGTGCAATAACTGTTCCTAATGGATAATCCTTACTTGTTCTTACGTCTCCTTGATGAGCCTCCAATCCAATGGAATCAATACTGAATTTTGCCTGTTCAAATGGTATCCCGGCCACGGAGGGAACTTGTACCGTGCCTCCCCGGTTGACAAACCAAGGCATGAAAATGTCATTACACACAAAGAAAAGAAGAATGACCAGCAAAAGAGCCAAAAGGATTCTTTGAGCGTTCGTGGATGCGGAAATTTTCGAAAATATTTGTGAAATTCGATTTCCCATGATCACAGGCGAGGAAATATATTAAATCCTTCTCTTATTCACAAATGTACTTGAAAAAAAGACACATTCTGCTATATTGAAAATGTCGATTTTCATTTCTTGATACCTACACGTTAGACAAAGGGGCACCCGGGCGACGCTGTCCGATGCGTTTAAAAGGAACTTCGGCAGTAGGGTCACAAGATATGCAACAGCCAACCATATTTCTAGCGCTTCGACTTACAGTAATAATCATGCTGGTCGCCATCCAGTGGTATTTTTGTCAGCGAACGCTCCGGTACGCTCGACTTCGCTGGAATTCGCCAACACCCACTCGTGTTATTCAAGCATTATTCCTGCTTTTTAATGTTCCCCTCGGTGTGATGATTTTTGTTCAGCCACGCCTTATTGATTTGCCATACTGGGTAGTCACTGTTGCCATTTCTCCTTTTTACGTTTGGCATGGAACCTTTCTTGTACTGTTTGTTGTGCTATTCTCTCTATATGTCCTTCGATTTCCGATTATCGGAGTAACTTGGCTGATCAAGAAATTGAAACCTGTGCGGGAAAGGATGGAAAAAGCAAGAGGCGATGGGCGCTTTGAACGATGGAGCCTTTCCCGTCGAAGATTTCTCCAAAGGGGCTTCACAATCTTCTCGGGAGTGACTTTTGCTGGAACGGCGTATGGCGCTTTCACAAAATACGATTACGAAATCTCCAATATTTCTATCCCCATCATAGATCTTCCACCTCAGTTCGAAGATTTCACGATAACCCTCATTGCTGACATCCACTCGAGTGTATTCATGACAAGGGAGGATATGCGCCGCTATGTCAATGCCATCAATGAACTTGGATCAGAGCTGATTGTCATTCCAGGAGACTTTGTCAATAGTATGGTGGAAGAAGTATACCCGTTCGCGGAAGCGTTTTCTGAACTAAAAGCGCCTCTGGGAATCTTTGGTACCCTCGGTAATCACGACTTTTTCACGGACGTTGAAACAGTGGCCCGTGAAGTCGATGCCTGTGGGGTAAAGATGCTGCGCAACGACAAAGTAGACGTCAAAAAAAATGGCGCAAAAATACATCTTCTTGGAGTCGATGATACGGGTCGAGTCCAGCGAGCGGAATTATTTTATGATAAGGTCTTAGCACAGACCGAGCCGCATGTGCCCCGTATCCTGCTCTGCCATCGGCCGTATTTTTTCGACCAGGCAGCGACACGGAATATTGACTTGACATTGGCGGGGCATACGCACGGAGGACAATTCGTCTTTGCCAGGATCGGAAAAACAGTTATTGCGCCAGCCCTCGTCGCTTCCCCGTATATTGCAGGACTTTACACGAAAGAGAAGTCGCGCATGTATGTTACTCGAGGCCTCGGTACTGTGGGGATTCCCGTTCGAATTAATTGCCCACCGGAGATAACCAAAATTACGCTCGTAAAATCAAAATAGATGACCACACCTTCGTATCCATAAGACACCCCCACAAGCGAAGTCGTTTGCCGATGTCGGCGTTTGCATAAAGTCTGCGCGTGAAGCGAAGCACGAACAAACCCGCGTTGGTGGAAATGGGTTACGCCTCCGCCTGCGGCTCCTGATGAACCCGCCGGCAGAGCACCGGGGTTTCCGAATTGAGGAAGATCCAAGATCGCACTTGCGTTGTTTGAGGGCTGCTCATTCAGTCAGCGATTCATGAAGTAAACCCTTGATTCTCGCCTCTGTTTTTCCTATACTACCCTCGTGATGAGCGCAAAGAGACTACCAACCCGTTACCGGAAGCTGGTCGAAGCGGCCAGAACCGCAAAACGAAATTCGTACTCGCCATACTCACGATTTCGTGTCGGTGCGGCGCTCCTCACATCGAGAGGAAAGATATACACTGGATGCAACGTTGAAAACAGCTCATATGGCTTGAGTATCTGCGCAGAGCGGACGGCAATTTTCAAAGCCATTTCCGATGGAGAAAAAGAATTTCTTGCCATTGCCGTTGTGTCGGATTCAAAGGATTTTACCCCTCCGTGCGGCGCCTGTCGTCAGGTACTCATGGATTTGGCACGAAATATCGACTTCGTAATGGCTGACGGAAAAGGAAATTCCAGATTCATGAAACTTACGGCTCTGTTACCGTATCCTTTCGACCAGGATAAACTCCCGCTCAGGTAATGCGATGACAGCCCCGATCTCACATGACACTCCAAAAGGAACCGGCTGGATTGAAGTTATTAGTGGCTGTATGTTCAGTGGAAAAACGGAAGAATTGATCCGCCGGCTTCGGAGGGCTCAAATCGCCAAACAAGTAGTCGCCATCTTCAAACCGCGGATCGACAATAGGTTTAGCTCCGATCATATCGTATCGCATAATGAACAGTCACTCCAGTCTTTAGTTGTCGATTCTCCGGACGAGATTCTCGAGAAAGCTAGGGATGCCCAGGTCATAGGCATTGACGAGGGGCAATTCTTCTCGATGGAGATTGTCGATGTATGTAATAGTCTTGCTAACCGGGGCAAGCGGGTCATCGTCGCGGGACTCGATCAAGATTATCGGGCAAAACCTTTCGAGCCAATGCCGCAGTTGCTTGCGGTGGCGGAGTATATCACAAAAACACTGGCAATTTGCGTCGTATGCGGGAATCCAGCCGATAGAACACAGCGCATTACCAAGCAGCAAGAGCGGGTCGTTGTGGGGGCGAAGGATATGTACGAGGCTCGCTGCCGACGCTGCTTCAAGCCCCCCGGAAAAATAAACTCCAGCCTGCACACCTAAATCATCTACCACAAGGTACCAGCATGGATATCGATTCATTCATTAGGGGAATTATTGGCGTTGGCGTAATTCTTGGCATCGCATTCCTTTTCTCGAACAATAAGAAAAGAGTTAATTGGCGACTTGTTGGGATGGGCTTATTGATTCAACTCGTCTTTGCTATTTTCATTATCGAGAGCGAACCCTTGAGATCGTTCTTCACACCTCTTGGATGGCCTAAAGCGCTCATCGAATGGCTCGGTGGGGCTATTGTGAGCCTCTTAGGATTTACAATCGAGGGAGCAAAATTCGTCTTCGGACGATTAGCCGTCAACAATGGTCCCGAAAGCTTGGGAGTATTTTTTGCCTTTCAGGTTTTGCCCACAATTATTCTTGTCTCTTCCCTGACGTCGGTGCTTTATTATTTAGGTATTTTGCAAAAAGTCGTCCAGGGGATGGCTTGGCTTATGGCACGGTTGATGGGAACAAGCGGGGCAGAATCACTCTCCAATTCGGCTAATATTTTCGTTGGTCAGACAGAAGCTCCCTTGGTCATCCGACCATACATCGGTACGCTGACACAATCGGAATTACTCACGATTATGGTAGGTGGTATGGCAACGATTGCCGGTGGAGTTATGGCTGCATATATCCAGATGCTCGGTCAATCCTTTGCCGAAGCTCACAATATAGACTTGGCGACTGCCCAAATTAAGTTCGCTGTGCAGCTCCTTGCCGCGAGTACGATGGCTGCTCCCGCGTCACTAGCAATATCAAAAATACTCTACCCCGAGATTGAAGAACCCGTAACCAAAGGGACGGTGAAATTGAAGGTAGAAAAAAATGCATCTAACGTCATCGAAGCGGCGGCCGGCGGAGCTTCGGATGGCCTACAACTCGCTCTCAATGTTGGCGCTATGTTACTAGCTTTCATTGCCCTCATCGCATTATTTAATTATCTGCTTCAAGAGTTAGGGGACCTAACTGGACTAAATGTTCTCCTCATGGAACAGTACCACCAGCCTTTGAATATGCAGCTCGTCTTCGGCCTCGTGCTCCAGTTTCTTGGATTTGCAATCGGAGTACCGTGGCAAGATTCTCTAGCCTTTGGCAGTCTCATCGGGACGAAAGTAGTCTTGAACGAATTTGTCGCCTACCTTGATCTCGCAAAGACTATTGCTGCGGGCCAGATGGGAGAAAAGGCGATAACAATGGCGACGTTTGCACTCTGCGGTTTTGCAAACTTTTCCTCCATTGCCATTCAGATTGGCGGTATCAGTCCAATGGCTCCTCATCGAAGGAAAGATTTGGCGGCCTTAGGCCTGCGCGCGGTGCTTGGCGGCGCACTCTCGACATTGATGACGGCAACAATCGCAGGTATTCTCCTGGGCTGAAAAAGGCACATGCCTACCACGGTAGTCCGCACGACGCGCGACCTGAAAGAATCGCTCTCTTATCTCAGGGGGCGATTTCCCAATACCTCATCACTTGCCGTAGTTCTCGGCTCGGGACTTGGTGATTTTGCAAACCGGCTTGAAAAAAGAATTACGATTCCACTTGAAGAAGTCCCGTACTATCCCCGTTTGACCGTTGAGGGACACCGGGGAACCGTCACTTTCGGCAGATTGGGCAAGACGGACGTTCTCGTCTTCCAGGGACGAATTCATTATTATGAAGTAGGCGACCTCTCGAAAGTGCTTTATCCCATCCATATCTCCCATGGGTTAGGGATTAAGAAACTCATCGTAACCAATGCGGCAGGAGGAATCAACCGGCAATTCGAACCCGGAGATCTTATGACCATTACCGATCATATTAACTTAACTTTGGAGAATCCTCATTCGTGGGCTTCGCGGCCTGCGAATGTGCGACAGAACCAGCGGGAAATGTATGATAAGAGATTCCAACGCGTATTAGAGGAGGCGGCCGCTGCCGAGGGGATATTCCTTCAGCATGGTGTCTACTGCGGTTTGAAAGGACCTTGCTATGAAACAGCTGCGGAAATCGAGATGATACGCCGAATCGGAGGGGATGCCGTGGGGATGTCGACTGTCAATGAAGTGGGTCTCGCCGTCAGATTGGGTATGCGAGTGGCAGGCATCTCGTGTGTCACAAATCTCGCTACGGGAATTCTCGATGCAAAGCTTTCGCATGCAGAGGTAACTGAAGTCGCTCACCGTTCCAAACAATCTTTCGCTGACCTATTGACCGGCTTTATAGAAAGACTTTAGGAAGCCTTGATGATCGCGTGGCAAAAAAAAGGACCTCTGCAGAGGGTGCTCGTATGCATGGCGACGTGAACCCTTACTTCCCCAGCGTCAGGACATAATCACGGAGCGCTCTGATTTGCTCTCTGGCGTTTCCCGCAAAGATCACGGAATCAGGCGATTGCATATCAGGGAAGTACGTGGGCATCCGTGTGCCCGGCTGAATGGCCTCCGGATCAGCAATCCAATCTAAAATCCACTCCGGTTTCAATCTGCCCCTCGTTAAGGTCAGATCCGGTGCAAGATCGGCTGACTTCTTGCCTTCTGGAATTGTCCCTGTATAATGACAACTTAGACACTGGAAATCATCAAACAGCTTCTTCCCAGCCGAGACGTAAGCCGGTTGAGGCTGAAATGCCTTGTAATCTCGCAACTCCAACTCGCGATCATGGAGCGCGAGGAAGTATTTCATTACGGTATCGATTTCGCCCTCCGTCAAGCTGAAGGTGGGCATGCGAATCTCGAGCCAGGGGCGAACCGCGGTCGGGTTTTTCAAGAATTCGTGCAACCACTGCTCCTGAACCTTCGCACCTTCTGGTCGTAACAGCGGTGGGGCCATTCCTTCATCCTTGAGGGTCGCTACGACGTATCCGCCGGTGTCCTCGATCTGGTGGCAGTTGATGCAATTATAATGAAGCGTTAAACGCCGACCCGCCTCCATCGCTTGCTGACGGCTATCGAATGGCTTCTGATAGACTGGATTTGGCTCTTCTTTCGTAAAACTTCGCAGAAGAGTCCGCAGCAGAACAACCTCGCTGTCACCGAACGCAAACACCGGCATTTTGGAAAAAATACGGTCTGTTGCAAAAACACGGGCGTCTTTGACTTTGTTGAAGATCCACGCATCCCAAGTTTTCGGGATTTGCGTGTCACCAAAATCCAGCTCATCTACGCGTTTGCGGCCGATGTTGGAAAGAGCCACACTGACCCGACCTTCTTTTTCCATTCCTTGAATAGTATGGCAACCGTGACAGCCATATTCCCGAATCAGCTTGCCACCCCTCTTGATGAGCTCCTGAGAGCCAAGATTGAGGTTCTTTTCTTCGAACCGGCGAACATCCCTTAGCGACATGAGAAAAGCTACTGCGTCGCGAGCTTCTTGGTCGGTGAGCCGGAGATTCGGCATACGTGTGGAGGGCCGATAGTGCCGGGGATTCTTCAACCATTCAAACAGCCACTCGGGGTCAACTTTGCTACCGACGCGCGTCAATTCGGGCGCAGCATCATAACCCAGTCCTCGCGCCTCGCGCATCCGTGTATCGTCTCCGATGACATGACAGCCTTTGCATCCAACTGCATCAACAATAAATCTTCCTCTCTCTACCGCTCCTCCCTTGCCAAAACCTTGCATCGGACGATAGGAGTTTTGCTGCCCTACGTTCCAGAGATAGGCGGTGACGGCTTCTGCCTCATCATCGGATAGTCGGAAGTTTGGCATTCGTGTGTGGGGATTATAGTCTTTCGGGTTGCGCACCCATCGGAAGAGCCAATCCGGCCGCGTCTTTGCAGGCAGCTGATTAAGTTCGGGACCAATCTTAGGAATATCTAGGTACCCTTTGATCTCGTGACATCCAAAGCATCCGGATTCTACAAGTATCGTCTTGGCTCTATTGAGCGGCTGCGCGTACTTCACATGATGCTCGTTGCTGTGGCACTTATTACACGACGCGTACACCTCGTTACCTCTCAGCAAAGGCCACTCCCAATATTTGTCTTCATCCCCATGCGCAGACCCTTTCGTTAACGCAGGACCCTGTCCTTGGTGGCATGGCGTACAACCGAAATTTTCAGGATTGTGCAAATCCAAGAGTTCCGGGAGCGGATGCTTTCGAAATTGGGTTGGGATGTCCTCGCCTTCCATGACCTCGTCGTTCCATCCAGCGTGACAGGTTTGGCATCGATCAACGCGCCCCTTAGGAGTGCCAAAGTTTGAACGATCAAAATTGTTCATGATGACTTGCCGGATCAGTATCGAGGCTGATTTGACCTGCAAGATTTTCGTTGAGTCCTTCTCGATGGGCGCGCGCAAATCTTTGATTTTCGACCGAATGGCCTTCACGGCCTGGGAGTAGCGGTTGACGATCGCTGAGAGCATAGCCTTCTTTGACTCCAGGTTTTCTACCCGGACGTTGAACTCTTTCATTTGTTTTTCAAAACGCAAGACTTTTTCCTTCCAGCCCAGATCTTCATTCCCCTCGTGGATCGATTTCTTCCAGAAGTAGTAAGCCTCATCCGAGCGACTCTTGGCAAAGGTAAAGTCGCGGTTAGCGTCAAGAAGTTCGTTATCGATATTCTGAATCTCCGCCGCCGCACTTAAGTATTCTGGAGAGTGTAGCCCCGCCCTCGCGTCTTTTTCTTGAGTTTCGAGGTCCTTGTAGGCAGAAGAATCGAAGTTCGAAATAGCCTCAGCATATCGTTCGCGCCATCTGCGGAGACTCAACTCGTAATACTCACTTTGATATTCCTTCCACGGTCGCCGCGTCATGACTTCATCAACAACAGCCCACATCGTTCCGAGGAACAGCAATCCCGATAGAACCAGATAGGTTCTACCGTAGTCCCGCGACTCAATGGGTGTCTGCTCTCGTTTGGAGAAAAAGCCTACCGGACCATTCATATGTTAAACCAAGGCGTCACCCAAACGTACTTGATGTTGAAGCCGATGCGCAAAATCATTTTTACGGGGAGCGCCATCATGGTCAAGAAGAGGAAGGCGACTATGTTGTAACGCAATGAGCCAAGCCTTTTCATTAGGTGAGTGTTGCGTTTCCACAACCAGCAGAGGGGAATGAGCGAATAATAGCCGACAACGATGACAGCCCCAAAGATGAACGCCGCCGGATTGAGACTGTTATCTGGAAATCGGGTGTGTATGCCGAAAAATTCGGAAAGGTCGACGTTCGTCAAAGATACGATACGATGCGTATCCCATTCCTCCCATGGGAAAAAGAAATACCAGCCGGGTCCACGCCAGAATGTTCCGAGGACAATCAACGAAACCCATAAGACTATGAACCCGAAACAAAACGTGAAAACGGAAAACCTTCTTTCCTTGAACGTGTAGTATCCGTTGCCTTTCGGATTGATGTCGATGTACGGTATCGCCATCAATCCGAGAATGATGAAGGTCGGAAGCACAACTCCTGCAATCCATGGGTCAAAATATACAAGCATTTCCTGAAGACCTAAGAAATACCACGGGGCCTTCGATGGATTTGGTGTGAGCGTTGGATTGGCAGGCTCTTCGAGCGGAGCATCTATGAGAAATGACCAGAATACAAGAATCACCATTACAAACAGAGCACCGAGAAATTCCACGCGAACAAGATAAGGCCACACCTGAATCTTGTCATCCATTTTCGCCTCGTCAAGAAACCCCTGGCGATCGTTCTTGAGGGCCTTCCTGAAATACCACCAGGTGTAAACAATCACCAGTACCAAAAGAGCGGTGATCGGAATATTATCCGGCTTCGAAAGAATCAACCAGAGATGTTCCATGGAGTCTTATGAACGGGAAGAATCTTAGAGCTTTTTCTTTTCAGTCTCAGGACCCGAGATTCCCCCATCTTTCCGGATGCGCCAAAAGTGTACAGCCATGAAAACGGAGGCAATCAAGGGCAACAGAATACAATGACCGACGTAGAAGCGAAGCAACGTAGGGGGGCCGACCTGGGTTCCGCCAAGCAGCAGAAACCGGATGTCATTATCGATTCTCATGCCCAGCTCGGCTCCGAAAGGCCCTTCATGCCCAAGAAGCGGCGTGGCACGCGCCATGTTTGCACCAACCGTCACCGCCCAAATTGCAAGTTGATCCCAGGGAAGCAAATATCCGGTAAAACTCAGAAGTAACGTGAGAACGAGAAGGACCACGCCAACGACCCAATTGAACTGGCGAGGCGGTTTATACGAGCCAGTAAGAAAAACCCGAAACATATGAAGCATCACCGTAATCACCATCGCATGGGCTCCCCAACGATGCATGTTTCGGATCAGAGGGCCGAATGCCACATCGTTCATCAGATATTTCATGTCCTCGTAGGCATATTCTGCTCCCGGACGGTAATAAAACATAAGAATAACGCCGGTGATCGTCAGAACGATGAAAAGAAGAAAAGTAATTCCTCCCATACCCCACGTGAAGCCAATATTCGTAGCGTGTCGAGAAATGCGAACCGGATGCAAGTGCATGAAAACGTTATCAACGATCTGCAATGCACGGTTTCTATTCGTGTCCTGGTAGTTATGCCGGAAGATCGATTTCCACACTTCCGTCTGCTGCAATTTCTCTCGGATCTTAAACATAAGGTGTCTCCTCTAAGCGTACGGCAAGAAAGCTTCGGGCTTGATCCAATCACCTCTCTCGTAAAGGAATTTCAAATTGCGATCTACAAGAATTTGTCCATCGGGGCCAAGGCCTATATTCAAGCGTTCCAGCGGGCGCGGTGCGGGGCCCTCGAAGTTGATTCCTGTACGGCGAAAACCGCTTCCGTGGCAAGGACATTTAAATTTGTTTTCCTCAGCGAGCCATCGAGGCGTGCATCCGAGGTGTGTGCATATTGCCGACAGTGCATAGAACCCGTCTGCTTCTCGAACGATCCAGACACGATACTCATCCTTGTATTTTTCGCTCACCTCTCCGACCAGATAGTCTTCGGGGAATCCAGCTTCGAAGGCAGAGGGAGGCTCAAAGAGGACTCGAGGAAACATAAAGCGAAGAGAAGATATCGTTGAGGTGGCAAGAAACATGAAAAACGATGCCCATCCGGCCACGGAAAAGAAATTCCGCCTGCTGATTCGCCAGATGCCAGGATCTTCGATCGGAGCTTTATCTTGCTTGGGTTTCTTAATTGCGGGCGCTACAGGTTTTTGAAGGGAGGGGGCCGGTGGCATTGTCTTCGGCCGTTCGAAGGGAGGCTCGGCTGTTTCCGGAATTTCTTCTTTCAAGGGATCAGCCATTGCACGTTATCCTTATCGTAGAGAGCTTCTTCGAATGATAAATGAAAATCCAGGAAACTCTTGCGAGCAGAATATAGTGAATTACAAGAAATTTGTCAACAATAGATCGTTCAACGTTGTTGCTTCTGTTCATCGAATCAGGTATATTGCGCCAGACCTGACGGCGGGTCGACCGCTTTGTCGGGAATCGCGCGTTCCAGAGACGGCCTCAAGCAGTCCGGCCGTAAGTTTCCGCTATCGTATTAATCCTAACGATGCCTTCGATAGATTTCCGCAGCCTACCAACTTCCTCGGGTGGTTTTTCCAAACTTTTCATCGACTACCTCTATGACTTTGCAAAGGTAAGACAGTTCTATGCGAGCGATTTTCATTCGATGCAAAATATACTTCTGCACCTGGAAAAAGCTCGGAAAGGATCTGAGCACCGATCGTTGCTCGTCGAGGTCTTGAAGGAACAAAACGCTTCGTTTGGTTGTGACGAAAAAACGCTTACGAACATTGAATCACTCCGTGACCAAAAGACGTTCTGCGTCGTCACAGGGCAGCAAGTGGGAATTCTGGGGGGACCGCTGTATACGCTTTACAAGGGTATCACCGCAGTAAAATTAGCAAGACGACTTGGAACTGCTTACCCTGAGTACAAGTTTGTCCCCGTGTTCTGGATGGAAGGAGAAGACCACGACTTCGCGGAAGCAAATACAGTCACCTTGCTTACCCGGGAGAACCTTCCAACAAGAATTCAATATCTCATCGATGGTAAGCCGCTGGAAAAAAACATAGGGGCAGTAGGCGAGATAATCCTGGATGCTTCCCTTGAATTGTTCCTGGCGCAAATAGAGACGGCTCTCCCGAACTCGGAATTCCGTTCCCAGCTCCTGGAGCTTGTGGGTAGGTCATATTTCAAGAAATGCACGTTTAATCAGGCATTTGCCCACTGGCTCAGCAAGATATTCGGAAATGGGGAACAGAGCGGCGATGGGGATACCGGACTCGTGTTCATATCGTCCAACGATAAGCGCATCAAGAGAGTTCTTTCCCCCATTTTCCTGAAAGAGCTGCAAGAATTTTCTCAAACATCTCAGCTTGTCATAAATCAGAGTGCGCAGTTAGAGAAAGAGTATCACGCGCAGATAAAACCGAAAGCGCTTAATCTCTTCCTTTTTCACAAAGAAGGACGTTACCTTATCGAGCCGCGGGATGGTGAATTCAGCCTGAAAGGTATCCGCTACTACCCTACGAAGGACGAATTGCTTCGCATTGCCACCGAGACTCCCGAAATGCTGAGCCCCAATGTTGTGTTGAGAACAATTTGTCAAGATGCCCTCCTGCCCACGGTCGCCTACGTCGCGGGTCCGTCAGAAGTGGCATATTTTGCTCAATTGAAACCTGTTTATGAGTATTACGAAGTCCCCATGCCCATGATCTACCCCAGAGCGAGCGCCACTATCCTTGAGCAGAAACTTCAAATCGTGTTGGAGAAATACCAACTCAAACTCGCCGACTTTTTTGGCAGCCGCGAGCGTCTGAATGCACGAGTCATCAAGATACTTTCTGAAATACAACTGGATGAATTATTCTCAAACACGGAGCAGAGAATGGGCGAGGTCCTGAACGAAATGAAATTTGGATTGAATTACATCGATTCAACCTTGCTTGGTTCGTTGGAAAACGCCCATTCTAAGATGAAAGCACAGTTATTGGTGCTCAAGGAGAAGGCCGCCGCGGCGCAGCACCGCAAACACGAGGTGGCGCTGAGGCAGGTTGACAAGGTAATGAATAGCGTTTTCCCAAACGGCAACTTCCAGGAGCGAGAGCTGAACATCCTGCACTTCATGAACAGGTACGGCGTGGATTTCCCCGGCCGGTTGTTCAACGAATTACGGATTGATACGTTTGATCACCAGGTTTTTGAATTATAGTTCGAGACAAGAAAGCATTTCCTGCTAACGTGAGTCTCAGCGAGCCCCGCCACAAAAGGAGAATTGGATGACCAAACTTGTTCTTCTCAGGCATGGTGAAAGTATTTGGAACAAGGAAAATCGATTTACGGGATGGATGGATGTAGATTTGTCAGAAAGAGGAATCGAAGAAGCAAAATGGGCGGGTCAATTGTTCAAGGAACAGGCTTACGTCTTCGATGTAGCGTTCACGTCCGTTCTCAAACGTGCCATCAGGACTTTGTGGATTGTCCTTGATACGATGGATCTCATCTGGATACCCGTCTACAATAGCTGGCGATTAAACGAACGGCATTATGGTGCCCTGCAGGGATTGAATAAGACGGAGTTAGCAAGACGGTATGGCGAAAACCAGGTGCAGATCTGGCGACGAAGTTATGACATCCGGCCTCCGGGATTGGAGCCGACCGACCCGAGATTCCCCGGGAAAGATCAACGATACAGAGACTTGAATAATAAAGACATTCCACTCACTGAATGTCTAAAAGATACAGTCGACCGATTTCTTCCCTATTGGCATGAAGCCATAGCTCCTACAATCAAGTCTGGGAAACGGGTCATCATTGCTGCACATGGGAATAGTCTGCGCGCGCTCGTGAAGCATCTTGACAAGATGTCCGATGAAGAGATTGTACAACTGAATATCCCCACCGGAATACCTCTTGTGTATGAGCTCAATGACCGTCTACAGCCAATACGAAGCGAGTATCTGGGCGATCCAGAACGTGTGAAACAAGCCATGCAGGCGGTCGCAAATCAGGGAAAAGCACAGCAGTAATTCCCACACCCATCTGACCTCGAGACCCCGGCAGGGTCTTCCACCTAAGAAATTAGAAACGCGGCCTTCAGATTGCTGGCCGCGCCTCTCCACGTACGATGAATTCAGAAATTTTGCAATTTAGCCGCGCCGTTCCCCGTGATGCCGCCGATCCTCTCTGTGTTCTCCGCGTCCTCCGTCGCGCCGCTGGGAACGCTCTTTTTTTCGTGCCGCCTCCCGCTCCGCTTCTCTCACGGGGTCATACCCGGGGAGAAGAGCTTTGCGTGAAAGATTGTAACGTCCCTCCCGGTCCTTTTCCATCAACTGAACTTCTACCTCGTCACCAACTTTGACAAGATCCGTAACTTTGGCGACGCGGTTTACATCGAGATGGGAAATATGAACAAGACCCTCTTTTCCAGGAAGGAATTCCACAAATGCGCCGAACTCCATCGTGCGCGTCACACGACCTTTGTAGCGTTTGCCAACTTCCGGAATTTCCGTAATCTTGTTGATCAATTCGAGAGCCTTCTGAGTCCCCTCCCCCGTCACCGATGCAATGACGACCGTTCCATCATCCTCGATGTTCACTTCCGCTCCGGTTTTTGCGACGATCTCACGTATCATCTTCCCTCCCGGACCAATTACTGCTCCAATCATATCGACGGGAATCTTGATCGTTGTAAGCCGCGGAGCATATCGAGAAAGCTCCTTGCGCGGCTCGGACATCGCCTGTGCCATGATATCAAGAATGTGCATTCTCCCTTCTCGTGCTTGCTCTAAAGCCTGAGCGAAGATATCAAATGAGATACCCTGAATCTTAATATCCATTTGGAACGCCGTGATACCTTCGCGGCTCCCCGCAACTTTGAAGTCCATATCCCCGAGATAATCTTCGTTCCCAAGGATATCACTCAGAATCGCGATCTTCTCCGACTCCTTGACAAGTCCCATTGCAATTCCGGCCACGGATTTTCTTATCGGGACCCCGGCGTCCATGAGAGCGAGCGCTCCGGCACATACCGTTGCCATCGAAGACGAGCCGTTAGATTCCAAAATATCAGAGACGACACGTATCGTGTAAGGAAATTCTTCCTCAGGCGGAATCATGTTTTCTAAAGCTGTTTCCGCCAAGTTCCCGTGGCCAACCTCGCGTCTGCCCGCTCCACCTATCCTGCCAACCTCGCCAACGCTGAATGGGGGAAAATTATAATGAAGCATGAACCGCTTTCGAGTCTCCGGGAGTAGTCCGTCGAGAATCTGTTCGTCCATTTTGGTACCGAGCGTACAGGTGGTAAGACTCTGGGTTTCACCCCGCGTAAAGAGAGCGGAGCCGTGTGTTCGAGGCAAGACGCCAACTTCACACGTGATCGGACGGATGTCTTTTAGGCCTCTTCCATCAAGCCGCTTACCCTCCTTGAGAATCATTCGCCTCATCTCCGTTTTTTCGATTTCATGGACGATTTCTGAGATTGCAGCAGCCTGTTCAGGATACTTTTCTGCAAGCGCTGACTGTACGTCAGTTTCCAGCTGGGCACGGCGAATGCTTCTCTCTTCCTTGGACAGCACAGTCTGCGCCAACTCGTTGATTTTTCCCGTTGTCAGCGCCTTGACATCAGCGATCAGTTGGTTGTCGGTTGCTGGCGCCTCAACCACGCGTTTCGGTTTTCCACATTCCTTCTGCATTTCCAATTGTATGTTGCACAGGGCTGCGATGAATCTTTGAGCGAACTGAAGCGCATCCAGCATTTCTCTTTCATGAATCTCTTTTGCCTCGCCTTCGACCATCACAACAGAATCTCTTGTTCCAGCGACCGTCACATTCATGTCGCTTTGTTCGAGCTGGCTGAACGTTGGATTGATAACAAATTCTCCTCCAATGCGTCCGACCCTGACTTCTGCGATGGGTCCGTCAAAAGGAATATCGGAAATCATGAGCGCAGCAGACGCGCCCACGGCACCCAGGATATCGCCATCATGCTCCTGGTCCGATGAAAAAACGGTGAGGATGACCTGTGTTTCGCATCGGAAGTTTTTCGGAAACATCGGTCGCAGCGGCCGATCGATGATCCGCGACGAGAGAATTTCCTTTTCTGTAGGTCTGCCTTCACGTTTAAAAAACCCTCCGGGTATTTTGCCGGCCGCGGAGGTCTTCTCCCGATACTCCACCTGCAAGGGAAAATAATCATCATCGGCTTCGGGTTCTTTAGCCGCAACCACGGTTGCAAGAACCATGGTTTCTCCATACTGCACCATCACGGCCCCGTCAGCCTGTTTCGCAAGCTTACCTGTCTCGAGCGACAGCAGTCGCCCGCCAATTTCAATCTCTTTGCGTAGCTTCATAATTTCTTTCTTTTCTGATCAATGCATGATCCTGACTGTGATTTCGTTTCCATACATCCCGCTCACTTTCTGATATTGAGGTCTTGAATAATCTGCCGATATCTCTCGACATTTGTTTCCTGGAGATACTCTAAAAGACGACGGCGCTTCCCGACCATTTTCAGAAGACCGATGCGCGAATGTTGATCCTTTTTGTGAAGCTCGAAGTGACTCGACAGCTCATCAATCCGTGCCGTCAAAAGAGCGATCTGGACTTCAGCTGATCCCGAATCGGCAGGTGACTTCCCGTACTTCTTCATGAATTCTTGTTTCTGTTCTTTCGTTATGGGCATTCCATATGCTCCCTTCGTATGATTGAGTTATCGAATTTGTTCGTTCGCTTCAATGAATTTCATGCATTGGTTCTGGTCACGGCGAAGTTGTTCGGCCAGCGCTTCACGAGATGCAAATTTCCTTTCCCCCCGTAATCGCCGGAGGAAATGCACACGAAGGATTTTGCCATAGACGTTTTCGCTATGATCAAAGAGATGAACTTCGATCGTGCGCACATTATCGTCCTTAAACGTCGGCCGAATTCCGATATTCAGCATTCCAAACAGACTTTTCCCCTCAAGTTCGACCTCAGCAAAATAAACACCTTCCGCGGGAATAAGTTTTCTTTCATTCTGTGTCTGAATGTTTGCCGTCGGGAACCCGATCGAGCCACCGCGGCCATCGCCTTTCACGACCCATCCAGTCAGGACGTACGAACGCCCTAACCAGTGGCGAGCTTTCTCAACATCCCCCCTCAGGAGAACTTCCCGGATTTTCGAGCTGCCGACAATTTCCCCATCAATTGTAAACGGAGGTTCCTGGTACACAGTGAACCCAAACTGTTCTCCCATCACGCGCAATTCTTGCACACCCGCTTCACGGTCTCTTCCAAACATGTGATCATGACCGACAATGACTTGCTCGACACCCACTCCGTCCACGATGTAGTTCTCGCAGAATTCACGATACGATTGACGCGAAAACTCAAAAGTAAACTCCAAAACGATCACCGCGTCAATACCCCATTGAATCAGCAAGGCGATGCGCTCGTCGACTGTCGTCAGTAATTTGACCGGCCCCCTTCCGACGACTTCTCGGGGATGCGGATCGAACGTCACCAACACGCTGCGAGCATTCCTCGCTTGTGACTGTTTGCGGACCTGTTCAATAATCTTCTGGTGGCCGAGGTGCACACCATCGAACGTCCCCACGGTCACGACTGATCGTCTATCAAAAGGTATTTCGGCTATGGAGCGTACGACAAGCATCGACGCGTATCCGAGGAAGTAATCTTAGTGATCGTCCTTGTGAATTTGTTTGATGAGATTATTGATACGCTCTACACGATCCAGCGTGTCATCGAGATAAAAATGGATTTCCGGAGTAAACTTCAGTCGGATATGCGAACCAACGATACGGCGTATGCCTGGCTTCTTCTCGTCAAGCACTTTCATCATTCGTTCCCGCACGTCTGCATTTCCTAGAATGCTCACGTATACTTTCGCGATCTTGAGATCCGCGCTCATCCGAACATCTGTTACGGTAAGCAATCCATACGATGGATCGTTGAATTCACGTGTGAGCAGGATTCCTATCTCCTCTTTGATTACTGATGCCACTTGTTCTGCGCGCACGGACATTCTTGCTCCTTAACTTAGTTTCCGTTTGAGTTCCACGACACGGTACGCTTCAATGACGTCACCGACTTTGATGTCGTTGAAGTTCTCCAGACCGATTCCGCACTCAAAACCCTGCTCCACTTCACGAACGTCGTCTTTGAACCGTTTCAACGATGCTATCGCGCCGTCATGGATTACAATCCCATCCCGAATCAGTCGAACCTTGTTGCTACGCGCAAACTTGCCGTTCTGCACATAGCAACCAGCAACCGTACCCGCTTTCGGCACTTTAAAGATCTGTCGGACCTCCAACGTCGCTGCAATTTCCTCCTTCTGCTCAGGCGTGAGAAGTCCTTCGAGGGCTTTCTTGACGTCTTCGATGGCATCGTAGATGATGCTGTACATCCGAATGTCAACCTTTTCTCGTTCCGCCAGCTGACGGGCATTGAGGTTCGGCCGAACGTGGAATCCAATGATAACCGCCCTTGAAGCCGCCGCGAGTAAAACATCTGATTCCGATATACCTCCCACCGCCTTGTGTATCACACGAACTCGAACTTCGGTATTCGAAATCTTCATCAAAGAATCAGCCAGTGCCCCAACCGAGCCGTCAACATCCCCTTTGACGATGACATTGAGTTCCTTAACCTGACCTTGCTGGATTTGTTGAGAGATGTTATCGAGCGAAACAAGGTGTACCTCGCGGAAATTTTGTTCGCGTTTTAGCTGCTGCCGCTTGATGCTGATCTCCCGTGCGGTGCCATCGGAATCGACGACGAAGAATGTGTCGCCAGCCTGCGGGATACCATCAAAACCCAGAACTTGGACAGGTGTTGACGGCATCGCCACCTCGACACGGTTACCGCGTTCGTTAAACATCGCCCGCACGTGCCCGCTGCAAATGCCCCCAATGTAGGGGTTACCAATCCTGAGCGCCCCCTTTTGCACCAAGACCGATGCAACCACACCTTTTCCTTTATCAAGTTTAGCTTCGATGACAATCCCCCGAGCCGAACAATTGGCGTTCGCCTTCAGATCCAACAGGTCAGCTTCGAGAAGAATTTTTTCCAGCAATTGATCCACATTCTTACCTGTTCGGGCAGAAATATTTACGCATTGATATTTACCACCGTATTCCTCGATCAGAAGCCCCCGGTCGGCAAGTTGCTGCCTGATACGCTCAGGGTTCGATTCCGGCTTATCAATCTTGTTCACTGCAACCACAATGGGAACGTTGGCCGCCTGAGCATGACTGATGGCTTCGAGCGTCTGCGGCATCACGCTGTCGTCAGCCGCGACTACAAGGACGACTATATCTGTCAGTTGGGCTCCGCGGGCACGCATGGCAGTAAAGGCTTCATGGCCAGGAGTATCCAAAAACGTTATCTGCCTCCCCGAATCGAGAGATACTTCATAAGCACCGATATGTTGCGTGATCCCACCAGCCTCGCCTGCCACCACATTTGACCGACGTATGTAATCCAGTAATGAGGTCTTCCCGTGATCGACATGGCCCATAATCGTTACGACGGGAGGACGCGGTTTGAGATCTTCTGCAGACTCTTGACCCAGCTCAGCCAATTCTTCGGCCAGTTCTGATTGGAATTCTACTTCATAACCAAATTCGTCAGCCACAAGGGTAATCGTATCTTTGTCGAGGCGCTGGTTGATCGACACCATCAAACCCAGCTCGATACACTTTTTGATGACATCAGCAACGTTGACCGCCATAAGATTTGCCAGCTCGTTAACCGTCACGAATTCCGTCGTCCGCAGCTTTTTCTGGTCCTGCTCGAGCTGTTGAAGAATACGCTCCTCTTCCTGTTCGCGTTCCTTCCTCTTTTTTCTTTTCAGAGCTGCTCGTTGACTGACCGCCGTTTCTTCGATTTCGTGCAGTGTCCGACGGATCGCCTCGTCAACTTCTTCCTGGTCAATCTCGCGGTGCCGCAGCTTTTTCTTTTTCTTTTTTTTCAACGAGAGCTCATCCAGCTCCTCACCCTTCCCAACGACTTTTTCCAGAAGTTTTTTCTTCTTCTTCTTCTTTTTCTTTTGTTCCTCGGTTCCAATGAGAATGGCCTCCGTGGGTTGGGCTTCCGTTCCTTCCAGTGCCGGACGACTTCCTTCGAGATCGATCTTTCCCTTAATTCTAAGCCCGAACTTTGGCACAGCGGGCTTGACAGCTTCTTTCATTTCTTTTTGACCTTCCGGAGGAAGTGCCTCTGCCTTGGCGGGCTCGGCTGCTTCGGCTTTCTCAATGACAGGCACCTCCTTCGACTTCTGCGCTTTTTTGACTTCCGCAGTGATGACGGGCTGTTCACCTCTTGATGGAGGTTCAGGTTTTTCAATCTCCTTCTTCTCGGATACCGTCGTCTTCCGAGTTTCACGAAGCGTCTGAATCTTGCGCTGGTGCTTCTCGGCAGATTCTTTCTCCTTCTTGAAATGCGCAAGAATGTCATGCATCATGCCATCTTCCACCGCCGACATGTGACCCTTGATCGCGTAACCCTTCTTCCGCAAGAACTCTATCAGGGTGTCGTGCGAAATATTGATTTCTTTCGCAACCTGGTAGATCTTTTTCTTTTTTTCGACTTTCTCTGCCATTGGACGATTACAACTCTGTCTCTGTCGCTTGACCTTCTTTATTAATTTTCTCTTCTGTTGCAGTCGGGCTGGGTTCTACGGGCTGTGCTGCGGTACCAGCCGGACTTCTCCCGGGAACCGTCGTGTTGCCTTCTTCAATTTCGGCTTCCTCCAATTCCCGTCTCATCATTTCCTTCAGTTCCTTGATTTTCTCTGGTTCTAATCCGATCGAATCGGTCAATTCTTGATCCTCCGCATCGATAATTGAACGGGCAGTTACATAACCTTCATCGAAGAGTCTGTGATACAACTCCTCGCCAAGTTCTTCGATGAATTCTGAGAGATCCATATCGTACTCTTCCTCGCCTCCCTCTTTGATTAGAGCAATTTCGTATCCGGTAAGCTTTGAGGCAAGGCGAATGTTCTGACCACTTCTTCCAATGGCAAGTGAAACCTGATCTTTGTCCACCACAACGGTCGCAGTCTTCGTTTCCTTTTCGACGTGAACGCTTTTCAATCTTGCCGGAGCTAGGGCTCGAGTGGTGAATACCACCGGGTCGTCGCTATAATTGATCACATCGATGTTTTCGTTGTTCAACTCACGAACGATGGCGTGAATGCGTACACCCTTCATTCCCACACAGGCCCCCACGGCGTCGATACGGTCATCATGGGATTCGACGGCGACTTTTGCGCGCTCCCCCGGTTCACGCGCAATGGCTTTGATTTCGATAATGCCGTCGTAAATTTCCGGGATTTCAATCTCAAACAATTTTGCCAGGTACTTTGGGTCTGCACGTGAAACGATCACGACGGGTATCCCTGCATTCTTACGCACGTCTTTTACAATAGCGCGAATCGTCTGTCCTTTCTTGTATCTATCCTTATGAATCTGTTCGGACTTCGGGAGCACAAGCTCGTTGCGATTATGGTTAATCAAGATCTCATTCTTTCGAATCTGATAGATTTCCCCGACAACAATCTCCCCGATGGCATTGCTGTATTCGTTATACACAACCTCTTTTTCAATCTCCTTGATTCGCTGGTTCAAATTCTGCTTAGCGGCAACTACGAGTCTTCTTCCAAAACTCTGAATATCGACGACTTCCACAAAATCATCGCCGATCTCAAGAGGCTCGTCGGTTTTCTCCCGCACTGTCGCAAGATCGATTTGCGTGCTGGGATCGCTCACCGTCTCAACAATTTCTTTTTCGAGATAGATTTCTATTTCCCCTTTGTCCATATTGACGACGACGTCGAACTTGGCGTCCTGTCCATACTTCTTTTTGACCATCATCGAAAATACATCTTCGACAATGCCGACAAGTGCATCCTTGTCGATTCCTTTTTCGCGAACCATTTGAGAAAATGATTCGACTATTTCATGATTCATTTCATCCTCCAAAATTAAGCCGATAATACGCTGGCACTCACCACGGCAAAGATACTTTCGCTACCACAATTTCATCGAATGAGAGCGTGCGGAAAACCCCGCTCTCCGTTGTGAGCGAAATGCCATGGTCAGAACAGTTGACCAGAGTCCCTTCAATTGTTCTTCGTCCTTCCTGGTCATGAAAAGTTACAAGGAGTTTCTTGCCAAGATTTCGTTTGTACTGCTGCGGCACCTTAAACGGTCGATCTATTCCCGGTGAAGATACGACGAGATCATAATTGCCTTTGACGAGATTATTCTTCCTCAATACTGTCGCAATGTCTCGGCTGACCTTCGCACACGTGTCAGACGTTACGCCTTCTTCCGAGTCAATAAAGATCTCGAGAACCTGACTGTTCCGTTCACCACGCACAACTAGCTCTACCGGGTAAACTTCGTGGTGAGCAAGGATTGGGTCAATTATACCCCGAACTTCGCCGACAGTCATCGCCCTTAACCGATTGAAATATATTGCCTTATAGAGATATGTTTTAATCTGCCAAAAAAAAAGTCCCGTATTGCGGGACTCGTTCGAAGGGCGCCAACAATATAATGAACCGAATTGTCAATAGCAAATGCGGAACAGATGGGCTCAGGTCGAAAATAATTGCCACTCGATGGCAACGTTATTACCCTCGAACTTTTGAACGAGCTTACGAAAGTTGTCGCTGACCTTCGCTGATTCATTTGTCCTCGGATCGATCCAGACATGGACAGCATTGTTCTCTGAAACAAACCTTTTGGTTGTCGCTTCTTCAATATAACCCTCAAACGTAAAACTGGTGTTGCCGATGCGGGCGATGCGAGAATGCACGTCGAGCAACTCGTCAAACCGTGCAGGAGATATGTAATTTATCTCATTCCTAACCAACACGACCTTGTAATCATGTTGAATGCTGTTGATATCAATTTTGACGCCAAGGTTCTTGAGATACTCAGCTCTGCCGATCTCAAAATACAGCAAATACACTGCATTGTGAACGATTCCCTGCCAATCGACTTCGTGATTTCGCACCCGGACTTGAGTTTTGAACTTGAACTGTTCCGGATTCATGAAACACTTTTCATGAGAAGAGCGAATGAAAAAGTTCTACTGCCACCCGTATGTCTTCGATGGAAACGTCCATATGCGTGACAGCACGAATGCTATTGTGCCGCTCGGGGGTCAACAAAACACCGCGGTCCTGCAGTTCTCGCAAGACTTTCTCTTGCACCATTCCTTCCTTAGCAATATCCGCAATCACGATGTTCGTCTCGACTCCGCCGGGATCGAGACTAAATGCCTTGAGAGTTTCGATTTCCCGAGCAAAGAATTTCGCCTTCTCATGGTCTTCTTTAAGGCGCCCGATATGATGGTCAAGTGCGTAAATGCCTGCAGCAGCCAGAATTCCCACCTGACGCATTCCACCACCAAACATTTTTCTATACGTTTTCGATCGATCAACAAATTCTCTCGTACCCAGGATCACGGATCCGATCGGAGCTCCTAATCCCTTGGAGAGACAGATGGATAAGGAATCGAAACACCGAGCGTACTCCTGCAAACTGATTCCTGCCGCCACAGAAGCATTCCACAGCCTGGCCCCGTCGAGGTGCATGGCTATGTTCTCATTCTGAGCAAGCTCTCTTATCAGTCGCATCTCTTCAAGAGGATAGATCGTTCCCCCCGACCTGCCGTGGGTATTTTCCAGGCTGATCAGCTTAGTCCTCGGAAGATAGTAGGCTTTTGGACGAATAGCTTTTTTGATTTGTTCAGCTTTTATGACGCCCTTTTCGCCGGGAATGGTTTTGACCATCACGCCCGAAAGAGCAGCCGGTGCGGCAGTCTCATAGACAACAATGTGAGAATCCTGTTCCACAATAATCTCATCACCGGCCTGCGTGTGCGTCTTTATGCAGACCTGGTTCCCCATGACTCCGCTCGGAACAAACAATGCCGATTCTTTGCCGAACATCTCGGCTATTTTGTTCTGGAGCTTGTTCACGGTCGGATCTTCGCCAAATACGTCGTCGCCAACTTCAGCTTCCATCATGACTCTCCGCATCTCTGGAGTCGGCTTTGTCACCGTGTCGCTCCGCAAATCAATCATCTTCATCGTCGACCTCTGAGGCGGTGTCGGAGATAAAACTTCTTTCCAAAGGTTGACGCAAGGAATACGCCGCTCACAAGAAAACAAATCTGAGCAAACATGTCACCATACGTTGCGTAAAACGTCATATCCCCCCTTGCCTGGATCTCTCCGACGAGGGCTGCTTTGGTAAACATCGCGGTAGGTTGGTAAACATTGCCATACGGGTCGATGAAACACGATATACCGCCGTTTGCACATCGTGCGATCCAACGGCGGTTCTCGACTGCCCGTAAAACGGCGTACCGCTGATGCTGATAGGCTCCAAAGGTGTTGCCCCACCAGCTATCATTGGTGATAATGGTCAAGAATTCTGCACCTCTTCGCACAAAGCTTGCAACAAACCCGGGGTACACTGATTCGTAGCAGATAAGATTTGAAAATCGAACCTCGCTCGAATCTGCTAACCGGAGGCGAAACACCATCGAATCGGTTCCGATGCCCCACCCTCCAAGTCCGAAACTCCATTGCAGCACGGAAGAAAACGGGAAGTATTCGGAGTAGGGTGTTCTTTCAGCAAAGGGCACTAGGATCATTTTAGCATGCTTTTGAATTTCCGAAGAGAACGGATGCAAGAGCATCGAGCTGTTGAATGTTTCGTATCGCTGTCCGGTTGACGCAATAACTTTGCTCCCTTTCGGTATGATGTCCGTTTCACGATAATACACGATGTCTGAAATGCCGGTTAGTAAAGGAAGACGCAAAGAATCAATTTGCTTTCGTATCCTCTGAAAAACAGATTGATTTTGAGGCGCGAAGAGATAGAATGGTGTTGCCGTTTCGGGCCACACGATCAGATCCAACCGTTGTTGAGCGACTCCTTCCATAAGCTGTTGATACACCGAAATCTGCTCGTGGCTACCCCCTTGCCATTTCTCGAAGGGATCAATATCAGGCTGAATAATTCCAATTCTGACTGACTTCTCCTGAGGAATTTTATCTGCCTGCGCCATGATGACATTTCCATAGATCTTCGGAAGCACATACAGCACGACTATCCCTGCGACCAACACGATACTGTGTCGTGAGAAAGGTTTCCATTCTTTCAGGGCAAGTTTAGCATATAACACATATGCAATAACGTTAATCCACAGAAGCCAGAAGGAAACGCCATAGACTCCGCTCGCAGAGGCAAATTGGATTGCCGGAAGATCATAGGTTTGTGTATTTCCGAGGACGAGCCAGGGAAAGCCAAACTCCGTTATGGTATGCAGATACTCAAAGCCGACCCACATGAATGGAAAGGCAAACACCGCTGTTTTGAAATCAAAATATTTTCGGACCATCGTGAACAGCAGGACGGGCACATACATGAACAGCGGATGGCCGAAGACAAGAGCCGCTCCAGCCGCCATCAAATACGGATCCTTGCCGTGGACAAAACCTCCTGTCCAGGAGATTGCTATAAGATTGAAAATAAAAAAAGCAAGGTACGATGCCCGGAAAGCTTTGCCATGAGTTTCTAAATCCTCGAAAGCGATAAAGAAAGGAACGAACGCGAATGCAGCGAGACTTCCGGACGGCAGCGGAGGAAAACTACAGCCAAGCATGAGTCCAGAGAGCCCGAGAAGAAAATAGCGAATTCGCCTTGCCGCGGGAAGATCCGGTCTCATGGAGTCTTCGCGTTTTTCTCCATATCACGAGAAACACCCACCTGAAGAATTGAAAACTTCTGTGCCAACATCTTCCATATCCCGATGATAATCGCAGCACACGCGAGTCCGATGACCGCTCCGCCGACAATATCCGAAGGATAATGCACGCCGACGTATACCCTCGAGAATGCAACAATACCGGCGAAGACCAAAAACGCCCAGGTCCATCGTCGATAGAAATATGAAAAGTACGAAGCCGCTGCAAAATTGTTCACGGCGTGCGACGAGGGGAAGGAAAATCCGCTCCCACAATCAACGAGCAGCCTGATGTTCTGAACTATTGGGATACCATCGACAGTATGGCAGGGACGCGGTCGGACAATTATTTTCTTGATAAGACTGCTGCTGGACTGATCGCTCAACACAATGAGAGGGATCAGAAAAAAAGCGACGATACGTGCTTTCTTCCCTCCCTTCCAGACGAGAAGAATCCAAATCAACGCCGCCAGTATCCTGCCAAAAAGTGTCTTGTTCAAATCAGTCAGAAACGGCATCACGACGTCAAGAACAATATTCGACAACGACCAGTTGATCAGATGAAAAAGAAACCGGTCGATGGAAATGAAAACCTCAGCCATTCGTCTTCGACTTATGGCCGCGCCTGGTGTAGAGATATTTCAACACCACAACCAAAGCGACGAAGATAACGAGGAGCGTGACGACCTGACTATATGTCGATAAGTACAATCCAATTTTTTGCCAGTGATTTCCAAGAAGAAGACCTGCATAAACGAGAATGCCATTCCAGACGAGTGCACTCAGCAAACTTAGAAGGATCGTCTTCGAAAAATCCAATTCGAACAGTCCGGCAAAGAACGAAACTACCGCACGCGTGCCTGCAAGAAACCTATTTGCTACCACCAATCCGTATCCGTATCTTGCGAACCACTGCTCGGCCTTATGAATTGCATCACGGGATATGAATCTCAATTTCCCACTTTCGATAATACGACGTCCGAACCACCTCCCTATTGCAAACATCGTTGCAAAACCGAGCGTACTCCCGAGCGTGGCTGAAGCAAGAGCTATGAGAAAATGTCCCTTGCCCACCGCAACTAAAGAGCCCCCAAAAACAACGACTATATCGCTCGGGGAAGGAGGAAAAATATTCTCAATATACGCGATCAGGAAAACGGAAAGGTAAACCCAGGTGGGGTCAAGCTCGGTAAGGGAGTGAATGAATTCTTCCAACGGTCAGGCAGGGGTATTCAAATCAAGTTTTAACTGAACCTCTTCAAGGGAGGCAATGGCGTACACAGCAGCACCATCTCCCATTCCTATGAAACCAAGCTCTTCGCTCGTGGTTGCCTTCACAGAAACCTGGTCCGGGCGGACGCTGAGCGCTTCCGCGATATTCTCTCGCATCTTGCGAACGTAGGGACTGATTTTGGGCTGCTGCAATACTACGGTCGAATCGATATTGACAATCTTGAACTTATTATGATTAAGGAGATCACCGACTTGCTTCAAGAGAACGACGCTCGAAATATCCTTAAATCGCGGATCCGTGTCGGGGAAATGTTTCCCGATATCTCCCAACGCTGCGGCGCCTAAGAGAGCGTCGGCAATGGCATGACAAAGGACATCGGCGTCGGAATGTCCGGTCAGACCTTTAATGAATGGAACTTCCACGCCGCCCAAAATCAATTTCCGGTTCACGGCCATTCGATGAATATCGTATCCGATCCCAAATCGCATCTTTTCTAAGAAGAAATTGTTTCTTCAGTGCATCTCAAAGTGCTGATAATTCTTATCCTTTTGTTTCCAAACAACCCTGACACCGGAAACGTGTGCGGCGCGAGGCCCCACCTTCAACTGAGCAATGAACTCCTCGATGAGCGAACGATCTCCTTCGATCTCGAGTTCCACAGTGCCATCGTAAAGGTTGCGTACGAAGCCTTTGAGGCCAAGCTTTCCCGCCCACTGAAAAGCAAAATACCGAAACCCCACAGCCTGCACCATCCCGCTCACAAGAATGTGCGCACCGATTTCCATCGCATCACTTCAGCCGGACAACGAACCCACAAGCATCCGAAAAAATACAATGAAAACGGATGAAAGTCAAGGAACAGAAGACTTTGATCCATCTTCCCGGTTCCGAAGGATACCGCGGTTCAGCAGCGGAATGTAATCACTCAATTCGGAAATAAGAATACCGGCGAGAATAATTCCACCTCCTAAAATCCCCAACGATCCGATAATTTCATTGAGAAAAAGGTACGCGAGAATTCCCGCAACCAAAGGCTCAAGCGAAAATATGACCGCTGCCCGCGTGGGAGTTGTGTCCCGCTGAAACCTTGTCTGAACATAGGTCGTGAGCATCGTTGCCAGAAGAGTCAGATAACCGAGCGCAAAAAAAAGGCTGTTCGAGGGTGAAAACTCAATGCGCTCGAATAGCGCTGCAAGAACGAAGCTGACAACTCCCGTTGTAACAATCTGGAGGTAGGTCAGATGGAAAACATTTGTTTCTTTAGAAACCACGTCGAGGTAGACGATGTAGACGGCAAAAAGGATTGCGCAGACGAGGGTGAGCCCATCTCCAAGATTAAACTCGGAACCCGACGGCGAAGTGAGCACATACAAACCTATGGTCACCAGGCCAACGCCAAGAATATTACCGAGCTTGGGGAACTGGCGCTCGATGACAAATTGCATAATGGGCGTAAAGACAACCATCATCCCCGTGATGAAGCCGGACTTTGAGGCACTGGTGAACTTCAGCCCGATAGTTTGCGCGGCAAATCCAAGACAGAGCAATATGCCGAGAACAACCCCTTTCTGCAGTGCAGACGAGTCTATGGTTTGAACTTTCTTGAAGAAGATGACTGTAAGAATCACAGACGCGGCCAGGAAACGGACGGCAGCGAAAAAAAGGGGCGATGCACTCTCCAAGCCAACCTTGACTACAACAAACGTCCCTCCCCAAATGAACGTCGTGGCCATCAGCATGAACTCGGCAAACCGCCGTTTGGAGGGGGAAAAATCAGAACTAAAGGAATCGCGTTTTGCGGCTGCGGGCATCGGGAATCAGGAAGAAACCAGATTTTCCTTCCTCACTTCCCCACGTTCATATATCTCGAAGAGCCTGCCCCAATGGGTTTCTTTGCGCCAGCGTTTGAATGTTTTTCGATCCTTCAAGGGCCATCGATAGTAATCGTGATAGGCTTCCGAACCTAATATAAGCAAGCCCACGAGAGGCGCCTGAGTGAAGACCCTCTGAATTCTTGCCAGCGACCCATACCAGAGAATATCGCCCACAAGACTTGCGCCGTTATCACCGACAACAAATCCCCACGACTCGTTCGATATATCCACCCCGACAATTTCAATCTCGCGCACATCGCCGACACCGAGTTTATCCTCGTGCGCCAGCTTGATGTATTCGATGCAGAGGGGATCGAAGCCCATCATTTTTGCTGCAACCGCGTCAATAGCAACCTGATCGGCACTTGCGAGAATATAGTCTTTGACCACCGGATACATCGTGCGCGGTCCGGGACCGTTGCCTGCAGTGGTTCCATCCATCACGGCGAAAATACCCGCATGAATCTCTTTTTGAATCGCTAAAAGATCGACAAGCGTCTTGTGTATCCACGTGTGGGTGTAGTAGCGCTTTGTGTTGAGAAGCCCGCCAAAAGCGTTTTTCATTGCTCCGGTCGTAGTCGTATAGATATGAGTTTTGATCGTTGGAAGATGAATAATATTCTTGCCGAGGAAATATTCGGGAATCGTGATTCCTTCAGGATAGATTTTGTTGAGGACGTGCATTTTGGCTTTCGGAGTGAATTCAACCCATGTGATATCCCGCTTTCGAAAATTGTAAAGAACAGGAATGTTGTATCTCCGAAATATCGGTGTGTAGTTATTGAGGTTCTCTCCCTTAAACGCGTTCGTTACAACGGTCTTATTTTGAACACAAACAAGGTCATTATAGCCCCCTTTTCTCAGGGCCAGTATCACACCTTCCATCTGCCATGGAGTTGTGTTCGCCGCCGGAAATGGAAAATGCCAGGAAATATTATCTTTCAGAACGGTGGGCGCACCTTTGGTTAGTGCCGATTCCATCCCGGCCAGTTTCATCAGACGCTCGAAATCCTGGAGAACGGTTGCGGGCTTCGTTTTCAGAACGGCAACTTTCGACTTCGCCATTTTCTATATCCGATAAATGATCAAACTCGCTGCCACGACCCAGAGAACTACGTTAATGAGCAAAGGAACGTCTGTGAGAATTGTTTTTGTCGGATCACCACCCTCTGCCTTCTTATCCACGAGATAAAGGTATCGGAAAATGCCATAAAGTACGAACGGAACGGTATAGATAAGATTCTGCGTTCCAAATTTTCGTACAGTCTCTGCGGAGATTGTGTACAGCGCGTACGACATAACCGTCGACGCAGTGACTACCCCGATCATTTGGTCCAGGAAGCGCTGGCTGTAATGCGCCAGCACCAGCCGATGCGTGTTTGCCTGCTCTTCCAACGATACCAATTCCGTTCTTCGCTTGCTGAAGCCAAGGAATAACGATAGCAAGATCGTGCATATAATCAGCCATTCTGAGGTCGGAACCTGGATCAGCACCGCACCGGCGGCCACCCGGAGGACAAAACCGGCGGCGATCGACATTACGTCGAGGATAACAATGTTTTTCAGCTTCAGCGAGTAGGCAACGTTCAGCGCCAGATACGTGCAAAGAACAATGCCGAATTCCTTCCCGAGGAGGAATCCCACAACCAGACTTATGATCGCCAGGGCCGCTGCAGCCTTGAGAGTCGTTGCGGCAGAGATCGAGCCCGACGGAAGCGGACGTTTTGACTTAACGGGATGGACTTTGTCGCTTTCCACGTCCACAAGGTCGTTGAAGAGATATGCGGCGCTGGAAAGCAGTGAAAACGTGAAAAAACCGAGCACCGTGAGGAGAACGTCATGGGATTCAAAAAGATGGCCGGAAAAAACGAGGGCTGCAAACAGGAATAAATTCTTGATCCACTGCTGCAGCCGCATCGAAGAAACGAGGTGGGCAAACTGGTTTTGCAAAGTTTCGAAAACTGATCGTGAGCGGGAATGGACTAAAATACTGCGGCTTCTTCGTATACTCCAAACACTTCGGCCAGCGCTCCACACATCTCTCCAAGCGTTACATACGAACGAGTACATTCGAGCAGATACGGCATGAGGTTCGATCCATCGGCTGCGGCCTGACGAAGCGCGGATAGGGATTGTTCCACTTTTTCCTGGTCTCTGTTTCCGCGGACCCGGGCAATCCGTTCTTTCTGCTTGAGCTCTACCTCGGGAGAAATAACAAGGATCGGAATTTCGATTTTTCCTCCCTCTTCGACATATTCATTCACCCCGACGATAATTTTCTCCTTCTTATCAAGCTCCTGCTGATACCTGTATGCCGCCCCGGCGATTTCCCGCTGGAAGAATCCTGCTTCAATCGCAGGAACGACTCCTCCGAGTGCATCGATCTTCTCAAAATATGCGTCCGCTTCTTTTTCCATTCTATCCGTCAGTGCTTCTACGAAATAACTCCCTGCCAGCGGATCGATCGTGTTCGTTACCCCCGTCTCGAAAGCAATAATCTGCTGCGTGCGAAGGGCAATTTTCGCAGCTTTCTCGCTTGGCAGCGCGAGCGTTTCGTCCATCGAGTTGGTGTGAAGGGACTGTGTTCCGCCCAGGACTCCCGCCAGCGCTTCAAACGCCGTACGGACTATGTTGTTCTCGGGCTGCTGCGCCGTCAGTGAGCATCCGGCGGTCTGTGTATGAAAGCGAAGCATCCATGATCGCGGATTCTTTGCTCTGTACCTGTCACGCATCCTCTTTGCCCATATCCGACGCGCGGCACGGTACTTCGCTATCTCTTCAAAAAAATCCAGATGAGAATTGAAGAAAAACGATATTCTCGGCACAAACTCGTCAACGTTCAAACCCCGCGCAATGCCGGCTTCAACGTATGCAAAACCATCGGCAAGCGTAAAGGCTAATTCCTGCACCGCCGTCGAACCCGCCTCACGTATGTGGTAACCGCTCACGGAAATCGGGTTCCACTGCGGCACTTCGCGGTTCAAGTATTCAAACATGTCGACGATGATGCGCATCGAAGGTTCGGGAGGATAAATCCACTCCTTCTGCGCAATGTATTCCTTGAGGATATCTGCCTGGATGGTACCGCGAAGGTCTCTAAATTTCGCCCCCTGTTTTTCTGCTACGGCGAGATAAAAAGCCATAAGCATCGCCGCGGGGGCGTTGATCGTCATCGAGGTAGAGACTTTATCGAGGGGAATTCCTTTGAAAAGAATCTCCATATCGGCCAGCGAAGCTATGGATACTCCGCAGATGCCCACTTCACCTCCAGATTGTGAATCGTCCGGGTCCCGGCCCATAAGAGTCGGCAAATCGAAGGCGACGGAAAGTCCGGTCTGTCCGTGTTCGAGCAGATAATGGTACCGCTGGTTGGAATCCTCCGGTGTGCCGAAGCCGGCGAACTGACGCATCGTCCACAGCTTGCCACGATACATCGTAGGGTGAATCCCGCGCGTATAGGGAAACTCACCAGGAAAGCCGATGTCCGCTAAATAATTGATGCGGGCGATATCGTCCGGCGTGTAGAGCGCCTCGATAGGTTCGCCCGAAACAGTCGTAAACCTTGCTTGCCCGCCGACGTTCTCCGAACTCAGGCGGCGCTGCCGCGGCAAATTTGAACTGCCGGCTTTCTTTTGCCACTCCGCTTTTGCCTTGCGAACCTGTCCGCCGGAGTCCGGTTCTCGCGGACGTAAGTGAATGTCTTCGCTGTTGGATTTTTGCATATGAGGGCGGTATTGATTTCACGTAAGATAAACAAAAACGAGAAAAATGGCAATAGGTCGGTTAGAAATCAGACGGTGGCGGAACTCGTGGCGCTGTTAGTGCCACTCTTCGCAATGACGTATCAGTTTCTTTTCTTGGCTTACCAACAAAGCCAATTGTCATTGCAAGCCACGACGCTCTTTGTCGGGGCGAAGCAATCTGATTCATCTGCGCCGTCATCGCGTGCAATTCAGATTGCACGTCGTGCAGCTTCCGCCCGAACGCCGCGCGCGGGGCTTACCCCCACGCCGATCCGCTCTTGTCCGATGAGTACGATTCGAATTTCGTCACGGGTTTGCGTTTTCGGCCATACTCGAATCGTGGCTTCTTTTTTCTCTTATCACCCTGATTGCGGAAGTTCGAGCCAGGCGTGTGAAAGCCCTCCCTGTGCGGCGTTGCGGCCTGACCAGGCGCCCCATCCCGCCGGATCGGTGTAAAGCCGGGGTACGGCTTCACCGAAAACTTTTGGCCGGTGAACTTCTCGATGCTATTCATGTGTTTCCTCTCGTCGTCGGCAACAAATGTGATCGCATCCCCGGCTGCACCCATCCTCCCCGTGCGGCCGATGCGGTGGACGTAATCCTTGGCATGGTGAGGGACGTCGTAATTGATCACATGCGAAATCCCGTCCACGTCGATGCCCCGGGCCGCTATGTCCGTCGCGACGAGGACTCGGAACCTGCCCTGCTTGAACCCTTCAAGGGCGCGCTGCCGCTGTCCCTGTGTGCGGTTCGAGTGCAATGCCACGGACGAGATTCCCTTCCGTCCCAACCGATGTGAGATCTTGTCGGCGCCATGTTTCGTGCGGGAAAAGACCAGCACGCTTTCCATCTTCTCTGCTTCGAGCGTGTGCACCAGCAGCTCGATCTTGGATTCCCTGAATGCAGAATAGAAGTGTTGCGTGATCGTCTCCACCGGGATACTCCGCCGGCCGACCGTAACCGTCTGGGGGTTACGGAGGATGTTTGCTGCCAGCATGTTAATTTCGGCCGAGATCGTCGCAGAAAACAGCATCGTCTGCCGTTCCGTGGGGATCGCCCGTATGATCTTGCGGACGTCGTCGATGAAACCCATGTCGAGCATCCTGTCCGCTTCGTCCAGCACCGCCACCTGGATGCGTGTGAGGTCGATCGTCTTGCGCTGCATGTGGTCCAGCAAACGCCCCGGCGTTGCAATGACGATATCGATGCCCCGGCTGAGCAGTTTGAGCTGCTTCTCGATGTTCACGCCTCCGTAAATGGCAATGGCGCGGAACGGGAGGAAGCGGCCGTACGTTGAGACTGCATCCTGCACCTGCTGGGCAAGCTCCCGCGTGGGTGTGAGGACCAGCGCGCGCGGATGCTTGTGGTGGGCCGGGATAGGATTGCCGGTCACCAGCCGATGGAGCAGCGGAAGCACAAACGCCGCCGTTTTCCCCGTGCCGGTCTGCGCGCAGCCGATGATGTCCTTCCCCTCCAGTGCAGGCTGGATGGCAAGCGATTGGATGGGAGTAGGCGTTGCATATCCTGCCGCGAGAACCCCCTGAAGGATCTGGTCTGAAAGACCAAATTTTGTGAAACCCATAGAAGAAACCTTTGAGAAATGTGATTGAAATGGAGCGGTCTGTTACCGGTGCCCCTGTAATGTCCTTTGTCTTTTCTGAGAAAAGAAAGGGAAATACTGCTTCCCCTTGAATGAAAAGCGTTCCTGTGGAAAAGGTCGTGAGCGAGGTGGATCTTTATGAAGAATCGCTACCCGGTGGTTAGCGGATATCGGCCATCTCACAACCGTCTGCACTTCATCGGAGCAGTATCCTCAGATGTCCGCTCGCGATTCAGATGACCGTTTACGGAAGAGTCCGCCTTCGCTGGTTTTGTCCAGGGGGCGGACTCATTTGCAGTGAATACAAGATACCTCTTTTCGGGGAGAATTCCTAATTCTCCTGCCATGATTCGTCATTCCGAGCCCCCTGTAACGGACTCTTCACAATGGCGTGATACTTCTTTTTCTGAGCTTGTCCACAAAGCCCAGAGTCATTGTGAGCGAACGTGGTGAGCGAAGCAATCTGACTATTCTAAGAAGATCGGACTGCCCGCCTGAATGGCGTTGTCGGGCTGGCTGCGGACTCCTCGCAATGACATACCACTTTCTTTTCGTTCTCTTATCAACCATGCCAATCGTCATTGCGAGCGAACGTGGTGAGCGAAGCAATCTGACTATTCTAAGAAGATCGGACTGCCCGCCAGAACGGCGTCGTCGGGCTGGCTTCGTGATCCGCTTGTGGCGGACTCCTCGCAATGACGTATCACTTTCTTTTCGTTCTCTTATCAACCATGCCAATCGTCATTGCGAGCGAACGTGGTGAGCGAAGCAATCTGATTCATCTGTGCGATCAACGCGGGTAATTCGGATTGCCACGTCGTCCGCCTGCCCGCCAGAATGGCGTTGTCGGGCTGGCGGCGGACTCCTCGCAATGACGTATCACTTTCTTTTCGTTCTCTTATCAACCATGCCAATCGTCATTGCGAGCTCCGACGCTTTTGTCGGGGCGAAGCAATCTGCTTCTCCTAAGGAATCAGATTGTCATTGTGCTGTGGGCTTCCGCCCGGCGGTGGAAAAGTCGAATCCTACCATCTACCGCAATGTTTACACCCGTCCAGCGAACCGGCCCTCACTCATCAAGTCGCGGATCCAAAAAGCCGTAGTTCAGCTTCAGGTCGATGTAGAAGAGATTCTCCTCCACTTTGAAATTCTCGGGACGAGAGATGCGGACCTCCGTCGCTTGCCACTCGCTGTTCGGTGTGATCCAGTCGTACGTGCCCTCGGACGTTGTCACTTTGATCGGCATCCGGAAGTCGGGGACGTCGGCCACCCAGCGGTATCGGGCGGTGATCTTGTTCCCTTTCTTCCGCGTAACCACTTCGAGTTGCGGAGGTCTGGGATACTTCAGGTACTGATTGAAAAAATATGTGTAATCCTTCCCGGTGCGTCTGTTCACGTACCGGAACAGGCTGTCGGCTGTGATCGTCTGATACCTGTACAATTCGGCAAGACCGCGTAGTATTGAGAACCACAGCTCGTCGTCGTCGATCACGCTCCGGAGCGTGTTCAGTACGAGTTGTCCCTTGTCATACATGTCCCCGGAGCCCGGGCGGTTGACGTTGTAGACGCCGATGATCGGCCTGTCGTTTCGCACGTTCTGTTTCTTCGCATTGATGTACCGAAGCGCATCGTCGTGCCCGAACTGGTTTTCTACGAAGAGCGCCTCCGCGTATGCGGCGAAACTCTCGTGAATCCACATGTCGGCTATATCCTTCGACGTGACGCTGTTTCCCCACCACTCGTGCGCGCTCTCGTGAACAATGATGAAATCGAACTTCAGTCCTACTTCCGACGAAGATCTCCCGACGTATCCTTCCAGGAACCGGTTGCCGTAAGCCACGGCGCTCTGGTGTTCCATCCCGTTGTGAGGAGACTCGATGAGCTTGTAGCCATCCCGCACGAAAGGGTACCTCCCAAAGTATTTCTCGAAAGCGTTGAGCATCCACTTCACCTGCTTGAACTGTTCTCTGGCTTTTTGGAGATGGGCGGGGAGAACGTAGTAGTCAAGAGTCAGTTCCTCCTTGCCACTTCTGTAGAGGTCGGAGAGATGGACAAACTTGCCGATATTCACAGTGACGTTGTAGTTGTTGATGGGGTAACTGACGAACCAATCGTAGCGTATCCAGCCGTCGGGCAGAGTGGTTGCGCCGCGCAGTCGACCGTTCGAAACGTCTTCGAGTCCTGCAGGAACGGTGACGCTGATGAGCATGCTGTCCGGCTCATCCGATTGGTGATCTTTGTTTGGCCACCAGAGGCTGGCACCCGTTCCCTGACACGTAACCACCACCCACGGATCCCCTAACGAATCGGCTCTCCACGTAAATCCTCCCTGCCAGGGAGGGTTCGTGGCGACAACCGGATTTCCCGAATACGAGACTTTGACACGATGGACGGAACCTTTCTCAAGCAAGCGCGGAAGTTTCAGGAAAAATGCATTCGAGTCCCGATCGTGCGAGAGGTCGGTCTCATCGTCGAGTGTCACGCTGCCGATCTGCATGTTTGCGAAGAGATCGATCTGCATCCGATCGAACGCCGAGTCGACCGTGAAATGGATGGTGTTCGAGCCGCGCAGGAATTGTGTTGTGGGATTCACCCTGACGTCGAGGTGGTAGAATCGAACATCGTAGCAGCGGCGCTCGGGTCTGAGCATGCCCCTGAGCGTGTCGGCATGCGTGAAGGCGGGTTGATGTCTTGCTTCAGATTGGCGCTGGCTGAAAGCGTCAGAACAATGAAGTAATGCGCACAGCCCCGGCAGGACGAAGAGAGATTTCATCGAGTAAGCTTCCAGATCACGCGGCTAAACCGGCCTGCCAAAGCGTTTGTCGAGCTCCGTCAGAGTCACTTTCACCATAATCGGCCTGCCGTGTGGACAGACAAACGGGTTCTTCGTGGCAAAAAGTTGGTCGAGCAGCGATCCCATTTCCTGCTCGTTCAACGGATCACCTGCCTTGATCGCCGCTTTGCAGGAGTATGATTTCGCTAAATTCTCACGAGGCTCAAGTTTGACATCGTGCTCATTCTCCTTGTACAAATCGAGAATATCCTGAAGAATCGTCGACTCCTTGTTAGGTCTGACATCGGGCGGGACGGCTTCAACCACAACTGTTGATTTGCCAAAAGACTTGAGAACAAAACCCATGCCTTCCAAATGCGGCATCAACTGCTGAACCAACGCCGCATCTCCGGGAACGAAGTCAATTGTTTGTGGGAAAAGCAATTGCTGAGACGATTGCGTTTGTCCACTGAAGTGCTCCACAGTCCGTTCATATAATACTCGTTCATGTGCAACATGCTGGTCCACAACCATCAACCCCTCACGAGTCGGTGAAATGATATACTTATTGTGAAGCTGCCACACAGGGAAATGCCGAATTGGGAACGGGGATTCCGGAATGGGCAATGCGGAATGCGGAGTTGGGAATGGGGAATCCGGCAATTCAGTGCCTGGCAGTATTTCGCCCGTTTGCCTGTCAACCATCTCCGAAGTTTTTGGCCCAAGCAAATCTTGCCATGAATGTACCGGTATCGGTCCGCCATACGCGGCTCGGGGTCCACTGCCCGAATCCTGATAGCCGGACTTTCCCAATGACGGCGCAAGATCGTGCGCCATGAGCGCCTTGCGGACCCCGTTCAAGACCATCCGATAAATACTCCGGTCGTCTTCAAACTTTACTTCCATCTTCGAGGGATGAACGTTCACATCAACGCGATGCGGATCAATGGTCAGGAATAGAATGAAAAATGGAAAGCTTCCTTTTTCCAACAAATGCTCGTATGACTGAAACACTGCATGATTGACACTGCGATTGATAATGTAGCGACCATTGAGGAAGAGATATTGCTCGACGCGCGTCTTGCGCGAAAAATCCGGCTTGCTTACATACCCGCGAATCTCGATGGCTTCATTGGAATCGTGAAACGGGACGAGCGATTCAAACAGCCGCTCGCCAAAAAGATCCTTGATCCGTTCATCAAGTGAAGCAGGATGTAAATCGAGGACACTGTCATCATCGCTCATGAAGCTGATACGGAACTCGGGGTGGGCAATGGCCAGTCGCTGAACCACGTCGAACACGTGCTTGAACTCGGTATTGTTCGCTTTGAGAAAATTGCGGCGCCCGGGTGTGTTGTAAAACAGATTGCGCACTCCAACTGATGTCCCGTAGTCCGCAGCATCCTTACTTTTCTCTTTTACTTCTCCTCCTTCAATGCGGATTACGGTGGCAACCTCGTCTGCTTTTTGGCGCGTCCGCAATTCGACCTGAGCAACTGCAGCGATGGATGCCAGGGCTTCTCCCCGAAAGCCAAGCGTACGGATATTCTCAAGATCTTCGTAGGCGGAGATCTTACTTGTCGCATGTCGCTCGAACGCAACGGCAGCATCCTGCTCACTCATGCCACAGCCATTATCGATGACTTGAACAAAACTCTTTCCCCCGTTCTTGGTGACAATAGTATGTATCGTTGCCCCCGCATCAACGGCGTTTTCGATAAGCTCCTTGACCACCGATGCCGGACGCTGAACAACTTCGCCCGCTGCGATTTTGTTCGCAAGTAGCTCAGGTAATATGTGGATGGTCTGGGGCATTCAATCAGTGCGTTTCGTAACACCTAATCCAGGAAAATCATTGAGAATGAGTTTACCATCCTGTACAGCGACGCCGCTGTAGGGATCATTCGTAATAAGTATATTTCCATCTAAATCGGCATAATCAGCAAGCGGGGATATCTGAGCTGCAGCAGAGATGGCAACCGAGCTTTCAATCATGCAGCCAAGCATGACTTTCATGCCCACCGCCTTTGCTGTGTGAATCATCCGCATTGCTTCGCGGAGCCCGCCGCATTTCATCAGTTTGATGTTGATTCCGTCGAAGACATGCTGAAGCTTTGGAATACTTGAAAGGTCGATCACGTTTTCATCGGCGATGATCGGGATATGAACCTGTTCTCTCACCCACGCCGTTCCTTCGAGTTCGCGTGCAGGAAGCGGCTGCTCGACGAATTCAACGCCTTGCTCTTCAAGCCACAGAATCTTGTCCCGCGCCTGCTCCTTCGTTTTCCAGCCTTCGTTTGCATCGACGCGAATCAGCTTGTCGCTAACCCTGCGGATCGTTTTGATAATCTCTTCGTCCCTGGGAACACCAACTTTCACTTTCAGAATCGGATACGGGGCAGCCTCCCGTACTTTTTGTTCGATGATGTCTGGTGAGTCAATGCCGATGGTAAAGGAGGTCAGCGGCGTTTTGTCTTTGGTCAGACCCCATAGCTTCCAGAGGGGGACTTCGAGTTTCTTGCCAATCCAGTCCTGCAGCGCAATATCGATTGCCGCTTTCGCCGAAGCGTTCCCGGAAGCTATGCTGTCGATATCCGAAAGAATATCCTCAAGCTCAAATGGATCGTGGAACTTATCGAGGTGCACGCTCTTCAAGAAAGCTTCAACCGTTTGTGGACTTTCGGCATATCGCTCTGATGGTGCCGCTTCACCTAAACCGGTGATACCATCATGCTCGAGCTCCACGATCACGCAAGGCTCCACGTCTCTCGAACTTCGCGCAATGGTAAACGTGTGCCTGAGGCGAAGGTCGATACGGCGATACCGGATCTTCAATTATTCACCCGCAAGCAGTGGTTCGACAATCATTCGGCGGTCAAATGGCTGGAAAGTTTGCCAAGAAAAAGATGCATGAGAACTAACCTTCAGCAGACGTGGTCCGTATGAACCGCCTTGTATACGCGACGAAAGAGGCAACAAGCATGACCGCACTGGCCGCCAGGAGCATGTTCTTGGCATCGTGCAGCACAGCAAGATCTATCGCCGACACAATCAGCAGTAAGGCAACAACCGTAACAGTCCACTTGCCCATCGTATTCGATTGCAGGATTGTCCGATTCTTTTTCCTCACGTACAAACCGCCGGAGAGAATCGCCAGATCGCGAACAATCGCCAGTGAAACGAACCAGAGCGGAAGGGCGCCCTTGAGCATCAGAAGTATGGACACGATCGCAATCGCAATCTTGTCCGCGAGCGGGTCGAGGATTTTCCCCAGGTCAGTTTCCTGTTTCAATGCGCGTGCAAGCAGACCGTCGAACATATCGGTCAGCGTTGCACCAGCCATCAATCCAACCGCCCACCAGCGGGAGAAACCTTTTTCACTGAGAAGAAGGAAACCAATGGGGATGACGAGAAGTATCCGAAGGAAACTGAGAGCGTTCGAGATTGTCCATACTCGATCCTTCATGTGACGAGCTATGCTTCGTGCTGGTCCTTCGTGATATCAGTTTCAATCGGGGTGGGATACTTACCGCTGAAGCAAGCAGTGCAGTAAGACTCCCCGTTCTCATGGGGCACAGATTCGAGAAGGTTTTCGAGTGAAAGGTATCCAAGACTGTCAACGCCGAGATCCTGTCGGATTTCCTCGATCTCGCCACCACATTTGTTTGCGATAAGCTCATTTGGACTTGGAAAATCCATTCCATAGTGGCATGGATATTTAATAGGGGGGGACGAGACCCGGAAATGGATTTCTTTCGGATCGGCTTGTCTGAGCAGCTTTACAAGCATCTTTGAAGTTGTGCCGCGCACAATCGAGTCGTCAACCACGACGACCTTTCTCCCCTTCAGCACTCCCTTCACCGTATTAAACTTAGTTTTGACTTTCATCTCCCGAATATCCTGCTGCGGCTGAATGAACGTGCGACCGACATAGTGACTGCGAATAAGTCCTATGTCGTATCTGCTCTCGTTGCCAAGTTTTGAGTTTTCGCGTGCATAGCCAAGGGAGGCAGTATTGCTCGAATCGGGGACGTTGATCACAAGAACTTCCTCCTCCGTGCTTTCGGTCTGGACCGGATGTTCCCGTGCAAGAGCCTTTCCAAGCTTACGGCGGACCTTATCGACGTTCTCACCGAAGATCTTACTGTCGGGCCGCGAAAAGTAGATATATTCGAAAATACAGTAATGAGGTCTCTCCGCCTTTTTCTTCAAATGGTATGATTTTGCCTCACCTTTTTCAACTGTTTCGCGATCAAAAACGAGAACCTCCCCGGGCTCGACGTCACACAGATATTCGGCGTCGATAATATCGAACGCGCATGTTTCTGACGCAACCACGAACGCCTGACCCAGCTTCCCCACAGCAAGCGGACGCCAGCCATACGGGTCGCGCGCGGCAATGAGTTTGTCATCCGTCAAGATTGTCAGAGAAAAGGCGCCCTCAACGCGGTTGAGCGCCTCGAGAATCTGATGAACCTGGTCAAACTCCTTGCTTCGTGCGATCAGATGCAGAATGATTTCCGTATCGGAAGTTGTCTGAAAAATCGTCCCTTCATCCTGAAGCCGCTTTCGAATGGTTTGAAAATTTGTCAGGTTTCCATTATGCGAGATCGCAACGTTTCCGCTTTTGTAATTGACAAGAAGTGGCTGGATATTGTTTCTGTTATCCGCAGCACCGGCGGTCGAGTAACGGTTGTGCCCAATGGCAGAAAATCCTCGTAACTGAGATGCAAGAATGGTATCATCTCGAAATACATCCCCCACCAAGCCAAAATCCTTGTGCACATGGAAGCGATACCGATTCGCTTTCGCGTCAAACTCAGAAGTAACTATGCCGGTACCCTCCTGGCCTCGGTGTTGAAGCGCCAGCAATCCATAATACGTCATAAGGGCTGCACGTGGATGGCCGAACGTACCGAAGACACCGCAACGGTCACGAGGTTTATCGGAAGAGAAAGAACCTTGCATAGATGATTATCTCAAACGGTCACAAACAAAAGATAGTAAATTCTGGCGTTGCATACAAACTAATCCCATACGGATAGCACCGTGTCCCGCTGCCACCGCTGATCGTCCCTCTGCGGATAATCCGTGGTGTAATGCAGACCGCGACTCTCTTTTCTCATCATTGCTGATCGTATAATAAGGTCGGCAACGACAGCAATATTGCGTAATTCAATCAGCCCTTCCGTAACCTTTGTCTTTTTGTAGAATGCCTCGATTTCATCCTTGAGAAGTTTCATGCGACGTTGAGCACGTTCCAGTCGAAGGTCCGACCGTACGATACCGACATAATCCCACATGAGTTCCTGGATCTCTTTGCGGTCGTGTTCAATCAGCACCCATTCTTCGGTGTTGAATGTTCCGCTTTCGTCCCAATTCGGAACACCGGGAATTGGATGTCGGGCCGCGGTGAGCGCGCGGCTTGCGTCTTCTGCCGCTCTATGGGAAAAGACGATTGCTTCGAGAAGAGAATTACTTGCAAGTCGGTTCGCACCGTGGACGCCCGTCATCGCTGCTTCGCCGCAGGCATAAAGATTTGCAATTGAAGTTCTCCCATACAGGTCTGTAGCTATCCCGCCGCATGAATAATGTGCAGCAGGGACGACCGGAATGGGTTCTTTTGTAACGTCGATCCCAAATTGGGATAAGCATGTTGTATAAATGTGAGGAAAATGCTCGGTAGTCTTATCAGGAGGTAAATGTCGGAGATCAAGGTATACATACTCGTCACCCCGTTTTTTTAGCTCTGTATCTATGGCTCTTGCGACGATGTCTCTGGGGGCGAGCGACGCCCTTGCGTCGTATCTCTGCATGAATTCCTGGTTATCCTTCGTCTTCAAAACACCCCCAAAGCCCCTCACCGCTTCAGAGATGAGGAAGGCCGGAGATCCGGAATCGTGGAGCGTTGTGGGATGGAACTGGATAAATTCCATATTTGCAATTGTGGCACCGGCTCGATATGCCATAGCCACGCCGTCCCCCGTTGCAATCGAGGGATTTGTTGTATGAAGATACGCTTGACCTAGCCCACCCGTGGACAGGACCGTACACTGGGATAAGAACTTTTTGAAACGATTGTTCGTCACATCCAGAGCATAAACTCCCCAGCAGTGAACCGGCGCCGTTCGAGCAGCTTCTCTCGAAAGGTGGTGTTCGGTGATAAGCTCAATCGAAATGTGATTTTCATACACCGTGATGTTCGGGCGCTCTGCGATGCGATGGAGAAGCGCCTGTTCAATCTCACGGCCTGTCAGATCTTTCGCATGGACTATACGATTACGTGAATGTCCGCCTTCTTTTCCCAGATGAAGACGACCATCCTCCTGGGTAAACTGAACGCCAAAGGCCATCAGCTCTCGCAGACGCTCCGGGCCTTCCTTTACCAGGACTTCAGCCGCCTCGTGATGGCACAGACCGGCTCCGCACTCGAGCGTATCACGCATGTGGAGACCGACCGAATCGTCCGGAGAAACCACAGCGGCTATTCCGCCCTGTGCGTAGTTCGTGTTCGATTCCGCACGAGCTTTCTTGGTAACAACGGCGACTTTTCCAGCATCGGCAACCTTCAAGGCAAACGAGAGCCCGGCAATGCCGCTGCCGATGACAAGAAAATCCGTGTACACTTCTAAATTTTGCGTATTCACGGCGGCTGCCCGTTATCGGTTGAACTAATTATTTTCATGAACAGCTTGTAGAAAAATTCCACGCTTGTTTTCAAAGATTGGAAGTCGCCATTGTTGTTAATGACGAAATCGGCCTTGCGTACCTTCTGTGCTTCCGGCAGTTGCGCTTTCATGCGCAGGAGAACCTCTTCTTGAGATGTGCCGTCGCGTTGCATCACTCGGCGCAGCCGCGTTTGCTTGTCGCCATCAACGACAATGACATAATCCAGGAGTGCGTCGGCACCCGATTCATAGATGAGGGCTGCTTCGAACACGAGAATGCCATTGAGCCGAAGGGACCGTTCTTGCTGAATGACTTCTCGCATTCTCCGGAGGACGTAAGGATGAACGATAGCGTTGGCCTTCCGTCTCAACGCAGCTACATGAAAAATAATCTCTGCCAGGCGGGCGCGATCGAGCTTTCCTTCGGCAGTATAAATGTTCTCGCCGAATGCTCTCACAAGGCTCTTCTTCGCATCCGTGTTCGTTTCCATGATATCGAGTGCAAGATCATCAGCGGAGAACGCCCTTGCGCCCAATTCCTCAAATATCCTACATACCTCGCTCTTACCGCTTCCTATACCTCCCGTCACGCCTACCGCCAGGGTCCTGTACGTTTTCGTTTTCACGTGTCTCGGAATATCAAAGGCTGTCAGGCACTTTGAATCAACAGGCTCGGTGTGTACCGAATCGGATATTCTCTACTTTGCGTAGGATACCGAGCGCACCTCACGAATGACCGTAACTTTGATTTGTCCGGGAAATTCCAGCTCTCTCTGAATCTTCTCTGCGATATCGTGTGAAAGCTGATCGGCAGCTGCATCATCGAGTTTGTCATGCTCAACGATCACGCGGACCTCACGCCCAGCCTGGATTGCGTACGTCTGTGCGACTCCTTGGAATGAATGTGCCAGGGACTCGAGCTTCTCGAGGCGCTTGACATAGCCTTCAACCGATTCCCTGCGGGCACCCGGGCGCGCGCCGCTGATGGCATCTGCCGCCTGCACAAGCGCCGCAATCGGATGTTCCATGGGAATGTCTTCATGATGGGATCCGATCGCGTTGGCAACAACAGGATGCTCGCCATGCTTTTTTGCAAGCTCGTAACCGAGGAGGGCGTGCGGACCTTCAACGCTTCGGTCTATGGTCTTGCCGATATCGTGCATCAAGCCGGCACGTTTTGCCAGTCCTCCATCGATACCAAGCTCGGCCGCCATGAGACCCGTCAAGAATGCCACTTCGACACTATGTGCCAGCAGATTTTGCCCGTAGCTTGAGCGATACTTCATTTTTCCAAGGTGCTTGATGATCTCGGCATGGGCTCCGTGCAATCCACATTCCATGAGGGCATTCTCGCCAGCATGGAAAATCTCTTCATCGACTTCTTTCCGGACTTTATCAACAACTTCTTCAATGCGAGCGGGATGAATGCGACCGTCGGCGACCAGGCGTTCCAACGATAGGCGTGCAACTTCTCTTCGGACCGGGTCGAACCCCGAAAGGATGACGGCTTCAGGCGTATCGTCGACGATGACGTCAACTCCGGTTGCCGCCTCGAAGGCGCGGATATTTCGACCTTCTCGACCGATAATTCTTCCCTTCATCTCCTCGTTCTGGATATTCAGCACGCTGACAGTGGTCTCGGCAGAATGGTCCGCGGCCGTTCGCTGGATTGCCTGGATGATCACTTTCTGCGCATCCCGTTTGGCATCCAACCTCATTTGATCGCGCATCTCCTTCAAAGTCTGCGCCGCCTGGGTCTTCGTTTCTTCAATCAGATTTTCCATCAGGAGCTTTTTTGCCTCTTCACGAGATAGTCCCGAAGCGCGCTCCAACCGTGTGTTCTCTTCCTGAACGAGCCGCTCATATTCCGCCTCTTTCGTTTTCACCTGCTGCGCGTGCAAATCAATTTCCTTGCGCAGCGCAAGAGCTTCCCGCTCTTTTTTGTTCACAAGTTCGACTTTTCGCTCGATGTTCTCCTCGCGGCCATTGAGCTGCCTTTCATATCCCTGCAGCTTGTTCCGTTTTGCGTTTGCATCCGCCTCGAATTCCTGTTTCTTCTTATACCATTCGTCTTTGACCTCCAACAATTTTTCGCGCTTCAAGGCGCTCGCCTCTTTTTCCGCATCCGTCACGATTTTTTGCGCTTGCGCTTCTGCACTCGCAATTTTGTTTTTCCCGATGCGATTGCTAAAACGCCAACCTGCATAAAACGCTGCGCAGGCAAGCACAACAAGCATCGGAATTACCACGTAGATTTCGAATGACATAACTTCCTCCATTCAGCTAACGTTTGCGCGTTGCAAAAAACAAAAAACCGCATCGCAACCATGTGTCATGCATATTGAAAGAACCTCTTCAATACACAGTGGGTGCCTGCCTGCACGTTTCATAGGTCCGCTCATACCGCTCGTCCCATTGCTGTCAGAGAGTCGTCGCAGTAATCTCGTTATCCAACGAGATACGGCTTGTATTCAACGTGCACGAGTCAAGCTCCCTATTAAAGCTACCTGTCAGGTTCTTTAATGTGTTTGACCACGGCCGACGGTGCGGTTCTTTGTGCCGATTTACGAACCACGCGTCGATGTATGGAAAAGAACGAGAATACGCTTACAAAAGTATCAGCGAACTGTCAATCTTTGAGAAACTGATCGATGTAGTTTCCCATCTTCTCGATTTCGGATTCGGCAGAAGAAATCAAAGATCTGTTTTTGTCGCGCTCCTTCAACAGATCTTCTGTGATATTCAGAGCGGAAAGCACCGCAACCGTAAGATGAGGCTGCTCAGGTATCTTGTTGTGTATCGTCGTTATCATATCGTCAACGTAGCTTGCCACTTTCCGTGTGAGCTCCTCACTCTCGCCCCGCAATGGGTATTCCGACCCGAAAATCTTGACCTTTATTCCTTTGCCTTCAATTGCCATTCCGGAGTAACTTTTGAACGTTTATCCTCGTGATCTTTTCGCTATGACCGCGGTACCGACACAGCTGCAGTTACAAATGTGAATTAATTTTTGCTATGATGTCTTTGATCTTGCTTTTCAGAGCTTCTTTTTCTTCAATCGTCAAGAAGTCATTATTGCCGAGCGCCCCCGAAAGCTGAGCATGATCGAGCTTGAGACGTTTCATGTCGTGTTCTTTTTGACTCATTCCGGATCGCAACCGAATGATCTCACCTTCTAAATTTTCAACCTGACTATGATACTTCTGATTCATCTCGCGCAACTGCGAAATAAGCTCGGTCGCCGCTCGAATCTTGTCCCAGAGCTGTTTGAAACTCGCTTCAAGCAAACGAGAGTCACCCTGAATATGTACTTCGGTGTCAACGCGCAGTTGGTTCAATCGAAATCTTTCACCCTGTCAATTCCTACAGAGCACGCAGCCTGGCTTGAAATCTTGACGCCACTACTGAAACTATTTGGTCTATGCGATCTTCAATCTCCTCATCCGTAAGCGTGTGATGTCGTGACATCAATTGAACTGCAAATGCCATACTCTTTTTTCCGCTCCCGATTTTGTCCCCGACATACACGTCAAAGAGTTCAACGCTCTGTACGAGGTCTCCCCCACCTTCCCGAACCGCGTCACGAAGCTCCTCTGCCGACACATCTTCATTCACCACAAATGCCAGGTCACGCGTTACTGATGGATACTTCGGTAAAGACAAGTAACGAGATGCCGTTGTAATATTGCCCCGAAGTACCTCTAATGAAAGCTCTCCGACGAAAACGTCCTGCTTTATATCAAATAACCTTTTCGCCTGCTCATTGACTCGACCTAGGAGACCCATGTAAGTCTTATTGATTTCAACGCCTACAGTAGGGTCAGTTAAAGTCTTGCTATTAGGATAGTAAATAAATTTAACTTTGTCAAGAAAAATCTTCGAGAAGAGGGTTTCGAACTCTCCCTTAAGGTCGAAGATATCTGCAAGGCGAGTCGGTACATCCCAATGGGTGGGAGCCGCCTCGCCGGAAATGGCCAACAAAAGCCTATCTTCTTCCTCATAATCCTTCCTGCTTCGCTTGTCGGATGACTCACGACAAAAATATACCTTGCCAATCTCGAACAAGCGCAGGTTCTTTGTTCCATGGTTGAAATTGTGTGCGGCGATTTCCAAGAGGCCGGGAAGAAGGCTCGTGCGAAGGGCACCCATTTCTTTGCTGATAGGATTGAGCATTTCAACGTAATCTTCACTCGACAAAGCCGCAAAGGATTTCTCTTGCATGCTATTTGCGACAACTTCGTTAAAACCGTCTGAAGCCAGCCACTCACGAAGCTTATCTTCGAGCGGCAACTCAGAAGTGCGCTCAGAAAACCGGATGTGCCCTCGCATTTTGGTTTCGATCCTATCGTACCCGTACGTCCTACCAATTTCTTCTATAAGATCAATCTCTTTTTCTAAATCAGGCCGAAAGGTTGGTACGCTAAAGAGGAGACCGGCATCTTGTTCTCTCGAGACCTTCGATCTTGTTCGGAGGATTTCAAGTCTGGACAAGGACTCGGTGATCTCTTTTTTTGAGAGACTAGTACCAAGTACCTCATTTACTTTACCAACGCGGACCAAAACTTTCCTCGCCACGAACTTCTTCGAACATTGATCAATCACACCTTTCAAAACTCGGCCTCGAGCGATTTTTCCCATGAGTTGCGCAGCCCGCTCGACTGCAAATACGGTCATGTTGGGATCTACACCCCGCTCAAATCGCTGGGAAGCCTCCGTCATAATCGCCAGATTCTTCGACGTGCGCCGGATGCTGGTTGGATTGAAGTATGCGCCTTCGATCAAAACATTGCGCGTGGTGTCCGAAATCTCCGTGTTCAATCCTCCCATCACCCCCGCTATTGCAACAGGCTTATCACGATCGCATATCAGGAGCATGTCTTCGTGCAATTCCCTCACGGCGCCATCAAGCGTCGTGAAGCGCTTGTCATCATGCGCCCTCCTCACTACGATTCTATGTCCAGCCAATTTATCGTAATCGAACGCATGAAGTGGAATTCCTAACTCCATAACAACGTAATTAGTTATATCGACGACATTATTAATCGGTCGAATACCTATTGCGCGCAATCGCTGTTGCATCCACACGGGTGAATCGCCCAGCTGTACATCCCGTACGACGCGTGCACTGTATCGTGGGCAATCGACTTTCGTTTCAATTGTCACCCGAGCAGCCTTGCTAACATGCTCCCTGATCTCCTTGCCCTGAATATGTGGGACCTTTACCTTCTTTCTCAAAAAAGCTGCTACCTCGCGTGCAACCCCGATGTGACTCAAACAATCGGGCCTATTAGGCGTTACAGCCACATCAAGAACAGTATCTTCAAGCCCGAGATACCGGGCAAACGGTGTCCCCACCCTTGCACGCTTCTCCAGCACAAGGATTCCTTCTGAATCTTCCCCTATGTCTAACTCATACTCCGAACATATCATCCCCTCAGAGGTCTCTCCGCGAATTTCAGCTTGCCCCAGCACCAACGGGGTGCTATCACTACGATGCTGGTTTCGGGGAACAATTGCCCCCACGAGGCCGACCACAACTTTCTGCCCTGTGGAAACATTGGGAGCGCCGCACACGATCTTCAGCACTGCTTTCCCGGAATTCACCTTGCAAACGGTGAGCTTTTCAGCATTGGGATGGTTTGTGACCTCCAGAACTTCTCCAACGACGAAGTTCTTGTATTTGTCGCCTGCCTTCTCAATGTTTTCCACTTCGAGGCCCGCCATCGTGAGCCTTTCCGCTATCTCTTCAGGCTGCCCCGAAAGATCGACGTAATCTTTCAGCCAATGCAGTGAGATTTTCATTTCCTACACGTTCCCTAAAACTGCGACAAAAATCTAACATCGTTTTCGAAGAAAATTCGAATATCATCGATGCCATACCGCAGCATTGCGATCCGCTCAATGCCCATCCCGAAGGCGTATCCAGTATAATTATCCTCATCGTAGCCAACGAATTTGTAAACGTTTGGGTGAACCATCCCGCAACCTAATATCTCCAGCCAGCCCGTCTGCTTGCACACGCGGCAACCCCTCCCGGAGCAGATAAAGCACGAGATGTCCATCTCTGCACTTGGCTCAGTAAACGGAAAATACCCGGGACGAAATCTGTATTTGGTATTCCGCCCAAACAATTGCCTCGAAAAAGCCACGAGAGTCCCTTTAAGCTCGCTGAACGATACAGCTGTATCGACGTAAAGTCCTTCCACTTGATGAAACACACAATAGCTCCGCGCACTTATTGCCTCATTCCGGTAGACACGACCCGGAATGATGACACGCACAGGCGGCTTCTCGCGTTCCATTACGTGAATCTGGCCGGGTGAAGTGTGGGTTCTCAGAAGAATGTCTCCTGATACAAAAAATGTGTCTTGTAGATCGCGTGCCGGATGATCGGGAGGAAAATTCAACGCCTCAAAGTTATGATAATCGTCTTCGATTTCCGGTCCCAGAGCAACCACGAATCCCATACTGCTGAAATTTCTGACAATTTCCTCCATCGTTTGCGTAATTGGATGCTTCGAACCAATCCACCGTTTGCGACCAGGGTAGGAAAGATCCATAGACCGGGCAGTCGTTGCCCGGCCCAGAGAACCAAGCCCTTTCTTGCATTCCTCAAAAGCCGATTGTGCAAAGGTCCGCAGCTCATTGAGCGACTTACCCAATTGAGGCCGTTCGCCTGCCGGAACTATCTTCAGGCTGTCAAACAATTCGGCTATCAAACCCTTACGAGCAAGAAACTTCACGCGAACGTTTTCCAATTCCTGTTCAGTTCGGACCAGCTCGATTTCCGAATTGAATTGCTCTTTAACCTGGGCGATTTTTTCCTTCATACCGAGAAAAAAAAATCTTCTTAGCTCCGTCGGAACATCGGCGGAAGAGCTAAGACACGCCCTCTCCGCCGATAGGACAGAAGATTAAGAAGATCAACTTAGGCAACAGCAAATCTGACAATCTCGGAAAATGCCTCCGGATTTCGCGCGGCGAGGTCCGCAAGAACCTTCCGATTGATGTCAACTTGTTTTGCCCTGAGGGATTGCATGAGCTTCGAATACGTTACTCCGTTCATTCGGGCGGCCGCGTTGATGCGGACGATCCAGAGGTGACGGAATTCACGCTTTTTTCGACGCCGATCGCGGTAAGCATGCTGAAGTCCTTTGTCGATATGGTGCTTCGCAATCGTATACACTTTGCTCCTCCCACCCCAGTAGCCTTTCGCTTGCGATAAGATAGCCTTGCGCCGGCGATGGGAAGCAACTTTGTTCTGTGATCGTGGCATGGCTGCTGCGCTCTTCTGTGATATCTATTGTTGCAACTAACTTATGATTGCAGTGTTATGGATATGCGCCTCGCATCGGTTTTGGCAACCAGGGTCGCTTTTCGAAGTTGGCGTTTTCGTTTACGAGACTTTGATGATAAGATATGACTCCGAAAGGCCTTACGACGCTTGATTTTTCCGGTGGCAGTGAATTTGAACCGTTTCTTCGCGCCAGAGTCAGACTTCATTTTCGGCATATACCGTGACCGTTCCCTTTTCGCTATCCTGCTTTTTGTTCTACTTTCTTTTTTCCCACTCTGTTAGGAGCAAAAATCATGTTCATGTTTCGACCTTCAAGTTTTGCGGGCTGGTCGATCCTGCCGATGTCCGTTAATGTCTCTGTCAATCGTTGAAGGACATTTGCTCCCTGTTCTTTATACGTAATCTCACGACCCTTAAAAATAACCGACGCTTTTACCTTGTGACCTTCTTCCAAAAATCTTCTTGCGTGTCGTACCTTAAACTCAAAATCGTGAAGATCAGTATTGGGATGAAATCGGATTTCCTTCAACTGCACCACATGCTGATGCTTTCTCTGCAGTTTCTCCTTCTTCGTCATCTCATACTTATACTTCCCATAGTCCATGATTTTGCATACGGGAGGGGAAGCATTAGGAACAATTTCAATCAAATCTCGACCTCGCTGGCGAGCAAGCTCCGCTGCCTCGCGGGGAGTCATAACTCCAAGCTGCTGCCCAGCTTCATCAATGACGCGAACTTTTTGAACGCGTATCTCGTCATTGAGCTTCGGACGCTTCGTCTCCTTAATTTGTTTTCTCCGCTGTTGTTAATGATTTAGAGGCGATCTCCTCGCGAATCCGTTCAATGAATCGCTCCACTGCCCAGACTCCGATGTCGCCCCTCTTATGGACTCGTACCGCAACCTCCTTAGAAGTTTTTTCCTTCTCTCCCACAACGAGCATGTAGGGAATTTTCTTTGTCTCCCAATCGCGAATCTTATATCCGATTTTTTCACTCCTTTCATCCAATGCGCACCGAATGTCATGCGACCTGAGTTTCTCTTGTACTGTTCTTCCATAGTCCAGCTGAGCATCGGTAATAGGCAATACGACCGCCTGGATCGGAGCCAACCATGTCGGGAAGAAGCCGGCGAAATGTTCGGTCAGGATTCCTATGAAACGTTCAAATGATCCAAAGATAGCACGATGAATTGCGATGGGTCGTTTCCGGGAGCCATCAGCATCGATGTATTCCAGCGCGAAGCGCTCAGGCAGCATCACAAAATCCAATTGAATGGTTGCAACCTGCCAGGCCCGCCCCAGGGCATCCTCAACCTCAGCATCAATCTTTGGACCGTAGAATGCACCTTCCTTTTGTTTCAGCCGAAAGTTGATTCCATTCTTGACCAGAGCATCTTCCAGATTTCGCTCTGCTGATTCCCAAAGTTTTGGGTCCCCCATCCCGTTCTCAGGTCTCGTCGAAAGGTTGTACGATGGCTTCAATCCGAAAACTGAGTAGAAGTGGGAAATCAAGCCGATCAACTGATTGATTTCCTCAAGGATTTGATCGGGCCGACAGTAAATGTGCGCATCATCCATAGTGATCTGACGAACACGGAACATTCCCCCAAGGGCGCCTGAAACTTCGTTGCGGTGCAATCTCCCAATTTCCGAAAAACGCAATGGTAAGTCCCTATAACTGCGAACCTTGTCGGCGTAGACATACGTGCTTTCCGGGCAATTCATCGGCTTCAAACTGTAGACAGTGTTTTCGGTCTCAAAAAAAAACATATTTTCTTTGTAGTGCGTCCAATGGCCCGACCGCTCCCATAGGTCCTTCCTCACCAGGATCGGGCTGCTAATTTCTTGATAGCCTCTTTTATCGAGTTCTAAACGCAAGAACTTTTCAAGTTCACGAAAAACAATCATTCCTTTGGGAAGCCAAAAAGGAGCGCCCGGAGAAATGCTGTGAAATACGAAAAGCTCCAGTTCCTTTCCCAATTTCCGGTGGTCTCGTCTTTTCGCCTCCTCCAATCGGAAGAGATAGTCATCGAGCTCTTTGGTGGAAGGAAAGCTAATCCCATAGATGCGTTGAAGCATCTTGTTCCGCTCATCTCCTCGCCAGTAAGCACCAGCAACGCTTAACAACTTGATGGCTTTGATTCTACCGGTAGATGGTATGTGGGGGCCATAGCACAAATCTGTGAAGTTTCCCTGGCGATAAAAAGTGATCTTCTCGTTCCTTAACTCATCCAGCAATTCTAATTTGTAAGGATCACCCTTCTTTTTGAAAAACGTCACCGCTTCGTCCCAGAGTTTCTCCTGGCGGACATAAGACACATCCCGCTTCGCAAACTCATACATTTTTTCTTCGATGCGAGCGAGGTCATCCGAGGTCAGTGCATGATCCCCCATATCGATGTCATAATAGAATCCCTGTTCGATAGGGGGACCTATACCGAATTTGGTCCCCGGAAATATGTATTCAACGGCTTCCGCCATGAGATGCGCAGAACTGTGCCAATAGGCTTTTTTTCCCCCATCATCGTCCCATTTCAAGATTCGTATTGCGGCGTCGTTCTCAATCTTGCGTGAGAGATCCCACACTTCACCGTTGACGTCGATGGCAAGCGCTTCTTTCGCGAGACCCTTGCTGATCCTTTCGGCAATCTGGTTTCCCGTAATGCCTATTTCAAACTCGCCGAACGTCCCGTCAGGGAATGCGATCTTTATTCCTGGCACCGTGTTCTGCTTCATTCCAAGTGGGCTCTATAGGACTCGAACCTATGGCCTCTACCATGTCAAGGTAGCGCTCTAGCCAACTGAGCTAAGAGCCCCTAGAGATTTTCGCTCGTGCCGGGGACCGGAATCGAACCGGCACGTCCCGTTTTCGAGACACAGGATTTTAAGTCCTGTGCGTCTACCAGTTCCGCCACCCCGGCAATGGAATTGCGCAATGCGAAAGTCGGGATGCGAAATGGCAGCATATCTGCGACGCCATCATTCCGCATTTCTCATTCCGCCATTGATCGAGGCGCCGGGCGGATTCGAACCGTCGCATAAAGGTTTTGCAGACCTCTCCCTTACCACTTGGGTACGGCGCCAAAGATCGTCTTCCCAATAAAAAAACCCCGCCACCTGGTGGGATTGGGGGCGGCGGGGCATTTCATAGAGGAAGTGTATTTTTTTCCATCGATCCCGCGGAGCGGGACCAAGGCAACCCTTGCGGATTACCTCGAGCGGGAAACGGGACTCGAACCCGCGACATTCACCTTGGCAAGGTGACGCTCTACCAACTGAGCTATTCCCGCAATGGGTAGGGCGAATATACGAAGATTCCCCTCCTATTACAAGTGAGTCTCTGCGTGCTAGATTTCATCAAAATATATGTCGTCTCCAGTAAAAAGTCAAGTCTTTTCTCAAGATTCTTCTCAACGCCAATGGAACCTCAGACTGGCGCGCCCTATCTGGTTCACGTTGACGGATCAGTCAATGGTGTTATCTGGAGATTTCCTGTATCTTGTATTCCAGATTTCCCGCCGGCACAGATATACGAAGAATATCCCCCTTTTTCCTTCCCAGTAACGATTTTCCAATAGGAGAAGTAACAGAGATTTTGTTGGCCTGGAAGTCGGATTCTTCGGAGGAAACAAGGGTATATTCTACCTCATCCTTTGTCTTAAGATCCAGGACTTTGACTTTTGAAAGAATATAGACTTTATCATTAGGGAGATCCTTACTCTCAATAATTCGCGAAGAAGAAAGAGTCAGCTCAAGCTTCGCGATGCGCGACTCGAGATGTTGCTGTTCCTCTTTCGCAGCCTCGTACTCAGCATTTTCGCTCAAATCTCCATGGCTGCGGGCCTCTGCAATTTTTCGAGCCATATCGGCGCGTCCGTTAATCTTGAGTTGGCGGAGCTCGTTTTCTAGCTCGACGAGGCGCTCGCGGGTGAGATAGACTATTTCATCTTTTTTGTTGTTTTCACGCATTGTCATCCCAGGCGTTATGACCACCCATCGCGTTCTCCAGACTAACTCAAAAAGAAAGGCCATCACCCAATTGAGTGGTGGCCGCATACCAATCGCCTATAATCTACTGCATGTTAGACTGAAAGTCAAGAAAACGAAATCCCTCATGAAAAATCCATTCGAAATTAGGGAGTTGATTTCAGTCTTTTCCCCTGGTCGAGGTTATACTTCGGCCGTCGGTATCTCACACACAGGTGTATCCCCATGGAGTTCACAATGAACGAACATATAGACCACACACACCAATTGAACCAACCACATGTATTTCAATCAGATTTCCACGTGCGGTAAGGGGGAAAAAATAAGGACGATAGCCCCCGGTACCTTCATGCCGATGTTCGCCCCATACCGAAGAAATCACTTTTTACGAGGTTTAACCAATATGAGATGCCCGAGTTTGTCTCTCTTGGTTCTCAGGTACTTTTCATTGACCTGGTGGGGCTCGACTTCGAGGGGAACTCGTTCGACAATCTCCAGACCATAGCCGTGCAAACCGATGATTTTGGTCGGGTTGTTTGTCATCAAACGCATTTTCCCAACTCCAAGGTCGCGGAGAATCTGGGCCCCGATACCATAATCCCGAAGATCGGCACGAAACCCAAGTCTTTCATTGGCTTCAACGGTATCCATTCCTTCGTCCTGGAGCTTATAAGCTTTTAACTTGTTACTCAGTCCAATCCCCCGGCCCTCCTGCCGCATATAGAGTACAACGCCACGACCTTCCTTTGCTACGAGTTTCAACGCGGCATTGAGCTGGTCGTTGCAATCGCATCGAAGAGATCCAAATACATCTCCGGTCAGGCATTCCGAGTGAACGCGCACGAGCACTGGCCGATCAGGAGATATACTGCCCCTGACCAACGCAATATGCTCTTTGTTGTCGGTTTCGCTCCGATAGAGATGAACCTGAAAATCTCCTTCTTTCGTGGGCAAATTCGTCGAGACGATCCGCTGGACGAGTTTTTCCCGCTGCATACGATATTCAATCAAGCTTTTTATCGTAATCATCTTCAGCTGAAATCGCTCGGCGATTCTCATGAGGTCTGGAACGCGCGCCATGGACCCATCATCATTCATGACTTCGCATAATACTCCTGCAGGATAAACGCCGGAAAGTTTGCAAAGATCGATCACCGCCTCCGTGTGACCGGCGCGTCGGAGTACTCCGCCCTCAAGCGCTCGCAACGGAAAAATATGGCCGGGTCGCGCAAGCTCGGCTGGTTTCGTGTTCGGATTTATCAAAGCATGAATTGTCATTGCTCGATCGTGCGCCGAGACCCCGGTTGTTGTACCATGAATGTAATCTACCGAAACTGTGAACGGAGTCTCGTGGAGCGAGGTGTTCGATTCAACCATGGGATCGAGACGCAATTCCTCCGATCGCTCGGACGTCAGCGGGACACAAATTATCCCCCGGCCTTCTCTTGCCAGGAAGTTAACGATCTCCGCGGAACATCTTTCCGCTGCAACGATGAAATCGCCCTCGTTTTCTCTACTCTCGTCATCTACCACGATAAGGATTTTTCCCCCTCGGAAATCCTCTATGGCTTCATCGACAGTATGGATGTCAGGATGTTTTTCTTCCATCTGGATTCGCACGATAGTTTCATTCGATTACTTCACTTCCCCCTCAACGCTGCCCGCAATACCGGAAATAGCTGACTTTTCAAGTTTGACCTTGACATTCTCCGAAATCTGCATAAGCACGGTCTTGTCCTCGAGACCCACCACTGTTCCGTGTATGCCTCCGACAGTAACAACCTTATCTCCTTTCTTTACGGCATCAAGCAATTTCTGACGCTCTTTCTGACGTTTTTGCTGTGGCCGGAGAATCATGAAGTAGAAGATGAAAATAATCAGACCAAACATAACGATAGTACTTAGCATCCCCCCGCCGCCCTGCCCTTGCGGCGTCATTCCCAACAAGTGATAGATGTTCAATCGATCTCCTTATGATGTTGAGTTGTTAGGTAAATTCCAGAATGTCGTTTTTTAGAAGTTGAAGCTGTTCGTTTTTCCACTGACAAAAGGTCCCTTGCTCGATCACTTTCCTCGCTTCTCGCATTAGCCGCTGATAAAAATAGAGATTATGCATGGTCGCCAACTGCAACCCCAGGATTTCCTTCGATTGGAACAAGTGGCGAATATACGCTCGCGAGAAATTCTGGCAGACGTAGCATTCACACGATTCATCCGGCGGTGTAAAATCATTCTTGTGGCTCGCATTTCTCATCGATAACGTCCCACGGTTTGTAAAAATCATCCCGTTCCTACCATTACGAGTAGGCAGTACGCAGTCAAATAAATCGATTCCCCTCTCGATTGACTCAAGCAGGTCCTCTGGAGTTCCGACTCCCATAAGGTAACGAGGTCTATTCGATGGAAGGAGATGCACACATATTTCGGCAATGGCATACATCTGCTCCTTCGGCTCTCCAACAGCAAGTCCCCCAATCGCATAACCATCAAGATCTAATTCCACCAATTCGTCGGAACATTCTTCCCGCAGCTGCGGAAATACACCTCCCTGGATGATCCCAAATAGAGCTTGTGAATAACCATACAAAGGGGCAGAATCCTGAAATCTCTTTTTGCAACGCCGGGCCCATCGCATTGTGAGGTTCTGAGCTTTTTCGGCATATCCAAAATCACAGGGATATGCTGCGCACTCATCCAACACCATTGTGATATCCGAACCGAGAATCCGCTGGAAATCGATCACACTTTCTGGAGAGAAAAACTGTATCGTGCCGTCTACATGGGATCGGAACTCGATTCCTTCTTCCGAAATTGTTCTGAGATCTGAAAGACTAAATACCTGGTAGCCGCCGCTATCAGTGAGCATCGGCAAATCCCAACCGACAAAGTTATGCAATCCCCCCGCCTCACGAATAATGTCGAGTCCCGGCCGGAGGAACATATGGTACGTGTTTGCGAGAATAATTTCCGCTCCGATTTCTTTGAGTTCTCGCGGAGCGACCGCTTTTACAGAACCTTGAGTGCCAACCGGCATGAACGCCGGAGTGTGCACAATGCCGTGTTCTGTTTCAAACGTCCCGGCGCGCGCGGCACCATCGATATGCTCTACGTTCAACTTCAACACACGACAATACTAATCATTTACTGCATGAAAATCAAGGGGCATTCACGTTCGTCGTTTTGACCAGCGGCGCGCCAGACCTTCATGGGGGTCGCGGGCCACGAACTTGTTCTTCAACGTGAAAGCGGTTTTTCCATTTGCTCCACTTGTTTTGATAGAATCTTCGTATCCACAGACCCAGGCAGACGCCGACAACGTCAGCTAAGACATCGAAAGGATCGAGTGAGCGCCCGGGAACGAAAGACTGATGGATTTCATCGAACAATCCATACCCACCAGCTATCACGATCGTTGCAGCAAGAGGATGTTCAAGCAAGAAACTGAACTTTTTTTGAAATACGACAGCCCTATGTAACAAGATTCCAAAAACCAGAAAAACACCCATGTGAAGAAGTTTGTCGGGCGCGAGGAGAATCACAGTAGGCAAATCATCGGCAGGAATTGACGATCCGACAAATATCGCAAGAGCCCAAGCAAAAGCGGGGGCTTGATAGATCAAAAATCTATCACCGATGATTCCGTTGCTAATGAGTCTTATCCTCCACAAGCCTGACCGCTTCGACTGATCTGGCAAGGATGTCCGTTGCTAATAACCCTCGCTCCCCGTACTCCGCCCTGGCAAGATCACCCGCCAGACCGTGGAGAAAGACGCCACAGTAGCACGCTTCCGCCGCTTTCAGCTTTTGCGCCCACAGGGCCGCAATCATTCCCGCAAGTATATCGCCGGAACCCGCAGTTGCCATGCCCGGGTTCCCTGTGGAATTCACAAATACGAATCCGTCGGTCGTCGCTGTAACAGTCGGCGCTCCCTTGAGCACCAATGTGACTCCAAACTTCCGAGCAGTTGCACGCGCGATAGAAACACGATCACGCTCGATTTCTCCTGCCGACTTCCCGATGAGCCGTGACAGTTCACCCGAATGAGGAGTTAAGATTAAGCCACCGCTTTTTTTCTTCCTGAGGACATCAATATTTTCTGCTAAAGCATTCAGCCCATCTGCGTCCAGAACCAGCGGCTTGTTGGGTGTTCCGACTAACTTACGGACAAGCTGTTGCGTCTCCACCTGACGGGAGACGCCAGGCCCCATAACAACAACATCGGCCCAATCCAAGAACTTTTCTATGCTCCGAATCGCGGCGGGACTTAGACTCCCTTCGGCGGTTTCTTCAAGTGGCTCCACCATCACTTCAGTGAGCTTTTTTGCCAGGATTGGATAGACGGACTTCGGTGTACCGAGAACGACGGCCCCAGCCCCCATCCGCATCGCCGCAAGGGATACCATAGCCGCGGCACCTGTAAGACCGCGGGATCCCGCCAGGACGAAAATTTTCCCTATGCTATGCTTGTGGGCATCAAATGGGCGCGTCGGCAGGGCCTTCCTGACATCAGTGCGGTCAATAAGAAAAGTTTGAATATGTTGCTCTCGAACAATCCAATCTGGAACACCAATGCTCTGAACCACAATAGTTCCAGCGTGATCAAAACCTTTGCCGACCATTAGACCAATTTTTCTTACACCCATTGTCACCGCCAGCCGGGCTCGTACGGCAACTCCGGCAGCTTCACCATTGTCGGCGTTGATCCCGGAGGGAATATCAACCGCCACAACAGGAACACGGGCGTTGTTCATCCATTGGATTACTTTGTCATATGGAGGCTTCACTTCCCCTGAAAAGCCGGTCCCGAGCAAAGCATCTACGATGATGTCTGATTTCTTGAGGCGGGTTAGCTGATCTATTGATTTGAATTCAAAACAATCCAGATTCTGTTCACGATTTTTTCTTGCGAGCCTTCGGATAACCCCCAGGTTTACTTTGGCGTCGCCGCTCACCTGGCTCGAGCTTCCCATCAGGACGACTGTGACATGCGCACGTCGATCCAACAGGTGTCGGGCTGCAACAAACCCATCTCCGCCGTTATTCCCCTTTCCGCAGAAAATCAGAATGTTTTTTCGAAACAGTGATCCGAATTCTTTTTCCATTGCTGTTGCAACTCCCCGACCCGCATTTTCCATCAATACGATACCGGGTATCGCAAAATCCTTCATTGCAAGGCGGTCATATTCATGCATCTCTGCCGCTGTGAGAAGAGGTTCCATTCAGAAAATTCAGAACAATTGTCGCGTTAATGAGAGAATCGTCGAAGGAAAAATACCGAGTCCAAGGACTGCCAGAGCAGAGATTGTCAGTGCTGCAATACAGGTTTTGGAGACAGTATTGCTATAGGCTGTCGCGCTTTCCCCGAAATACATGATCACCACGAGCCGGAGGTAATAATAGACGGAAACCAGACTCGTCAAAACACCAATGATCGCCAGCCAGGTGAGATTGCTATTGACTGCTGCGGCGAAAACGTAATACTTCGCAAGAAAACCGCCGAAGGGCGGAATACCTGCGAGAGAGAACATGAAAATCGCCATCAGGATTGCCGTAAACGGATTTTTCTGAGACAATCCAGAGTAATCTTCATAACTTAGATTCTTTTCTTCTTCCCGTTCGATCACTGAGAGAACACCTAACGCACCGATGTTCATGAAGACATAGACCGTAAGATAAAAAAGAATCCCCTCACGGCCCAGCTCATTGCCCGCGGCAAGGCCGGTAAGGATATAGCCGGCATGCGCTATGGTTGAATATGCAAGCATTCGTTTCAGGTTTGATTGAGAGATCGCGATAACATTTCCAACAATCATCGAAGCAGCGGCAATGAGAGAAAGGAGATCCGTCAGCCGTTGATTATGCTCAACAATCCGACCGAACACCAACAAAAAGGCAGCGAATGCAGCAGCCTTAGACCCGGTCGACATAAAGGCAACGGCCGTGGTCGGAGCGCCTTCGTACACATCCGGCACCCACATGTGGAAAGGAGCGACTGCAACTTTGAACGATAGACCCACAAGTATCAAACCGATGCCGGCCCAAGAAAGGTATGAGTTCGATACGCCGGAAAAACGACTCACGATGCTGCCGATGTTCGTTGTACCCACTGACCCATACAGCAGAGCAATTCCATAGAGTAAAAAACCTGTCGCGAAGGCCCCGAGCAGGAAGTATTTCAGAGCCGATTCATTCGACTTCGCCCTACGCCGCATGAAGCCTGCAAGCACGTAAAGAGAAATTGACATCAGCTCGATGCCCAAAAAAACAACAATGAAATCTGCCGCCGAAGCAATTAACATCATGCCTATCGTCGCGAAAATGATAAGGCAGTAATACTCGCCATAGTTGATGTTTTCTTTTTCCAAATAACTCCGAGAAAGCAAGATCGTCAACCCGGCTGAAACGAGAAATAAACAATTGAAAAAATTCGCATAACCGCCCGTTTGTACCATGCCGTTGAATGCCGTCCCGTTCATCGGATAAGCATATACCGATAGCGCGATGCAGAGCGAAATGCCGACTAAGCTCACGTAAAAGGTCACCCGCTCGCCCGCATCGATCAAAAACTCGACGGTAAGAATGAGCAACGATACCACCATTGCACCGAGAACCGGAGACATTGCGACATAATCTGCGATTGGAATGGACATCGTTGATTCTTCAGTTCAGCTTCGGAAGAAAAAATACCATATGATCAGAAAAGTTGGAATGAGTATGGGAAGCGTGAATTTGAATATGTATGCAAGAAAACTGGGACAATCCACACCAGCCTGTTCTGAAATTGATTTCACCATGAAATTCGGGCCGTTGCCAATGTATGTGTTTGCCCCGAAGAATACCGCAGCAATGGAGATCGCTTTCAAATAGATGTTATTGTTGCCGATCAAATACGAAATCCGGATATCATCAAGTGGAATGTTACCGCTAGCAACAAGGTCGCCATGGTACTTCATCAGAGCGGCAAATGTATTCCGAATCTGTTCGGGATGGTCACCCGACAGATTTGCAATATCAGAACCGTGCGACGATACGAGATGCTGTACTTGTGCAACAATTTCCTGGTTGACAAACAACCCTATGGAAGCACTCAAGAAGTTGAGGTACGTCGGTGCATTATCCAGAATACTGGAAAGAATACCCGTCCCCCAATAAAATTGTCCGGCAGTTGATATTCCGATCTTCGCTGCATTTAGTTCCAGCCAATCGAGCGCCGGAACCATCGTCGCAAAGATTCCCAAGAACAAAATAGCAACTTCTTTGATCGGCGTAAAATTGAATTCATTCTTCTTGTGAATTTCCTTCTTCGTAGTAACGTAGGAACCGATCGCGCCAAGGACCATCAGCGTTTCCCGCAAGAAAAGTGGATACTGAATAAATACGGCGACGAGAATTATTGTCAGAAAGAAAATGTTATGCATTCCACTGACTTCTGCCTCTTCATGAAGGTCCGTTGCCGGAACGGACATTCTCCCAGCCTCAAAGTTTTTGAAACTCAGATAATCGATGACAAGGAATACAAGCAGAACAATTGCAAGGGCAATAGCCCAGACATGCCACAGGTGCTCGAGCACCCAGAAAAAAGGAACCCCTTTGAGATATCCAAGAAATAATGGCGGATCCCCGATGGGGGTGAGCGCGCCACCCATATTGCTAATGACGAAGATAAAAAACACGACATGATAACCACGGATACGATACCTATTCACGCGGAGATATGGGCGAATCATGATCATCGAAGCGCCGGTAGTTCCCAGGAGATTCGATACCACTGCCCCGACGGCCAGCATGAAAACATTCGACAACGGTGTTGATTTTCCTCTGATACGAATATGGATTCCCCCTGCAACGACAAACAACGAGCCTATCAAGACGATAAAGCTTGCATACTCCATGCCCGTATGGAGCATCCGCATGGGATTCTGGAGAACGAAAACATAGTATGTGATTGTGATCGCCCCCAACCCGAAAGACACATAAGGATAATTCCTGTCCCACCAGCGACGATTGACAAACGGAGCAATAGCTATTGAGCCGAGCAATGCGATGAAAGGAGCGACCCACAGAATATTAACCGGTAAGATCTGAACCTCGTCCGCATGGTGTGAAACCGCAGCAAACAGAAACAAACCTGCGGCTATGATTCCCGTAAGGAGCAAGATAGTTCGTCTCATTCAGCACTTCGAGAAAACGAAACGGCGCCCGATGCGTTATCGGAGGATATTGTGCCCGGAGGAAGTGACTCGAATTGCAACGCATGATTTCTTTCCATCGTCTCAACCAAGCGTTTTGTCGAGCCGGCGGTTTTTTCTAGGAATGACGAGGGGTAAACTCCAATCCAAAGGATCCAAATGACTATCGGAGTCAAAACAGCAATTTCTCGCATGCTAAGATCCTTCAGGACTTGATTCTCTGGCTTATCAAGCGGCCCAAACATTACTCGTTGATACATCCAGAGAAGATACACGGCGGCAAGAACCACCCCCGTCGCGGCGAAGATTGCATAGGCCGGGGTGGCGAAGAATCGAGATTTAAAGGCGCCAAGGAGAATCAAGAACTCACCGATGAATCCATTCAGCCCCGGTAGTCCAATAGAAGACAGACTCACAATCATCAAGAATGTCGCATACACGGGCATGCGTTTCGACAATCCCCCGAAATCCGAGATGAGTCGAGTGTGCCTTCGGTCGTAAACCATGCCAACCAGCAGAAACAATGCCCCGGTCGATAATCCGTGGTTTACCATTTGAATAATACTCCCTTGGACCGCTTCTTCCGTCAGCGCAAAAATCCCCAGCACCACAAATCCGAGGTGACTGACCGATGAGTACGCAACAAGTTTTTTCATGTCAGGCTGAACCATCGAAACTAGTGCACCGTAGACGATGCCAATGACCCCAAGGACACCGAGATACGGCAAAAACTGCAAGGTCGCCTGGGGGAACAGGGGGATGCAAAAACGGAGAAAACCGTACGTTCCCATTTTAAGCAACACACCTGCAAGTATGACACTTCCCGCCGTTGGCGCCTCCACGTGAGCATCCGGAAGCCATGTATGAAAGGGAAACAGAGGTACCTTGATGGCAAAACTCAGCGCGAACGCAAGGAAAAGCCATGACTGAATGCTCAGGGGAATCGATGGTGCTATGGTAAACAATTCTAGAAGGTCCGTCGTGAAGTGTCCGCCGGCGAGCGTGGAGGCATAATAACCCAGCCAGATGATCGCCACAAGCATCAGTAGACTGCCAAACATTGTATAGAGGAAAAACTTCACTGCGGCATAAATGCGGTTTTGTCCACCCCAGATCCCGATAATGAAATACATCGGGATGAGCATCGCTTCCCAGAAAAAATAGAAAAGAAACGTATCGATGGCGCAAAACACTCCAAGCATCCCTACTTCAAGAAAGAGCATCATCGCCACATATCCCTTGATCCGTTTTTCAATAGAGTTCCACGAGTAAAGCAATGTCAGGGGCGTGAGAAACGAAGTCAACACGATAGGTAATATCGATATCCCGTCTATGCCGAGGTGATAGGAGATATTGAGCCCCTCGATCCAGCGGACTTGCTCGACAAACTGCATGGCCGGACTGGCCCCATCAAGCTCCACACAAAGCCTGACGGAAATGGCAAATGCAGTAATGCTAGAAACAAGGCCACATGTTTTTATGAAGCGCACATTGCCCATCGGAGCAAGGAGTATCAAGATTGCGCCGGCGAGCGGTGTGCAAAGAATATATGTGAGAAGTGGTGGCTCCATGGATTACCGATATGACTATCGGAACAACATGATTCCCAGAACAACAACAACGCCGAGCAAAAACGCAAGCGCATATCCTTGCACGACGCCGACCTGGATACGGCGGAAAGCGTTACTGAAGTAAGCCATGAGTGTGGCTACGCCGTTCACAGCCCCGTCGATAATTCCAGCGTCGAAGAATTTCCAGAGAAGTCTTTCCGATCCCTTCACACACGGACGGACAACTATCAAGTCGTAGATCTCATCAACGTAATACTTGTTCAGAACTACCTTTTGGAGTCTGCCAAAAACACTTGAAAGTTTTGTTGAGAGTTCGGGGCGCCTGAGATACAAAAGCCAGGCAAAATAAATCCCCGCTCCTCCAATCAATACTGAAAGCCCCATCAAGAAAAACTCCCCTGCCTCTCCCTCAGTCGCGAGAGCCATTGCCGCATTCGCTTTCTCATAAACCGGCTCGAGCCAGCGATCAACTGCGTTACTTCCGAGAAGAATCTCCGGAACTCCAGCGAATCCCCCACCCACGGACAGGACCGCAAGAATAATCAGTGGGACGGTCATCGTTCTCACGGCTTCGTGAGGATGTTTTTGGTGCGGCCATCGAGCAGCGCCTTCAAAGGTTAGTATGACAAGCCGAAATATATAGAAGGCGGTAAGGCCGGCTCCAATCCATCCCAATATCCAGAAAACAAAAGAGCCCTGCGAATACGCCATCCAAAGAATCTCATCTTTGCTGAAGAATCCTGACAACGGTGGAATTCCGGCGATCGCTAATGCAGCAACAAGAAAGGTTTTATACGTCTTGGGCAAATAGGTCCTCAGGCCGCCCATTTTTTGGATGTCTTGCTCGCCTTCCATGGCATGAATGACAGCTCCGGCACCAAGGAACAGAAGTGCCTTGAAAAACGCATGAGTCATCAGATGAAAAACTCCGGATGCAAACGCGCCGACGCCTAACCCCAAGAACATGTAACCAAGCTGACTGATCGTCGAATATGCCAGGATCTTTTTAATGTCGTTTTGCACAATCCCCATTGTTGCTGCGAAGAGCGCAGTTGCAATCCCGATAGTTGCGACAATGTCCATGGTTATCGGTGCAAGGGCGTACAGGACCGAGCAGCGAGCGACCATATACACACCTGCCGTCACCATTGTTGCGGCGTGAATGAGTGCGCTCACCGGCGTCGGACCGGCCATAGCGTCGGGCAGCCATACGTAGAGAGGAATCTGTGCCGACTTGCCTGTTGCGCCGACAAACAGCAGCAGTGTTATCCAGAATATTATGGTGTCGCCGGAAGAAATGGTCGCGGAAGCCCGGGAAAACACATCCTCGAATGTCAAGCTTCCGAACGTGTTGAAAATCAGAAACATCCCAATCAAAAACCCGAAATCACCAATTCGATTGACGATGAAAGCTTTCCTGGCAGCATCACTCGTTGTCGCTGTGCCCGGCGCGTACCCACCAGTCTCGAATTTCCTGTCATGCCAAAAGCCTATGAGAAGATACGAGCAGAGTCCGACGCCCTCCCACCCCAGGAACATCAACAGGAAATTGTCAGCCAGCACAAGGTTCAGCATCATGAAAATAAAGAGATTCAAATAGGCGAAAAACCGCCAGAATCCCGGATCACCGTGCAAGTAACCTATCGAGTACACATGGATAAGAAAACCCACGCCCGTTACGATCAGTGTCATAAGGACGGAAAGCTGGTCAACCTGATATGCTACATTAACCGACAGAGATCCGGCAGTTACCCACTGAGAGAATGATATGATGTGCAGCCGTTCCTCCGGGGCCGAGCCGAGCATTTCGACGAAAATCAGAAGGCAGACGACAAACGACACACCTACGGCGCCACTTCCGATTCCCCCGATGAGCGCTTCGGAACGAAGTTTTTTCCCCAGGAGGCCGTTGAGGATGAACCCAATCATCGGAAAAAGAACTATGTAACCAACAAGCTGAAACATCGCTTCTTATCTTTTGCCCATTCTTATTGCCTTAGGTGTTCACCACTTCATGATGTTGATCTCATCAACATTGACGGTTTGCTTATTTCGAAAAAGTGCAATGATGATTGCCAGACCCACGGCCGCCTCGGCGGCGGCAACCGCGATTACGAAAAAGACAAGAACCTGTCCTGTCGCATCGCCGAGAAATGCAGAAAACGCAACCAGCGTCAGATTCGCCGAGTTCAGCATCAATTCCAAACTCAGGAATACAATAATGGCATTGCGCCGGGTGAGAACGCCTGCAACTCCGATTGTAAATAGAATCGCGCTTAGCACAAGGTAAAACGGCAGGGGAACCATTCGACTTTCACACCGAAGCTAGGAGAATCATCTAATGAAACCTTTTCTTTGCAAGTACGATCGCACCGACTATCGCTGCAAGAAGCAGAACTGATATTGCTTCAAACGGAAACACATACCTGGTAAAGAGAGACCTCCCAATTGTCTCCACCGTTCCAAGCTCCTCCGAACGCGGATGAACAATCGAGGAAGCGTGGTTTTCGGATATCGAGAATGCCAGACCTAACTCCGCAAACATTGCCAGACAAAGACCTCCTGCGATTACTTTTTTGACCGAAAGTTTTTCCTGAATCTGCTGCTCATCGCCGAGCTTCAGCAGCATAATGACGAATAGAAACAACACCATGATAGCACCAGCGTACACAAGGATTTGGATAATGGCGATGAATTGAGCTTGCAGCGTGAGATAGAGAACTGCAAGAAGGAAAAAATTCGCAATCAGGTACAGAAGGCTCATCACCGGATTACGATGGGTTACCATAAGAAGTGCAGTGACAACCGAGCTCAGGGCAAGGAGGGAAAAGAAGACGGTGTCGAGGCTCATGACGTGTGTTTATTCACGGGTTGCAGATCGTTCCCATCAAAAAAAGTAATAATGAACGCTCACCTGCGGGAGTGGAAGAATCGTCCCATCGCTGAAATATGTAAACATTCCTTCGAGGGTCAGGTGTACAAAGCGGATATTGCTGAACTCGCCTCCAACACCGAGGGCAATGCGAAACGGAGCGGATAGGCTATTTGAGCCCGACTCGCCGGAATAAAAATAGCCAAAGCCCCCTCCCGCGAAGAATCGAGTCGACTCGCTCCGCGTCAAGTCGTACTGAGCCTCCATCCCGAGATCATAAAGCAATTTCGCGTCTACTTTGATAATTCCCCCTACGATTTGATAGGAGACTTCAGATGGGAGGTGATGGCGAAAACTGATCCCCAGTCCCGTGCCGATGCCGGCGGCAAATCCCAAACCGTACACCGTCCTGCCGAGCTTCGTGGGTTGGTTTTGGTTAGGAACAACGACCTGGGCTCTCGCGTGAACAATCATCAATGCGCACATCCCAACCAGAAAGACTAATATTCGCTTCATAGCGTGCTCCTAAGTGGCAATTCTCAATAGTCGAATGAGTTCTACGATGCTCGGCCGTTTGCCGTAGGCGAGTATGGCGGTGCGAAAAATCCTGCCGGCAGCCCACATGGCAAATACTGTCGATGTTGCGAGTACAAGGATTGATCCTATGATCTCGCCCCCAGATGGCATCTGGATCGGGATCCTCATCGCCATCATCGTAGGCGTGATCAGGGGAACGAATGTTAGTACTTTCACGAAAAGGGAATCGGGATTTTGAAGAACCGGCAAGGCTAGGACAATCGGCAAGATTAAGACAAGGACAAGGTAACTCGTGATCTGCTGAGCTTCCTGTTCCGTCGAGATTGGCGAGCCAGCTGCAACAAAAATCGCTGCATAGAATAGATAGCCGATGACGAAGTACACAAGGAGGAGAAGAGCATTGTCAAGTGCGATCAGGGTTATCCCGAATTTCAAACTTATTGCCACCCCGATAAGGGTCCAAAACCCAATTTGTGTGAAACCCAGGCCGCTGAGACCAAGGATCTTACCCGTCATCAAGTCTGAAGCCGAGCACGAGGAAACGAGAATTTCCACGACACGATTCGTTTTTTCTTCGACGACACTGCGCACCAGGAGCTGTCCCGTCGTCAGGACCAAAAAGAACATCATCATTATGAATATGTACGCACTGAAGAAAACCTTCTCAAAACCCGCTTCTTCTTCTCCCCGCTCAGAAATCTTTACGGTTCTAAGGTCAATAGAAGTGGAAATGTTTTTCACGATCTTCGGATCGATTCCGGATGTTCTCAACTTCTTCTCAAAAATAACTTCCCGGAGCGCTTGTGTGAAGCGCTCGATGACCCGGATATTGCCGACGTTCCTTGAGCGGTACTCTGCCGCTGAATCCTGAAAAACCAACGGCGTTAGAACGAGGAATCCTTCCAGTTCTCCCTCAAGCACCAGTCTATCTGCTCTGTATTTTGTCTCATCGAGGCCGTCGGAAGCATCGATCCGCCGCAAGACATAGTTTGGCTGACCATCCGGAAGCTTGTAATCCTCTTGAATCCGGCGATCAAAGGAGTCGAACAATTCTCCAGTTTGATCGATGACGCCGAAAACGCGGGGCTCTGTGTCCTGTTTACTCGCGAGAAGCGAGGGAATAACACCCATGCCGATCATGATAAGCGGCATGAAAAATAGCGAAAACAAAAAAGCTTTTGATTTAATCTTCTCAACGTATTCCCAACGGGCGACGGCGAGCACTTTCGTCATGATGATACCTTCCCGTGGCGAGGTGCCGCCGGTCGACTAATTCCTTGAGCGGGTGCGCCAACCATTTCCAGAAATATGGATTGCAAGGAAGGCTCCCGAACCTCAAACTTACGGATAGCGAGGCGTTGAGATAGATCGCGAAGCACTTCGGAGGGAGTTAGTCCATCGCTGAGAAGGAGCTCAGCAGAATTTTCGTACAGAAGGGTCTTCTTGAAAATTGGCATAGCGGACAGGAAAGCTCCGCTTCCATCAAATTCAACGTGAATCGTGTTTTGACCGTATCGTTGCTTTACTTCGTTCAAATCGCCCTGGAGAACAACTTTTCCTTTGTTGATGAGACATATACGGTCGCAGAGTTTTTCCGCCTGATCCATCACGTGCGTGGAAAATATGAGCGCCTTGCCTCGCTGCTTCAACTGCATCAGCTCATCAGTGAGGACTATTTGATTCACGGGGTCAAGTCCGGAGAACGGTTCGTCGAGAACAACCAACTGAGGATCGTGCAGTACTGATATAATAAATTGGACTTTTTGCTGATTACCTTTTGATAGCTCTTCTACTTTCTTATCAGCATAGCCCATGAGGTTGAACCGCAGCAGCCATTCTAAAGCCCTCCGTTTCGCACCTGCCGAATCTATGCCTTTCAGAGAAGCAAAATACACAATGGTATTGAGGAGTTTATTTTTCCGATAGAGGCCCCGCTCCTCAGGAAGGTAGCCAATGAGATTCCGAACTTCCATGGAAAAAGGTTTGCCATCGAATGTAACCTCGCCCCCATCAGGTTGAAGGACATTGAGAATGAGCCGGATAGTGGTGGTTTTCCCCGCGCCATTCGGTCCCAACAATCCCAAAATTTCTCCACGTTTAACCTCGAGCGAAACGCCATCGACGGCAGGGCCGGTGGAAAAAACCTTACGGAGGTTTCTTGCTATGAGCATTACAAACGATGCAATTCTACGGTGTTATGCGATATATCATTCTTGGAAAAGGAATCGTCTCTCGGACATGGTCCAGGCCGCAAATCCAGCCAACGGTTCGCTCAACTCCCAATCCGAAACCCGCATGAGGCACGGTGCCATACTTGCGTAAATCCAGATACCAGTCGAATGCTTCTGTCGGCAACCGATGTTCTTTGATACGCTGCAGAAGCACGTCGTAGTCATCTTCACGCTGGCTTCCACCGATGATTTCTCCAAACCCCTCGGGAGCAAGCACGTCCATTGCCAGAGCCAATTCAGGATTCTGAAGATCGCGCTTCATATAAAACGCCTTCGTCTTGGCCGGATAGCGATGAACGATTACAGGTCGGTCGAATTGTTCCGATATTATTGTCTCGTCGGTACCGCCGAAATCATTCCCCCATTCGAACATTGCGCCTTTCTTTTTTAGGATCTCAACAGCTTCATCATAGGTGATGCGCGGCAGGGGCTTCTTCACGTTTTCAAGGAATTTCGTGTTCCGCTCAACCATTTTCAGCTCCGCGGCGCAGTTCTTGAGCACAGACCCGACAACATATTCCAAAAACTCTTCAGCAAGTTCCATGTTGTCATTCAGGTCGCTCCAGGCAACCTCCGGCTCGACCATCCAGAATTCGGTCAGATGCCGACGCGTTTTTGATTTCTCTGCCCGAAACGTCGGACCAAACGTATAAACCTTGCCGAACGCTATCGCGCCCGCCTCAGCATACAACTGCCCTGATTGCGCCAGATACGCCTTTCCCAGATCGAAATAATCTGTTTCGAAAAGCGTAGTGGTCCCTTCGCATGCAGCGGGTGTAAAAATTGGAGTATCCAGCAGAAGGAATCCTCGATTATCAAAAAATTCCCGCATCGCCTTGATGAGGTGGTGACGAACGCGAAGGACAGCATGTTGCCGCGTCGAGCGCAGCCAGAGATGCCTCCGATCCATCAGAAAATCAACCCCGTGCTCCTTCGGAGTAATCGGATAGTCTTTTGCGATCTGGACAATCTGAACGTTCGTCAGTTCCAGTTCGAAACCGCCAGGTGCGCGATCGTCTTTCCTGACGTTTCCCGTAACGATGAGGGACGATTCCTGCGTCAAAACATCAAACGTATTGAAGATGCCGTCGGAGACCCCACCCTTTGTCATCACACATTGAACAATGCCAGTCCCATCCCTCACCACAAGAAAACGGATCTTGCCGCTCGATCGCTTCTGGTGCAGCCAACCGTGAATTGTTATTTCCTTGCCTACGTGCCTTGAAAGCCCGTCGACATAAACTCGGGACATAGCGCCACTAGGGTAATACTCTGAAAATTCCGTGAAATATAGGAAACAAAAGCGTTATCTTCAACTCAATGAGTTGTCGCAGAGAACAAAAAATCCCGCCCGTACGAACAGGCGGGATTTTCGGATTCAGAAGAACACATGCATCTAACTCATTTCTAGCATTCGCTGAATCGGAATCAACGCCTTCCGCCGGATCTCGTCATCCAGACTGATTTCCGGAGATTGGTTTTTCATGCAGAGGTAGAGTTTTTCCATCGTGTTGAGTCTCATGTACGGGCATTGATTGCATGAGCAGCTTTCCTCTGGAGGCGCAGGAATAAACAGCTTTTCGGGACAATGCTTCTGCATCTGATGAATGATGCCCACCTCGGTCGCCACGATGAATTCTTTGTCCCGACTTGATTGCACATATCGAAGCAGGGCACTCGTTGATCCAATGAAATCGGCTTGGTCCAGGACAACTTCTTCACACTCGGGATGTGCGATCAGTTTTGAACGAGGGTGGCGCGCTTTGAGCTGAATAATTTTCCTGTCGCTGAACGTCTCGTGAACAATGCACACTCCCTGCCAGAGGAGCATGTCACGGCCAGTTTTCTTTACGAGGTATCTCCCGAGATTTCGATCAGGAGCAAAGATGATGGGTCTATCCAGGGGAATTTGGCGGATGATTTTTTCGGCGCTGCTTGACGTGCAAACGATATCACTCAGTGCCTTGACCTCGGCAGAGCAGTTGATATAACTGATGACGATGTGATCCGGGTGCTGCTCGGTAAATTCTTTGAACAGCGGAGCGGGACACCCTTCTGCGAGGGAACATCCTGCGTTCAAGTCTGGCATGAGCACTCGCTTCGAGGGATTCAGAATCTTCGCCGTCTCTGCCATAAAATGCACTCCGGCGAACACAATAACATCCGCGTCCGTCGAGGCGGCACGCCGTGAAAGCTCCAGGCTGTCGCCGACGAAATCAGCGATATCCTGAATCTCCGATTCCTGGTAATAATGAGACAGAATAAGCGCATTTAAGTCTCGCTTCAGGCCAAGGATTTCTTCGTCAAGATTAACGGGAATCTCTTGGTTTTCGGTACGTTCCAGCAATATGTCAGTCGCTGTTTCCATCCTTCACATAAATTAATGAATCACTAAACCAAACTCAACAATCCGAGACCTCGAGTCAAAGATGTCAGACATGTTCCGCTTTTCACAATCCCGCTGATGAGACGCCTGCCCGCGCGTCTCCCCGCCGACATGCGTGCCTACGTCAAGCAGGCGGCCGAAGGTCGCTCATCCTCTGTTGCTGCAGCGACTAAGGCAGGCGGGTCTGACCCACCAAATCAGGGTACTATCAGACCTTGAGGGTAAGCATTGCGCCTGCTGTCTCCACAACCTCCTGTACTGGAACAGAGTTGATATCGCCTCCCTTCGCAAGAACATAACGATTCCTCCCTCCCTTCGGCGCCCATTGAAGGGGGTTGGTCGGCCCGAAAATAGAGAGGGTGGGAGCCCCGCTTGCCGCTGCAACGTGCATGATTCCAGTGTCGTTCGTTATGAAAAGATTGAGCTGACCAATGATCGCTGCCACCGCCCGGATGGGTCTCCCCCGCACAAGAACGAATCGGCAACGTATATGCCGAACCATAGAATTGATCGGATCGTCATCCACCGGACCGGCTGTGATAACAGCAGCAGCAGAAAACTTTTCGCACAACTGATTCGCCGCCTCAGCAAATCGTTGTGCAGGCCACCGGTTCGGAAGCTTTCCGGCTCCAGGGTGGAGCCCGATGAGAATTTTGTGTTCAGATCGGAGCGACGACAAGAACCGGTCCGCCTCGGATTTTTCCTCATCAGTGACGCCGATGAGGGTTTCAAGGTTATCGGTAGTGAATCCCAGAGGCTTCAGAATATCAAGATTCCTCAGCGTCTGGTGACGATTGCGATCTTCATCCGATCCCAGCCTGGTCGTCACACTAAACAAAAAAGAAGTCGAGCTTGGCATACCATTCAGCATATCAGCGCCTACCCGTAGCTTTGCCCCGGAAACAAATGCGATTAGATTACTCGTCAGCGAAATAGACACCGTGGTCGGAACCACCGCAAGATCATAGCGCCGGCTTTTCAACGCCCTGTGAAACCTCAGGAAGGTCCTGGGCGATGTAATCAAGCCCAGCTTCTCGTAATGTAAGACCTCGTTAACATAAGGATGATGCTGCATGATGTGATAATTCACCGGACCGGCTACCAGAGTTATGTGCGCGTCAGGGAAGTGCATCCGCATGGCGCGTAGCAATGGCACGACGCACAGCATGTCGCCCAACTGGTCGTGCTGACGGACAACAAGAATGCTTTTGACCCCGGATAACTCAACTCTTGTCAGCGGAGACTGGGGATGGAAGAATCGGAGCAACGCAATAACGGCCCCCTTAACCCAGATTTCAAACCTGGCGGTTATGGATTGTTGGAAGATCGAGAGGGTACTACCCAACGCTACTCAGGTTTTTCGGTCGGTTTCGGAGTCACGTCCTCGAATTCAGCTTCTTCCAGATGATCAAACGAAGCGACGGAGGATTGTGAATTCGCCCGGCGAGAACGTAGTTGGGATTTCCGCGCGAAAGACCGGTATATCCTCCATGCAATGTAGATAATCAACAGCCACAACAGTATTCGTACCATAGACCGATTCCCTTTCAGCCTGCAATAACAGGATTATAATATTCAACCGGTGCTTTGTTCGGACGGAGGATTTCTCGCGTCAAGTCCTCAAAGTGATTCTGATTCCCCACAAAATCTATTGCAGTCGAATTTACGATAAGAAGGGGACACGACTTAAATCGAAAGAAAAAATAATTATACGCCTCGTTGAGGTCTCGAATGTATTCCTCCGACATTGTGCGTTCCATTTCTCTCCCTCGTTCGCGGATATTTGCCATCAACCGCTCAACACTCGACTGAATGTACACAACGAGGTCGGGAGTCGGCACTTTTTGCTCAATACTACCCACAAGTGTTTCATACAGTCTTAATTCATCGTCCTGGAGATTTAAATACGCAAAAATTTTGTCCTTCTCAAAAATATAATCGGTGACAATGAAACGATGGAAGAGGTCGGCCTGGAAAAACTGTTGCTGCTGTTTGTAGCGGCTCAGCAGGAAAAAGAGCTGTGTCTGAAAGGCAAAATGTTTGGGATCTTCGTAGAATTTCGGAAGGAATGGATTTTCCTCAAATTGTTCAAGAACAACTTTCCCACCCAGAAGTCCTCCGAGCTTGGCAGCCAGGGATGTTTTCCCGGCACCTATGACCCCCTCGACCGCAATATGACGTATTTCAGTTTGCTGTATGAGTGATTCTATAGTTTGCTTCAAACAGACTCCTTGCCCGCCGGCGCTGGTGAGATATGCTCAGGATTCTACAGTCAGCGAAAGTGGTAAACGCATCACTCGGCTGGTATCAGAACAATGGCTTAACAACGATGAAACGGTTTCTTTCAATACCGGATGTATCACGTCCGCTGCAATCTCGCAAAGAGGTTCCAGAACGAACCGCCGGTCCTGAAGCTGCGGATGAGGTATGGTTACCAGGTGATCCTTGTAAACCAACCCCTCATATAGGAGTATGTCAATGTCAATCTCGCGCGGGCGCAGATGCACTGTATGTTTTCTCCCGACCTGCTCCTCGATCGCCTTGAGCTGCCGCAGAAGCTCAGGCGGCTTCAAAGACGTTTCGACTTCTGTCACGAGATTGAAAAACTCCGATTGATGCTTGTATCCGACCGGTTCAGTCTCATAGACGGACGAAAAAATCCGTACATGTATGGTTTCGGATATTCTCCCGATCGCATCCGAGAGATGCAAAAGTCGGTTACCAAGATTGGACCCTAATCCCAGAAAGACTCGAAACATCGTTTTATTTACTTTCGGAAATTTCTACCTCCACCCAATCGACTACGCCTTTTACCGGAGGGTGGGGCTTTCGGACTCTCACAACGACGCGTGAGATCTTCGGAAATTCGATAAGCAATTTCTTTGCAATGGTATTTCCCAACGCTTCCAGCAAATAGTATTTCTTTTCGAGAACGATTTTTTGGATAGACGCATAAACTTTTTCGTAATCGACCGTTTGTTTCAAACTGTCACTCTGCTCGGCGGCCGATAAATCACCGTACATATCGAGGTCAATTTCGAATTTCCCCCCTAAATTCTGTTCATCGCGTACAGTTCCGTGATACGCATAGAATGTCGCATTCTTGATTCGAATAATGTCCTGATGTCCCATCGCCGGATGCTCAGAAAGACTTTGAAAAATATAGAGGTTTGAGCGTTCAGAGTCAAGATACACCCCCGCGAACGTGCAATCAGACGCTCGGATTATCTTGCGAGTGCAGTCAGTGCCTTCTTCAAGCGCTGCACCACACTCTCCTTTCCCAACACATCCATGAGTTCAAACAGACCGGGCCCAACAGCCACGCCGGTCAGGGCCAGACGCACGGCATGAATGATTTCGCCGGCATTCACTCCTGCTGCTTCGGCGATTTGTCGCAGAACTTCCTCGGCTGACACCTGGGTAAGATTGTCCATCTTTTCGATTTTCTCAAGTAGTGCGGTGAGGTGAGCCGGCGATTCGGAGTTCCAGTTTATCTTCACGGCCTTTTCATCGTACGTGAAATCATCGGCGAAGAAATATGATCCGAAAGTAATCACGTCATTGACAAACGTGAGTCTCTCCTTCATCAAACGAATCACGCGTATCACATAATCTGGAGATGCACTCCCCCACCCGGCTTTTCCCAGCAAGGGATGCAGCATTTCCGCAATTTTGTCGTCGTCCAATCGACGCACATGCTGCTGGTTTATCCAATTGAGTTTTTCCAGATTAAATACCGCCCCGGATTTTCCAACCCGTTCAAGAGAAAATTCTCGAACAAGATCATCTATGTGGAACACCTCACGATTATCCCCCGGGTTCCAACCCAGAAGTGCGACAAAGTTCACGAGCGCTTGCGGCAAATATCCCTTTGCGCGGTATTCTTCAACCGCAACATCCCCCTGCCTCTTGCTGAGCTTACTTTTGTCCGGATTCAGCAGCAGGGGAAGGTGAGCAAAAACAGGGAGCGGCCAACCGAGATACTCATACAGCAGAACATGTTTCGGCGTACTGGATAACCATTCTTCCCCGCGGATAACATGCGAGATTTCCATGAAGTGATCATCAACGACGTTGGCGAGATGGTACGTTGGATATCCATCCGACTTAAAGAGCACCTGATCGTCGATCCGATCGGAATGGAATTCAACTTTTCCCCGAATGACGTCATCAAAGGTGATCGCTGTCGCCTCAGGCACCTTCATCCGTATGACAGATGGAACCCGAGCGCTCAGATTGTTCTGTATTTCACTTTCGGATAACCGGAGACATCTCCGGTCATACTTTGGAGGGATTCTCAACTTTTCCTGCTGCCTGCGCATCTCTTCTAATCTTTCCGGCGTGCAAAAACAACGATAGGCTTTCTTTTCCTTCAGCAACCTTGCAACATGGTCTCGATACAATTCTATCCGCTGTGACTGAATATACGGTCCAAATTTTCCTTCCGTAGCCGGGCCTTCGTCGAATTCCAATCCCGCCCAGCGGAGAGTTTCGAGAAGATTCTCGACGGCGCCTTCGATATACCGAGAACGGTCCGTATCCTCGATGCGCAGAATGCACACGCCCGAATGCTTTCGCGCAAAAAGATAATTGTATAACGCCGTTCTCAATCCTCCCACATGAAGATGCCCCGTTGGGCTCGGCGCAAATCGAACACGTATTCGTGCTGGTGAACTCATCCTTTCATATCGTCAGTTAGGGATGAATCTACGCAAAAAAATAAAAAAAAGAAAAAGCTTAATCCCGCGCCGTCTGAAACTCTCCACTCTTGATTGTCCTAAAAGAATTTGTTACATTGACGAAAGATTGAAAGCTGTGCTGTTTGAAGAGGTGGCTCCGCCAGAGGCGGGACCTAAGGCGGCGGTTCGTCCTGTCACAATTAATACTCCAATTAAGACGGGCTCTTGATCCGACATCTCGGCCGCGGCATTGTATTGCTGGAGAGGTGGGTGAGTGGCTTAAACCAGCGGTTTGTCCCGTCACTTTTCAAATTCCAATGAGACGGGATTCTCGATTTGACGTGTTCGCCGCGGCACGGTCTGCCGGAGAGGTGGCCGAGCTGGCTGAAGGCGGCGGTTTGCTAAACCGTTATAGGGGCTAATACCTCTATCGGGGGTTCGAATCCCCCCCTCTCCGCCAATTACGTGTTGTGGCGAACGTCAAATCGGAACTAAACCGCCATACGGGCTTAAACCCGTATCGAGGGTTCAAACCCCTCCCTCTCCGCGACTCAAGAGAAAGCCGATTCCAGTGAATCGGCTTTCTCTTTGCCAAATCTTTACTACTCCAGCCTCAATGATCGACAGTGAAGAAAAAAGACTAAAGCTTGTCAGGGAGCTTCTGGAGTATTTCCTCAACGAGAACTTCGAAGCCATAGCCGCCAAAAACGTCAATGGATTCGTCGAACCCGATGCGATCCACAACGATGGCTTCGGGGATCAGGAAGACAAACAACCCGACGTTATTGCTATCGACAAATCCGACAAGTGCGTACTGCTGGGTATAGCAAGAACCGGTGAGGGGGATTTAGAATCCGAGGGATCTTTGACTGAATACAACGTATTCCTGGACCAGGCAGACGACAAATACCGTAAGCCTTACCGCCTTTACATTATTGCCCCGGCAAACAGGATCAGCGAACTTACCTCACTGATTACGCACTACATTCACCGTGATTACTGGAATCGGATCACGTTCGTAAGTTCCCACATTTTTCAGGATTGACCTGACGTCTCATTAATTAAGATCGCTCGACAGCCGAAAGAGGCGAATGACGTTGTCACCGGCATCGACGATATACAGAGTTTTTTCCCGAAACGCAGCGCCCTGTGGACGGCTAAATCCGCCGGGAAACTCGCCCGTAGTCGCCAGCCGATTTCCGAAAGATTCCCTCCGAAATCGTCCGCGACTGTCAAACTTCACCACGCTATCAAGCTCTGAATCGACAATGAAGATATCTCCTCTCCGCCTATCGAATGCAACGGCTTCGGCGCGACGAAACCTGCTCTGGCGCACAAAATCAATATTGGCTTCTCCGGGTCGTGATGGATCGAACTTCGGCAGCCAACCTTCGAACTCGGGCGACAGAGAATAGACCATCCAGACTGCTCCGTAGGATACCCCCTCCGAGCTTTGCGTCAGAATGAAATCGCGTCTACCGGGAAATGACGAGATGTTCGTAGGATAATTGATATCGGTAATCCCCGAACCGGCGCGCGTCACTAAGTCACCGAGAGGCGTTATGAGCGTATCGCCTCTCGTAAAAAGAAGGACACGGGCGTCCGGGTCGACGAAACTGCTATTATCCGGCCCATTGCGAACAGCCAAATATTGATTATTGGGGAGGACTGTAATTCCCGGAAAGCGCCTCTGGGGCCGCGAACGTTCGGTCCACACGGTCTCTACGGGAACAGTCCCGAATTGCTCATGTCCGTAAATGTTTCCCTGTCGATCTCGCACAATGTGTAATCGAAAAATAGCTCCGATGGTGTCGCCTGTCGAAACAACCATTTCCGCGCCTACCAGAAGATCGAGACGCGAATCCTGAGCAAGGGCAACGGGATGGAGAAAAGCTCTTGTGCCCAAAACCTGGCCGGCAACATTCAGCATGACGACGCGATCGTTTCCATAGTCTGCCACATACAATAACTCATCGTAGCCCAGGTGAATGGCGCGGGGCTGATTATACCCGGACCATGGGCGAGAAACCTCGACGTATGTTGTCTCGGCCGCCGGAGGATTTCCTCCTGAGGGGATCTCCGAAAAGGGAAATCTCTCTACGCAGCCTGTCAGGAAAACAAGAAACAGAAAAAATATGTGAAACGATTGAAAAAATCTCATGCTCAAAATGAAAAGGCTAAGGAGAACCGATGTGCGCCGCCTAAACGATTAAAGTTCGTGAATGCGTAATCAACGGCTACCGTCGAAAAAGACACCGGCACGGAAACTCCGAACCCAAACGACACGTCATCCTCGCTGCTCTCATCGGCCCCCAAGAGTGCCTGGCCGATCGTTCGTTTCAGCCCAGCGCGAAGAGCCAGCAACTTGTTCCACTCGTACTCCACGCCGGTACGAATGTTTTCCGCATTATCGTTGGGATGGTTGAGCTGGAGAGTGGTTGTCACCCGATGTTCGTCTGTCTGCAGCGGTTCCATTGCAAATCCAATCTTGAATAGTGTCGGTGGGGAAAACGATTGAAACGAACTTTTCTTTTCGCCGCTGAGCAGCGTTACCTCCCCCGAGGGCGAAGCATTCGCCCCAAAATTGCTCACCACTACCGCAAAACGTAGCGACCCGACGCCAGTCCAGTAGTACGTGCCCAAATCCACCGTCAACCCCCGCATTTTGAGCACGTCCAATGTTTCTTCCACATAGCGACCCGTCACTCCGAAGCTGAATTGTTCTGTCATCCTGCGGGCATAGGTCAGAGCGATTGCAACGTCGCCGAATTTGAAAAATCTCCCGGTGCCTGTAGGCTGAGTTTCGGTCGTGATTTCCATTTCGGCCATGTGCAGCGACGTCACCGCAATGCCGAGATGATCATCCGTCGTGAGATGATACACAAGGCCAATAAACTCATGTTCAATATCAACGACGTATGTCGTGTGGGAGACGAAGAACTGGTTGCTCGCAAATTGGCTTAGTCCGGCTGGATTCCAAAAGAGCGCGGAAGCATCGTTTGCAATCGCCACAAAGGATTCTCCCAGCGCCACACCTCTCGATCCAACCCCTATCTTCAGAAACTGAAAGGCCGAAATACCGGACCGCTGTCCACCAAGATTGGGAACGAGCTGACCATGAGCGTCCTCAGTCTGCACGGTGCCGACCACCATCAGCAGAATGAAAACGAAGGCGGTATGATAAGAGCAGGATATCTTCACAAAGTTTTCAGAACCTGAATGACAAGCCCAATCGAATATTCCGCGGTGCTAAATAGCGCGATCCGTTGTAAGGAAATGGATCGATCGTCCCCTGCAGTGTTGGATAGAGAGGATCGTTCACACTCTGGACTGTTCGATCCCCGTATTCATAAGCTCTGCCGGTCACCGGATTGATAATCTGCGGGTTCTTGTTATTCAGAAGGTTTTGAATCTCAAGAGCCACAACCAGTTTTCCGAAGGACAGGTCAACATACTTTTCAAAATTCAAATCAATATAGAACCATTCCTCGGCCACCTTGCCCAGGGGGTTGGCAAAATCGGTCGTGTACTCGGGCCTTCCTGTCAGGGGGTCGAGACGGACGAAGATCTGCTCGGTATACCGTTTGCCGGACTGATAAAAAAATCGAGTATAGACATTATAGTCATCCAGAACACCTTCCCCGAATCCAAACAAAGGTTCTCCTTTTTTCACGGTAAAATTCAGGTTCATTGAGACCTGGAGCGGACGGTCCCAAATTAGAAACGTTTCCTTGATATTTTCTTCCAATCCCTGCTGCAGACGAAAAATATTTTCCGTTGTCGAGGAACTTTTCCCGGTCGAAATTGAATATGAACCCGTAAAGGAACCCCGGAACCAATCGCCCAGCCGCTTCTTGTATTCTACTTCGATGCCGCGGGAGCGGACATAATCGAGATTAATGTACGTGCGATATGTTGTGCCTCCACCGCGTGGTCGGAAGGCCTGAACCTCTTTCCCCGTGATATAATCGAACGTATCCTTGTAGTACGCCGTGACCGTAAGGACATCGTTCTCCGTGAGCTGGTTGCGCAGACCTAATTCGTAAGCTACAAGTGTTTCGGGGTTCAGATTAGGATTACCGATCAGGGTTGCACCGCGACCAAGGCTTCCGGAGAGCTTCGAATAGACATATTGCGGTCGGGGAAGCTTAGAAAAATGACCGTAGGAAAAGAACAGCGTCTGATTATCGGAAACTGGATGAGAAATCCCGAGACGGGGACTGAGGCGACCTTTCCAGCGGCGGCCAAAAAGCCCGTACGTGTCTTCGAAATATTTCTTACGCAGCTCTTCTGAAACGTTTGCGGCGGCGCCGCTAGCCAGGATGTCATCCACATATTTTCCAGGAAACCAATAATCAAACCGCAGACCGAAATTGAGAATCATTCCACTGATCGTGACGTTTTCCTGCGCGTAGAGCGCTCCGAAAGCGGGTTTCACGAGGATGCTGTCGGTGTTGACCCCTAACGGTTTAACATACGGCCTGAAGATATCCAGGTACTGGATATCCTGAAACCTCATCTCGAGGCCGGTCTTGAATTTATGCTTCTCCGTAAAATGATTTGTAAGGTCAAACTTCAGAGTGTACTCATCGATATGTGATTCTCGCCAGACGTTCGGATTGCCGATGTCAAAGAAACCGTCTCCACTGATAACTCCGATCGTATCGGTATTGAGATTGTAATAGGTGATGGGGAACGTCACGATATCCCTGGCTTCGAGATACTCATCAAAGTTCTTACCGTTGGCGTCCCCCCGAAGCCGCGCAGTGTAACGACTTAATTTTACCTCGTAAAACGTGTGGGTATTCAATGTATGCGTAAAATGCAGGGAATGTTGAATGTTGATCGACGTGAAGGTGTTTGCGCTATCGGGGATGTTCTGAAACTCATATTGATAGCCCGGCGTCGGTTCTTGATTTGTCAATGTCTGCTGGATCTGCTGCGTATTCTGATCGATGTTGACCGATTGGTTATACGCGTAGCTGAGTTTTAACGTCGCGGTCGGCTTCCAGGTCAGTTTTCCTATCCACGACCAGTTGTTACTTCGACGAGGCGCGAACCGCGTTCCACCAAAAATTGAAGAATATAATCGCCCGGGAACTTTTACCTCATAGCCGACGGGCTTGCCATTCTCGACCTTTTCAACCCAGCGAGTGTACCCGTCAGTCAGGTTCGCATAAAAATTCCCGAAAAAACTCAACTGCGGCACAAGAGGCACGGGCCCGCTAAGATTCGCTTCGTAAATATCAGTATTGAAATTCGAACGTGAATTAGCATTAAATCCAAAATGATCTCTCTTGTAGGAAACCGATCCGCCGTACTTTGCCGATCCTTCCTTTGTGGTCACGTTAATAACGCCCGAAGTCGCTTGACCGTATTCAGCATTGTATCCCCCGGTGATGACCTCCATTTCTTGTATTGCAGCGGGGCTGAGCTGCAAACCAAACCCGGTACCGGCGAGGGGGTCCTGGACCGAGATCCCGTCAAGCAAGTAAGCATTTTCATGCGTCCTGCCCCCACGAATGTGAATCTCATTTTCTGTTTGAACGACACCAGCCTGGAGAGCTACGACATCGCGAACGTTTTGCACAGCCGCAACTTGAATATCCTCGCTGGTAATCGAACGCCGGCTGGCGGTTTCTTCAATGTTGAACAGAGGCCTCTCGCCGACGATCACGACATCTTGACCAAGTGTCAGGACTGTTTCTTCAAGGGGCACATTAAGATCAAGCTGCTGGCCCGCCTCGATTTTCAGTCCAGTGTACTGCACAGCTTTATAGCCGATCAACGAAACCTCCACGGTGTACACACCAGGATTGACGTCTTTGATCGAGAAGTCGCCGTCGATGTTCGTTGCTGCACCGTAATATGTTCCTTTGATAACCACGTTGACGCTGGGCAGCGGCTCACCTGTTTTACCGTCCGTCACTTTGCCTTGAACGGAGCCTTTTGCTGCTTCCTGTCCACACAGCGGCGACAAAGTGAAGGCCACCAAAACAGTGGTGAATGCGAATGTTCTCGCGACGACAGACGTGATTCGTATCTTACGGAACGAACCCATATTGAAATACATATTGCAAGAAATCTTTGACCGTGTTTTGGCCGTTCAGTATGTGCAATGGCAGACCGATAAATACGAAGCGCCTATCGCCGTCAATGACACCTACGTTGATAGGACCCTTTGGTTGAAACGACCAGTCCGCGGTGGCAGTGCCGCCATTCTGGGCCTTCAGAATGATTCCGCCGCTCCCCACCACGATGCCGTACCCGTTAGGTTGAAAAGATACCGCGTTGAGAAACTGCTTCGTACCTCCAACAAACAACTGATTCCACGTTCCGCCGCCGTCGACCGTACGATAGATAAGCCCGGCGCCGGGGAAGGGAGTATTCGCCCAGCCAACAGCCCAACCATTGGCCTGGTCGGCAAACGAAATCGAGCGCAGCTCGTTGGTTGTGAAGAAAGTTTGTTGGACCCAATTTTCTCCACCATCCGTAGATTTGAAGTATTCGCCTCCTTCACCAACTGCGAATCCTGTCATAGGGATCGGGAAATGAACGCTGAGAAGCCTTCGCCCCAGCTGGGCACCCGGGATTCCAGTCGGTCTCCGATTGCGCCACGTTACTCCCGCATCGGTTGTTTTCCAGATGGTTAATGAATCTCCAACGGCGATGGCCGTGCTTGCGTCGAGGAATCGCACACTCTGAAGGGTAAGGGTTGTTCCAGATGTGAGTGAACTCCATGAGAAGCCTCCATCACTCGTCTTGATTATCAGACCCTTCGTGCCCACGACCAGACCATTCTGTTGATCCAGAAAGTGCACACTCACCAAATTCTGCACTGAAATGATAGAACGATTGGTCCAGGACGACCCACCATTATTCGTCGTAAGGATTGTCCCACTATCCCCCACAGCGTAGCCCGCTGCAGGATCAAAAAAGTTCACGGATCGAAGAGTGGTTCCAGTCCCGCTTGTTTGCCGTGACCATGAGGTCCCTCCGTCCGGGGAATATACAATAGTGCCGCCGGACCCAACGGCAAATGCGGCGCCAGAGGACAGAAAACTCACCGAGCGGAGATCGCTCGTATTGACAAGGAAAGTGTATTGGATCGGCGTCCTCGCGTCTTCCTGCATTCGATAGATGTAGCGTCCATCGGGCTTTTTGTAAATCGGTCGCATGTACGCGAGGTGAATTTGCCCCGTGTTGAATGCAAGAAGCGGGTAAATATTCATCAAATCTGAGGAGTCAGGCAAGACCTGATAACCTCCAGGAATCTGGAGACTGCCGAAGGCCGGGGTCAAGCTTGCTGTACCCAGGGGTACGGAAGTTACGCTGTCGATCGGAGCAAAATCTCGCAGCACGCCTCGCGGATCGGGATTCTCTTGAAACACAGTCGAAAAGAGTACCTTGCCCCGTCGCCCATCAAACGTAGTCGACCTGTAGTAGAAAAGTGACGATTGGGCAACCGAGAGGCTTGGAAATAAATCCGTATACCAGAACACGTAGTCGAACAGTAACAATGTGGACACGAATGCGGGATCAAGGTACCGCGGTACAAGCGCACCAAACTGCGGATTACCTATCCCTTTTGAGGCATTCTGTTTGTCGGTGGGACTGATGCCGCGGCCAATGTTCAGCTCATCGTAGCCCCCCAGTGAGCCTGAGGGGAGAATAACCTGGGCGAAAAAGTTCCGGTAGAGACTCCGCACGGCATTCGTATCCCCGAAGCTTCCCTGAAGGTAGTCAGATATAACAAGCAGCTTTGATCCGGGCTTTCGCACAAACCATCTTGCGCCGGGCTGAGGCATCCGGATAAATGGACTGTATTCGCCGGCAACATCTCGCGCCTGGACGTAAAACGCGTTTAGACTGTCAAGTTTCAGTCCACGCAATGTTCGGATAGGTGGACGACTTGAAAAAGTTCCGAAATTGCCGTTGTAGACGTCCGCATCCACTTCGCCCGATGCCGGGTCACTCCGCATACGGGGCACGAACAGAGTGATAAGCCGGACATTCTGCGGTAGAACAACGAGCCTCGTGGAATCCGACGTGTCGTTCAGGGCCACACGATACTCGCTGATCGTTTCATCGCCATCGAAGTCAGTCCCGACCCATGCAAATGTTGCGGCGGTGAACGTGGTCTCCGGCTGCTGCAGCCCCCCTGGACGCGAAGGATCGACCGGATCATCTGCGAATCTCACCTCCGGCTTCGAATTCCGAAGCGGCATGCGTTGATTCGCACCCCGCGGGTCGGCTGCACCTACCAGCTGAGGAAGCGACTCGTCCAAACTATCGAACAGACCATTATTATTTCTATCCCAGAACGGGACGGCCGAATCGGGACCGGCCCGGGTGAACCGCAGATGATCGAACTCCGCAAAGGTCTTTCCCAGGGTATTGTCGACAGCTCTCACGTAGACGGTGAAGACGCCCGTACTTTCGCGTAACGGAAAAGACATCAGCGTATCGTTTTTGGACGTCCAGATCCAATTCAAAGTGTCGGGCTTACGTATGCCCGGAGTCGGCGAAATTGTCGAGTCAACGGCAAACAGATATCCAAACACAACTCCATCCGGATCATCCCCCCACCAACGGATGCGCTGCTTGCTCACGCCCTGTGCAATCGTTGAATCGGGAAACAGCCAGAGATACGTCCTCGGCGGTTGATTCGGCCTGGGCTGCACGGGAAACTCCTTCTGGCAGCTCAAAACGATTCCGAGCACGGAAAAAATGACTATAAAAAATCTTTTCATCCAGGAAAGAAATTACTAGTCGGGTAAACGATTACCTTCTTCACGACTGGACGCCGCGCTCTGGCCGGAAGTTCAACTCCCGACCAAGGGGTGATCCCGACCTGAGACAAAGAATTCCCCATGACCTATTTCAGAAACAACATCTTCTTCGTATCGACAAAATTGCCTACAATCAATCGATAGAAGTACACGCCGCTTGCCAGCCTTGATGCGTCGAAACGAGCCGTGTAGCCTCCAGGAGTCTGACCTTCGTTGACGAGTGTTGCAACCTCCTGGCCAAGGATGTTGTAGACCTTCAACGTCACAAAAGACGCCGTCGGAATCTCATAATGGATCAGCGTGCTCGGGTTAAAGGGATTCGGATAATTCTGGGCAAGCACATATGATGTCGGCAAGACGTCTCTCGGGGTAACCACGCCAGTGAGCGGGTTGAAATCCGCGTTGTCCCGGGGGACGAACTTGAATTGATTCACGCTATAGTGAATGAGTCCCGTGATCGACTGAAACATATCCCCCACGCGCAACACTCGCCACGTACCATCAACAGAATCACCGACCTGATTCGTGTATCTGTTCGTTCCATCGCGATGAACCCACACGGGACCAGTCCCATCATCAATTGCGTAGATCGTTGGATTCGCAAAATAAGGATTTGTATCCGTCACCGCCACATCATTGAACCGTACAAGCATTCCCTCGTACGGTTCTGCGGTGGTATCGCCATTTGCCACACCAAACTGAAATGTTCCGGTTGTCTTATCCAGAGGGGATGGGACCGGATTGCCCGGGCTGTGCACTGTAACAGGGTATTGATCGTTTATGATCCGCGTGGTCACGCGCTGACCAAAACTTGCTGCCTCGTCAACTCTCCCTGAAACAGAAACGCTGTCTCCGCTCCGTAAGGACGCCAACGTCGGCTCCAGGCCGATGAGCCAGATACCGCTCCACGGTTGGTTGGTCGATTGCATGTACCATCCGAACGATCCACCGATTCCTCGCGGCGCATTCACCGGATCAATGTCCGTAGTGTCGGCTGTCACTATCCCGGAAACAGAAACAAGACCACCGGTTGACGCGCTATCGGTTGCATAAGAACTGTAACCGTTCGGAAACGGCGTGTATTGAACATCCCGAACCGTAACCGGCCGATTCAAGACGTAATAGAAGAAGAAACCCTTCGATGTGTCATTGCCCAGGCTCGAAGAGAAGCTTGCAAGCGTAGTCGAATTGTTTTGATTGTCGAATGCCTTGATGAAGTACCGCACAAATGAATTCTCCAGCTGAGGCGGTATTACGGCCCGCGCTGTAGAATCCGCCGGCGTGTACGTCATGGTATCAACCACAAACGCTCCGTTATCCACGCTATGATACATGAGAACGGAACCGATCGGAAAACCACGACTTATTCGATATACACGAGCACTGGCATGAACGGAATCGCCTGGAGAAGCAATCATCGGGGTGCGAGCGGTGGCAATAACTCTCGGAAGCGAAACACTTGTAACTAGGTCGCCTGGATAGATTGGGGCAATGCGGTAGCCGCGCTGATTTTCTCCACCAGAAACCGTTAATATTGTTCCACGAATAGTATCAATCACCGCACCGAGAGGCGGAGCTTCGAAGGTCGGGTCCCCGGGCATTATCGGGTTTGCTTCATTTCCGTATGTAAAAAAGTATGAAGCATCATAATCTGCAATATTGTTTCCAGTTGCATCGGTCATCTGCCAGGTACCACGTCCTGCGTTAACCACGAAATTCACGACGAGATTAGTCAGTTCAATTAAGCTTGCCTCGTACTGCTCACCTGTTGAGTACTTAACCGCTCCACCAGGATTAACACCTTGATTGAAGTCTGGAACGGAGAGTTGTGTTGGCAGAGGGATTGGATTATTATTTGAAATAGGAACGATTGGGCTAAATGCGATAGGCCGGAATTGCGTCGTGCTATTCATAAAACCAACCGGAAATTCTTCCACTCTCCCCCTCATTCGAATGATATCGCCGCGTCCCACCCCGGTGAAACCGTCCGAAACCGCTTGAGCAGTATCCGGAACGCCGCCCGTATTGCCGACACGGACAAGCATACCCGCCCATTCGTTGGGACTCGTTGTGTCGTGCAGTAGCATCGTCCATCCGTGCTGCGTGAACGTCAATCCGTTGAATCCGCACGTGGCAGAAGCACACGGAGTAATAACGGTGGCGGTGACAATAAGGGTGTCTCCCATAAAGGGAGAAGCCTGCAGAAGCCAACGCAATTGGTTGGTGACTTGCAATGTGTCGGACAGCAGCAACCAGTCCATAGGCACCTCTTGAATCTGGCGGATAGTTACTTCTCTACCCGATGCCAGTACATGATCAACCCAGATGTCACTCAATCCATTGTCAGCCACTGCTTCAAGCCCAATCTTCACATTCCCTTGTCCGCTAAGGCTTGCAAGGCTGATGTATTTCACCTGCCATCCAGTACCCGCCGCCGAACCATAGCGGGCGACCGCTGTCCAGGTGCTCCCACCGTCCGTCGATCTTGAAATAATCAGAGAGTCTGATCCGCTGGTATTGACAACGGAGAGCCTCATGTACGGATCGACTGCGCCGGTAAAATCGAGAGAAGGACTTTCGAGTCGGGTCCTCGTGCCGGCAGGTTGGTTTGCGGGAAACCATGCAACCCCCCTGCCGGAATACGGTAGAGTGGCCGTTGGAGGCTGCTGGCCGGTCAACGGGTACAATTTCTGACCCCAGTCCCCGGATCCCACAATGAAAGTTTTCGACCATCCTGCAGGTGCCCCTCCTGTCCACGGTGCTTCAAAATGTTCAAAGAAAGGCGTCGCGGTTTGAGCGCTTCCCGTCGAGGCCATCAACAACACTGTCATCAAAATCGTACCAATTGTTTTCATCGGACCCTCCTTTCGATTAAAGTTTATTCGGTTCATACAATGGTTCTTCTTATCATTCTGAGAAAGCGCAGCGCGCGAAGAATCGACATCTCCATGGGAATGAGAGACCGAAATTCTTTGCTTCGCTCTGAATGACGAAGGTAAGAACTTGTCGTTCTGATGAAGAGTCTGTCCTGAGCGCGAAACGTCTTACTTGGATCGCCATGATACTTCTTTATTTTATCACCAAAAATTTGCCCCGTTTCACACTACCTGTCGCCCTGTCCTTCACGCTGAACAAATACAGCCCCGTAGCAATAGCCTGATCATAATTTGTAACGAGGTCCCATGCGTGCTCACCGCCTGCAAATTGAACCGATGTCTGAGGATCCCCATGCGTTCCAAACCATTGAATGTCTGAGCCGTTATAGGTGGCAGCATCGTGCTCGATTGTAGCAACAATGTCGCCTGCAAGCGTATAGATGCGGATCTCGCATTGAGCGGGAAGGTTATAAAAATAAATCTTTCGATTCCTCTCCCCGCTTCCATCCCAGAATGCGGCGGCATAATAGGGATTGGGGTACACCTTTACCTCAGCCGGAGGGTTTGAGGTTGGTGGAGTTCCAGGTACAACGCGTCGAAGCACCCGCGCGCTCTCGAGGCTCGGCAGTGCGTTTGCAGAGTCGCCGCGGTCGAATGCTGAAACGCCGTAGACGTATTGCCAGCCGTTCAAATGCGGAACTTCAACCCCTTCGGATTGAACCAGGATGTGATCGACCCAGATATCGCTTGTGCCGCCATCGGCAACAGCTTCGAATCCAATCTTGACGTCGGCCTGACCAACCGCATTTGCCAGGTCCACATATTGCTGTTGCCAGGCGTTTCCTGGTGCCGCGCTCAGTGTCGCAAGAGTCGTCCATGTGCTTCCCGCATCTATTGAGATCCTCACGCGCAGCTGATCCACTCCATCACTATTTACGTAAAAAAATTTAAGACGAGCTGTTGCAGTCGCACGGAGATCGAGTGATGGACTTTCGAGGCGGGTCGTACTCCCCACAGCAACATTCGCAGCGAACTGTGCGGCCGCTACGCCATCGGCCGCAGCGTTATTTGCCGGTGGTGACTGGCCAGACAAGGGATTCACTCGCTGACTCCAATCTGCGGGGCCGGCAACATTTGTCTTGGTCCACCCCGCCGGAGTCGTACTGCCATTCGTCCATGCCGACTCAAAACTCTCGAACAGGAAGAGCGAAAGTGGCGGAAACCGATACCAATAAGCGACCGTGTCACCTGGAAAATATCTTGCCGAGTCCAGAGCAATTTGGCTGAATCCCGTGTTATATCCGATGGAGTTGCCAGGAACGTCAAACTCACCCACCAGCGGCAAGTCAAGAAGGAATGTCTCCGGTGATTGAAAATCTGCGCCGGGATTCGAACGATAGATGCGGTATCCTTCGAAATCCCTCTGACCTGTGATAGGATCGATAGATTCTTCGGCCGTTGATTTGTCCCAATAAACCACCACTTTTTGGTTCTCGACCTCGGCACGCACTTTGGGCTGCCGGGGGGGAAACGGAAGAAGGAATCGCGTTAGCTTTCCGTCGGGAAGATACACCAGACCAAACTCCTCGCTGCGGCCCACGATGTCTTCCCCGGGATCAAGGAGGTTGTTGCCGTTCAGGTCCTCCCCGTTGTAAGCTCGCTGCGACCATCCGACGTTCGTATAAAGCGTCTGTCGGCGAACTGATGCAGTGTCGCGCGTCAGACCCGATCCGAATTTGCTGGCAGCTATCACGGCAAATACGACCGTCATCGAGTCACCGGGATACAGCGATCGCCTCGTATATCCTGAGCTGTCGCCCCCCAGGGGGCCGGTCGATAGAAGAAAGCTGAAGTTGCCTGCCGTCGTCCGTAAAAAGTCTATGTCAGCGCGCGGCATTGATTGAGTCAATCGATGATAACGTCCCTGGTAATCGCCGGGAAGGTAGTCATCTGTGGGTGAACGATATGGAGGGATGGCCGTACTGCTGCGGAATTGCCAGGCGTTGAAATAGGTTTTCGTCGCAGCATCGGCCAGCGAATCAATTCCGTTGGCGAAAGGTGTAGTGCCGAGAAGTTTGATTGCAATGTAGCTGTCCGCCGGTGGGCCCCCTGGAATCCCGTCATAGTCGAAAGAGTAGGCCATGCGCTGGAGCGAATCGTATCCAGTCCCACCGTGATCGAAGTAACCCGGCGTGCCCGGTCGGACGAGATTGGTGTTCCGAACAACATTGTTCGTCCAGAATCCGGCATACACGGAATCCAGCGTATCCGCGCTTACGTTGTGGATCGTGTATTTGAGGATCACGAAAAAATCTGCGAAGGGAAAATTCCACGCATAGCTTTCTTGATGAATAGCTATGCCCAGCGGAGTATGAGCCAGAATGGTATCCCCCGTCGAAGGAACACTTGTATTCACGTCGGAAAAATCACAGATGAAGTCCTGATGGCTTACCGCGCCGGGAGCAAAGTCCCCCGAGAAAGCGAGCGAAGAACGCCGAACGATGCGCGCACCCAGCTCGTTTGTAAACTCATATCCAGCCCCCGTGCGGCGAGAAGAGACTTGATCGCTGGTACCGGTGGATACGAGGAATTGTGCCCGATTTCGCGAAAAAGCTCCCACCCACAAACCACCTTGATACATATGTTCGACACGAGATCCACGCGGATATTCGCATGACGGCTGGGTGGGCCAGTAACCGTTGCGCGTACCGGTTGTTCCAAAATTGGTTATGGTCAGACCGATGTTTCCGACATTCGTGAATTGACGGTCATCGTCATCGGCAATTCTCTGGGGACCCTCCTTGCGGCGATCGTCCGGACGCGCCGCAATGCCACTGCAGAAGGCAAGTGAAATGAACACGAACCCAAGAATTCGAAACATAGCGAGTTGTAGGAATCGACTGTGCTGAAGGGACGCACACCCAATATGAAAATTCACTGACTGAAAGTCAAGAATCGACGATGAGCACTTGCTACGGACCCGCCGTCGACAAAGCTGGGGAAGGAGTCTCGGCTGAATATATCTTTAACTCTTGGCCTGTATGAATCGCGTCCGACCGAAGATTATTCCAGCTCTTCAGTTCTTCCACGGTGACGCCGAAAACATTCGCTACGTCGTACAGGGTATCTGTCTTCTTAACACCGTACATAATGAACTTCCCTGTCCCGTTTTTCCCGCCTAGCGATGCTCGTGGCTTGGAAGCGAGAGGCTTTTCACCGGGCTTCAACGAAAGCTCCTGGCCAACACGAATCAAGTTCGATCTCAATCTGTTCCACCGTATTATGTCTTGCACCGCAACACGGTGGGCGTTTGCTATTTTTTCCAACGAATCCCCCTCCTTAACACGGTACGATAACCAGCCTTCGGGCAAACCTGCAAGCTCCTCACGTTTCTTGTCCACTCTGGCAGCGACACGCGGCACCCAAACACTGAGGGTTTCTCCCGCAAAAATCCTGGACTTATACCAGATACCATTCCAAATCCTCAGATCGCTCGCACGGACTCCATATTGTTCGGCAATCTGGCCGAGGGTTTCTCCTGTTTCCACCCGATGGGTCACTCTGGATTTGTTTTTCGTATTATGCGCCAGAATGTTCTTCGAAACCCTATGTTTTTTTCGGGCGGGCTTATCCTCATCGTATTGTGCATCTGCATAAAGATCTTTTGAGGTGAAGGCTCCAGAGGGCACAGGGATTAACAAGGTTTTTCCCACCGACAGCCGTTCCGTCGAAGAGAGGCGGTTGGCCTCCATCAACAGGCCCGTTGTAATACCATATTTTCTCGCAATCTTGCCTAAAACATCTCCCTTGCGAATGATGCGAACGATCCAGTCCCGCTTTTTTTCGTCGGGAATAGCGGCGTACTTTCCCTCGAACACTCCCCGTTTGCCGACAGGTATGCGAAGCCGATAGCCTTTGTAACCGGGTGGTGTGCTCCAATGAAGAAGCTCCGGATTTAGCTCGCGCAGCACCTCCTGCGCAGTTTCAGCGCATTGTGCGAGAACGTTCAGGTCGACGCAATCGTTGACCTCAACAACTTCATACGAAAGCGAATCTGCCGGGGTAATATTAAATCCGTATTCGGCCGGATTCATCGCCATGACGGCAACAGCGATAAACTGAGGAACGTAGTTTCGTGTCTCGCGCGGAAGGTAAGGCCGGATTTTCCAAAAATCGGTTGATCCACTTCGACGTATGGCACGGTACACGCGTCCTGCACCGGAATTATACGCCGCCAGCCCGAGGTACCAATCGTTAAACTCTTGATGCAAATCACGCAAATGTCTGGCCGCCGCACGGGTAGACTTCTCAAAATCACGTCGCTCGTCGAACCACCAGTTACTGCTCAGACCGTACAGAGAACCCGTGCTTTTGACAAATTGCCACAAACCGACCGCTCTTGCCCAGGAGCGCGCGGCGGGATTCAATCCGCTTTCGATCATAGAAAGGTGTATCAATTCCGCAGGGAGATTCTCCTCTGCCATGATGCGACGAATGATAGAAAAATACTTACCCGAACGATAGAGGTAGTTTTCAAAATGTTCGCGTCCCTTGTTCTGAAAGAAGGTGATGTTTCGTGCAACAAGGCCATTGATAACGAGCGGAATCCCGGCAGAAGAAATGACTTTGATACTCCTCAAATCTTCCGTCTGTGCGGTGTCAAGAAGTTGATTGAGCTTTTCGCGCAGAGCAAAGACCGATGCGGTGGAATCTAACCTGTCGATACTCGAAATATATTTTTCGTAGGATTCAATGATACTCCTGCTGAGATCGTTAAACTCCTTACTGCTGTCGATCCCGGGGTAGTAGCTCAATTCGTTGAGAATGTTAATCGAATATTCGAATTCGCCTGCGGAGTGCGCGGAGTCACCGGATTCCTGCGCTTCCAGAGCCGCAAGGTAGTGCCCAAGCGCGCGCTCCAGCATCTGCTCCGTAAGGTCTTCGCCTCCGGTTGTGTCCTTAGCGCTCAAGGAGGTGTGGGGGAAAATGGCATTCTCTTTCTTTTCGTCAGGTGAGGGGGATAAACCTCTGGAAGAATCCGGGAAAAAGACTTGTTGAGTGCCCTCGAGCGCTTTATGCCCTGAGCATCCAACGAGGAGGGTCAACAACGAAATAATTATCGTTCTATCGAGCAAAACCCCAAACCTCCGTAGTTAGTCGCGAAAATTTTTGAAAATATAGGGGTTAACGTACAGAAAGTCAAGGAAATTATGAAGGCGGTCACAAAACCAAAAAGAAACGGCGGACTTCCGTCCGCCGTTCGCTCCCGGGAAACGTTCAGCGCCCCTGGAATTACGGCCTCGTTGTGAAGGTGAATGTCTCTGATTCGCTATATGAGTAGTCGCCGCCGATGAAATTCGTCAGATTTAGAAAGGCATCGGAAGCCACATCGTCGACGGTCGCCACGGGACCGTGTCGTTCGACGTACCAATTATAAGAGGTGCTGGATGGCAATCCGAGTCCTTGAGGAGCTAAGTTTGGTATCTGCGCGCTACTTGCTGTGGTGAAAATATAGAATCTGGGTTGCCCCCCACCATCATAGATGTAGACTCGATTGACGCCCGCGCCGCTGCCTTGAGTCCACTGGAAGATGGTGCTTGTATCGATATTCGTGGCGTTGTCGATCGGAAGAGCGAGTTGAGGCGAACTTTCAAGTGTAACGCTTACTCCGCTGCTGCCCGGGGCAACACCTGTTTTCCACGCGTTCGTGTACCCAGGAGTAACTGCGTACGCCAGCATCGAGATGGTGGCGCCAGCAATGCTCGGAGCGGCAAAGCTGAACGCATCGGCCAGCGAACCAAATTCGGCGCCGAGGTAAAAGTACGGTCCTCCGAACGATAGGTAATAGTACCGCCCGGCTAACGTGTATCCACTCGGACGCACAACCGTGCCGCCGATATTCTGCTCCGAAGGATTGCTTAAATTACCTGAAGCGAAGTTGTTGTTTGCGAACGTCCCACCCGCAGCGACCGTCAGGTTCCTGGTGCCATATCCGTCATACGATCCTGGAACGCCTGAAGTCGAAGGCCAGCGGAGTACATGCAATTGCCCCGGAAGGGTCGTTTCCGTGCCGTACCAAAACAGGTTCATTGTGTAGACTCCGGTTGAACCACTGGCGTAGGTATTCCCGAATTTAGTTCCGCTTACGAAAAGCACCGACGTCGTCGATGTTGCCGCGACTGGAACCGTCCCACTGATCGTCGCCGTCTTGGCGGTTCCCGTCGTGTTGTAAAACCTCAACACTGGATCCGGGCGCGTAAGGCCTTTGTACACGACGGCGATTTTCT
>Ga0247727_10000409_pt1 | contig 104508 bp, 124 predicted proteins | sample WisWelCaveWW1625_FD_202498 | JGI IMG/M metagenome (GOLD analysis project Ga0247727, IMG submission 202498) | Biofilm microbial communities from Wishing Well Cave, Virginia, United States - WW16-25 | ecosystem: Environmental > Aquatic > Deep subsurface > Groundwater > Cave microbial mat... | reverse complement strand
CCGGAGATTCCGCGGGCGACGAGAAAGCGAAGGAGGGCAAGTGCGGCGAAGGCAAGTGCGGCGGCGACAAGAAGGCCGAGGGCAAGTGCGGCGAAGGCAAGTGCGGCGGCGACAAGAAGGCCGAGGAAGAGAAGCCGCAGGGCTGAGGGCTCCAGCAGACGCGGCATTGCGCGTCATCAGGGCGGCAGGCCGGGAGACCGGCCGCCGCCTTTTTCATTCCCCTGCCAGCCAGTCCGCGCGCCAGCGTCCGCCGCCGTCGATCGCGAGAGCGGCGTGCAGGGCGGGCATCGCAGCCCGCAGGTCCTGGTCGGCCTTCCATGGCGGATTCACCAGCAGGACACCCGCGCCATTCAGACCTGCGCGGGAATCGTCGGGGTGAATGCAGAGTTCCGCTGCAAGCACGCGCCGGAGCCCGGCCTGCAGCAGGCGCTTGTGGAAGCGAGCGATCACCGCGGCCGTCTTGATCGGATACCAGGCAGCGAGCACGCCCTGCGGCCAGCGTGCAGCAGTGCCCGCCAGTGCGTCGGCGACGCGTTCCAGGTCCGCCAGTTGCTCCTCGTAGGGCGGATCGATCAGCGCCAGGCCGCGCTTCTCGAGCGGCGGCAGCAATGCCACCAGTGCCTCGAAACCGTCGCGGCAGTGGACTGCGAAGCGCCGGTCGTGGCGAAACTCGCGGCCGAGCAATTGCGCCTCGCCAGGCTCGATGTCGCAGACCGCGGCACGGTCGTTCGCGCGCAGCAGCGCTGCCGCGATGCAGGGCGAACCCGGATAGATTCGCGGCGCCACCTCATTGGCGGGATCGAAAGCGCGCACCAGTTCCAGATAGCGGCGGACCGGCGCCGGCATGCGCTGCGGATCCGCACCCGCGAGTCGCAGGATGCCGCGGGCCGCTTCCGCGACGCCGTCGCGCGAACCGAGATGGTAGCGGGCGCGGCCGGCGTGGGTGTCGAGATAGAAGAGCGCGCGGTCCTTTCGCGTCAGGCGCGTGAGCAACGCCACCAGTACGACGTGCTTCACGACGTCGGCAAAATTGCCCGCATGGCAGGCATGGCGGTACCTCAAGCGGAGCCGGCGAGCCAGTCGCGTGGCCGCAGGAAATCGCGGCTGAGCAATTCCTCGGGCGAACCCGGCTCGGGCTGCCAGCCATATTCCCAGCGCGCAAGCGGCGGCAGCGACATCAATATGGATTCGGTGCGCCCGCCAGACTGCAGCCCGAACAGCGTGCCGCGGTCGTGGATCAGGTTGAACTCCGCGTAGCGGCCGCGGCGATAGAGCTGGAACTGCCGCTCGAGCTCCCCGAATGCGATGCCGCGCCGCCGCTCCACGATCGGCAGATAGCCGGCAATGAAAGCGGCCCCGACGCGCTGCAGGAAGGCGAAGCAGGATTCAAAACCCCATTCGTTGAGGTCGTCGAAGAACAATCCGCCGACGCCGCGCGTCTCGCCGCGGTGCGGCAGGTAGAAGTAGCGGTCGCACCAGTCCTTCAAACGCTCATAGGTGCCGGGTGGACAGCCGTCGCAGGCGGATCGGGCGGCACGATGCCAGTGCCTGACATCCTCTACCTGCGGATAGTAGGGAGTCAGGTCGAATCCGCCGCCGAACCACCAGACAACCTCGCCGCCCGCGGGTTCCGCGACGAACAGGCGCAGGTTCATGTGGGTGGTGGGTACATGGGGGTTGCGCGGATGCAGCACGAGCGACACGCCCATGGCCTCGAATGGCGCGTCCGCAAGCGCGCGACGTTCCACGCTCGCCGAGGCCGGCATGCGCGCTCCGCGAATCCGCGAGAAATTGATGCCCGCCTGCTCGAACAGTGCGCCGTCCCTCAGCACCCGTGTTTCGCCGCCGCCGCCCTCTGGCCGCTGCCAGGCATCGCGGCGGAAACGCGCGCCGCCATCCGCCTCCTCGAGTGCCAGCGTGAGGCGTTCCTGGAATTCGAGCAGCCATGCACTGACGGCGGCGCGGTCGGGCATCGCTCATTCCCCTGCGCGGCGAGCCCGGCCGGCGGCGGCACTCGGTTTTGATTTCTTCCCTGCGGCCGGCCTGCGCGCCACTTTCTTCCTCGCGGCCGGGACCGGTGCCGCGGCGTCGGGCACGGGCGGCACGGCTGCCGCCGCCGGTTTCTTCGCGCCGCGACGGCCGAAGCGGCCCTTGCCGCGTTCGGGGGCAAGGCTCAGGAGCGTCACGCACTCTTCGAGCGTCATCGAAGCGGGGTCGCGGTCCTTCGGAATCCGGGCATTGCGCTTGCGGTCGGTGATGTAGGGGCCGTAGCGGCCTTTCAGCACCTGGATGCCGGCATCCGGGAAATCGAGGATCGTGCGCTCGCGGTCGGCCTGCACCTTGGCGGCGACGAGCTCGAGCGCGCGCTCGAGCGTGATCTCGAACGGGTCGTCTTCCTTGATCGACGCGAACTTGGCGCCGTACTTTACATATGGACCGTACTGCCCGCGGCCGACGCTGATCGGCGTGCCATCCGCACCGTGCCCGAGCGCGCGCGGCAACGACAGCAACTTCAGTGCATCCGGCAGCGTGACGTCATCCATGTGCTGGCCGGGCATCAGGCTCGCGAATTTCGGCTTGTCGGCGTCGTCGCGTGTACCGTGCTGCACGAATGGCCCGTATGCGCCCATGCGCACGGCAATGGGCTTGCCGGTCTCGGGGTGGCGGCCGATTTCGCGCGACTCGGCGACTTCTTCGCGGCTGACGGTTTTGCCGATGTGTTCGACCAGCCTCGAGAACGGCTTCCAGAACCGCTCGAGTTCCGGGCGCCATGCCTTCTCGCCGTTGGAGATCTCGTCCAGCACGTCTTCCATCGTGGCGGTGAATCCGTAATCCACGTAGATCTCGAAATACTTGACCAGGAACTTGCTGACGATCTTGCCGATGTCAGTCGGCTGGAAGGCGCGGCCGAGCATCTCGGCGTACTTGCGGTAGCGCAGCGTCTCGATGATCGAGGCATAGGTGGACGGGCGGCCGATGCCGTGATTCTCCAGCGACTTGACCAGGCTCGCTTCCGTATAACGCGGTGGCGGCTGCGTGAAATGCTGCTCAGGCCGCAGCGTCTCGAGCATCACCTGCTCGCCAGGTTCGAGTGCGGGCAGCCGCTGCTCGTCCTCGCTCTCGACGTTGGTCTCGTCCTCGTCATGGTCCTCGTGATAGGCGGCGAGGAATCCCGCTTCCAGCAGTGTCTGGCCATTGGCGCGGAATACATGGCGATTCACCCCGGTCGCGCCCCGCTTGCCGGCGACCAGATCCACTGCCACGGTGTCAAACACGGCGGGCGCCATCTGGCAGGCGACGGCGCGTTTCCAGATCAGGGCGTAGAGCCGCCGCTGGTCCTCGTCGTGGAGGTCCGCTTCGGCCTGCTGCGGCGTTTCTGCGGCAGAGGTCGGCCTGATCGCTTCATGGGCTTCCTGCGCGTTCTTTGACTTGGTCCTGTAGACATTCACGCCGTCGGAGAGCGCCTTCTCGCCGAATGTCGCGCGGATCACCTCGCGCATCGCGGTGACAGCGTCCGGAGACAGGGTAACGGAGTCGGTGCGCATATAGGTGATGTGGCCCGACTCGTAGAGGCGCTGCGCGTTCTGCATCGTACGGCGCGCGGTGAACCCCAGTTTGCGCGCAGATTCCTGCTGCAGTGTCGAGGTCGTGAATGGCGGCGGCGGATTGCGGCGCTTGGGCTTGCGCTCCACGGTGTCCACCGTCAGCACGCCACCGGCGGCGGCGATGATCGTGCGCTCGGCTTCGCGGGCCTCGGACTCCCTGGTGATCGTGAAGCGGCCTTTCTGCGTGTCGGCCTCGACCTTCTCTCCGCGGTACTCGATGAGCCGTGAGGGGAAGCGCGCCTTGTCCTGGGCGGCATCGGCCTCGATGGTCCAGTATTCCTGGCGGATGAAGGCGGCGATTTCCGCCTCGCGCTCGCAGATCAGCCGCAGCGCGACACTCTGCACGCGGCCCGCGGACAGCCCGGGCTTGATCTTCTTCCACAGCAGCGGCGACAGGTTGAAGCCGACCAGATAATCGAGCGCGCGCCGCGCCTGCTGGGCATTGACGAGATTGTCATTGAGACCCTCGGACTCCTCGATCGCAGCGCGCACGGCGTTTTGCGTGATTTCGTAGAAGCGCACGCGGCGCAGGTCCTTGCCGTCGAGCGCGCCGCGCTCGCGCAGGATCTCGGACAGGTGCCACGATATCGCCTCGCCCTCGCGATCCGGGTCGGTCGCCAGATAGAGCGATTTCGCCTTGCGCATCGCACGCTCGATGGCATCCACCTTGGGGCGGTTCTTCTCGATCAGCTGGTATTTCATCTCGAAGTTACGGTCGGGGTCGACCGCCCCTTCTTTCTCCATCAGGTCGCGGACGTGACCATACGAGGCCAGCACCTCGAACTCCGGGCCGAGGTACTTCTTGATGGTCTTGGCCTTTGCAGGCGATTCGACAATGACGAGATTTGCGCTCATGCCTGATTCCGTCTCACGTAGTCCCCAAAGACGCCAAAGCCGCGGGCCCGGCCGCGGCTCACTGGCGGACCCCTGTCGCGGGCGCTCAGTGCATCGCGTCCTGCCGCTCGTCGAACACGAGGTCCTCCATGCGCTGGTAGGCGTTTTCCTGCCCCGGCTGGCTGAACAGCACCATCAGGACCACCCACTTCAACTGCTCGATGTCGATATCGTCGGCTTCGAGCGCGAGCAGCCGGTCGATGACAACCTCGCGTTGCGCGCCCGACAGGATGCCCAGATTTTCCAGGTGCAGCAGGTAACCGCGCACATCCGTGTCTAGACGCACCTGCTCCTGGCCGCTGAATACGCGCACCGCCCGCGCCGTGCCCTCGCTCATGATCCGGTCCGGATCGGCAGCCAGGCTCTCAAGCCAGGCCAGTGCGCGCTCGATGTCGGCCTCCGGGTAACCGGCCTGCTCCAGGTCCTGCTGCAAGGCATCCCGGCTTGGCGCAATGTCGTCATCGGCATCCAGGAAGTTCTCGAACAGGTGGATCAGGATGTCGAGAACGTTTTCCTTCATCGGGCCTGCCTCGGTGGAATCCGGCTGTAGCGTCCGCCGGCCAGCGACTCAATTCGACCATCCAATTCGAGCAACTGCATCATCGAGGCGACAGCATGAGCCGGAAAGCCCGTGCGTTCCACCAGTTTGTCGAGATGCGCCGGCTCGAAACCGAGCGCATTCAACAGCATTTCTTCCGCGCTGTCCAACTTCCTGCCGGAATTGCGGCCCGTGCCGCTGGCTGTCGCGGGGGCCACGCAGCCGTGAAAGCCGATTGTTGCGAGCACATCCTCGGGTGATTCGACAAGTGCGGCGCCGTCCTTGATCAGGCGATGGCAACCGCGCGCGAGCGCGTTATGTATCGATCCGGGCACTGCCATGACATCGCGTCCCTGCTCGCCTGCGAGCCGCGCCGTGATCAGCGAACCCGAGCGTGCGGCAGCCTCGACGACCAGCACGCCGCGCCCGAGTCCTGAAAGCAGGCGATTGCGGCGCGGGAAATTCGCCGCCATCGGCGCCGTATCCGTGGAGAATTCCGAAACCAGCGCTCCCTGTGCGGTGATCGAGGCGGCGAGCGCGACATGCTCGGCAGGATAGACTTGATCGAGACCCGTGCCGCAGACTGCGATGGTCATGCCGCCCGCGGCAAGCGCGCCACGATGCGCGGCCGCATCGATGCCCGTTGCGAGGCCGCTCGTGATGACGAGCCCGGCCGCGGAGAGACGCCCGGCAAACTCGAATGCGGTCTCGCGGCCCGCGGCCGTCGCGGCACGGCTGCCGACGATCGCGAGCTGCGGCAGCGCGAGCACCGAGGGGTCGCCCTGCACAAAGAGGACGAGCGGCGCGCCCTTTGTCGCCGCGAGCGCTGGCGGATAGCCTGGCTCAGCCGGCGTCAGCAGGGAGCGCCCGGGTGCATCCAGCCAGCACAGGTCGCGCTCCAGCGTGGATTCGTCAGGACTCGCAAGTGCGTGGAGACCGGCGCCGGCGAGGCCGGCGACAGCCAGTTCCGCTTTCTCTGCTGCGAGCAATGCCTCGGGTCCGCCAAGGCGATCGAGCAGGGCCCTCGCAGTGGCAAAATCGAGGCCCGGCACGCGTGCCAGTCGCAGCCAGGCCCTGCGCGCGGCGTTCTGGATTGCCGTTGTCACCCGGCCATGATCCGGAATCGGAGCCTTGCCGCCGTTTGTGATTTCGGCCCTGAAGGGGCAGAAATAGCCGCTTCGCATGTCTCCTACTCATTGATTTTGCGCGAGATTCCCGATTAGATTGGCTCCCGGGCCGCCAGCCGCACGAGCTGGGCTGCGCCGTCCTCCGGGAACCGAGCACCGAGGCGATGACGTCATCCGCAGCACCGCAGACCGCTGATCCCAGTGCCGGGGTCGCAAGTATCGGGGAATTTCTGATCTGCCCCCGCTGCGCCGCGGACCTGAATGTCGGGCGCGAATCGATCGCCTGCGCAGCATGCGGCGCCAGCTATCCGTTGCGGGACGGTATCGCGCTGCTCGCCATACGCGGCACATCGGAAACCTGGGGTGAACCGCAAGCGCAAGAGCAGAGCGCGGGCTATCAGGGTGAATACCAGCGCGTCGACCGTGCCGCAGCCTACAATCTGAGCTACCGCCAGCGACCGCTGAAACGCCAGAGCACCCGGCGCGAATTCAAGCTGATCATGCGGCACATCGCGCGGGTCGGTCGGTCCCGCGTGATCCTCGACCTGCCTTGCGGCGGCGGCCGCCTGACGCCCGCCTTCGCGGATTCCGCCGAACTCGTGATCGAGGCCGATATCGCGCACGGCCAGTTGCTGTTCGGGCGTGCCGAATCGCCGGTTGCGACGCCGCGCGTCTGGATGACCGCCTCGGCTTTCCACATCCCGCTGCGGGACGACAGTGTCGATGGCACGATCTGCGTACGCCTCTCGCATCACCTGCCTACCGCCGCCGAGCGCGAGCGCCTGCTGGCGGAATTGCTGCGCGTGTCGCGGCGGTTCGTGATCATGACCTTCTTCGACCATCATTCCCTGAAGAATGTGGTGCGCCGGCTGCGCAGGCCCTTCGACGGCCAGCCGCCGAAGATGACGATGACGACGGCGCGTGTGGCCGCGCTTGCCGGCGAGTGTGGCGCCCGGCTCATAGATGCGCCGCCACTGTCACGCATCGGCTCGGGCCACCGCTACGCGCTGATCGTCAAGGATCAGGGAATCGTGTGACCGTGCCTGCCGGCGGCATCCGGTCCGCAGAGGACGCGATCGGCGCTGCGGGCGCCGGACCCGGGCAGCTGCTGATCAAGGCCGAGTACCGCACCGTGGTCTGGTCGGAAGCCTTGCAGGACGGCGGCCGCGCGATCGTGAAGCTGTATCGCCGGCGGCCATTCTACGATCCGCTGCGCCGCTGCTTCGTCCAGTATCGCGCGGAGCGCGAATTTGCGGTGCTCTCGCACCTGGCCCGCAATGGCGTTCCTTGTTCCGAGCCGCTGTCCTGGTCGCATGGCCGACGCGCTCCGCACGGCCTCCATGAAATACTCGTCACCCGCGAGATCGCCGGCAGCACCTCGCTCGACCGATTGCTGCAGCAGCCGCGCGTGGCCATCGATCTTGCACCGCTGCTGCGGCTCGTGCGGCGCATGCACGACAGCGGCGTGTCGCATGGCGGTCTGGCGCCGAGGAACATAATGGTCGCGTATCCGGAGCACGGCCAACCGGCGTTTCACCTGATCGACATGGCCTACGGTCACGTCTTTCCACGCGGTATCGCCGGCACCAGGATGGCGGCATTCGACCTGCTCGACCTGATGTACCAGCTCCGCCGCCATTTTCCACCGGAGCTTTGCAGCTCTTGGATTGCCGGCTACGGCCTGGATGGTTCTGCAGTGCAGAAGTTGATGGCGAGACTCGCGCGCTACCGGCCGCGGCGTCCCTGGAGCCACCTGCGCCGCGGGGAGACCGACTTGCGCGCGGTCATGGCCCGCCTGCGAGCTTCCCGTAATTCAAGGGACGGCGACAATCGAGCCTCCGGCCCGCCGCCGGCATCGGATACTTGAGACCGGTCGCGCAATTGAAGAGCAGCGCCTGCTCGTCGCGCCCGACCAGGCCGCGCGCGATTGCCGTGCGCCACGCAGCGAAGGTCGCCGCGCCCTCCGGACACAGCAGCAGGCCCTCGATGCGCGCCATATCCGCCTGCGCCCGGGTGATCGACTCGTCATCCACTGCGATCGCACAGCCGCCGCTCTCGCGGATGGCGCGCAGGATCAGGAAATCGCCGATTGCAGCTGGCACGCGGATGCCGGACGCGAGAGTATGGGCGTTCTTCCAGGGCTCGGCGCAGTCACTGCCTTCCCGCCAGGCCTTGACGATCGGCGCGCAACCCTCGGCCTGTACGGCGATCATCCGCGGGCGCCGGGCATCGATGAAGCCGGCAGCTTCCAGTTCGGCGAATGCCTTCCACATGCCGATCAGTCCGGTTCCGCCACCGGTCGGGTAGAAGATCGCGTCGGGCAGTCGCCAGCCGAGTTGCTCGGCGAGCTCGATGCCCATCGTCTTCTTGCCCTCGATACGGTAGGGCTCCTTGAGCGTGGACGCGTCGAACCATCCCATCGTGGCCTCGCCCTCGTTCACCAGGCGCCCGCAATCATTGATGAGTCCGTTGACCAGGAAGACATGCGCTCCCTGCCGCGCGATCTCCCGCACATTGATCTCGGGCGTGTCATCGGGGCAGAACACCCAGGATTCGATGCCGGCGCGCGTCGCGTAGGCGGCAAGCGCGGCGCCCGCATTGCCATTGGTCGGCATCGCCATGCGGCTGACGCCGAATGACTTCGCCATCGATACCGCGATTGCCAGGCCGCGTGCCTTGAAGGACCCGGTTGGCAGGCGGCCCTCGTCCTTGACCAGCAGGGTGCGTGCACCGTGCAGGCGCGCGACCGACGGCATCTCGATGAGCGGCGTCATGACTTCGCCGAGGCTCACGACATCGGCACTCCTGCGCACCGGCAGGAACTCGCGGTAGCGCCAGAATCCGGCTGCAGCTCGTCCGGCCAGTTCTTCCTTGCCGAGCGCGTGCCGCAGGGCCTCGAGGTCATAGCGCACCAGCAGCGGCTTGCCGGCATCGGAAAGGCCGTGCAGGGCGTCGGCCGGGTAGTGCTTTCCCGTCGCGCTGCATTCGAGATGGGTGGTGAAAACCGGGAATTCCCGCATACCGGGGAGATTAAGACAAAGCGCCGGCCAGGGGTGGCCGGCACTTCGCCCGATCATGTGGTCGGCGCTAGGGCGAGCGGACCTTGTCGCCGATCTCGATCTCACGATCGGCTTCCAGCATCAGCCCGTAGCTCATGCGCTCATAGGTCTTGAAGACCATGAAAAGGCCGGTGCGTTCGTCCGGCAGCTGCACGCTGCGGCTCACCGCATTGGCCGTGGTGTCGCGGACATTCTCTCCGGCTGCCCAGGTCGCGAGCACATTGCCGGGCTCGAGTCCGTCGCGTGCGCCGCGATTGATGATCACGATGTCGTACTCCGCCACGACCGTGCGCTGGTCGATCACCGACATGACCGTGCCTTCGAGATTCGCCTTGGGCGCGCGCGGGATGAAATCCATCTTCAGTTCAATGCGGTCCGGCAGCAGGATGTCTCCTTCCAGAGTTTCCCGGGCTGAATTGACGAGCTGCAGCGTGGCCGTATCGCCGCCGCGAATCACGCTGCCCTGGCCCGTGAACAGGCCCTGGTAACCCAGCACGTCGCCATCGTCCGGATCCTTCAGTTCGTCGCCGACGTGATAAACACTGTACTGACCCCCCGCCTGTGAGTCCCTGAGCCGGCGCACATAGACTTCGTTGCCCGCCGCGGAAATAAGCCGGTCGTCACGGCCATGCACGACATAGGGCGCGGACTTGACCTGCTCCCTGGCGAGCACATCGGGTCGCGACATGAAAGCCGCAATGCGGTCGTATGGGATGGCATTGATTGCTTCTGACAACGGATTCTCGCGCACGCGCGGGGACAGGCGCACTGGACCGCCGCTCTCGAGCACCAGCCGCGGCTGTCCGTCGACCCAGGTCAATGCGAGCACGTCGCCGGGGTAGATCAGGTGCGGATTCGCAACCTGCGGGTTGATGTGCCAGATCTCCGGCCAGTACCAGGGGTCGGTCAGGAACTTGGCGGATATGTCCCACAGCGTGTCGCCTTTCTGGACCGTGTAGCGCTCGGGTGCATCGGGTGCGACCGGGATGACGCCGCGGTCGATGCCCTGCTGCTGGCCGGTGGCGACACCGGCCGGGAGCGTGATCGACAATACCAGCGCAATGAGCGTCGCGCCGGCCAGGCTGCTGACAGGGATGCCGGACGGGGATTTGCCAGACACTGCCATGCGAGTTGCTCCCTCACTGCCAGGGTGGCCCGAAGAATCGTATACTTCCGGGTCACCAAACGCGCATAAGTCTATGCTTCGACGAACTTTAGCAGCATTCCCTGGTCAGTTACACGCACCCACGGTCCCACCCACATGACGCGCCTCACAATCCTGGAGTATCCGGACCCCCGGCTGCGCAGCCGGGCAGTTCCGGTCGACGCCGTGGACGCCTCATTGCGTGAACTGATTGACGACATGCTGGAGACCATGTACGCCGCGAATGGCATCGGCCTGGCCGCGACACAAGTCGACGTGCACCGGCGGCTGCTGGTCGCCGATATCTCGGAGGGGCGCGATGATCCGCGTGTGTTCATAAACCCCGAGATCCTCCGCAAGGACGGCGCCACCAAATCGCAGGAAGGCTGTCTGTCGGTGCCGGGTTATTACGACGAGGTCGAGCGCGCGGAGAGGGTGCACGTTCGCGCGCTGGGGCGCAATGGCAAGCCATTCGAAGTCGAGCTCGACGGGCTGCTCGCAATCTGCGTCCAGCACGAAATCGATCATCTCGACGGCAAGCTGTTCGTCGACTACCTGTCGGAGATGAAGCGCCAGCGCGTCCGCAAGAAGCTGGAAAAAGACCGTCGCATGCGTGCGGAAGGCCGGACTCCGGATCCCGTGCGCGCACCGGCCATCTGACCGGCAGGCCGCCGTGGATACGAGCCTGGCGGTCGCGTTCGCCGGAACCCCTTCATTCGCGCTGCCGGCGTTCGATGCGATCGCGGCGTCGAAGCACCGGCTGGTCGTCGTCTACACGCAGCCGGACCGGCGCGCCGGGCGCGGCCGCGAGCTCGCGGCAAGTCCCGTCAAGAGACGCGCGCTGTCCCTCGGACTGCCGGTCGAGCAGCCGGATTCCCTGCGCGAACCGCAGGCGACCGCAAGACTCGCGGGTCATGCGCCGGATGTCATGGTGGTCGTCGCCTATGGCCTGCTGTTGCCGCGGGCCATCCTCGATGTGCCGCGATGCGGTTGCCTGAATATCCACGCCTCACTGCTGCCGCGCTGGCGCGGGGCGGCGCCGGTTGCGCGCGCGATCGAGGCGGGTGACCCGGTGACCGGCGTCTGCATCATGCGCATGGAAGCAGCGCTCGACACCGGGCCGGTCATGCTGCGCAGGGAACGTCCGATCGGCCCTGGCGACACCGCGGGCGAACTGGGGGCGCGCCTTGCACAGGATGGTGCGGAACAGATTGTCGTCGCGATCGATGCACTCGCCGGGGGGCTGGCACGTTTCGAGCCGCAGGACCCGGCGGGCGCGATCTACGCGCGTAAGCTGCAGAAATCGGAGGCGCGCGTCAGCTGGTGTGAACCGGCGGATGTGATCGAGCGGCGGGTCCGCGCGCTGAATCCCTGGCCGGTTGCGGAGACGCGGCTCGAGGGCCAGCAGCTGCGGATCTGGCAGGCCCGTGTCGTCGCCCGCGATGCGGGTGCGCGACCGGGCACGATCCTTGCCGCCGGAGCGCAGGGCATCGTCGTCATGACCGGCAGAAACGCGCTTGCCATCGAGCGCCTGCAGTCGCCTGGACGCCGCGCGGCGAGCGCCGCCGATCTCGCCAATACGCGCGACTTCGTCGGCCTGGTGCTGGACTGAGCGTGGGCGCTGCAGCGCGAATCCGTGCCGCCGCAGCGCGCACCGTGGCGGCGGTCGCGGGACGCGGGCGAAGTCTCGAATCGGCACTCGACGAGTTCGTGCCGGGAAAGTCCGAGCGCCCGGCGATTCAGTCGCTGGCATTCGGCACCGTGCGCTGGTACCACGAGCTGGACGCCTGCCTCAAGCTTCTGCTCGACCGGCCGGACGCGGCACTCGATCCCGGAATTCGGGCGCTCGCGCTGGTTGGCCTGTTCCAGCTGGCGCACGGCGCGACACCCGCGCACGCAGCGGTGGCGGAGACCGTCGAGGCGACGCGCGTACTCGGACGACCGCGTGCGGCGCGTCTGGTCAATGCGCTGTTGCGGCGTTTCCAGCGCGAACGCGAGTCGATCATCGCGGGGGCGCATCAGGAGCCGCCGGCGCATTACGCCCACCCGGCCTGGTTCCTCGATGCACTGCTGCGCGAGTGGCCGGAATCGTGGCCCGGCATGGTGGCGGCTGGAAACGCGGAGCCTCCGATGTGGCTGCGCGTCAACCGCAGGCATGGAAGCCGCGATGAATACCGCGCGAGAGTCGCGGAAGCCGGCATGACAGCCGAAATCTGCCAATTTGCGCCTGAAGCGCTGCGACTTGCGGAGCCTGTGAATGTGGGCGAACTGCCCGGTTTCGCGGAGGGCGCGGTGTCGGTGCAGGATGCAGCCGCACAACTCGCGCCGTATTGGCTGGCTGCTGAAGCCGGCATGCGCGTGCTCGATGCCTGCGCCGCCCCCGGCGGCAAGACCTGCCACATCCTCGAGCTCGAACCGGGCATCGCGGAACTCGTCGCGCTCGATGTCGATCCAGTTCGCGGCAAGCGGATCGCGGACAATCTTTCCCGTCTCGGGCTCACGGCGACGGTCGTTGCCGGCGATGCCGCAAGTCCGGCCTGGTGGGATGGCAAGGCCTTCGACCGGATCCTGCTCGACGTGCCCTGCTCGGGCACGGGCGTGATCCGCCGGCATCCCGACATCAAGCTGCTGCGGCGGCCCGGCGACGTCGCGCGCTACGCGGCCGCGCAACTTGCCCTGCTGCGTGCGGTCTATCAATTGCTTGCACCCCGCGGCCGGCTGCTCTATGCAAGCTGCTCCGTGCTGCGGGCCGAGAATGCGGGGGTGGTCGGCGAATTCCTGTCAGCCGAGCCCACGGCTTTGGATGCAACGGAATCTGCTAGGCTTTTGCTGCCGGGCGTCGCGCCGGTGCAGGGCCAGGGGCCGGGTTGCGCGCTGCCCAGCGGCGCGGCCGACGCCGATGGCTTCTATTACGCCTGCCTAGAGAAGCGGGCCTGAGGAACCGGCGTGCGATTGACGCGAATGCGACAACCCGGGCTGGTCTGCGTTGCGGCGATCCTGTTCGCGGCGCTCGCCCTGCGTGCGACGGCCGCCGAAGACGGACGCTTCGAGATCCGCAATGCCTACGTCGAACTTGTCGAAGACGTCTGGCAGCTCGATGTGCGGCTGGATCTGGGCCTGTCCGAGGCCGCCCGTCAGGCTTTCGACGAGGGCGTTCCCCTTACCCTGACTCTGGAAGCCGAGGCGAGTACGGCCCGGCGTTTCCTGCCTGACGAAACAGTCGTATCCCTGAGCAGGCGCTGGCAGCTTGCCTACGACGCAATCGCTGACCGCTATGTCGTGACCAACCCGGCGAGCGATGAGCGCGCGAGTCATGCCTCGCGCGAGGAGGCGCTGGCGGCGCTCGCGCGAATCAGGGAACTGCCGCTTGCGAACACGGCGAAATTGCCCTCGGACGGGCGATTCGAGATGCGCGTGCGTGCATCGGTCGAAGTCGGCGAGATGCCCGTGGCGATCAAGATACTGCTGTTCTGGAAGAGCTGGTCGCGCAGCACCGAGTGGTACATCTGGAGCGTGCGGCCATGACGCGGCGCGCGCTGCCGATAGCGGTCGGCATCGGCATCGTGGTCTGGGTCGTGGCACTCGCGCTGCTCGCGGTCACCACGGAAGGTTCGCGGCGCTTCGAGGAACTGCAGCCGTGGATACTGCTGATAAATATCGCCGGCGTCGTCGTGCTGCTTGCGCTGATCGGCACCCGGCTGACCGGTTTCATCCGCGACTGGCGCCGGCATGTGCCGGGCTCGCGCCTGCGCGGCCGTACAATCCTGATGTTCGGCGGTCTTGCGGTCGCGCCGCTCCTGCTGGTGTTCACCTTCTCCGTGCTGTTTCTGACGCGCGGAATCGACAGCTGGTTCCATGCCGAGGTCCGCCAGGGGCTGTCCGACGCGCTCGGACTGTCGCGCGCAGCGCTCGACCTGCGCATGCGCGAAATACTCGACCGCACCGGGCGCATTGCGGATGACCTGTCGGAACTTCGCGGCGGGAGCCTGTACATGTCGCTCGACAACCACCTGCGGCTCGCGGGCGCCGACGAGCTTATCGTCACGAGCGCCGGCGGCCAGCCCGAGGCCTACAGCACGGCAGGCATGCTGCACGGCATGCCTGCCGTGCCGCAGGAAGAGCTGCTGCTTCAGGTCCGGCAGGGTCGGCCATTCGTGAGCCTCGAACCGGCGCCCGGCGGCGGCTACCTGATCCGGGCCGCGACGCGCATCGGCTCGGCCCAGAGCCTGCGGGGTTCGCGTCTCTTGATCGCGACCTACCCGGTGCCGCAACGCCTTGCCGATCTCGCCGCAACGGTGCAGAAGTCCTACCAGCAGTATGGCCAGCTCTCGTACCTGCGCGAACCGCTGAAACTCAGCTTCGTGCTGACGCTGTCGCTGGTACTGTTGATGGCATTGCTGGCGGCGCTGTACGGCGCCCTTTATTTCTCGGAACGCCTGGTGCGGCCGGTGCAGGACCTGATAGCGGGGACCCGCGCGGTCGCCAAAGGCGATTTTGAAACGCGGCTGTCGAAACCGTCGCACGACGAGATCGGCTTCCTGGTCGCGTCGTTCAACGACATGACCATCAAGCTTGCGCGCGCGCGCGAGGAAGCGGAGCGCAGCAAGGCCGCCGTCGAGGCCGAGCGCGCCTCGCTTGCCGTGATTCTCGCGCGCCTGACGAGCGGCGTGATCTCGCTGGAGCCGGATTTCCGCGTGCGGGTCGCGAACCAGGCTGCCGGCCAGATCCTGGGCATGGATTTTGACCAGGCGGCGGGCCAGCCGCTCGCCGAGCTCGCCGCGCGCCACCCGCTGCTCGGGCAGCTGCACGCGGTGATGCTGCGGCACCTGGACGCCGGTGAAGACGAGTGGCGCGAGCAGCTCACATTGAGGGGCGAAAGCGGCCGCCGCGAACTGGTTTGCGCGTGCACCGCCCTGCCGGGCGATGCCGCCGTCATGGGCGGCCTGGTGGTGGTATTCGACGAAGTCACCCAGCTGCTGCAGGCTCAGCGCCAGGCCGCATGGGGGGAGGTCGCGCGCCGCCTCGCGCACGAGATCAGGAATCCGCTGACGCCGATCCAGCTCTCGGCCGAGCGCATGCGGCGCAAGCTGTTCAGGGGACTCACGTCTTCCGACGCGGAACTGCTGGATCGCTCGACCCAGACGATCGTGCAGCAGGTCGAGGCGATGAAGCAGATGGTGGCGGCCTTCAGCGAATACGCGAAGGCGCCCGAGATGCAGATCAGCGAGGTCGACGTCAATGTCATGATCCGCCAGGTTTCGGACCTGTACCACGCGCAGGATCCCCGCGTCGCATTCGGTCTGGCGCTGGATGCGCGCGCGGCGATACTGGAGGCGGATCCGGGCCGGATCCGGCAGCTGCTGAACAATCTGCTGACCAATTCGGTCGAGGCGCTCGACGGACGCAATAATCCTGTCATCATGATCGAGACGAAACGCGCCGGTGACCAGATCTTGCTGACCGTGACCGACAATGGGCCCGGATTCCAGGACAGCCTGATCGAACAGGCCTTCGATCCCTATGTCACCAGCAAGCCGAAGGGCACCGGGCTCGGTCTTGCGATCGTCCGGCGCGTCGTTGAAGAGCATGGCGGCCAGGTGGAGCTGGAGAACGCGCCGCAGGGAGGCGCGCGCATCACGATCACACTTCCGGCTGCGAGGAGAGAGCGAGCATGAGTGCGTCGAGAATTCTCGTTGTCGACGACGAGGCCGACATCCGCGGGCTGCTGAGCGAGATCCTCAGCGAAGAAGGCTATGAGGTCGAACCTGCGTCCGATGCCGCGACCGCGCGCCGCGCCTGCACGCGCCAGGAACCCGACCTCGTGCTGCTGGACATCTGGATGCCCGACACCGACGGCATAACCCTGCTGCGGGAATGGTCCCAGAAGAACATGCTCAGGTTTCCGGTCGTCATGCTTTCCGGGCATGGCACGGTCGAGACCGCAGTGGAGGCCACACGGCTCGGAGCCTTCGATTTCGTCGAGAAACCGCTGTCGATCGCAAAATTGCTTCGCACCGTCGAACGCGCGCTCGAATCGGGGCGCCGGCGCCGGCAGACCCAGCGCACGCTGATACCGCCGCTGGTCGCGCCGGTCGGCAAGAGTCGCCTGATGCACCAGTTGCGCGAACAGGTGCAGCAGATTGCCGTTCACGACACGCCGGTGCTGCTGGTCGGCGAATCTGGCACTGGCCGCGAGGCATTTGCCCGCTACCTGCATGCGCTCAGTCCGCGGGCGTCGGCTCCATTCGTGGCCGTGACCTGCGCGAGTCTCGACGACGCCACCGCGGCAGGGCTACTCCGCGGCGTCGAGGCGGATGGGAAGGTCGAGGCGGGTCTGTATGAACGGGCGAATGGCGGCACCCTGTTCTTCGGCGGACTCGAGGACCTGTCCGCGGGCGCGCAGAGACTGCTGCTCGCGGACCTGGAACAGGGCAGCTGGCAGCGCGAAGGCGGCAGCAATCGCTTGCCGCTCGGTGCACGGCTCGCGGCAGCCGCTGGTCCGGGCCACGACAGCGCTGCCAGCGAATTGCGGCGCGACCTGCTGGCAAATTTCGATGTCATCACGATCCGCGTGCCGCCGCTGCGCGAATACGCCGAAGATGTGCCTGACCTGCTGCGTCATTACATCGATCGCCTGGTGGACGAGGAGGGCATGCCATTGCGCCGCTTCAGCGTCGCGGCGCAGAACAGGCTGCGCAACTATCCGTGGCCCGGCAATGTGCGCGAGCTCCGGAACCTGGTGCAGCGCGTGCTGATCATCGGCGGCCCGGAGGAGATCGGGCTCGACGAGATCGAGCAGCAGCTCGCGGTTCAGCAGACTCCGGACGAGCCGCTGGTGAAGCAGGACCTGCTGGCGCTGCCGCTGCGCGAGGCGCGCGAGCAGTTCGAGCGCGCCTACCTGCTGCAGCAACTGATGTTGTGCAATGGCAAGGTTGGACTGCTCGCAAAGCGGGTCGGCATGGAACGCACGCACCTGTACCGCAAGCTGCGTTCGCTGGGCGTCGATTTCCGGCAGGTTTCCGAGGACTAGTCGCCGACCCGGATCACCAGCAGGTCCATCTCCGCGTCGCGCAGCCGGTCGCGGACCCGGTTGAGTTCCGCGAGGTCGGCGATCGGACCGATGCGGACGCGGTGCCAGGTGTCGTTGTCCACGGAGACGCGCTGCACCTTCGACTCAATGCCCTCGAGCGCGAGCTGCGCGCGCACGCGGTCGGCCTCCCTGAAGTCGCGGTACGAACCGACCTGCAGCACATAGGAACCGGATTTCTCGACCGGCGCGGCCGGAAGATCGCGGCGCACGGCCGCTTCCCGCTCCGGCACGACAACCTCGAAGTTCGGCAGCATCTCGTAGAAATCGTAGCGTTCGGCTGGCTCATCGCCGGTCGATTCGCGCACCGATGCCGGTTGCGGCGCCTGCCCGTCGCCAGCGTGCTGCGCCGAGCGCGGGTCGAACAGGTACAGCGCGAGTCCGACGGCGAAGCCGGCGATGCCGCCGATCAGAAGCCCGGTCCAGCCTGAAAAAGGCTCATGGCGCGCTCTGCTGCGCTTGTAATCGCGCGACACCATCACATGGTCTCCGGAGCCGAGACACCGAGGAGGGCAAGCGCATTTGCCAGCACCTGCCGCGTGCCGACGACCAGCGCGAGCCGCGCATTGCGGAGCCGTGAATCGTCGACGATGAATGGCAGCGCGCCGTAATAGGCATGGAAGGCGGTCGCGAGCTCGCGCAGATAGTGCACGACGATGTGCGGCGCGCGCAGCTCGCATGCCTGCTCGACGGTCTCGGGCCAGCGCGTCACCTCGCGCATCAACCAGCGTTCCTGCGCTTCGGCAAGGAGCGCGAGCGAAGCCAGACCCGATGCGCGGTCGAACGGAACGCCGCGCTCCGCGGCCTGCTTCAGCACGCTCGAGATGCGCGCATGCGCGTACTGGACGTAGTAGACGGGGTTGTCATTGCTGCGCGATTTCGCGAGCTCCAGGTCGAAGTCCAGGTGCTGGTCATTCGAGCGCATCACGTAGAACAGGCGCGCGGCGTCATTGCCGACTTCGCCGCGCAGTTCCCGCAGCGTCACGAACTCTCCGGATCGCGTCGACATCTGCACTTTCTCGCCAGAGCGGTAGAGTGACACGAACTGGATCAGCCGCACGTCGAGTGACTCGCCGGGCTCGCCCATCGCCACCAGCCCGGCGCGGACGCGCGTGACGTAGCCGTGATGGTCGGCGCCCAGGATGGTCAGCAGCAGGTCGAAGCGGCGCTCGCGCTTCTCCAGGTGGTAGGCGATATCGGAGGAGAAGTACGTCTTCTGTCCGTTGGCGCGCACTACGACGCGGTCCTTCTCGTCGCCGAATGCCGTCGCGCGGAACCACAGCGCACCGTCCAGTTCGTAGACGTGACCATGCCCGCGCAGGCGCTGGAGTGCGCGGTCGATCGGGCCGCCGTCGGTGCCATCGCCAAGATCGCGCTCCGAATACCAGCGGTCGAAATGCACGCCGAAGCCCTCGAGATCGTCGCGGATGTCCGCCAGGATCTCGTCGAGTGCGGCGTCGAATACGGATCGGAATGCCCCCGCGCCGAGCTGCCGCTTCGCGCGCGCGATCACTGCATCGATGTATGTGTCCTTGTCGCCGCCATCCGGTTCGTCGGGCGGCAGGTCCGCGAAAATGGCAGACGCGGGTCTGCGGAACTCGTCGCCGTGCTTCGCGTGCAGCGCGGCCGCGATCGGCCGGACGTATTCGCCGCGATAGCCGTTGGCCGGGAACGGAAACTTCTCGCCGCAGAACTCGAGATAACGCAGCCACACGCTCGCCGCCAGGATGTCCATCTGCCGGCCGGCGTCATTGACGTAGTACTCGCGGTGCACCGACCAGCCGGCCGCCTCTAGCAGGCTGGCGACGCTTGCGCCGTAGCAGGCATGCCTGCCGTGACCGACGTGCAAAGGTCCGGTCGGGTTCGCCGACACGAATTCGACGATCGCCCGCTTGCCGGCGCCTGTGGCGCTGCGGCCGTAGTCGATCCCCGCGTCGTGCACGCGCGCAAGCTCGGCCTGCCAGGCCGCAGGCGTCACGAAGAAGTTGATGAATCCGGGTCCTGCAATCTCGGTCCGTCCGATCAGGTCGTTGTGCGGCAGTGCGGCGACAATCTGCTGCGCGAGCGCGCGCGGGCTCTTGCCGAGGCTCCGCGCGATGCGCATTGCGATGCTGCAGGCGAAGTCACCATGCGCGGCGTCGCGGCTGCGCTCCACTTCGGGCGCGGGCAGCGGCGCTCCGCCCCAGGTGGCGGGCGGCAGCGCCGCGAGCGCATCGGACACCAGCCGTTCGATCAGGTTTTTCAAGCGCGCGAGTCTATCAGTCCACTTCGATGGGATCGACGTCCACCGACCAGCGCAGACGCCGTGAAACACGCAGGCCATCGATGCTTTCGAGCCATTCGGAGAGGTATCGTTGCAGGGTGGCGCGGACCCGGGATTCCAGCAGCAATTGCGCCCGATAGCGGCCGGCGCGACGCTCCATTGCGGCAGGCGCGGGTCCAAGCAGCCGCAGGCCCGCATCGCGCGGTCCGGGCGCCACGGCCTGGGCCTGGCGCAGGAATCCATGGACATCGGCACGCACCGGGCCGTCTGCGCGCAGCAGCGCGAGGTGCGAATAAGGCGGCCAGCCGGCGGCGCGGCGTTCTTCCAGCGCGCGCAGTGCAAAGCCGTCATAGCCTTCGGTGATCAGGCATTGCAGCAGCGGATGCTGGGGATGGGAGGACTGGATCAGCACTTGTCCCGGGCGGTCGCCGCGCCCGGCACGCCCGGCGACCTGGACGATCTGCTGCGCAAGCCGCTCGCTTGCGCGGAAGTCGGCGCCGAACAGGCCCTGATCCGCCGCCAGCACGACGACCAGCGTGACGTCCGGGAAGTCATGTCCCTTGGTCAGCATCTGCGTGCCGAGCAGGATGCGGGCGCGCCCGTCCACCACCGAGTCGAGGGCGCGCTCGATGTCGCCGCGGCGCCGGATGACGTCGCGATCCACTCGGACCAGCGGCGCGCGGGGAAATATTCCTGCCAGCGTCGCCTCGACCCGTTCGGTGCCCTCTCCAACCGGCCGAAGTTCGGTGCCGCAGCGTGGGCAGCCATAAGGCATCGACTGTTCCGCGCCGCAGTGGTGACAGGTCAGTCGCGAGCGGCGGAGATGCACGGTGAGCCGCGCGTCGCAGGCTTCGCAAGGCGCAATCCAGGCGCAGCCCGGGCAGAACAGCGTCGGCGCATAACCGCGACGATTGAGGAACACGAGCACCTGGGCGCCCGCGCCCAGATGCCGCTCGATCGCCGCCAGCGCCGGCTGCGAAAGGCCGTCACGCGCGGCGTGCTGGCGCAGGTCGATCACGGCGACACGCGGCTTGCCGGCGCGGCCGGTGCGCTCGGCCAGTGTCAGCTTCGCGTAGCGGCCGGCCGCCGCATTGGCGAGGCTCTCGAGCGATGGCGTCGCGGAACCGAGCACGACCGGGACACCCGCACGCTGCGCGCGCGCCACCGCGAGGTCGCGCGCCGAATAGCGGAAACCGTCCTGCTGCTTGTAGGAGGAATCGTGCTCCTCATCGACGACGACCAGCCCGAGCGCGGGCATCGGCGTGAAGACCGCGGAGCGGGTGCCGATCACGATGGGCGCGGCGCCGCTCGCCGCCGCGCGCCAGGCGGCGAAGCGCGCGCCTTCCGCCATCGAGGAATGCAATGCCACCACCGGGGCCGAAAGGCGTTCCTGGAAGCGCGCTACCAGCTGCGGTGTCAGCGCAATTTCGGGCACCAGCACCAGCGCCCCGCGCCCGGCGGCCAGTACGCGCTCGATCAGCTGCATGTAGACCTCGGTCTTGCCGCTACCGGTGATCCCGTGCAGCAGCCATGCGCGATAGCTTCCGATCGCAGCGGCAATCGCCTCGCAGGCCAGCGATTGATCGCCGGTCAGCAGCGGACCAGCACGCCCGGAACCGGCAGCGGGCGCGGATTCCGGCCGCTCCAGCGATTCGAGCCAGCCTCGCGCGGCGAGCGTCCTGAGGGCGGCGCCCAGACCCGATCGCGAGATGGCCTCCATCGTGGCGCCATCCTCGCCGAGGAGCTCGATCAGTTGTCGCTGCCGGCGGCCGAGGCGCGGTGGCGGTGTCCGAGCCGCGCGACCGCGCTCGGAAAGTCGCCAGACGAGTTCCCGGCGTCCTGCGCCGCCGCCGGTGCGGAGCGCGACCGGGATCGCGGCGAACAGCACTTCACCCAGCGGGTGGTGGTAGTAGTCTGCGGCCCAGATCAGGAGTGCGAAGGTGACCGGGTCCCACAGGGGTTCGGCGTCGATGAGTTCCAGCGCGCGCTTCAGTCGCGACTCCGGCATTTCGCTCTGATCGCTGACGGCGGCGATGACGCCGATGGCGCGCCGCTTTCCAAGCGGGACCCTCAGTCGTTGCCCGGGAGCGGCCAGCAAAGCCGCTCCCTCCGGCGGAAGGTAATCGAATTTCCGCCGCAGCGGCGCATCGACGACAACTTGCAGTACGGGGTTCTCGGTGTGCAAATAAGTGTTTATTATCAATAAGATAGGAAGATACATCGAGGGACGTCAACAGATCAGAACCACCCACGTTATATCACCGTGGCCGAGATTCCATTCAGGCGATGCGGGTGCCGGAGGTGCCGATGACCGGCTCTGCTACGCTTTCCTGGTCGATGCCGCTGATCGGCGGGTGTGAAGGGGCGCGGGAGACGGCAGTGGACCAGGAACGTGCACTCGAGCGATTCCTGGCCGGTATCGAAAAGCGCGCATACCGGATCGCGAAACTCTCGCTGCGCGACCACGACGATGCGCTCGACGTCGTGCAGGACGCGATGATCAGCTTGGTCAGGAAATATGCGGGACATCCAGAGCAACAATGGCGGCCATTGTTCTACCGGATATTGCGCAACCGGATCACCGACTACCAGCGCCACCGCCGGGTGCGGCGAGGCGTGATCGCCTGGTGGCCCGGCACGGCCGGCGACGAGCAGCCGCCGGACCCGATAGAGTCGGCGCCGGATCCGGCCGGCGCTCCGGAACAGGAACTCGAAGGCGAACAGCTGCTCGAGCGCATCGGGCAGGCCCTTCTGGCGCTCAGCAGCCGCCAGCGCGAGGCATTCATGCTGCGCAACTTCGAAGGTCTCGACGTGGCGCAGACGGCGATCGCCATGGGCTGCTCGGAAGGGAGCGTCAAGACGCATTACTTCCGCGCGGTGCAGCTGCTGCAGCGGGAAATCGGGGAATGGCAGACATGACAGACCACAGGCAGGACTTCGAGCGGAAGAGCCGTCAGGCATTCGAGGAAAGTGTCGCTGCGCTCGATGGCGAGACCCGATCGCGCCTCGCCCGCGTGCGCCAGAACGCGCTCGCCGAGGCACGGCGCGGATTTCGGCCGTCGCTGTCGACCTGGGTCCCGATCGGCGCTGCGGCGGCAGCGACGGTGCTCGCCATCGCGCTGTGGAGCGGCGGACCGGGGCCGCAAGCGACGGAACCGGCATTGGCCGCGCTCGAGGAATTCGACATCGTGATGGCAGGCGATGACCTCGACATGATGGATGAGGACCCCGCGTTCTATGCTTGGGCGGTGGAAGAAATCACCGATGGCGTGGGCTGAGGATGAATCGCCGCGCCTGGCTGGCCGCAGGTTTTCTGGCGCTGCCCGTCGCGGCGGCGGAACCGGAACCGGAACCGGAACCGGACCCGGAATTCCTGGAATTCCTGGCGGAGACGGCCGGCGAGGACGAGGAATTCGCGAAGTACGTGGAGTCACGAAGATTTGAACGCGAACTGCGAAAGGTCGAGGAAGAACGCGCGGCTCGCAAGGATGAAGACCATGAACCTTAGGCTGATCTGGACACTCGCTGCCTGGCTCGCCATCGCGCCGATGCCCGCGGCGGCCGGGAATCCGGAGCCGGGACCGGGCGTCGCCTGGGAATCGCTCACCGGGGAGCAGCAGGAACTGCTGGCAGGCCAGCGGGAGCAGTGGAATGCGCTGCCGCCCGGGCGCCAGCAAGCAATGGCCATGGGCGCGGAGCGCTGGCAGTCGATGAATCCCGGGCAGCGGGCGAAGGCACGCGAACGCTGGAAAAAGTGGCAGAATCTGACGCCGCAGCAGCGCCAGGCCCTGCGCGAGCGGTGGCAGCGCTTTCACGAGCTGACGCCGGAAGATAGAGAAACCCTGCGCGAGCGATACCGGCGTTTCCAGTCGCTGTCGGACCAGCAACGCGAGGCATTGCGCGAGCGCTGGAGGCAGATGACGCCCGAGCAGCGGCAGCGTGCGATTGACCGGCGCCAGCCGCAGCGGCGCCCGGCGCCATCGGACCGGTCCTCGCGCTGACGGCCCCCGTCTCGCGCCCGGCGCGACAGCGTGGGAGGATACTGGCGCCCAATGGCGACGATGCGGGTGCCCCGATGTCCAATGCAAAGCTGAAGCGCTCGAATGACCGGATGATCGCCGGTGTCTGCGGCGGCATCGCCGAATGGCTGGGCTGGAAGACGGACCGGGTCCGCGTGGTCTACGTGATCGTCTCCATCCTGAGCGCCGCATTTCCGGGAATCATCGTCTACCTGCTGCTGTGGCTCCTGATGCCGGATGCGGACGAATGAACCGCCGGGTCATCGAACTCTACGACGAGTACACGCACGGCGGCATCGACCGGCGCTCTTTTCTGGCCGGACTTGCTCGACTGGCAGGCGGAGCGGCCGCCGCCGCTGCACTCCTGCCGCTGCTCGAGAACCGGTACGCAGAGGCCGCGACCATCGCTGCGAACGATGCTTCGCTGAAAGCCGGCCGCGAATCTTTCCAGGGCCCCGGAGGCGCGGTCGCCTGCTATGTTGCGCGTCCCGCGAAACGGCCGAAACGGCGCCCGGCCGTGGTCGTGATCCACGAGAATCGCGGGCTGAATGCGCATATCGAGGACGTCGCCAGGCGTCTTGCGCGCGCGGACTTTCTCGCGATCGCGCCGGATGCGCTCTCAGGCTCGGGCGGGACGCCGAGAGACGAGGACCAGGCGCGTCAGCGCATCGCCGCACTCGAGCCCGCCACGGCGCTCGGCATCTATCTCGCGGCCGTGCGTCATGCGGCGTCACACGAGAACGGCACCGGCAGGGTCGGATGCGTCGGTTTCTGCTGGGGCGGCAGCATGGCCGGGCGGATCGCGGCGAATTCGCCCGAACTCGCTGCCGCCGTCGTCTTCTACGGTATGCCGCCCGCCGCGGACGAGGCACGGCGCATCCGTGTGCCGCTGCTGCTGAACTACGCGGGCCTGGACACGCGCATCAATGAGGCGGTCCCGGAATTCGAAGCGGCGCTGAAAGCCGCGGACCGGCACTACGAAATCCACATGTACCCGGGCGTCGAGCACGCCTTCCACAACGACACGAATGCCGCTCGTTACAATGCCGCCGCCGCTCTCCTCGCCTGGAAGCGCACTGTCGAATTCCTCGGCCGCGAACTTCGCGCGTGACGACGCGCGCTTCGGCGGGCCAGGCTGGCTCGCTCGCTCAGCCCGAACTTATTCGCTCGCTCGCCACCTGGCCCGCCGACGCGCGCGCCAAGGTCGGGCGGGTCCCGAGCGAGCGCGTAAGTTCCGGCGGCGCGAGCGAGGGAGCCCGCCCGGCCGCGGCGCGTAGCGGCAGCGTGATGGTGGACTGCTAGCCGATGGCCTTGATCGCGTGAATCAACTCGGCGGCGACTTTCTGCGCGTCGCCGTACACCATGCGGGTGTTGTCCAGGTAGAACAGGTGATTCTCGATGCCTGAAAATCCGGCGCCCTGGCCCCGCTTGACCACCAGCACATTCCTGGCCTTGTCAGCATTCAGGATCGGCATGCCGTAGATCGGGCTGCCCTTGTCGGTGCGCGCGACGGGATTCACGACGTCGTTGGCGCCGATCACGAGCGCGACATCCGCGGTCTCGAACTCGGCGTTGATCTCGTCGAGATCGGAAATCAGGTCGTAGGGCACGCCGGCCTCGGCCAGCAGCACATTCATGTGGCCCGGCATGCGCCCGGCGACCGGGTGGATCGCGAAGCGCAGCATCACGCCCTTGTCGATCAGCAGCTGGCACAGCTCCCAGACCTTGTGCTGCGCCTGCGCGACCGCCATTCCGTAGCCGGGAATCACGATGACCTTCTGCGCGAATGCCATCATGACGCCAGCGTCGGAGGCCTCGATCGGCTTCAGTGCGCCGCTCACGCCTTCCGTAGCCGCGACCGGGCCCTCGCCAAAGCCGGAAAACAGCACATTGCCGAGCGAGCGGTTCATCGCCTTCGCCATCAATTGCGTCAAGAGCGTGCCGGCGGATCCGACCACGATGCCGGCGATGATCATGGCTGCGTTCTCGAGCACGAAACCCTCGAAGGCGACCGCGAGTCCGGTGAATGCGTTGTACAGCGAGATCACGACCGGCATGTCTGCGCCGCCGATCGGCAGCGTCATCGTGATGCCGAGGGCGAGCGCGAGCGCGAAGAACAGCACGACCGTCTGCATCGCGGAGTGGGCCGTCAGGACCAGTGATGCGCCGATCGCGAGCGTTGCCGCGACGATCACGAGGTTCACGACCTGCTGGCCCTGGAAGCGGAAACTGCGCTTGATCAGTCCCTGCAGCTTGCCGAACGCGATCAATGACCCCGAGAAACTCACTGAGCCGATAAAGGCGCCGGCGGCCGCGAGCGCCGTGACCACGGGCCCGTGCGCTGCCGCCGCCTCCGGCTGCGCTGCGGCCATGCGGAGGAGCTCCACCGCCGCAATCGCTGCAGCCGCGCCGCCGCCCATGCCGTTATAGAGCGCGATCATCTGCGGCATGTCGGTCATCGCGACAATGCGTCCCGACCAGCAGGCGAGCCCGCCGCCGATGGCGATCGCCGCGAGCATCAGCGCGAAATTCCCCATGCCGGGATAGAGGAAACTCATCACCGTGCCGATCAGCATGCCGGCACCGGCGACGACGATGCCGCGGCGCGCCTTGACCGGTGAACTCATGGCCTTCAGGCCCATGATGAACAGGAACGCGACCAGCAGGTAGCTCCCGTCGATCGCGAGTGTCGCGACGTGATCCGGCATCAGGCCCTGCATCACGCGGACTCCTTCTTTTTCTGCCCGCTTGCCTTGAACATCTGCAGCATGCGTTCGGTCACGACATAACCGCCGACCGCGTTGCCGGCGCCCAGCACGACGCCGATGAAGCCTATGATCTGCTCGGGCAGGGTGTCGGCGCGGCCGAGCGCTACCATGGCACCGACCAGCACAATGCCGTGCACGAAGTTCGAACCCGACATCAGCGGCGTGTGCAGGATCACCGGCACGCGCGCGATGACTTCGTAGCCGGCGAATGCCGCCAGCATCACGATATACAGGGCGATCACGCCTTCCATCACGCGGCCTCCACGGTCTTCCTGGTGGGTTCGTGGCGGATGCTGCCGTCATGCGTGACGCAGGAGGCCGCGAATACCTCGTCATTCCAGTCGATCGTCAGCACTCCGGCGGCGAGCGCAGGCCGGATGAAGTTGAACAGGTTGCGCGCATACATCTCGCTCGCATGGAATGCGACCGATGCAGGCAGGTTGACCGGTCCGATGATCCGGACTCCCTTGTGATCAACCGTCTCACCGGCGCGGGTGAGTTCGCAGTTGCCGCCATTCTCGGCCAGCAGGTCCACGATCACGGCGCCGGTCTTCATGCGCTCGACTGCCGCGCGCCCGATGATGCGCGGCGCCGGCCGGCCGGGCACGCCTGCGGTCGTGATGACGCAGTCGGCTGCGGCAATGCGCGAGTCGAGCACTTCCTGCTGCTTCTGCTTCTCCTCGGCGGTTAGTTCGCGCGCGTAGCCGCCGGCGCCTTCGGCCACGACGCCGGTCTCGACGAACCTGGCGCCGAGCGACCTGATCTGCTCGCGCGTTGCGCTCCTGACGTCATAGGCCTCGACAACGGCGCCGAGCCGGCGCGCGGTCGCGATGGCCTGCAGGCCCGCGACACCGGCTCCGATCACGAGCACGGTGGCCGGCCGGATCGTGCCCGCGGCCGTCGTCAGCATCGGGAAGAACTTGTCGAGCGCCGCGGCGCCTTGCAGCACCGCCTTGTAGCCGGCGACCGCCGCCTGCGAGGACAGCGCGTCCATCGACTGGGCGCGCGAAATCCGTGGCACCAGTTCCATCGCAAAGCTCGTCACGCGGCGGTCACGCAGGGCGCGGACCAGCTCTGCCTGGGCGTGCGGAGCGAGGAATCCGATCAGCATGGAACCCGACTTCAGCATTGCGGCTAGGCCCGCATCCGGCGGCTGCACCGCGAGCACCAGGTCGGCGGCGGCGAGGATGGCGTCCGCGGAATCGGCGAAGGCAACATCCTTGTAATGTTCATCCGGAAACCGGGCGCGGGCGCCGGCGCCGCGCTCGATCAGCAGGCGTGCCCCCTGGGCGGCCAGGCGGGCCGCGACCTCGGGCACCACCGCCACGCGGTTTTCGCCTGGCAGGGTTTCCTTCAGCACGCCGATCGTGACTGGCATCAAATTCCTCCCGGGATTGCCTGGCCGACCGGCCGGCCGGACCGCGGCGCGTTGAAAAATATCACAATTTCCGTATTGTGGACGGTTTCGGTTACCTTAGTTGCCTTGTGAACCCGAGAAAGCATGCATCGAGGCCGCCGGTCCCGCCGGCGGAACATGAACTGGCGTTCCGGCTGTCGCAGCAGGTGCTGCGTACCGACGCCTCCGGCATGCCGCTGGAATGGATCGACTACAAGGAAGCGGTCCGGCTCTATTGCCTGGGCCAGGTGGCCTATGCTTTCGGCAGCAGGCTGTACGAACTGCACGGCGGCACCAATGCGCGGAGCGGCCGCCAGACCGTCATCGAGGTGAACTCGATGATGGCGACGCAGGGCAGCTCAGGCAATCCCGGAAGCCTGCGCGGCGATTACGTGCCGCCACTCAACAATGAAACGCTGTTCCGCCGCGATGCCAACCTGTGCATGTACTGTGGCGGCCGCTTCAGCTCTCAGCAGCTCTCGCGCGATCATGTGCGGCCTTTCTGCCAGGGCGGCAGGGACGTCTGGAACAATGTCGTCGCCGCCTGCCGGCGCTGCAACAATGCCAAGGCCTCGCGCACGCCGGAACAGGCCGGCATGCAGCTGCTCGCCGTGCCATTCACGCCGACCTATGCCGAATACATCTATCTGAAGGGCCGGCGCGTGCTGGCCGACCAGATGGAGTACCTGCTGGCGCATTTCCCGCGCACCAGCCCGCTGCACGCCCGCATCCAGCGCTTCCGGCAGTGAGCCCGAAGGCGCGCGAGCCGCTATATCTCGTTGACGCGAGTTTTTTTGTGTTCCGCGCCTACTACTCGGTGGGGCTGGAGATGATTGGCGTGGACGGCGAGCCGGTCAATGCCCTGTACGGCTTCAGCCGCTTCCTGGGCGACCTGATCGAGCAGGCCGAGCCGGTTCACATCGCGGTCGCATTCGACGAGAGCCTGGCGAGCTCCTTCCGCAATGAAATCTACCCGGCCTACAAGGCCAACCGCGAACCGGCGCCCCCCGAGCTGAAGCGGCAATTCGCCTGGTGCCGCGAGCTGTGCCGGCACCTCGGCATCGCCGAGTTCGGAAGCCCGACCCACGAAGCCGACGACATCATCGGCACGATCGCGGCCCGTTTTCGCAAGCGCGGCCATCGCGCCGTACTCGTGACCCGCGACAAGGACCTCGCGCAGTTGATCCATGCCGGGGATGCCTACTGGGACTGGGCTGCGGAGCGACGGCTCGAATATGCCGACATCGAGGCGCATTTTGGCGTGCGGCCCGAGCGCATGGCGGACTACCTGGCGCTGGCCGGCGATTCGGTGGACAACATTCCCGGCGTTCCGGGTGTCGGCCCGAAAACCGCGGCGGCGCTGTTGCGCGAATTCGCGACGCTCGAGGAAATCTACGGCGGGCTCGAGCGCGTCGCAACGCTGCCGATCCGCGGGGCCGGCAAGCTGGCCGCGAAACTCACCGCGCATCGCGAGGCGGCTTTCCTCGCCAGGCGCCTGACCACCATTGCCTGTGACATGCCGATGGATGTCACGGCCGAGCAGTTGCGCCGGCGCAAGCCAGATCTCGCGGCGCTCGGGGGTTTTTACGACCGCGCGCGCTTCGGCACGATGCTGCGACGGCAGGCCGAGCGCATCGCCGATCGCACATGAGCGGGCGTCTTGCCGCCGCGATGGCGGCGGCGCTCTCGCGAGAATTCGCCCCTGCGCCGGTGGCGACCGTGCATGGCGGAAGCATCAACGAGTGTTTCCGCTGGCCGACCGCCAGCGGACCCGTTTTCGTCAAGCGTGCGCCGCTCGCGCGCCGCGCGCTTCTTGATGCAGAAGTCGACGGTCTGCAGCGCCTGCGGGAGGCGCAGGCGCTGCGCGTGCCGCAGACGCTGGCGTCGGGCGTCACGGATAGCGAGGCCTTTCTGGTCCTGGAGTGGCTGGATTTCACCGAGCCGGATACCGCGTGCGAGGAAAAGTTCGGCGAGGCGCTCGCCTGGCAGCACCGGATTTCGGCAGCGGCATTCGGGCTCGAGCGCGATAACTTCATCGGTGCAACACCGCAATCGAACACTCTGACCGGCGACTGGCTGACATTCTGGCGCGAACGGCGCCTGCTGCCGCAGCTCGGGCTCGCGGCTGCCAATGGCCACGGCGGGCGGCTCCAGGAACGCGGGCACCGCCTCGTCGAAGTGATGGGTGTGTTCTTTTCGAGCTACCGGCCCGCGCCGTCACTGCTGCACGGCGACCTCTGGAGCGGCAACCGTGCCGCGCAGGCCGATAGCACGCCGGTCGTGTTCGATCCGGCGGTTTATTACGGGGACCGGGAGGCGGACATCGCGATGACGCGGCTGTTCGGAAGTTTCGGTCCGCGATTTTACTCGGCGTATACGGCGACCTGGCCGCTGGACCAGCTTGCGGGAACGCGCCGCGGCCTTTACAACCTGTATCACGTGCTGAATCACCTGAACCTTTTTGGCGGGAATTACGGCGCGCAGGCCGAAGGCATGATCGACCGTCTGCTGGCCGCCGCGGGGCACTGAACCGGAGCCAGCCCGGGGGAGGCGAATGAAACCGAGACTGATTCCACTGGCGGGCTACAAGGAGTATCCGCCGGATGAAATGCTCGCCCGCGCAGGCGCCATCGCCGAGGAGATGCAGCGGCGGCGCACGGTACGCGACTTCTCGGACCGCGCGGTGCCGCGGGCGCTGATCGAAGACTGCATCCGGACCGCGGGTTCCGCGCCCTCCGGGGCGAATCAGCAGCCCTGGCATTTCGTCGCGGTCTCGGACCCGGCCACCAAGCAGCAGATCCGCGCGGCGGCCGAAGCGGAAGAGCGCGCATTCTATGCGCACCGGGCGCCGCCTGAATGGCTCGAGGTGCTGAGTCCGCTCGGCACCGATGAAAACAAGCCCTTCCTCGAGACGGCGCCGTGGCTGATCGCGGTGTTCATCCGGCGCTTCGAGCGCCTGGCGGACGGCAGCAAGCGCAAGCACTACTACACGGATGAATCGGTCGGCATCGCGACCGGCCTGCTGCTGGCCGCCATCCAGCACGCGGGGCTCGTGTCGCTGACGCATACGCCGAGCCCGATGAAATTCCTGAACCGGATTCTCGGTCGCCCGGCCGACCTCGAACGGCCATTCCTCTTGATGGTCGTCGGCTACCCGGCAGGCGACGCGATGGTTCCGGATATCCGGCGCAAGCCGCTCGCGGAGATCGCGAGCTTCGTCTGAGCGGGATCGTCAGCGCCCTGAAAGCGCCGACACGACCAGCCGGCGCAACCAGCGCTCGCTGAGGCCGCGCGGGCGCGCGAGGCCCATCCGCTCGAGCATCGGCGCCTGCGCCGGATCGCGTGACATCGGCCGCAGCAGCCGGACGAGCACGGCGAGCCTCCCTGGCCAGGATCCTGCGCTTGCCTTCAGCCGCTTCAATTGCCTGCCGAGCGTGATTTCTTCCGCCGTGAGATCGCTGCCGAATGGCAGCTCGCCGAACAGGCCGTCGGCGCGGTGCGGCGCAAGTGCGCGTTCCAGCGCCTCGGGCAGGTTGTTGCGATGCCGGTCGTGGATCCGGTGACCCGGGGGCAGCTTGCCGGCGCGCCGCGCTTCTGCGAGCAGCGCGGGCTGGAAGCGCGAGTCAGCGATCTCGAGCATGGCGGCGGCGACTTCGGCATCGCTCTTCCAGCGCAAATCCGCGATGCCGTATTCCGTCAGGCAGATATCGCGCAGGTGGCGCGGTATGGTTTCGTGGCCGTAGTTGAAACGGATATTCGACTCGAGCCGTCCGCCGCTGTTGCGCGTCGCACGCACGGCGATCAGCGAGCGGCCGTCCGGCAATGCCTGCGCCTGCGCGACGAAGTTGAACTGGCCGCCGACGCCGCTGACGACCCGCCCGTCCGCGAGGCCGTCCGACACGATGGCGCCGCCGAGCGTGGCCATCATCGCGGTGTTGATGAATCGCGCATGCCGGCGCTGTTCGACCTTGGCCTCCCAGCCGGCGCCGGCCAGTTCATTGGTGAAGCTCACCGGCATCATCCGGAACAGCGCGCGCTCCGCATCGGTCATCGCGCGCAGCTCATCGTAGAAAGCGCGCGGACCCAGCAGGAAAGCGCCGTGCAGCAGCGCGTCGTCGGGCTGGACGCGACGCTTCAGGATCCCGGCCCGGTACAGGTCAAGGAATCCGTCCACGAACATTTCGGTCACGGCATAAAGACCCTGCCTGAATGGCGCATCGCCGCCGATGGCTGCCTGTTGCGTCGCGAAGCGGGCGGCCAGCCCTGTGTCGTGCAGCGCCCGCCGCCACAGCGCATTGCGTTCATGCCGCATGATCAATGAATGGACGACGGCATCTCCCAGTTCGCCGATGCCGATCTGGAGGGTGCCGCCGTCGCGCACCAGCATGCTGGCTGCGAGTGCGATCATGTGATCGGTCGTCGAGATCGGCAGATTGGGCGGGCTGAAGAGGTCGTGGTAGCCGCCCGGGTCGTCCACGATGAAGTCGAAGACGGATTCCGGCACGACGGCATCGCCGAACATGAATGGCATCCGGTCATTCACCTGCCCGACGACCGCGATGGCTTCGCCCGCGCGGCGGCGCGAGTCGAGCAGCGGCAGCAGGTCCACCGTGACATCCGGATTGGAGCCGAGACTGATGCTGGTGCCTTGCGACGCCACGCGGCGCGCGACCTGCTGCACCAGCACATTGGCGCCGGCCGCGGAAACGGCGGGCGCGACCTGCGTGTAGTTGATGCTGGCATAAGACTGCTGAGCCAGCGGCGATGACAGGTAGGCGCCCGGCTCCATGAAGAATTCCTGGACCTCGATGTTCACTGGCAGGCTGCCTGCCATCAGCGGCGGGACCCATGCGGGTTCGGGCATGTCGCCGAAAATGCGGGCAGCCATCGGTTCGATCAGGCGCCGCTCCAGTTCGCCGTGTGCGCGCGGTCTGCGCAATGTCAGGCCCGTGAGGATGGAAAGACTGATCGAGGGATCGGCGGCGGCGCGGCGGTAAAATTCGTTGACGAGCGCAACCGGCTTGCCGATGCCGAGCGGCGCGCACAGCACGATTTGCCTGCCGACGCGCGTCAGCGTCTGTTCGACGCAGCTCTGCACGTCGGAAAAAATCTGCGGCCCGGCGGAGTCCATCGACACGACTTTAGCGCAATTCTCCGCTCGCGCGATGCCGCAGCTTCAGGGATCGGCTGCAGCATTTTCCTGCTGCAGCCTGAGGTCGAAGGCGACGTCCACCGGATCGCCGAGCCAGGTGGTGTCGGTCCACTCGCCCTGGCCGATGCCGAACTCGAGCCGGCGCAGCGTGACGCTGCCCTTCATGCCGAGCTGCCGGAGTTGCGGCCTGATCTCGAAGCGCACGGTGACCGGCTGCGTGACGCCGCGGAGCGTCAGTTCACCTGCCGCTGTCCAGGCCCCGTTTTCGCGCCGGAAACTCTGCGCCTCGTATTTCGCCTCCGGAAAGCGCTCGACCCAGAAAAAGTCCTTTCCGTGCAGCACCCCGTCGCGCTCAGCGTCGGAGGTGTCGGCGGACTTAGTCACGATCCTGACTTCGAGCCGGCCATCCGCAGGCTTGGCTGGATCGAAATCCAGGCGGACCCTGAACTCGCCGAAATGCCCGGAAAATTTCGCGCCGGCCTGGATCGCGACGAATCGCAATGCGCCGGAATTCTGATCGCCATGCCAGATCGCCGCCACTGCCGCGCCGGGCAGCAATACGACGAGCATGACGAGCAATCGCGGCATCAGCGCCGCCGCCACGGCAGCATCCGGAACAGAAGGCTGTCGCGATCGACGAACTGGTGCTTGAGCGCGGCCAGCAGGTGCAGACTCGCGAGAGCGATGAGGACCTTTGAAATCGTCTCATGGATCTCATGCATGAGCTCCTTGAGCGCAGGGTCCGGGGCAACCAGGTCCGGAAGCTGCATGAAGCCCCACCAGCTCACCGGGTAATTGGCCGCCGATGACATCATCCAGCCGGTCAATGGCATCGCGAACAGGATCGCGTAAAGGGCTGCGTGCGAAATCCGGGCAGTCCGCGCCTGCCAGAGCGGCATCGGTGGCAGCGGGGGCGGCGGATCGAAGCCGCGCCAGGCCAGGCGCAGTGCCGCCAGCGCGAGGATCGTGATGCCTACCGACTTGTGCCGTGCCAGAGTACCGAGCTTGTCGGGGCCGAGCGGCAGGTCTGCGGCGATCCTGGCCAGCGTGAACTGGACGACCAGCAGCGCGACGACCAGCCAATGCAGGGTCTGCGCGACGGATCCGTAGCGGGCGGGCGTGTTTCGGAGCGGCATCAGGTCTTGGAGAATACGGCAATGCGCAGGTTCCTGATCGCGCTCCTTGCACTGCCCTGCGGTTGCGCCCTGCCGCCGAAAGTGCTGCCGCCGGCCGCGTCGGCGCCTCCGGTGGCCGTTCCGTCAGGACCGTACGAACGCTACGAACTCGTCGCTTCCCGCGTCGAGATCCGGGTCTACCGGGACGGCCCGATGGCGCAGCTCGGGCACAATCACCTGATCACTGCCGACGGGCTCAGCGGCGCCATCGACTTGCGCAATCCGGCGGGCGAATCCCGCTTCAGTTTCGAATTGCCGCTGGCCTCCCTGGTCGTCGATGACCCGGCGGCGCGCGCCGCGGCCGGCCCAGACTTCGCGAAAGAAGTGCCGCAGGCGGATCGCGATGCCACGCGGCACAACATGCTGGGATCCTCGGTGCTCGATGCGCTGCGCCAGCCGGTGCTGCGGCTCCGCGCGGAAAGCATCGAGGGCGGACCCGCAGAATTCCTGGCGCTGGTGCGCGTCGGGATACGCGGCGAGGAGCGCATCCTCAGTGTGCCGCTGACCGTGCGGATTCTTGACGGCCTGATCAGCGTGCACGCACGTTTCAGCCTGCATCATGCCGATCTGGGGCTCACGCCATACTCGGTGGCGCTCGGCATCCTGCGCGTCCGGGACGAAATCGAGATCGAATGCCGCCTCGAGGCGCGTCGCGCCGCGCCGACCTAGGGCATGCGCCGCGGGTCAGCGACTCGAGTCGATTTCCGCCAGCAACGCTTTCGCGCCGTACACCTGTTCCAGCGCGACCCGCATGTACGCGGGATGCACGCCGATCGCGCGGTTCAGCCGATCGTCGAACCAGTAGCTTCCGGAGATCGAGTGGATATTGCCGTCGAAGGCGATACCCACGATTTCCCCGGCCGCGTTCAGCATCGGGCTGCCGGAATTGCCGCTGAGAATGTCATTGTTGGTCGTGAAATTCGCCGGTGCCGTCAGGTCGAGGCGATCTCTGGCAGCCAGCCACCGGTCGGGGATCCGGAATGGAGGCTCTCCGGTGGCGCGCTCGAAGGCGCGGCTGAGCTCGGTCCAGGGCCGCACGTCCTCGCCTTTCTCGCTCCAGCCCATCATCGCGCCGTAGGACAGCCGCCATGTGAGGGTAGCGTCCGGATAGATGCTCGTGCCATGGATGGCGAAGCGCGTCCGGGCGATTTCCTCCTGGCCACGCTGCACCGGCCCCTCGACCTGCTCCTCGAAGCGCTTGCGCAACGCGCGCGCGGCCGGATCCACGATCGCGGCGAGGCGGATCATCGGGTCTTTGCTCGCATCGACCGCAATCTGCCCGCCCTCATAGAGGGCGATGCGCGCGGCAGGATCCGCGAGCGAGCTGTCGCGGATGAGTCTCGATGCCAGCGCACCAGGCGATTCGTTTCCGAATATCCTGCGCACCAGCGGATCGTCCGGGCCCAGCCATTCGCGCATGCGTTCGAGCCCGAAGGACAGGCGCACGATCTCGAAGTCAGGGTAGACGGGTGCCGCGGCTTTCAGGTTTTGCAGCAGCGTCGGCAGGCGCGCCTCGGTGTATTCGGCGAGTCGTGATTCGTTTGGTTTCGCGCGTTCCTCGGCAGCCCGCACGATGGCGCGGGCGTAGCCGAACAGCGTGCTGTTGAAGGCGGCGGCGCCCTCGATGAATGTGTGCGGCACCAGCATGTCGCGCCAGATGCGCTGGGCAGCCTCGATGTCCTGCCAGGCGCCGGCCGCGGCGGCGAGCGCCGGATCCGCCGCGACTGCATCGCGCAGCGCCTGCTCGCGAATGCGTGCCGACTCCAGCAGCGCAGGGTCGAGCAGCGCGTCGAACTGCTTGCGGCGCACCTTGATCGCGTTCTCGATCGAGTTCAGGTAATTTTCCGTCGTGCGCATGGGCTCCGCGCCGGTCTTGCCGTATTGCAGCAGGCGCCCGCGCAATTCCGCGAAGCGCAGCAGCCAGAATGGCATGAAGGTGTCGCGCTGCAATTCGAGTTGCGCGACCGTCAGCAGGCGGTCCGAGTTGCCGGGATGTCCCAGGACAAACACGGGGTCGCCGGGACCGGCGCCGTCCCAGTTGAAGCGCAGATGATAGGGAGTCTTCGCCGGCGTGTCGTTCTCGTAGGCACGCAGGATCGACATATCGAGGCACCAGCGCGGGAACTGGAAATTGTCCGGGTCGCCGCCATAGGCCGCGATGTCGCGCTCCGGCGCAAAGACCAGGCGCACGTCCTCATAGCGCCGGTACTTGTAGATCCAGTGCTGGCCGCCCTGGTAGAGCGTCACGCGCTCGCACTTCAGCGCACCACTCGCGGATTTCACCGAGGCTTCCTCGTAGGCCTGCTCGAGCTTCGTCAGCTCGCGCCGCCGCGCCTCGACCAGGGCATCCGCGGCGAGCCCGGCTGTCACGGCAACAACCCTGGCGGTGACGTCCTCGATGCCGACCAGCACGGAGATCGCTTCCTTCTGGCAGCGCATTTCCTTGTCGCGCGTCGCCGCCAGGAAACCGCTGCTCACCAGATCGGCGTCGGGCGTCGAATTCTGCGCGATGCAGGCTTCGGCGCAATGGTGATTGGTCAGGACCAGGCCGCTGCCGGATATGAAGGAACCGGTGCAACCGCTCTCGAGACGCACGGTGGCGAGACGCGCCCGGTCGAGCCACGCCGCGCTCGGCGTGACGCCGTACTTGCCGGCAATCATCGCCCGTGGCGGATTGTCCAGGGTCCGCATGCCCTCGTCGGCCGGGGCAGAGAGGGACACCATTGCGGCCGTCGCCGCAATCAGGATGCGCATCATTTCGAACTCCCGTGCTTGTAGATGGCCGCGGACTCGCGGCGTCTGGCTAATGGTACCTGTTGACCGCTTGCGCTGGACAGGCCCGCCGACCGACCGGCGCGGCCCGCAGGGCTTTCATCGATTCCGGATACCGCCGGGGGCGGGCGGCCCTCCGGGGGCCGCTGCGGATCCGGCGTCAGCGATCCCGGGCAAGTCGCCTGGTTCGGGTCGAAGAAGAGCGTCAGCAGGGCGATCGAGGCAATCGGCTGGCCATTCTGGTAGGCGGGCGTCATGCGCGAGGCCCTGGCGATCGTGAGTGCCGACCTGTCGAACAGGCCCCTGGGTTCGGAGGAGAGAATGCGCGCCTTGCGGATCCTGCCGGTCGCATCGGTTTCGACCTCGAGGGCGACCTGGCCGGTCTGGCGCCGCTCGCAGGCCTGCATCGGGAATGGCGCGCTCGCGAGCATGGTCGCAGGCATGTCGCTCGGCGTGGAATCCGGCAGCCGGAACTCGAATCGCCGTGTCGTCCGGCGCTCGGCCGGTCCGGTCAGGAATCGCCAGCCGCGGATCGCGGCCAGCGCCGCCGCCTCGAACTCGCCGCGCGGCATCGCCGTGATGACACGCGGATGCAGCACGCTGCCGTCCTGCGCAATTTCGAACTGTACTTCGGCATAGCCCTCGACACGATCGACGAACAGCCTCGCAGGATAAACGGGATCGGGCCTGTCGCCGGTCAGCGGCTGGCCGCTTGCGTCGACCGTGTCCACCAGCGTGAATCGCACGCGCGTCAGCATGCGGCATTCGACCGCGATGTCGTCCAGGCGCGCCGGCTCGAAGCGCCAGCTCCGCACGCCGGCCACAGCGGCCTGTTCGAAATAGCCCGGCGGCTCTGCTTGCAGCACCTTGACCCAGCCCACCCTGCCATTGCGCAGGATCGTCAGCGCGACATCGACCGAGCCCTCGACTGCAATGGCGCGCACCGCCGCCGGATAGGCTGGAGCCTCGCGCTCGAGCGCGACCGGCGGTTTGAGGCCAGCCCCGTCACAGGACGGCCAGGCGTACGCGGCGGGCGGCGCGAGCGCAAGCAGCGCTGGCAGCAGGCGCTTCATTCCGCAGTCGAGAGCAGGAGCTGCGTGCCTTCCGGAGCGACCAGCAGCGCGTGCCGCGATGGATCAAGCCCGCCGGGCAGGCGCGCGAACTCGGCGCCCTTGTCCGCCAGCATCCGGATGCGCGCCGGCATTGCGGCATCCGTGAACATCAGCGCGGGGCGGGTGAGCGCGCCGCCGGCGACCAGCGCGACGTCGAAGGAGTCGCTGGTCATCCCGATGTGGAGAAATGGTTCCTCGCTTTCCTCGGCCGGTACGAAGCCGAGCCGCTCCCAGAATCGCTCGGCCACCCCGATGTCCGCGACCGGCAGCATGAATTCCTCGAACCAGCCGAGACTCGAATTCTCCCCGGGCGCGCGTTGCGACGGAGAGTAGGTGCGGGCCTCCAGCAGGCGCAGCAACTGGCCGCCTGGTGTCGCAATCGTTACCTCATTGAATACGTCGCCGCCGAGCCTGCGGCTCAGGATCTCGAGCCCGTGGTTCTCGAGCGCCTCGAGGTGCCCGTAGAGATCCGGCAATACGAATGCCAGCAGGGGTGACTGGGCGAGTTCGCGCTCGTGGAGCCCGATGCCGAGGCGCCCGTCGGTGACGACCGCATAGGGATAGGGCCAGGCCTCGCCGGTCGTCGTCTGAGAGAAACCCAGTCGCTCGTAGAATTCAAGGGATGCCAGCACGTCGGGTGCATGTACGCTGACTTCGAGGAAACGCCCGATCATGACGCGGCTTTCAGGTCCCCGCGCGAGAAAGCGGCAGTGGCGATCTGCGCCAGGCATTCGATGTGGCCCGGGCCGTCATTGAGCGCGGAAACGTAATCGAAGGAAGCCCCGCCTGCCTCGAGAAAGCTTTCGCGCCCGCGGATCGCGATTTCCTCGAGCGTCTCCAGGCAATCCACCGCAAATCCCGGGCAGCAGACGACGATACGCCGCGCACCCTGCGTCGCGAGCTCGCGCAGGCGGTCCTCGGTGTAGGGCTTCAGCCAGGCGGCGGCACCGACGCGCGACTGGTACGCGAGCGACCAGGAATCCGCCGGCAGCGCGAGCCGCGTCGCCACCAGTCGCGCGGTGGTCCGACACTGCTCCTGATAAGGGTCCCCCGCATCGACATAGCGTTGCGGCAGGCCGTGAAACGAAAGCAGCAGGTGGGCCCCCGCTCCGAAATCGGCGATGCGACCGGCGAGGGATTCCGCGAGCGCCGCGATGTAGCCCGCATCTGCGTGGTAGTCGTCGATGCGCAGAAGCTCGGGCCGCCATTCGAGCTTCTTGAGTGCGGCCTCGACGCTATCGAATGCCGATGCGGTCGTCGTGGCCGAATATTGCGGATAGAGCGGCAGCACGAGAAGCCGCCTGACATCGCGTGCGCGCAGCGCAGCCAGCGCCGCCGCGATCGACGGATTTCCATAGGTCATCCCGATTTCGACCGGCAACGGCCCGGAAACGCCTGAGGCAAGTCGCGGCTTGAGCGCGTCTGCCAGTGCCTGCGTGTTGACGAGCAGGGGTGAGCCCGCGTCGGTCCAGACCTCGCGATAGGCGCGGGCACTGCGCTCCGGGCGGATGCGCAGGATCACGCCATGAAGAATCGGCAGCCACAGCAGACGTGGCAGGTCGACGACGCGCCGATCCGACAGGAATTCGGCCAGGAACCGCCGCACCGCTTCAGTGGTCGGGGCATCCGGCGTGCCGAGATTGGCTACCAGCACGCCCATATTGGTTGTCATGACCGGACAATAGCGCATGGCCGGCCGGGCGCGAAGTGCAGGGAATGGCCCAAAAAAAAGCGGCCGGGAATCGAGTTCCCGGCCGCCACATGCAGACCAACGGCCTCAGAAGGCGAAACGCACACCCAGCAGGATGGTCGACGCAGCGTCGCCCTGCTGGTACTCGGCACCGATCGCGAAGTTGCTGGTGAAGAAATAACGCCCGCCAACCGCGAACGCCGGGCCGCCGAGGTCGGTATGTATCACGCTGGCTTCCAGCTCGACGCTGTCGCCTGCCTTGCCGCGCAGACCTGCGGAGAGCATATAGCCGTCATCATCGACATTCGCGCCGAAGCCGCTGGCATCCGCGCGGAACCAGCCGGCGCGGCCGACCAGGTCGAGGTTGTCCGACAAGCCGTAATGCCCGCCGAGACCGACCGTGGTCAGGTCGATATCGAAACCGGAAATGCTCTGGCTGGAATATTCCGCGAACGCGAAATAGTGCTCGGCGAAGCCGACCGACCCGCGCAGCGCAAAACCGTCAGCTGTCGGCCCGACGCCATCGATGTCGGTCTCGACATACCCGAGGTCGACAAACGAATAGCTCATTGCGTCCGCATGAGAGGCGAGCGGGATTGCCGCAAGAACGGAACTGGCAATCATTGCCTTCAGGAACTTCATGTTGATGCTTCCTATACCACTTGAGGGTTACAAATACATTCGGTCGCCCAGGGGTGGGACGGCCGCGGCGCTGGTGGAGAGGGGATCCGCCAGCCCGCGCGCAGGATACAGAGCTCCCGATCGTTGCCAAGTTCCAACGCCTCAAATCCTGAATTTCCCGCATTTTGACGTTTAAAAACAACAAGTCGGGGGGTTGTTGAAGCCGCTTGCCAGGCAATGCGCCTGGGGCGTATTTGCCTTGCACCTGGCTGCCGGCGCGACAGCGACCGGCCAGGCCCACTATCTGAGCAATGTCGGCAGCGAATTAACGCTCTCGGCCGTATCGTCAGACACCGCCGACGCAGACGTACTTGATCTCGGTGTAGTCGAGGATTCCGTATTTTGAGCCCTCGCGCCCGGTGCCGGATTCCTTGACGCCGCCGAAGGGCGCGACTTCGGTCGAGATGAGCCCGGTGTTGAGGCCGACGATGCCGTACTCGAGCGCTTCCGACACGCGCCAGGAACGCGCGAGATCCCTTGTATACATGTAGGCGGCGAGCCCGAACTCCGTGTCATTCGCCATCGCGATCGCCTCGGCCTCGCTGCTGAAGCGGAACAGGGGCGCCACCGGCCCAAAGGTTTCCTCGCGCGCGATCATCATCGCGCTCGTGACGCCGGTCAGGACCGTCGGCTCATAGAAGGTGCCGCCGAGCGCGTGGGGGCGGCCGCCGGTCGCGACCTTTGCGCCCTTGGCCTTTGCATCCGCGACATGCTCCTCGACTTTTTTCAGCGCGGCGGCATCGATCAGCGGACCCTGGTCGGTCTCGCCGGCGAGGCCGTCGCCCACCCGCAGCTTTTTCACGGCCGCGACCAGCTTGTCGGCAAACGACTTGTAAACGCCATCCTGGACCAGCAGGCGGTTGGCGCAGACGCAGGTCTGGCCGGTGTTGCGGTACTTGCTCGCGATCGCGCCGGCGACCGCAGCATCGAGGTCGGCGTCGTCGAACACGATGAAGGGCGCATTGCCGCCGAGTTCCAGCGACACTTTCTTCATGGTCCTGGCGCACTGCGCCATCAGGAGCTTGCCGACCTTGGTCGACCCGGTAAACGAGAGCTTGCGTACCCGCGCATCGCCGGTCAGTACGCCGCCGATCTCGCGCGCGGGGCCCGTGATCACGTTCAGCACGCCCGGCGGCATGCCGGCGCGGTGCGCGAGTTCGGCGAGCGCGAGCGCGGAGTAGGGCGTCTGCGTCGCAGGCTTGCAGACTACCGTGCAGCCCGCCGCGATCGCGGGCGCCACTTTTCTCGTGATCATCGCCGCCGGGAAATTCCAGGGCGTGATCGCGGCGACCACGCCGACCGGCTGGCGCAGGACCAGGATCCGCTTGTCGGCCTGGTGACCGGGGATGACATCGCCGTACACGCGCTTCGCTTCCTCGCCGAACCATTCGACGAATGCGGCGGCATAGCCGATCTCGCCGCGCGATTCGGCGAGCGGCTTGCCCTGTTCCGCAGTCATCAGCAGCGCGAGATCGTCGGTATTCGCCACGATCAGTTCGAACCAGCGCCGCAGGACGAGCGCGCGCTCCTTCGCCGTCCTGGCGGCCCATGCCGGGAATGCCGCATGCGCGGCGGCAACTGCGGATTCGGCGCCGGCGTCATTGATGGCTGGCACTGTGCCGAGTTCTTCGCCGGTCGCAGGGTTGATGACCGGCAAGGCCGCGCCGCCGGCTGCGTTGACCCAGGCGCCGTTGACGTGGCACTGCTGGCGGAACAGCGAGGAATCCTTCAGTTTCATCATGCTGCCTTCACGACACGCTGGTCGATCGCGCCAAATATGGAGTGACCGTCCGGGTCGAACATCTCGATGCGTACCCGGTCGCCGAATGAGAGAAATGGCGTCACCGGTCGTCCCTGCTCGAGGGTTTCGAGCATGCGCCGCTCGGCAAGGCAGGTCGAGCCCTGAGCCCGGTCGCGATTGGAAACCGTTCCGGAGCCGACGATGGTGCCGGCGCCGAGCCTGCGGGTCATCGCGACATGCGCGATCAGCTGGCCGAAATCGAAGGTCATGTCTACACCCGCGTTGGGTTGGCCGAGCAGGCCGTCGTTGAGGTGCACGACCAGCGGCAGCCGCACCTTGGCATCCTGCCATGCCTTCCCAAGTTCATCGGGCGTGACTGCGACCGGCGAGAACGCGGTGGCCGGCTTGGACTGGTAGAAGCCGAAGGCCTTGGCGAGCTCCGCCGGGATCAGGTTCCTGAGCGACCAGTCGTTGACCAGCATCAGGAGCCTGATATGGCTGCGCGCGGCCTGCGAATCGGTGCCCATCGGCACGTCGTCGGTAATGACGGCGACTTCGCCCTCCATGTCGATGCCCCAGTCCTCGCTGCCGAACGCGGCGTCGCCGGTCGGCGGCAGCAGGTCGTCCGAACCGCCCTGGTAAACCAGGGGATCGGTCCAGAAGGATTCGGGCATCGTCGCGCCGCGAGCCTTGCGCACGAGCTCTACGTGATTGACATAGGCGCTGCCATCGACCCAGTGATACGCGCGCGGCAGCGGCGAAAGGGCACGGGCCGGTTCGAATGCGAAAGCCTCCGCGCCGCCCGATTCCAGGGATCCCGCGAGCTTTTCAAGCGCCGGCCTGCTCTGCTTCCAGTCATCGAGCGCGGCCTGCATGGTCGCCGCGATACCGCTGGCGAATGCCGCGCGCGACAGGTCCCGGCTCACGACCGCCAGCCGGCCATCGCGGCTGCCATCCGCAAGCGTCGCAAGCTTCATCTGGCCGCGCCCTTCCAGCTGTCCACATAGCCCTGCCATTCGACTGCCGCCGCGGCCGCGCCGATCTCGAGCGCATCGCGCGTGTCCACCATGACGGCGTATTCATCCGTTGCAGGCTTCGGTTGCACCAGCATGCGCGCGAGCGCCTTGGGATGCGGGCCGTGCGTGAAGCCGCCCGGGTGCAGCGTCATCATCCCCGGATGGATGTTGTCGCGGCTGAAGAAGTCTCCCGCGTGGTAGAAGATGACCTCGTCATAATCGTCATTGTTGTGGAAGAACGGGATCTTGAGAGAACCCGGGTCGGTCTCGAAGGGTCGCGGCACGAAGGTGCAGACCACGAAGCGGTTGCCGACGAATGTCGTGTGCGCGGACGGCGGTAGATGGTAGCGATGGCTCATCAGCGGGCGGATGTCGCGCACATTGATGCGGCAGACGGACAGGTCGCCGTGCCAGCCGACGGCATCCAGCGGGTTGTAGGGGAATGTCGCGGTCGAAACGCGGCCATGCCGCTTGATCGCGACGCGCCAGGGCTTTTCCTCCTGCTGGGCGCGGAAAGCATCGTCGATCCGCGGCGTGTCAAGCATGGCCGGGTCGAAGATCGCATGCGGACCGACCAGTCCCCTGTCCGGCAGCATATATGACGCGTTGGTCGCCTCGATCAGCAGCGCCGCAATCGGTTCGGCGCAGGCAACACGCCACATCGTGCCGCGCGGCAGCACGATGTAATCGCCGGCCCCGAATTCAAGCCGCCCGAAATCGCAGTACAACTCGCCGCGACCGCGATGCACGAACAGCAGGTCGTCGCCATCGCCATTGCGGGCCAGGTGGTCCATGGCCTCCTGAAGACGCCAGTTGCGGATGCGGCAACTGGCGTTGTGCAGCAGCTCTGCCGCGGACCACGGGCTTGCGGCGACCGCATCGAGCTTCGTGAGGTCGAATGCATGCGGCCGCAATGGCCCCTCGAAAGACGACCATCCCGTCGGCGGATGGCGGTGATGGAAGAAGGTAGCCGGCCCGAAGAAACCTTCCTTGCTCATCTCGCGCTCATAGGTTGCCGGCGGCAGGTCGCAATGCGCCTGCCGTGAGGCCTTGCCCTCGACCCGCGGGAAACCGATGTAGCGCTTCATCCCGTCAATTTAGTTTCAATTGCAACTAATGGCAAGCCGGCGCTTCAGCGCTCCATGATGGCAGTCACACCCATGCCACCGGCGGTGCAGACCGAGATCAGGCCGCGTCCCGAGCCGCGCTGGGACAGGAGCTTGGCGAGCGTCGCGACGATGCGCGCGCCGGTCGCCGCGAATGGATGGCCGACGGCAACCGAGCTGCCCTTCACATTCAGCTTGCTGCGGTCGATCGAGCCGAGTGGTGCGGCGAGACCGAGGCGCTCGCGGCAGAACTCCGGCGACTCCCAGGCCTTCAGCGTGCAGAGCACCTGCGCGGCAAATGCCTCGTGGATCTCGTAGAAGTCGAAATCCCGCAGGCGGAGGCCGGCGTCGGCCAGCATCCGCGGCACCGCATAGGCGGGCGCCATCAGCAGGCCCTCGCCGGCGACGAAATCCACCGCCGCGACCTTCCCGTAGCTCAGCCAGGCCTGCACCTGCAAGCCGTGTGCACGCGCCCATTGTTCGCTGGCAAGCAGCACCGCGGCCGATCCGTCGGTCATCGGCGTGCTGTTGCCGGCCGTCAGCGTGCCATCGGCGGCGAATGACGGCTTGAGTTTCGCGAGCCTTTCGAGACTGGTGTCGGAACGCACGTTGTTGTCGTTCGCAAGGCCGAGATATGGCACGACCAGGTCCGACATGAATCCTTCGGCCCAGGCCTTGCTGGCGTTGCGGTGACTGGCGAGCGCGAATTCATCCTGCTCGGCGCGGCCGACATTCCAGGCACGCGCCATCTGCTCGGTGTGCTGGCCCATCGACATGCCGGTGCGCGGCTCGCCGACACCCGGGAACGACGGCTTGAAATGCCGCGGCCGCAAGCCGAGCCAGGGCCTGATGCGCTCCCACGATGTGCGGCCACGGTGACTGCGCAGCAGCAGTTGCTGGAATGCGCGGCCGAACACGATCGGCGGGTCACTGACCGTATCGACACCGGCGGCGAGCCCGGCATCGATCTGGCCGAGCGCGATCTTGTTGCCGATCAGGATCGCAGCTTCGACGCTGGTCCCGCAGGCGCGCTGCAGGTCGAGACCGGGCGTTTCCGGCGACAATCCGGAGTCCAGCAGCGCCTCGCGCGCCAGATTCCACTGGCGCGAGTGCTTCATCACGGCGCCGGCGATGACGTCTCCCAGACGCTCGCCGCGCAGGCCGAACCGCTCGACCACGGCCTTGAGTGAGGCCGTCAGCATCTCCTGGTTGCCGACCGCGGCGTAAGCGCCATTGGCGCGTGCGAATGGAATCCGGGCACCGCCGATGACGGCGACCCGCCTGGGTTGCGATCCGACCAGCATGGTGGCTCTCCGCTAGGCGTTTGGCAGCAGTGTGATCCGGTAGAATGCCAGTATCCACAGCAGCCCGCCACGGCGCGGCTCCTCTCGCGCCATGTCCGACACCGCCAGATTCAGCAGCACATTCCGCCACGACGCGCGCGCGACCCTGCGCTTCGCCGGGCCCCTTGCAATCAACAATGTCGTGCTGGCGGGCATGATGTTGACCAATACGGTCATGGCGGGGCGGCTCGGCCCCGAACCGCTGGCAGGGGTGGCGGTCGGCGGCAGCTACTACCAGATCTTCTGGCTGTTCGGTCTGGGCGTCCTGATGTCGATCTCGCCGATCGTGGCGCACGCCTATGGAGCCGGGCGCGACCGTGAAGTCGGCCGCTATTTCCGCCAGGCGCTGTGGCTGTCCCAGATGCTGGCCTTGCCGCTCATCGGCGGGCTCCTGTGCGTCGTGCCGCTGCTCGGCTGGTTCGGCACCGATCCGCGCGCGATCCCGCATGCAGCCGGCTATGTCTATGCCATGTGCTTCGGCATGCCGGCGATGCTCGCCTTCCTCGCGCACCGCTACACCAGCGAAGGCATCGGCTGGACCAGGCCGGTGATATATACGGCGCTGATCGGACTGGCGGTCAATCTCGCGGGCAACCTGTTGTTCACGCGCGGCAGTCTCGGCCTGCCGTCACTCGGCGCGACCGGCTGCGGCATCGCGACCGCGCTTGCCTACTGGTCGATGCTCGCAACCATGCATATCTACCAGCGCCGGCACGCGATCTACGCGCGCTTCGCGCTGTTCGAGCGCATCGAACGCCCCGATCCGACTTCGCTGCGTGAAATCCTCGCGCTCGGACTGCCGATCGCGGGATCGGTGGTGTCCGAGGGCGGCTTGTTCGCGGTCGCGGCGCTCCTGATGAGCACGCTCGGCACCGAGATCGTCGCGGCGCACCAGATCGCGATCAGCTACGGCGCGCTGATGTTCATGATTCCACTGGCGCTGCACTCGGCGACGACGATCCATGTCGGGCACCAGGCGGGGCGCCGCGACGCGGTGGCGGCGCGCCTGGCCGGCTGGGCAGGCATCGCGATGTGCGGGATGATCATGACGCTGTCTTCGCTCGTGATCCTGGCGGCGCGGCACGGCATCGCCGCGGCCTACACCTCGGATCCGGAAGTCCGCGCGCTGGCGGCGGGACTCCTGCTGTTCGTCGCGATATTCCAGATCCCGGACGGCCTGCAGGTCGGATCAGCGGGCGCCCTGCGTGGTTTTAAGGACGCGAAAGTGCCAATGGCGCTGAATTTCGCGGCCTACTGGCTGATAGGCTTCCCGGCCGCCTGGTGGTTCGGCATCCATCTGCAGGAAGGCCCGGCGGGCATCTGGGCGGGCCTGATTGCAGGACTCTTCAGCTGCGCTGTATTCCTGATCTGGCGCTACCAGCGCATTTCACGCAGCGCACTGCCGCTGCCGCGCTGATACACAGCCGCGGCCGTTCAGAGTTCCAGCAGGTAATGCCGGTCGCAGCCGCTGTGGCCGGCGGTGCCGAGTGGACCGCGCAACGGCTTGAAGCCGGCGTTTGTGTAAAGCCGCTGCGCGGCATCCATGCCGGTCAGCGTTTCAAGATAGCAGCGCCGGTAGCCGCGCGCGCGCGCGGTGTCCAGGCAGTGACGCAGCAAACGCGCTCCCAGGCCTCGCCCGCGCAGCGCCGGCAGGAAATACATCTTGCGCAGCTCGCAGATATCCTCATCGGCGCCAGTGAGCGGTGCGATGCCGCCGCCGCCCATCACGCGGCCTGCTGCCTCGACGACGAAGAATGCAGCGCGCGGCTCGGGGTAGTACGCGCTCATCGCAGCCACTTCGGGGTCGTTGATGGAATAACCGGGCCCGCAGGCGCCAAAGCTCGTCATGACTTCACGGATGATCGCCGCCATGGCCTCATCGTCGGCCGGCCGGATCGGCCGGATCGGCCGGATCAGCGGGTCAGTCATCGCCCGGGGGGTGGTAGCCATGGGTGAGCGTTTCAATATTGACCAGCAGGCCGTCCTCGAATGTGAGCCTTCGCATCAGCTTGTTGGGCCCCAGGTTGTAGATCCAGTGCTCGATCGGGACCGGTTCCGGCCACAGCGAGCTGTAATAAGGCCTGCCCCGGTACCAGTGGATCCGCCTCTGCAGCACTTCCCTGCGCTGGATGTCGGTGGGCGGCCCGCAGAGCGCAGCCACCTTGTCGAGGCTGTCGCCATCGCTGACGAGTCGCGTGCCGCAACGGAAGGAATCCGCGCCTGCGCCCTGGGCCCAGAGCGCGGCAATGGCCATCGCTAGCATTGCAGGCAATTTCCTCATGGCCCCAAAGATGCTCCCGGGAGGGTGAACGCCGGCTGAAGGCCCACCCCTGCCCAATGTAGCGCCGGTACGCCATTGGACCAAGCCTGCCCGACTTGCGTTCGCCACGGCGAGCCGCAGAATGGCCCGACCGATGCCCGCCAGACGCAATGATGCCCAGTTCGAACGCCGGCTCGCGGGACTCGTCAATGCCCGCGAGCGGGGTGTCCTGAGGGGCGGTCTGAAAGGCATCGAACGCGAGGCGCTCCGGGTGACCCCGGAGGGGCGCATTTCGCAATCGCCGCACCCGCGGGCACTGGGCTCGGCGCTCACGAATCCGCACATCACGACCGATTACTCCGAAGCGCTTCTCGAACTCGTCACGCCGCCATTCGCGGAAACCTGGGAGTTGCAGCAATACCTCTGCGACATCCACCAGTTCGTCTATCGGCAGGTCGGCGAGGAATTGCTGTGGGTGACCAGCATGCCCTGCGCGTTGGGCGGCGACGCCGAGATTCCAATCGCGCAATACGGCAGTTCGAATATCGGGCGCATGAAGCATGTGTACCGGATCGGCCTGGGGTTGCGCTACGGGCGCGTGATGCAGGCGATCTCTGGCGTGCACTTCAACTATTCATTCCCGGAACGGCTCTGGCCGGTGCTGCAGGAGGTGCGCGAATCAAGACCGGGCGGCCAGCCATTCATCGACGAGTGCTACTTCGAGCTGCTGCGCAATTACCGGCGTTTCGGCTGGCTGGTCCTGTATCTGTTCGGCGTCTCGCCGGCCGTCTGCCGTTCCTTCTTCGCCGGGCGTGAGCCGCCCGCAAATCTCGAGCCATGCGGCAGCGCCACGCTGGTTGCGCCGCATGCGACCTCGCTGCGGATGAGCGATCTCGGTTACCGCAACAAGAGCCAGGCCGGTGTGCACGTGTCGGTCAACTCGCTGCAGGAATACGTCCGGGACCTGTCGCGGCTGATTTCGACGCCGCATCCCGAGTACGTGGCGCACGGCGTCGAGGTCGATGGCGAGTGGCGCCAGCTCAATGCGAACCTGCTGCAGATCGAGAACGAGTACTACAGCTTCATCCGCCCCAAGCGCGTCGCGCGTTCGGGCGAGCGGCCGACCAGAGCGCTGATGCGCGCCGGCGTCCAGTACGTCGAGATGCGCTCGCTCGATGTCGGGGCCTTCGATCCGGTCGGCGTCAATCAGCGCAAGCTGTATTTTCTCGAGGCCTTTGCGGCACTTTGCCTGCTGCGGGACAGCGCCCCGCTGTCGGAAGAGGAGTCCGCGAGTTACGAGAACAACCACGTACTGGTCGCCAGTCGCGGTCGTGAACCCGGCATCAGGCTGTGGTCCGGCGCGCGCACGCTGCCGCTCGCCGACTGGGCCGCGGAGATGCTGGACCAGATGCAGGGCATCTGCGAGATGCTGGACGCCGGCGACGATGCCAGACCGTTTGCCAACGCGCTTGCGGTTCAGCAGGCGAAGCTGGCTGACCCCTCGCAGCTGCCGTCCGCACGCCTGCTCGAGGAATTGACCCGCCAGGGCGTATCATTCTTCGAGCTGGCGCTTGGAATGTCGCGGATGCAGCGCGACTATTTCCGCGAGCTCCACCCGCCCAACGAGAGGCGACTGGCGGAATTGCGCACCGAGGCGAGCGACTCGCTCGAGGAGCAGCAGACAGTCGAAACCGCCGACCGGCTGCCATTCGGGCAATTTGTCGATCGCTACATGGCCGGCACCCTGGTTTGACGTGTTCCGGGCAGGCCGGGCGCGGGGGCGAAGATTCGGGGAATTCCGCTGACACCGCGTTTCGCGAATCCGTATACTCTGCCCGCGCTGTGCACGGCTGCCGGGGGTACTCGCGAAACATGCTCCACGGATGCCCCCGCTGCCACGAGTTGAGGGGCTAGCGCATGTCGCTGGAGGCGCCAGCTGCATCACCGGCGGCGCAGCAGATGCGGCGTGGCTTTCCCTGGCTGCGCTTCGATCCCGATCTCGAATCCACCTACCGCGCCGAACAATTTCGCGGCGGCCTGAAATTCCTGCGGATCAGCCTCGGGATCGTGGCCCTCAGCTTCCTGGTCATATTCCAGATCGAGTGGGTCGCGATGCCGGCGCTCGCCGGCGTTCTGCACGATCTCCTGCGCTTTGGCGTCCTGCCGCCGGTGCTGGTCGCGGCGATCGCCCTGACATTCATGCCGAAGGCGGAGATCTGGTATCCGCGCGTGATGGCGGCGCTGCTGCCGGTCGCCCTGATGGTGATTGCATGGATCGGCCTTCAGGCCTGGGGCCAGGGCGAGAACCGCCTGTTCGTGCGGTTGATCGTCGCGACCATCGCGGCCTACTTCCTGTTTGGGCTGCCATTCCGCTCGGCGCTCGCGGCGGGCCTGATCGCGACCGTATTCTACGCGGCGGCGGCAATTGCCGCGGCGATGCCGGCCCTGGAACTGTCGAATTATCTCTGCACGCTGTTCGTTGCGAACCTGATGTGCGGTGCCGGCGCCTACAACATGGAACACACGCGGCGCACCGCCTGGCTGGAAGCAAGGCTGCTGGCAGAGACCGCCGAACGCGACGGGCTGACCGGAATCTGCAACCGGCGTCGATTCGACCAGCATCTCAGCCAGATCTGGCAGCAGGGCATGCGCGATCGCCGGCCCGTCGCGCTGCTGTTCGCCGATATCGACCACTTCAAGGCCTTCAACGATCGTTATGGCCACCAGGCCGGTGACGAGGCAATGAAGGCAATTAGCGCTGTCCTGACCCGGTTCGCATCCAGGCCATTCGATCTCGTCGCGCGTTATGGCGGCGAGGAATTCGCAATCCTGCTCTATGACGCGATGCCGGCCCAGGCTGCCAGGATCGCGGAGCAGCTGCTGGCGGAGATCCGCGCGCTCGGCATCGCGCACCGGGACTCCGACGCCGCGCCGGTGCTGACCATCAGTGTGGGCGTTGCCAGTGTCCAGCCGGATGCCAGTCGGAGCAGCGCGGGATTGCTGCAACTGGCCGACCAGGCGCTGTATGCCGCCAAGGACGCCGGGCGCAACCAGTCACAGCTCCTGCAGGAAGAGTACGAACACATGCAGACCGGCTATTTCAGGCGCCACACGCCGGGCGACGGGACGACCTAGTAGATTGCGATCTCGCGCCGTCCGCGCGAATCGCGCGCGCCGCGGAACATGCCATCGCTGTTGAACTCCATCGACAGTTCGCCATTGCGATCGACGACGATGACGCCGCCATCGCCGCCGATGTCCTTCAGCATGACCTGTACGACATCGCGTGCCGCGTCGGCCGCGCGCGCGCCGGTGAGCCGGACCCGTGCGCAGATCTCGTGCGCCACGACCGCGCGCATGAAGTACTCGCCGCTGCCGGTGGCCGAGACCGCGCAGGAAGCGTTGTCGGCATAAGTGCCGGCACCGATGATCGGTGAATCGCCGATCCGGCCCCAGCGCTTGTTGGTCATGCCGCCGGTCGAGGTCGCCGCAGCCAGGTTGCCATGGCGATCCCGGGCGACCGCGCCGACCGTGCCGAAATAGCCGATGTCGCTGTCCGTGGCGGCGGTCCTGTCGTCGCGCTGCGCATCTTCCAGCTGCTTCCAGCGCCGCTCCGTGTGGAAATAGCTGCCGGGCACCAGCTTGACGCCCTGCTCCAGCGCGAACTCCTCGGCGCCTTCGCCGGCCAGCAGCACATGCGGGGTACGGTCCATGACCATGCGCGCGAGCTCGATGGGGTTCCTGACATGGCGCACGCCGGCGACCGCGCCGGCCTTGCGGGTCGCGCCGTCCATGATCGCGGCATCAAGCTCGTTGATGCCGGCGTGACTGAATACCGCACCGAGACCGGCATTGAAAAATGGCGAGTCCTCGAGTATGCGCACCGCTGCCACGGTCGCGTCCAGGCTGGTCCCGCCGCTTTCCAGCACCGCATAGCCGGCGTCGAGCGCGCGCCCCAGATCGGCGCGGTAGGCGCGCTCATTCTCTTCCGTCATCGAGGCCCGGCTGATCACGCCGGCGCCGCCATGAATGGCAATCGAAATCATCGGCTGGTCTCCATCGGCGGCTGAAGCAGTTGCCGCGATTGCAAGGCAGGCCCACAGTGCGATGGCGATTCGGGCTCGCATGGTTGATATTATCCGTGAATTCCGCGGGGGAACACCAGATGATGCATGGGAATCATGCGCTGCTCGCATTCGCCGCAATCAGCCTGGCCGCCTGCGGAGCCGACGGCAATGCGCTGCTTGGCACGCTGGAGCGCGACCGGATCGAACTGACGGCCGAGACGCAGGAGCCCATCATCGAGGCTGCGATCCGCGAGGGCGACGCGGTGACCGAAGGCCAGCTGCTGCTGCAGCTCGATCCGGCGGCAGTCCAGGCGCAACTCGCCAGGGTGCGCGCAAGCGCGGAACAGGCGGAGCAGCGTCTTGCGGAGCTGGTCGCAGGGGCGCGCCGCGAGCAGGTTCGCGAGGCGCGCGCGCTCGCCGAGGGTGCGGCCTCCCGCGCGACGGCCGAGTCGGCTGAATTCAGGCGCATCGAAACACTGGTCGGCGAAGGCATGCTGCCGGCAAGCACGCTGGATCGGCAGCGCGCGCTGCGCGACGGCGCAATCGCCGAGGAGCGCGCGGCGAAGGAGCGCCTCGCGGAATTCGAGCGCGGCACGCGCAGTGAAGTCGTGGAACAGGCCGCCGCCACGCTCGCGGGCGCGCGCGCGCAGGTCGCGGAACTGGAACTCTCGCTGGCGCGCCATACGGTACACGCGCCGCGCGCCGGCATCATCGACGCGCTTCCATACGAACTCGGCGAACGCCCGCCGCGCGGTGCGCCGGTCGCCGTGCTGCTCGCTGCCGGTCAGCCCTATGCGCGGGTCTTCATCCCCGAGCCGCTGCGCGCTTCGCTGCGTGCTGGGAGCGCTGCGACCGTGCGTGTCGATGGCTCGAAGCGTGAATGGCGCGGCGAGCTTCGTTATGTTTCCTCGGAAGCCGCCTTCACACCTTATTACGCGCTCAACGAGCGTGACCGCAGCCGGCTGTCATTCCTGGCCGAAATCGTGTTGACAGAACCCGAAGCTGCGGATCTTCCGACCGGCATGCCGGTTGAGGTGACGATGCAGGAACGACCGGCGGCGCCGTGACCATCGCGATCTCCGCGCGCGGGCTGACCCGGCACTTCGGCGCGGTCCTCGCCGTCAATGGCATCGACCTCGAGGTGCAGCGTGCGCAGATCTATGGTTTTCTGGGCCCCAACGGTTCCGGCAAGTCGACCACGATCCGGATGCTGTGCGGCCTGCTGGTGCCCACCAGCGGTACGGTGAATGTGCTGGGCCACGAAATGCCGCGCGAGGCCGAGACGGTGCGCCGCAAGCTCGGCTACATGACGCAGCGCTTCTCGCTGTGGGACGATCTGACGGTCGCCGAAAATCTGGAATTCATGTGCCGGATCTACGGGCTCGACGCCGCGACCCGCCGCAGCCGCATGGAGGACCGGATCCGCGATTACGATCTCGGCTCATTCGTCAGGCAGCGCGCCGGAACGCTGAGCGGCGGGCAGCGCCAGCGCCTTGCGCTCGCGGCCGCGACACTTCACGACCCCGAACTGCTGCTGCTCGACGAGCCGACCAGCGCGGTGGATCCGCAGAATCGCCGTGAGTTCTGGGAGAATCTGTTTGCGCTGGTCGCGCGCGGCACCACGATCCTGGTCTCGACACATTACATGGACGAGGCGGAGCGCTGCCACCGGCTTGCGATTCTCGATCTCGGCCGCATTGCCGCCGAAGGCGAGCCAAAGCAGCTCGCGTGCGGTATCGACGCGACGGTCATCGAGATCGAATGCGCGGATCTCACCGCGGCGCGACGCGCGCTCGCCACGGTGCCGGCGGTCAGGAGCGTCGCGCAGCTCGGCAAACGCCTGCACGTGCTGATGCATCGCGATGCGGTCGATCCCGAACGTGAGCTGGGCTCCTCACTCGCACGGTATTGCGCGGATGCGCGGGTCGAGCGCGTCGGCGCGACACTCGAGGATGTATTCGTCGCCGCCACGCAATTGCGACGGTCTGCCGTCGGGCGCGCCGCATGATCTGGTTCGACCGCACGCTCGCTATTGCCGCCAAGGAGGCGCGGCAGCTTGCGCGCGACCGGGTCACCTTCGGAATGATCATCGGGGTACCGGTCCTGCAGATGCTGCTGTTCGGCTACGCGATCAATTTCGACGTGCGCGACGTGGACGCGGCGGTGCTGGATCTTTCGCGCAGCTCGATGTCGCGGCAGCTCGTCGGCGATCTGCAGGCGACCCAGGTGCTGCGGGTCGTGCGCGCGGCGGACAGCGAGCAGGAGCTGGGTGAACTGATGCGGCGCGGCGAAGTCAGGGTCGGCATCGTGATCGCCGCCGACATCGAGCGCCGTCTTTTCGCGGGCGACCGGCCCGCCGTGCAGTTGCTGGTGGACGGCAGCCAGCCGTCGCTCGAAAACCTGGCACAGGGCCTGGGGTCGATGCCGGTCCAGCAGCGTGCGGGTGTCCGCGCATCCGGCGCCGGTCGCTTCGAAATCCGCACCGAGTACAATCCGGCGCGCCGTACCGCGGTGCAGATCGTGCCGGCGCTGATCGGCACGATCCTGACGATGACGATGGTCCTTTTCACCTCGGGCGCCGTCGTTCGCGAGCGCGAGCGCGGCAATCTGGAACTCCTGATCACGACGCCGGTGACGCGTGGCCAGTTGCTGGCCGGCAAGCTGCTGCCCTATGTGATCATCGGCCTGATCCAGACGACGCTGATACTCGGGGTCGGGCGCCTGCTGTTCGGGGTGCCGATGGTCGGCAGGCTCGTGGATCTCTACTTCGGGGCGCTAGTCTTCATTGCCGCCGCGCTGGCGCTGGGCCTTTTCATTTCGACCATTGCGCAGACGCAGTTTCAGGCTTTCCAGATGGCTTTCGTGACCATGCTGCCCTCGATACTGCTGTCGGGCTTCATGTTCCCGTTCGAGGGCATGCCGGATTTCGCCCAGGCCATCGCCCAGGCGCTGCCGCTGACCCATTTCAACGAGATCGTCCGCGGCATCACGCTGCGCGGGGCGACGCTCGCCGACATGCAGGTCCCGCTGCTGAAGCTCATCCTGTTTCTGCTCCTGATGTTTGTCCTGGCGGCCGCCAGATTCCGCAAGCGTCTGGATTGATTCATTAAATCGTCGAATCGGGACCCGCGGCCCCGACCCAGCGGCGGAGGAAATGGTGCCGATTCCGCCCCCGTGCTATTCTCCGCGCCGATCGCAGCCCGTTCACCCTGCATTATCAAGCGTTTGAAAGCGCCCCGGTGCATTGTCTACAGCAAGCGATCAGGTGACAGGAGCTGTTCGAAGGTTCGCCCTAGCCAGGCCCAAGCCCCGCAAGACGATCCCGACCGTGTTTCCTGCCGTGTAGTGAAATGGTCGCTGCCGCCCATCGGAATGATGGCGGGTCGCGGCCCATTGTTATGAAAAGTGAGAGCTTGAGTCATGAAGATCTACGTTGGAAACCTGCCTTTCTCGGCGACGGAAACACAGGTTCGCGACCTGTTCGCTGCACATGGCACGGTCGAGTCCGTTGCGCTGCCGTCCGATCGTGAAACCGGTCGTCCGCGCGGCTTTGGCTTCGTCGAAATGCCGCAGACCGAGGCCGCAAAGGCCATCGAGGCCCTGAACGGCTTTTCGCTGGGCGGCCGTCAGCTGCGCGTCAATGAAGCGCAGGATCGTCCGCGCGGCGCCGGCGGCGGTGGCCGTCCGGGTGGCGGCGGTCGTCCGGGCGGTGGCGGCGGCTTCCGTTCGGGTGGCGGCGGTGGTGGCGGTGGTGGTGGCGGCCGCTGGTAAGACTCCACTTTCTCCGTTGACGAAAGGCCCGCTTCGGCGGGCCTTTCTTTTTGTGCACTGACTATCTTGCATCCGTTTGGCAGGGTGTCCCGTATAGGCCAAGCACTGCATGCAGTGCACTGGAGAAATTCCCGCAAGATAAGGAGATAGACCGTTGGATACAGGACAAACCCTGCGCAAGAGCCTGATAATGGCCCTGGGCGCAATCTCGACCATGGTGGCCGCGCCTTCGGTGCTGGCCTCGAATCACAGCGACGCGCCGCTGATCAAGCAGGATCCGCAGGCGAATCTGACCGATGTCTACGCCTTCATCGGCACGCAATACGACAACCCGTCGATCAAGGTGCTGAATGTCAGCATCAGTTTCCGGCCGTTTTCGGAACCGGGCGACGGCGCCATTTACGAGCGCTTCGCCGATGACGCGCGCTACAGCATCCACATTACCGACCCGAACCGCGGCGTGACCGTGCTGCGCTATGACTTCTCGTTTTCGCGGGTCGATGCCGGCTACAAGAACAAGGAGACGATCATCTCCTATGGCCTCGGCAAAGAGGTCGGTCCGATCATGAGCGTAGGAGACGCGCGCCAGAATTTCACGCAGACATTGCGAGTTGCAAAGGTGTCAGGCGCCAGAGCCAGCAAGATCGGCGATAAACTGGCGGTGCCTCCACCCAATGTCGGCAATCGAGTCACGCCGTTTTACAACGACGCCGATGGCAGGGCGGTGTCAGGCGCGACTACCCTGGGCGATCTGGACTTGTACACGCGCTCGACGATATACGACCTCAAGTCGGGTGAGACCGTCTGGGCAGGCCCGCGCGATGACAGCTTCTTCTCCGACATCCCGGGCATCTTCGACCTGCTGAATGTCCGGATCCTTGACAACAATGGCAGCCTTTCCGACGGTCTTGGCCAGGATGGCGGTGGTGTCGACGGCTTCAAGGGCTTCAATGTGCTGTCGATCGCGATGCAGATCCCGTTGAGCGAGCTCGAACAGCTTGGCATTCCCGCGCAGTACGACTCCGTGTTTTTCGGCCAGCAGACCGGTGTCGGCGTCTACGCATCCGTAAGCCGGCCCCGGGTGACCGTACTCAAGGATGACGGCTCGCGGATACACACCGGGGGCTGGGCGCAGGTATCGCGGCTCGGCAACCCGCTGTTCACGGAAGGCCTCGTGGCATTCCAGGACAAGGACCGCTTCAACCGCACGCCGGCCACCCAGGATGCGCGGTTTGCGAAGTACGCGCGTGATCCGGAACTTGCGACGCTGATCAATGCAGTATATGGCACGAGTTTCGTGGCGACCGGCCGGACTGATCTCGAGAAGATCTTCATTCCCGAGGTGCTGAAGGTCGTGACGACGACCGATGCCGTGCGGCTCGCGGGCCAGGCTGGTTTCAGCAGGCTCGGATTCATCGGCGGCGACACGACCAACGGCGTCTCCAGTGGATGGCCGAATGGCCGTCGCCTCGGTGATGACGTGGTCGACATCGCGCTGACCGCCATCGCAAGCGGACCAGGCTATTCGACGATCACGGTGGTCGGGGACAATGTCGCGGCCAACGACGTCCTGTATCACCAGGTCTTTCCGTACCTGGCGACACCGCATGCGGGCACGAACAACCGCAAGGACGCGGCACCCTGAGGATCGCAATCATCGGCTTGTGCGCAGTGGTTGCGCTGGCGGCGCTACTGGCGAGCAGGGATGACACTGCGGACGGCCCGGCAGCTGCAGAGCTGGCGGTCGCCCCGGCCAAGGAGGCCGGGGCGACCGGCACCTTCGGTGATCGGCGACCCGCGATGCCAGCCGCTGTGAGCGCAGGATTCATGGTCCTGCCCGAGTTCGACACTACCGGCGTGCTGGAGCAATCGCTGAGCGCTGACGATCTGATCGACCTGGTAAATGCGGATCTGGGTGACGGATTCGTCGCGGTAGACCGGGAAGAATTCGCGGCGCTCCTCAGGTCGGACCCGGAATTGCGAAAGAATTTCACTGACTGACGCACGCAACTACTCCAGAACGCTCATGAACAGGCACTGGATCGGGTTGCTGGTGGTGTTATCCGGACTGATGGCCGGGTTCGGCCCCATGAACGCGGCCGGGCATGAGTTCTGGGTAGAGCCGGCGAACTTCGCGCCGGAGCGCGGCGGGCCGGTCGGCGTGCGACTTTGCATCGGCGATGGATTCGAGGGCTGGTCAATGGCCCGCAACAACCAGCGTATCGAGATGTTTGTCGCGGCCGGGCCTTCCGGGGAGCAGCCGGTCGTCGGACTCGACGGCGCCGATCCCGCGGGAATCGTGCGACTGGCGGCGCCGGGCGGCTACGTAATCGCCTATCGCAGCAATCGCGCGTTCACCGAGTCGCGGCCCGCCGAGTTTGTCGGGTACCTGAAAGAGAAGGGCCTTGACGACATCATTGCGCTGCAGAGGGCGCAAGGCGCGGGTGACGGGATGGTGCGTGAAGCCTATTCCCGGCACTCCAAGGCATTGATCCGCATGGGAGTTGCCTCCGATGCCGTGCTCGACCGTGCGATGGGCCTGCGACTCGAGCTTGTCGCGGAGCGGGGCCTGCTGCGCGCGCGCGCCGATGACCCGCGATCCTTTCTGCTGCTGTACCAAGGGAAACCGCTCGCGGGCGCGCTGGTCAGCGCCTCACGGCCCGGGACCGCGGATCACGAGCTGCATACCCGCACCGACGCTGATGGCCGGGCGCGTTTCAGACTCGGCGCTGCCGGCATGTGGCGCATCGCTTCGGTCCACATGATCGGGAAGTCCAGAGGCGTCGACGCCGACTGGGAGAGTCTCTGGACCTCGCTGACATTCGAGATACCGTCCCGGACAGAACCCGGCATGCATGGGGCGACTGTGGCAGAGCGCACGCCATGCCGGAATCGGGTTGCCGCTTCCGAGGTGCAGGCGCGGCGATGAACGGAGCGGCATGCTGGAGGCGGGGGGTGTGCGCGGGCATCGCAGTGCTTGCGATCTTTGCATCCATATTCGCAGCCGGCGCGGCACAGGCGCATGCAGGTGGCGCAAGCTACCTGCGTCTCGAATCGAGCGGCCGGAGCCCCGATCTCGTCGGCCACTGGGATATCGCCGTCGCCGATCTGCAGCTGCCGCTGGAACTCGATGCGGATGGCGACGGCCGCCTGAGCACGGGCGAAATCGGCGCGCGCCGCGCTGCAATCGTTCAATTTGCGACCAGCCGCCTCGGCATCCGTCGCGGCGAAGACGACTGCCGGCTGTCGGTCGGAGCAATCAGGAGCAGGCTGCGGGAGTCGCAGGCATACGCGTCGCTTGATCTGGCCGGAGTCTGCCGGCAGGACGGGCCGGTCGCAGTGACCAGCGGCCTTTTTTTCGGAAGCGCCGCTTACTCCACGCTGGTCGAACTGCGGACGCCGAATGGGCGCTTCGACACTGCGCTGTCCATGGGTAGTGCAAGCTGGACCGAGCTGCCCGCGCCTTCGGTGCTGAAAACCCTGCGGCGCTTCCTGCATGAGGGCGTCTGGCACGTGCTGATCGGATACGATCACGTCGCTTTTCTGCTGTTGCTGCTGCTGCCCTGCGTTCTGAACGGAACGCGTTCCGGCTGGACCGCGGCTGAAAGCGGCCGCGCAGCCATACTGGACCTGCTGAAGATAGTCACTGCGTTCACGGTCGCGCATTCGCTCACGCTCGGTCTCGCAGCCGCAGGCGCGGTCCGGTTTTCCGCGCAACTGGTCGAGGTCACCATCGCCGGCTCGATCGTGCTGGCGGGCCTGCTCAACCTGTATCCCGCGGCTTCCCGGTGGCGCCTGCGGCTGGCCTTCGGCTTTGGCCTCGTGCACGGTTTCGGCTTCGCCAATGCCTTGCAGCAGATCGCGACGGATGGATCACGTCTTGCGCCGATGCTCGCCGGGTTCAACCTCGGCGTCGAGCTCGCGCAGCTCATGATAGCCGGGCTGACGCTGCCGCTCGTGTGGCTGCTCAGCCGCTGGCCCATCTACTCGCGCCGCTTCATGCCGGCACTGTCATTGGGGACCGCATTGACCGGGGCAATCTGGTTCGCCGGCCGGCTGTAATCCGCATGCTCGCTCACCGGGCAGCCAGCAGCTCCGCGACGCGCTCCGACAATGCCTGCAGCTCGCGGCGCAGGTTCCGCACCTCGAGTTCCAGCTCGTCGAGCCGGGCGGTGTCGTCGGCAGCGACGCCGGTACCGGCCTCATCCGCCGCGCCTTCGGCTTCTGCCGGGAGCTCGCCGGTCAGCAGCTGCGCATAGCGCGCTTCCTTCTGCCCGGGACGGCGCGCCAGGCGTTTCACATAGGGGCGCTCGGGCCGTTTTTCGAGACGCTCCAGCACCGCGGCCAGCTCTTCGGTGTCGCCATACTCGTGAATGCGCGCGCAGCGCGTGCGCAGCTCGTTCAACGTCTGCGGCCCGCGCAGCATCAGCTCGCACATCGGCGCCAGCTCGTCGCGCGCGAAATCGTAGTCCGGATTCAGCCGGTCGTGCAGGCGATGCGCGTACTTGGCCACGCGCCCGCCGGCCCCGGAGCGTGATGCGACCAGCGTCTTCTTGACCAGGCTGTCGATCGCCGACTGCACCATGTGCTCCGCGAGATTCATCAACGGATCGCGGTTGGTCTTCTGGTTGCAGGCATTGGTCAGCGCGTTCAGCGACAGCGGGTAGTTATCCGGGGTCGTCGCTTCCTTCTCGACCAGGCAACCGAGCACTCGTATCTCGAGGGGCGTGAGCACCACTTCCACGGCGGACCTCAGTGATTTGGCAAGGCGTGATGATCGTCGAAGCGGCGCGAATGCGCCAGATCCGTTCCGTGCCGCCTTGCGCTGCCGGCGGGCTATATTCCGCATGTCATAACGTCATGCTGCCGCATCCGGCGCGAAGCACGCTGCGTATACTGATGAGGATGGTCGAATCACCGGGTCATGACACCGAGCCTGAGGTCGCCGGGTTGCTGGCCGCCTGTGGGCGCCAGGACCGGCAGGCTTTCCGGCGCCTCTACGAACTGACCTCGTCCCGGCTGTTCGCCTCCCTGGTCCGGATCCTCAGCAACCGCGCGCTTGCGGAGGACGCATTGCAGGAGGTCTATGTCCAGGTCTGGCGGAGGGCAGCTCAGTTCGAGCGCGGCCGCGGCTCCTCCTGGGCCTGGCTGATCGCGATCGCGCGCTACCGTGCCATCGACCTGCAGCGCCGCGAACAGCGGATGGCCGCCGGTGGCGCGGAAATCCTTGCCGAAATTGCCGCCGACGAGGAGCCGCACGACTCGCTGATGACGCTGGGACACCACGCGGCATCGGCGCTCGACGGCTGTCTGGCGGCGCTGCAGCCGCGGCAGCGCGACTGCATCCTGCTGTCCTACCAGAATGGCATGACCCATACGGAAGTGGCGGATCGCATCGGCGAGCCGCTCGGTTCGGTCAAGAGCTGGATTCGCCGCGGGCTGGCGTCATTGCGACGGTGCCTCGAATCATGAATCGCAACCAGGCGGAAATCCTTGAGCTGCTGGCCGCTGAGTTCGTGCTCGGTACGCTGACCGGCGCCGCGCGGCGGCGCTTCGAGCGCTGGCGTAGCGCCGATCCATTCGTCGCGAGGCGCGTACGCGCCTGGGAAGAAAGACTCGCGGGACTGGCGTTTCAGCTTGCACCGATCGCGCCACCGCCGGGATTGTGGACCGCGATCGAGCGCAGGATTGGATCGGCGTCGCCGCCGCGCTGGCGCGCACTCGCGGCCGCTGCTGCGACAATCACAATGCTGGGCTTCGCCTGGTTCCTGTGGCAGGACTCGCAGCTTGAGCCTCCGCAGGCGCATGCGGTCATCGCGGGCCAGGCTGGCGAAACGCTGTGGCGGATCGAAGTTGGCGCGGACGGCGGGCACCTCGAAGTCAGCGCCGTCGATCCGGTCGCCTACCCCGATCAGCGATCCCTGGAACTCTGGGCCCTGCCGGCCGGGGCGGCTCCGGTCTCGCTCGGCCTGATGCCACCGAGCGGCAGCGTGCGCCTCGCGCTCGACGAGCGGCAGCGCGCAGCGGTCGGCCTCGCCGCCAATGTCGCAGTCAGCGAAGAACCGGCGGGCGGTTCGCCGACCGGTGCACCGACCGGCCCGGTGCTCTACGTGGCCGCGATCGCACGCAGTTGACACGCGTTGCGGCGCCGAAGACCCGCCGCCTGCGGATCGCCGGATTTCCGGCGATCGCGGATCCTTCGGCCCGCATTCTGGTACTCGGCAGCATGCCGGGCGCCGCCTCGCTCGCGAAGCGGCAGTACTACGCGCATCCGCGCAACCAGTTCTGGGCCATCGTCGGCGACATCCGCGGCTTTGACGCGGCGGCTCCGTACCCTGAGCGCATCGCGACGCTGCGGGCGGCCCATATCGCGGTCTGGGACGTCCTGGCGTCCTGCATCCGCGCCGGCAGTCTCGATTCCGGCATCGACGAAGGCTCGATCGTCGTCAATCAACTCGCGGGATTCCTGGCCCGGCATCCGCACCTCGAGCGCATCTGCTTCAATGGCCGCAGGGCCGAAGCCGCCTGGCGCCGCCATGTGCTGAAGCGGCTGCCGGCCGCAAGGGAACTGCAGTACTTCCTCCTGCCATCCACGAGCCCCGCCCATGCCGGGTGGTCCTACTCTCGCAAGCTGCGTGCCTGGCGGCGCGCACTCGCCGTCTGAGGCGGCCGCGCGGTATTCTAGCGCCTGGGGGTCCCGGAGCCCGGTCTTGCAGCGATCCTTTTCACATCAACGCCGGCGGCTGCTGCAGGGCATCGGCGCCGCGGCCGCGAGCAGCACATTCGGCGCCCGGCTGCTGGCGCAGAGCGCGCCGATCGAAGTCATCATCGTCGGTGCCGGCGGCGCGGGACTCACGGCGGCGAAGGAATTGCTTGCGGCTGGCATCAATGTGCTCGTGCTCGAGGCGCGCGATCGCATCGGGGGCCGCGCCTTCACGGATAGCAGTCTCGGCGTGGCCTGGGACCGCGGATGCTCCTGGCTGCATGCGTCTGACGTGAATCCCTGGGTCGAGATTGCGCGGAAAAACAACTTCGCGCTGGTCGCCGATCGCTTCCCGCGTCACATCTATGAAGGGTCTCGGCGCCTGGGTGGCCGCGAGACGGCGGGCCTTCGCGCAGTCAGGGAACGCATCGAGTCCGAACTCGCCGAGGCCGGGCGCCGCGGTCTCGACATCCCGGCGGAAGCGGCGCTGATACAGGCGACACTCGCGGATCCCTGGTACCCGATGGCGGAATCCGGCATGACCGCTTGGGAAGGAATCGAGCCGGCCAATTTCTCGACCCTCGACTCGTACCGGTTCCTCCAGGAAGGCGAAGACCTGATGATTCCGCGCGGCTACGGAACGCTGCTCGCGCATTACGCAAGGGATGTCCCGGTGCGGCTGCGCACGCCGGTCTCGCGCATCCGCTGGACCGCACGCGGAGTCACTGCGGAAACGGCTGCGGGGCCATTCAACGCGCGTATCGCGATCATCGCCCTGCCATCTGCGGTCGTCGCGGAGGGCGCCGTGATTTTCTCGCCGCACCTGCCGGCGGAAATCCTGCAGGCGCACCACGACCTGCCGCTCGGTCTGATGAACAAGGTGGCGCTGCGCTTCAGGCGCAATGTCTTTCCGTCGGAGCGCACGGAATTCTGGCTGCTGCGTCGCGATGACGGACGCGGCATGGAATTTCTGACGCGGCACTGGGACAGCGATGTCTGCATCGGGTTCTCGGCGGGCCGGTTTGCCCGGGAACTCGAGGCGGCGGGCGAAGCCGCAACGATCGATCAGGCGCTTGCCGAACTGACGACAATGCTGGGTGGCGACCTGCGGCGCCAGTTCGAACGCGGCGCGGCAACCGCGTGGGCAGCCGATCCCTGGAGTCGCGGTTCCTATTCGCACTGCCTGCCCGGGCGTTATGGCGCCCGCGAACTGCTGACGCGACCGGTCGGCGGGCGAATCGTGTTTGCCGGCGAGCACACCGCGCAGGAGGCATACGGCACATTGCACGGCGCGCACCTGTCCGGCCTGCGCGCCGCCGGCGAGGCACGCCGCCTGCTGCTGAAGACCGCCGCATGAGTCTGCTGCTGTATGACTATCTGCCCTCCGGCAATGGCTACAAGTGCCGCCTGGTGCTGAAAGCACTCGGCATGCCCTATGAACTGAAGGAGACGAATATCGTTGCCGGCGCGACCCGCACGCCGGAATATCTCGCGCTCAATCCGAATGGCAAGATCCCGGTGCTGGTCGTGCCGGGCCGCGGCGCCATCGCCGAGAGCCATGCGATCATCGCTTATCTCGCGGAGGGCTCCGCGCTGATACCCGCCGATCCCTACGAGCGCGCGCTGATGTGGCAGTGGATGTGCTTCGAGCAATACCAGCTGGAGCCGGGTATCGGCACCGTCCGTTTCTGGCGCAAGTCGCTGAAGAAATCGCCGGCCGAGTTCGGCGATCGCTACCACGAGCGCTTCCAGCGCGGCGCCGACGCCCTGGCGGTGCTCGAACGCGAACTCACGGGGAAACGCTGGCTGGTGGGCGGCCAGGTGACGCTCGCCGACATCGCGCTCTTCGCCTACACGCATGTCGCGGACGAGGCGGGTTACCGGCTCGCGGACTATCCCGCGATCAGCGCATGGATCGCCGGTTTCAAGGCGCTGCCCTGGTACGCGCCGATCACCAGACCCTGACGGAGCAGTTGCAATGGATCCGCAAGACAGCACGCTGGCGGTAGTTCTGCCGATAGCGTTCGCGCTGATCATCTACCTGAGCTGGCTGTTATTCCGCTAGCAACCACTCCGTCACGCCGCCAGGCGTTCCTGTTCTGGCTGAAGCTCGGCTTCATCTCGTTCGGCGGGCCGGCCGGGCAGATCGCGATCATGCACCGCGAGATCGTCGAGCGGCGGCGCTGGATTGCCGAAGCGCCATTCATGAATGCGCTGAATTTCTGCATGCTGCTGCCCGGCCCCGAGGCGCTGCAGCTTGCGATCTACCTTGGCTGGCGGCTGCACGGAGCGCCGGGCGGCATCGTGGCGGGTCTCTGCTTCATCTTGCCATCGGTCCTCGTGCTGCTCGGCCTGTCATTCGCCTACGCGACCTACGGGCAGGTGCCGGCGGTCGCCGCCCTGCTGCTTGGATTGAAGGCGACGGTCGTCGCGTTGATCGTGCATGCGCTTATCCGCGTCGGCCGGCGCGCGCTTTCCGCTCCGGTGCACTGGGTGATCGCGCCACTGGCGTTCGCGGTCATGGCCTGGAAGCTCGCCCCATTTCCGCTGCTGCTGATGGCGGCCGCGCTTCTGGGCGCGATGATGCGACGGGAACCCGGGCGGACGATGCCCGCGGCCAGCACGACCTTCCCCTGGCGCAGTCTGCTGCTCGGTGTCTCACTGTGGGCGGTGCCCGCGGCATTGCTGCTGGCGGCGACCGGGCCGGATTCGATCTACACGCAGGTCTATGGATTTTTCACGACCGCCGCGCTCGTGACATTCGGCGGTGCCTACGCGGTGCTCGCCTACGTGGTGCAACAGGCGGTCGAGGTTTACGGCTGGCTGACACCGGCGGAAACGATTGCCGGGCTTGCGCTCGCGGAGACGACGCCCGGACCCCTCGTCATAGTGCTTCAATTCGTGGGATTCATGGCAGGCTGGAACGCACCGGGCCCCGCAGGCCCGGTGGCGACCTCGACTGCAACCGCGCTGCTCGCGAGCTGGGCGACCTTCCTGCCATCCTTCGTGCTGATTCTGGTCGGGGCGCCCTATGTCGAACGGCTGACCGCGAATCCCCGGCTTGCGGGCGCGCTTGCCGGCGTGACGGCGGCGGTTGTCGGCGTGATCGCGAATCTGGCGGTGGTATTTGCCGGCGCCGTGATCTTCCCCGCGGGTATCGCGTTGCCGCACTGGCCGGCGCTTGCGATCGCAATTGCCGCATTGATCGCGCTGGAGCGGACCCGGGTCGACATGCTGTGGGTCATCGCGGGCGGCGCCATCGCGGGTCTCCTCGCGAGCTTCGCCTGAGGGGCGTTTGTGCTAGTTTTCTGCCCATGAAGTACCTGCACACGATGATCCGCGTAACCGACCTGGAGCGCTCGCTGGATTTCTACTGCAGGAATCTCGGTCTGGTCGAAGGGCACCGCCACGCCAACGAGCGCGGCCGCTACACGCTCGTGTTCCTCTCGGCACCGGGCGATGATGAAGCGCAGATCGAGCTGACCTGGAACTGGGACCCCGAGCCGTACACGATGGGCCGCGCATTCGGCCACCTGGCCTACGAAGTGGACGACATCTACGCGTTGTGCGCCAGGCTCCAGGCTGCCGGCGTCACGATCAACCGGCCGCCGCGCGACGGTCACATGGCATTCGTGCGCTCACCCGACAATGTCTCGATCGAATTGCTGCAAAAGGGCGATTCGCTGCCGCCCCGCGAGCCCTGGGCGTCGATGCCGAATACCGGCGTCTGGTGAGGCTCAGCCCGCGATGTAGCGCTTGAGATCCTCGATCTCGTGGCGTTGCTCGTCGATGACGGCCTTGACGCAGTCGCCGATCGAGATCACGCCGATCAGCGTGCCCTTCTCGACGACCGGCAGGTGACGGATGCGCTTGTCGGTCATCAGTTTCATGCAGTCATTGACGTTGTTCTGCGGTCCCACCTGGATGACCGGCGCGCTCATGATCGTGGAAACCTTCGTTTCCCTGGAATTGCGGCCCATCAGCACGACCTTGCGTGCGTAGTCGCGCTCCGAGACGATGCCGACCAGCTTGCCGTCGGCGAGTACCGGCAGTGCGCCGATGAAATGATCCGCCATCAGCTGGATTGCAGTGCGGACGGGATCGTCGGCGTCCACGGTGTGGGTGCCTGAAGGCTTGCCAGCGAGCAATTGACGGACGGTGCGCATGGTCAACTCCTGGTCGCAGTCCCGTCCAGGAATATTACGCCGGCTCAGCCGGTTTTGCGCGCGTTCCAGGCTGCGAGCAGTCTGGCCTCCTGCTCCACCGACAGCCCGGAGCGGAGTTCCGCCTGCCTTTCCGGCGCGCGGGTCGCGTGCCAGGCGAGCGTGTCCCGCACCGTGTCGTCAAGTGAGCGGCTTGTCAGGCCTTCGGCGAGCGAGCGCTTGACGCCGGTAAGTGAAGCTCCGGCCTCTTCGCCGCGCATCGGGGACCACGGCGCGAAATTCATCTCTTCGGGCTTCAGCACCGAAGCAAGGAAATCCTCGTCGATCCAGGTCACAGGCGTGTCGGCTCCGGAAATGCGCCTGCTGGAGTCGATCAGGCCGCCCATCGTGATCGCGCCGGGCGGCGTGACGGCATTGAACGAACCGTCCACGCGGCGGTCCACGAGATCCAGCATGAAGCGCGCCAGGTCGCGCACGTCGATGACCTGGATCGGATCGGCCGGCGCGCCGGGTGCGGCCATTTGGCCGCCGCGCGCGATGCGCACCGGCCAGTAGGTGAAACGGTCGGTCGGGTCCAGTAGCCCTACGATGTAACCGGGACGCACGATCGAGGATCGCGCGCCGAAGGCCTGGCGCACGTGGTCCTCGCAGAGCGCCTTCATCGGGCCGTAACTGTCGTTCGTGATCTGCTCCTGTTCGGGATTCGCCAGCACGCCGCGCGGCGAGTCCTCGTCATTCGGCCTGGCGAAGCTCGCGTAGGCCGATATGCTCGAGATGAAGAGGCAGTAGCCGGCATTCGGCGCCAGAAGCTCCGACGACAATTTCACGAACTTCGGGATATAGCCGGTATTGTCCACCACCGCATCCCATCTGCGCCCCTTCAGCGAATCGAGCTGTCCCTTGCGGTCGCCGAGCAGGGTCTCGACATTCTCGACCTCGGCATCGCGCCTGCCGCGATTGAAGTGCGTGACTTTCCACCCATGCGCAAGCGCCTGGCCGGTCAGGTGCGGGCCGATGAAGCCGGTCCCGCCGAGGATCAGCAGTGTATTCGTTGCCCTGTGCTCGCCGGCCGGGATCCGACCGGCAGCCATTGCGAGCGCCGCAGCGGCCCCGGCCTTGAGAATGCCGCGTCGGGTCCTGTTCATTCCGATCCTTCCTTTTTCAGCGCACTGGCCGGCGCGTAGTGCGCCAGCCAGTCCCTGACTTCGCGGTACCAGTACAGCGAGTTCTGGCGCTTCAGCACCCAGTGATTCTCGTCAGGAAAATAGACGAGCCGGCTCTCGACGCCGCGATTCTGCAGCGTATTGAAAAACTCGATGCCATTGTTCAGCGGCACGCGCTGGTCGAGCTGCCCGTGGATCACGAGTGTCGGGGTGGAAAAATTTCCGGCATAGGCGCTCGGCGAGTACCGCGCGAATTCCTCCGGCCTGTCCCAGGCCTCGAAAAAGCGCCGCTTGCCGGCGCCATAGTCGGCCCCGTACTGCGCGTACTCGCTGTATACGGCGGCGTGCGCGACCAGCGCCTTGAATGGATGCGGCTTGCCATTCAGCGTCGCCGCCAGGAATCCGCCGTAACTGCCGCCGCCGGCGACCATGCGCTCGCGGTCGATCCACGGCCGCGACGCGAACCACTCGGCCGCACGGATCGTGTCGTGGTAGGGCTTTGTGATCCGGTCCGGGTTGATCGAGTCCGTGAATGCCTGGCCGAAGCCGCTGGAGCCGTGGAAATTATGCCAGGCGACCACATAGCCCCAGCCCGCGAATACCTGCGCGTTCCAGCGGAAAGTCCAGGAATCGGTGATGCCATTGTGCGGGCCGCCGTGCAGCAGCAGGTAGAGCGGGTATTTCCTCGCGGGATCGAAGCCCGGCGGGTACACCACCCACATCTGGATGTCGGCGCCGCCCGAGCCCGTGTAGCTGACGCTCTCGACCTTGCCGAACTCGACACCCGCGAGCAGCGTGTCATTGAGGTCGGAAAGCTTTGTCGCGCCGCCTTCTCCCGGGCCGATGCGCACCAGTGTCGGCGGCTCGCTGAATGACTGGCGGAGGCCGACGAGCGTCGCCGGGGGGCCGGCAATGGCGAGACTCGAATAACTCGAGTGCCTTGTCACCGGCGCGTGGCGGCCGCTCGCGATGTCGATGCGATGCACGCGCTGGGTTCCGGCGTCGTCGATTGCCGCATAGAGCTGCCTGGAATCCGGCGCCCAGACCATCCCGGTTAGCGAGCGATCCCAGTCGGGGGCGAGCCGGCGGCGCGCATCGTTCCTGCGGTCCACCAGCCAGGCCTGGTATGAGTCGCCGTAAAACCCCTTGATCGTCTGGCGCGTATGCAGCAGCCAGCGGCCGTCGAGGCTGTACGAAGGATTCTCGTCATCGCCGGAATTGTCGGTCGTGAGATTGCGCGCCTTTCCGCCGGTGGCCGGCACGACGAAAATATCGAAATTCTGGTCCACGCCGGTCGGGTCGATATCGGCGACGAATGCGATCTCGCCGCCGTCCGGCGAGATGTCATAGGCTTTGCCGTCGAGTTGCTGGCGCGTCAATTCGTAACCAGTGCCAGGTGTGATGGCGACGGGCGTGCCGCCGTCGATTCCGATCGAGAACAGATGGGCCTGGCGGTCGTCAAGCCAGTGATCCCAGTAGCTGACGGGCGGGCGGTTCCAGGCGAGCGCCTTCATCTTCGATTTCTCGCGTTCTTCGAGCCGCTCGCCCGCTTTTTTCAAGTCCGGCAGATCGGGCCAGACCCGCGATATGAATGCGATGCGCTTTGAATCCGGAAACCACCTGGGCGCGGTGACGCCGGTCGGCACCTCGCCAAGCCGGGTCGCCTCGCCGCCGTCGGTGGGCAGCAGGTAGAGCTGCGACTCCTTGTCTTCACTGCGCTTGGCGACGAATGCAATCCAGCGCCCATCCGGGCTCCATGCCGCTTCCGATTCCTTGCCGGGCATGCTGGTCAGGCGGCGGGGCGCGCCCCCGGCAGTCGCGACCAGGTAAAGATCCGCTTCGCCCTTGTCCTGCTCCTCGTCGTAGCTGGTCACCGGGAAAATCACCTGGCGGCCGTCTGGCGACAGCGCCGGGTCGCCGATCCGCTTGATGTTCCACATGGTTTCGGCGCTCAAGGGCGCCGGCGCCATATCGGCGCGGCCGGCTGCAACGGGCGCGAGGGCGAGCAGGAAGATGATCCGGACTGCGGCGGTCGGCATTGGCTGTACTCCGTAACCGCACTCTGTGGCGGCCAGGGATTGGGCGTCGATTCTGCCGGTCATGGCGCGGGCCTGGCAAACCGGATTCGACCAGACGTTGCGCGAAAGCGGCGGTTGGCCGACAGTGGCGCCATGCGTGACCTCGAGGAACTGAAACAGCGCCTGCGCGTCTTCGTCTCGGAACGCGACTGGGACCAGTTCCACAGCCCCAAGAATCTCGCGATGGCGCTTTCGGTCGAGGCCGCGGAACTGGTTGAACTCTTCCAGTGGCTGACCGAAGCGGAGAGTGCTGCGCCCGATGCCAGCCGCCGCCGCCGCGCCGCCGAGGAACTGGCCGACATCCTGGTTTATGTGGTGCGCATCGCCGACCGGCTCGATATCGACCTGCTGCGGGCGGCCGGCGAAAAACTCGAACGCAACGCGCTCAAGTATCCGGCCGAACGCGTGCGTGGACAGGCCCGGAAATACGACGAGTACTGACGCCGCGCTGGCGGCCCCGCCTCAACCGGCGGTTGCGGGCGGGGGCGCAGTTTCAGGCAGAGGCGCGGGCTCAGGCGGCAACGGGCGGGCCGGCGACTCGAGCTCGCGGTGCAGGAACCAGTGGGTCGAACCGAGTTCCTTGGGGCCGACGTAGTGGAACCAGCGGTGCTCGATGCGATCCGGTGAAATGAAGCGTATCTCGCCCTGATGAACATGTCCGTCCTTGTCCGGATCGAAGCCCGTGCCGCCGTCGAATTCGAGCAATACGAGTTCTGAGGTCGAATTGCTGTCGAGGCGGAAGGCCGGCTGGTTGCCCGCAGCGCAATAATGAGTTGCATGCAGCTTGCCGTTTGCCAGGTAGTAGACCGTTGCCATTTCGAAGCTCGCGCCGGGATTCTGGAATTCGACGACAGACTTGCCATTGCTGGCGACCTGATAGCGCACGGTAACCGGCGGACCCGCGAGCGGATCATCCATCCTGCCGGTCCAGGTGCCTGCCAGCGACTTGAGTTGCTCGTAGATGGCGGCCTGATCGGGACTGGCGGCAGGCGCCGGCGCGACCGCTAGCAGGCCGATGGCTGCCGCCAGGACGGCAGGCAGGAATGTAGACAGATGCTTTGGCATTACCGGCTCCTTGATGCACCATGATACTAGGACCTATCGGGACGGTGCGGCCATGGCGGCAAAGATCCGGAAAGCGGCGACGGCGGCGATCCTGCGGCGCATGTACGTGGATTGCCGCTATGGCCAGATGCATCTGACGACTGCATTTCCACCGAGCGGCGGCTTTGACGAGTGCACCGCGCTGCTGGTCCTGCACGACGAGGGCGGCAGCGGTGGCGAATTCAATGCCTGCGCGGCGCTGCTCGGATCCGATCGATCGGTCTATGCGCCGGATCTGCCGGGCAGCGGAGCCTCGGACGGGCCGCCAGGACGCCCGACAATTGCGAATCTTGCGGCAGCGATCTCCGATCTTCTGGATCAACTCCGCCTGCGTGCAGTGGATGCGATCGGTTGCGGACGCGGAGCGCGGGTTGCATTTGAACTCGCGGGGCAACGGCCGCGCCAGATTCGCCGGCTGGTAATTGCCGGGGGGCAGCAGCCGAGCGCGGCGCCGGCACAGCCGATCCTGCAGCTCGGCGATGATCCGGCGGCTCTCACGCGGGAGCCGGTTGCGCCCCAGATCGCGAGGATCCGGGAATTTCTCGACGGCTAGACCTGCCCCGCCTCCCGGCGGCGAGAAGCGAACGCCAGCGAAAGCAGCACCGCGGCGAGCAGCGGCAGCGTCGCCAGATTGAGGTTCTGCCAGCCAATCGTCGCGAGCGCGACACCGGCCAGCAGCGACGTGACAGCCTGGGCGCCGAAAACCATGAAGTCATTCAGGGTCTGCACCTGGATGCGTTCCTGCGGGCGGTAGGTGTGGGTAAGAAGTGTCGTGCCGGCGATGAACAGCAGATTCCAGCCAAGCCCGAGCAGCACCAGAGCCCAGGTGTAGTGCATCACGCCGTGGCCGGCGAACGCGGCGATTGCGACGCAGGTCGCCATCATCAATGTACCCGCGACGATCACCGGGCGGGCTCCGAAACGCGCGATTATCCAGCCGCTCGCGAGCGAAGGCAGGTACATCGCGAGCAGGTGGGCCTGGATGACCCTCTTGGTCGCAAGCTCGTCGTGCTGGTCGATCACATGCATGCTGATTGGTGTCGCCGTCATGATGAAGCTCATGACCGCAAATGACACGAGTGCTGCCAGCACCGCGACGCGAAAATCCGCCTGCATTGCGATTTCGGCCAGCGGCCGCGGTGCGCGCAGGTCCCGGTCGGCGATACCGGCGGCGACCGGGGTCAGCAGCAGGATGATGGCCGCGAGCGCGTAGATGCCGCTGCCGACGAAGAACGACCCGGCATAATGCGCGCTGGCGACGATATCGGCGAAGCGCACCGCAACCTCCGGTCCGAGCCAGGCAGCGGCGAGCGCGCCGCTCATCACGATCGCGATGGCCTTGCTGGCGCGCCCGGGCGCCACGTACTCTACCGCCACGAAACGGTACTGCATGACCATCGCGTTGTTGGCGCCGAGCAGGAGCGCCGCGGCGCAGAACACCCAGAAATTGGCAGCCTGTATGCCGAGACCGGCGGCGACGCAGCCGAGACTCGCGGCGAGCGCGCTGATCACGAATACAACGCGCCGTCCAAGGCGTCGGATCAGGACACCGGCTGGCAAGACGCTAGCCGCAAGCCCGATGATCAAGACCGAGAGCGGCAGCGTTGCGAGACCCGGTGTCGGCGCCAGTTCCGAGCCGATGATTCCACCCAGCAGGATGAACAGGAAGCTGCCCGACATGCACAGGGCCTGGGTCGCCGACAGCATCCAGACCCATTGCATAATCTGGATCCTACACTGGCGCCCGGCCGGGGGAACCGCCACATGTGACGTGGTTCACGGAATCCGGTCGGGAGTCTGCGGAATACTTCACAACTGGCGGCACGCCGCCCGAAGACATAATAAGCGGTCCACACAGTGACCGCGTCAGGGGATCGTCAGATGAAGAAGCGCGACTCAAACGGGCGACCGGGCAACGACATTGTCGCCGAGGACGTGACCCAGCTCATGGAGTACATCGAGCTGCCCGTGATGAGCGGGCCCGAGTGGGAAATGGCGAGAACCGCCGACGATCTCGAGGATGCGCCGATCTTCATCGATGCCGACGCCAGACTGATCCCGGAGCTCGAGGCCGTCGGCGCCGTTGATGCGGCCGAGGACTTCGAGCTGTTCACCGAAACCGAACTCGATCTCAGGGCCCGGCTGTCGAAGGTCGAGGATGAACAGCTCGAACTGGCTGCGGGCATCGGTGCCGAACGGACAAGGTGGCAGAAGCTGGTCGCAGGTCTGCGCGCCGACATGACCGAACGCAATCGACTGCTGGCCGAGCGCGACCGGGAGATCGAGGACCTTTCAACGCGGCTCGCCATGCTGGCGGTCGAGCGGGAAAGCTTCATCGAGGAACTGCGTGAGCTGCAACGTGCCGTCGGCAGGACCGAGACTGCGGGGGAGCCGCGCGCGCCGTCGCCGGCGGATGGCGCCATCGCGAGTCTGCACGAGCGGCTGAGCGAGCGCAGCCAGGCGCTGCTCGCGACGCGTGAGGAAATCGACCGGCTGCGCGCCAATGGCGGGCTGCTGGTCAAGAGCATCGCCGAACGGGACGAGCTCATCGAGCAGCTGCGCCTGGAGTTGCGCGAGGCCGAGGCGCAAAAGCAGGATCGCGTCGAGCACGATGCGCTGGCATCGATTGCGGACATTGTTGGCCTTGAGATGCAGGCTGAGAAGGCGCTGGCCGCGCCGGGCCTGAAGGCTCAAGGACCGCAGCGCGAGTTGATCGTGCAGGACATGTGCCAGGCGCCGCAGCGCGGGGCGGCGACGGTTCCGGCAGGCGAAGCGCGCGTCCGCCATTATCTGATCGGTCTCGACATGGTGGGCTCGGTATACGAAATGACGCTGCCGCGCATCAATGTCGGCCGCACCCGGGACAATGATCTGCGAATCGTCGATCCGACTGTAAGCCGGCTGCACGCCGTGCTGAAGCTGCGTGGAGGCGATGTCAACGTTATCGATGCCAACAGCAGCAATGGCGTGCTGGTCAATGGCATTCAGCTTCGTTACGCAAAGCTCGAGGATGGCGATACGCTGACATTCGGCTCCGTGCGATTCCGCTATCGCGTGGGCTCGGACGCCGCGAGCGGTAAATTCGGCCTGGACTGAGCAGTCATCCGCGCGATCGAGCGCAGCGCGAGCAGCGACACCAGGCACAGTCCCAGCAGGGTTGCCGCAAGCGGCACCGGCGAATGATTGGCGAAGAACGCCACCAGTTGCGTCGCGCCTGCGGCGATGACCAGATGCACGAATCCCATCAGTCCTGAGGCTGCCCCCGCAATGTGCGGGTGACGGGTGATCGCGGCGGTCGTCGAGCTGGGTGTGGCGAGCGCATTCGCAAATCCGATCAGCATTCCCGGGATGAACAGGGCGAGCGGATGCCAGATTCCCGCAAGTGACAGCACCGTCATCGAAGACGCCCCGGCGAATGCCAGCATGGCTCCGGTCCGCATCAGACGCGGCCCGCCGACCCGGTTGACGACACGCGCGGCGACCAGGAAGCCGGCGAATGAAGCGACCGCGGGGAAGAACAGCAGCAGGCCGAGGCGTGCCGGCGATATTCCAAGCACATCGACCACGATGTAGGGCGTGCCGGTCACGAACGTGTAGATCATGCTCATCAGGCTCGAGCCGAATGCAACGTAGCTCAGGTAGGTACGCGATCCGAACAGCCGCCGGTAGCTCGAAAGGGTGCGCGGAGATGGGCCGGCCGCGGGATCGGCAGGCTTGGTCTCGATGAGCCTGCGCGCCGCAAACAGCATCACGGCGCCCCCGAGCAGCCCGGACAGGGCGAACACGGCGCGCCACCCTTGCCATTCGATCACCAGCCCGCCGAGCGTCGGCGCCAACATCGGCGCTACCAGTATCGCGGTGGCGGTCGCCGCTATCGCGCTGGCGGCGCGGGCTGCGCCGAAGAAATCCATGATGGTCGCCCGCATCACGGCCATTGCTGCGCCGCCGCCGAATGCCTGCACGATGCGTGCGCACACCAGCACCTCGAGTGATGGCGCGACGATTCCCGCCAGACTGCCGGCGACGAACAGGCCGAGCCCGGCCAGCACGACAGGGCGGCGGCCATAGCGGTCCGACAGCGGCGCGATCACCAGGTTGCCGAATGCAATCGCGACCAGTGAAAGGCTGATCAGCAGCTGTGCGGCCGCGGCGTGCACACGCATGGCCGTGGCGATGGCCGGCAGCGCCGGCAGCAGCACGTGCAGACCGAATGTGCCGATCGAGCCGATGATCGCCGAGCCGATGATCAGGCGTCGGCCGCTGTCGCGTCTTTTCAAGCGGGGTTCCGATCCTTGGTGGCATCTTGCGACCGGAACGCGCGTCCTGCAACCGGCCGCCGCGGGCGGTTCGCCGATCCGCTTGACAAGTAATTAAAGATTTGTTGAACTATTGAACCATGAACCGTAGCAGGGCAGTCAGATCGCTGGCGGCACTGGCGCAGGAGACGCGTCTCGATGCATTCCGCCTGCTGGTCCAGTCCGGCCCCGAAGGGCTCGCGGCCGGGGAACTGGCGACGCGGCTCGACATCTCGCCGCCGGCGCTGTCATTTCACCTGCGCGGCCTCACGCATGCGGGCCTGATCCGCGCGAGGCAGGACGGCAGGTTCATCTACTACTCCGCCGACTTCGACGCGATGCAGTCGCTGCTCGGCTTCCTCACCGAAAACTGCTGCAGCGGGTCGGCCTGCGCGCCTGCCTCCGCCGGCGGCCGCAAGGCAGGCTCAAGGAGAACGTCATGAAGAGATTTCATGTCCATGTTTCGGTCCGGGACCTCGACGGCAGCAAGGCTTTCTATACGCAGCTTTTCGGCGCCGAGCCCGCAGTCGTCAAGCACGACTACGCCAAGTGGATGATCGAGGATCCGCGAATCAACTTCGCCATCTCGACTGGCAACGACCGCAGCGGCATCGAGCATCTCGGCCTGCAGGCCGACAGCGCGGAGGAGCTGGCGGAGATCCGTGCCCGCCTGGTCGCGGCGGGCGCCGGAATCGCGGATGAGGCGGGCGCCAACTGCTGCTACGCGCATTCCGACAAGCACTGGACCGTCGATCCGCAGGGCATCGCATGGGAGTCGTTCCACACCCTCGGCGCCGCCGTCCACTACGGCGATGATCGCGGCCCGGCACAGTTGCAGGCGCCGGTGCGCGCCTGTGCGCCCGCGAGCGGTTGCTGCGCCGGCTAGGGGCCGCCCGTGAAGGCGGCCGCAGGCAGCGGGCGTGTCCGGAACGTGCTGTTCCTGTGCACAGGCAACTCGGCGCGCAGCATCCTGGCCGAAGCGCTGCTGAATCACCGGGGCGGCGGCCGCTTCCGGGCCTCGAGCGCAGGCAGTCATCCGGCCGGCAGCGTCAATCCGCTGGCGCTTGAACTGCTGGCTGAGATGAAGATTCCGGCGACTGCTGCGCGCAGCAAGAGCTGGGATGAACTGGCGGCGCCTGGCGGCGTCGCGTTCGACATCGTCATCACGGTCTGCAGCAGTGCCGCGGATGAAACCTGTCCAGTGTGGCCGGGCCAGCCGATGACGGGGCACTGGGATATCGACGATCCGGCGGCCGTTACTGGCAGCGACGTCGAGAAGATGCAGGCATTCCGCGATGCATACCGCGCGCTCGAGCGCCGCATCCGCATCCTTGCGGACCTGCCATTCGACACGGCGGATCGCCTGCGACTGCAGCAAATGCTCGGCGAAATCGGCCGGTAGCAGCAACCGGCGGGTGCGCCCATCACGACGGCCGCCGGCGATTAGCTGCTAGAATCGCTGCGGCCGGCGCGCCCGGCACACGATGCTTGCTTACTTCCTGATCCTGTTCCTGCTGATGCTCGTCAACGGCCTGTTCGCAATGGCCGAGCTCGCGGTATTTTCGGCGCGGCAGACGCGCCTGAAGCAGATGGCGGAATCGGGCAACAGGGGAGCGCGCGCGGCGCTCCGGCTGCTGGACGATCCCACCCGGTTCCTGTCCACGGTCCAGATCGGCATCACGTTGATTGGCGTGCTGGCTGGCGTCTACAGCGGCGTGCGCTTTGCCGTCCCGCTCGGCGAATGGCTCGCGAGCCTGCGGCTGCTGGCGCCGATCGTGGAGTACACCGACACCATTGCCTACGGCATCGTCGTGGTCGGCGTCACTTACCTGACGCTGGTGATCGGTGAACTAGTTCCGAAGCGCTGGGCGTTGACCAATCCCGAGGTGATGGCCGCGCTGGTCGCGCGGCCGATGGAATTGCTCGCGCGCCTGTCGGCGCCGCTGGTCTGGCTGCTGCAGGGCTCGACCGAACTCGTGGTGCGTGCCCTCGGCCTGCGCAAGTCCACGAGCCGCGGACTGACCGAGGAGGAAATCCGCGCGATGATCGCGGAGGCGACACGCGCCGGCGTGTTCCACGTGGAAGAGCACCGCATGATCGAGGCAGTGCTGCGGCTGCCGGACCGCACGGTGCGCAATATCATGGTCCCGCGCGGGGATGTCGTGTGGCTCGACGTGGACGACAGCCGCGAGACGGTCTGGAATGGCGTGCGCGCGGGCAGGCATTCGCGCTACCCGGTCTGCCGTGGCGATCTGGACGGGCTGCTGGGAATAGTGCAGACCGGCGACCTGGCCGACTGGTTGCGCGATCCCGCGGGTGGCGACCTCGTGTCCAGATTGCGTTCGCCGCTGGTGGTGCATGAATCCACGCCGGTGCTGCGGCTGCTGAGCCTCTTTCGCGAGGCGAAGCTGAACTTTGCCGTGGTCGTGGATGAGCACGGTTCGATCGAGGGTATCGTGACACCCGGCAACATCCTGACGGCCATCGCTGGCGAGTTGCCGGAAGCGGCGAGCGAGGAAGTGCCGGAGGCGATCAGGCGCGACGACCAGTCCTGGCTGATCGACGGGCGCATGCCGATCGACGATGTCGAGCGGCTGCTGGGTTGCGGCAATATGCGCTCCGGCGACGATTACACGACCCTGGCCGGTTTCGTGTTGGCGCAACTCGGGCACCTGCCGGTCACGGCGGAGACTTTCCGCTGGCGCGGCCTGCGCTTCGAGGTCGTCGACATGGATGGCCGCCGTATCGACAAGCTGCTGATCAGGCGGCTGGCGCCGGAATGAGGCGATGAGCTACCAGCCGCGCCGGCCCGCCCGGCAGGAGCTGCTGCGCATCCGCGGCCTCTCGCACCGCGTTTTGCGCTGGGGACCCGATTCGGAGGACCCGGTACTGCTGCTGCACGGGTGGGCCGATAGCGCGGACAGCTTTCAGTTCGTCGCGGACGAGATCGCGCCGCAATTGCCGCTCGCGGCGCTCGACTGGCGCGGCTTCGGGCACAGTGAATGGAACCCGGCCGGTTACTGGTTTCCGGACTATTACGCTGACCTCGAAGAACTGCTGGACCGGCTCTGCCCGAAGGGCGCCGCACGACTGGTGGGACACAGCATGGGCGGCAATATCGCGATGGCTTACGCCGGCATCCGGCCGCCGCGCGTCAGGAGTCTCGTCAATCTCGAAGGCTTCGGGCTGCCGCGCACGGATCCGTCCCAGGCTCCGGGGCGCCATGCCAAATGGCTGGACCAGCTGCGCGAGTCGCCGGAATCCGGCGATTATGAAGACGTCGGCGAACTTGCCGCGCGACTGATCCGGCGCAACCCGCGCCTGAATGCGGATCGCGCCTTGTTCATCGCGAGCTGCTGGACCAGACCGCTGCCTGGCGGAGGCGTGCGGCTGCGCGCTGATCCTGCCCACCGCATGGTGAATCCCTATCTGTACCGTCGCGAGGAAATGGAAGCCTGCTGGCGCCAGCTCACAGCAGCAGTACTGATGGTATTCGGCGGGAAATCGGAGCTTGCAGCGCGGCTCGGCGCGGAAGGCGGCGAGGCGGCATTCCGGGCGTGCATCCCGAATCTGCAGATTCAGGTCTTGGCCGATGCGGGTCACATGATCCATCATGAGGAACCCGCGGCAGTCGCGCGGCTCATCGGGGATTTTCTGGCAAGCGCATGACGACATCCCGCCATGAATGGCCCCGAACGCTTCTGTGGACTACGGTGGTGGTTGCCGCCGGACTTGTGTGGTCGGGGCTGGCGCCATTCGACCGGCTGACCTGGTACCTGGAGATATTCCCGATCGTGATCGTGTTCCCGCTGATGTACGTGACCGCCAGGCGCCACCCGTTGACGCCGCTGCTCTACATCCTGATCGCATTCCACTCGCTGATCCTGGTCCTTGGCGCGCACTACACCTATGCACGGGTGCCGCTCGGCTTCTGGGCCCAGGATCTCTTCGAGCTGTCGCGCAATCACTACGATCGCATCGGCCACATCGCCCAGGGCTTCATTCCGGCGATTGCCATCCGCGAAATATTCAAGCGCTGGTCGCCGGTGAAGCACGGCCCCTGGCTGGCGTTCATGACAGTCGCAACCTGCCTTGCAATCAGCGCCAGCTACGAATTCCTCGAATGGTGGGTGGCCGTCGCGGCCGGTGTTGCTGCGGAGGATTTTCTGGCGACCCAGGGCGACGTCTGGGACACACAGTGGGACATGTTCCTCGCGACCTGCGGCGCCATTGCGGCGATCGTCACGTTGTCCGGCGTGCATGACCGGGCAATTGCGAAACTGGTGGCGCGGTGAGGCACCGCCTGCGCACATGGCTGCGGCGTGCGATCACCTACAAGTGGGCGCGCCGCATCGTGGTCGCGGTCATCGGCGGCAGCGTGCTTGTAATCGGCATCGCGATGGTGGTATTGCCGGGACCTGCGATCATCATCATACCGCTGGGTCTCGGCATCCTCGGCCTTGAGTTCGCCTGGGCGCGCATATGGCTTCGCAAGCTGCGCGCCACCGCCTCGGATGTCGTCAATCGCGTGCGCGGGCGCAGAAAGGAGGACAAAGTGCCATGACCGCGCACATGCTGCGGCCGCCGCGAAACCCTAGATCTCGAACAACTGGCCTTCGATATTCCTGAATGACTTGAACTCCAGCGCGTTGCCGCTGGGGTCCAGCAGGAACATGGTTGCCTGTTCGCCCGGCTGACCGGCAAAGCGCAGCTGAGGCTCGATGACGAATCGCACGCCGGCGGCTTTCAATCGCTGCGCCAGCGCTTCCCAGTCGGCCATTTCCAGCACCATCCCGAAATGCGGCACCGGGACATCGTGCCCATCCACCGGATTGCGGGCGGTCTCGCGCGCAGCAGATGCGGCGAAATGGCAGACCAGCTGGTGTCCGAAGAAATTGAAATCCACCCAGGTCTCCGCACTCCGTCCCTCGGCGCAGCCGAGCAATCGGCCATAGAAGGCGCGCGCGGCAGCCAGGTCGCGAACCGCGATCGCGAGATGAAATGGCGTCAGCGCCGGGCGTTCCTGCACGCTCCGTTCCTCCATCGTCAGCCGCTCGCATTGCCGATCGAGCTCACGATACTCCAGCCCGAATACCTCGAGAAATGCGGCGTGATCGGCCGCCGATTGCCAGCAGTCGATTGTGCGATACCATCCGGAACGCCCGGCAATCGGCACAAGTTCCGTGCCGTGAAAACCCTTCGCGCGCCTGAAGAGTTGCACCCAGGCGCCTTCCGGCCCGTATGCGGCGAGCAATTCCTGCAGATGCCGCGGAGCCGGCCGGAATTCCCACTCGATCCGGTGCACTCTGGGCTCAGCCCGCGAGATTCGCTTTCATCGTGATTGCGGCGTTCAGCACCCGGCTGACGGGGCACCCGGTCTTGGCTTTTGCGGCCGCGGCCTCGAACTTGGCCCGATCTGCGCCGGGCGCGCGAACCGTGACGTCAAGATGAATTTTCGTGATTGAAAACCCGGCATCGGTCTTCTCGAGCGTGACAGCTGCCTGGGTGTCGATGCGCTCCGGCTTTATTCCGGCTTCGCCAAGGATATTTGACAGCGCCATCGAGAAACATCCTGCATGCGCCGCACCGATCAGTTCCTCGGGATTGGTGCCAGGGGCGTTCTCGAATCGCATGCCGAATGAATAGGGCATCGCGGACAGCGCGCCGCTGCCGGTGGTGATGGTTCCCTTGCCGTCCTTGAGACCGCCCTGCCAGACCGCCGATGCCTTTCGCTGCATGATGCTCTCCTAGCCGGTTCGTGATTGGCGTGCACTGAGATAGTAATGCCATAGCAGCCGCGCCGCGACCGAGCGCCAGGGAGCCCAGCTGGCGCTGATCTCCCGCTGTTTCGCGGCTCCCGGCCTTCCCGGAAGCCGCTTGACGTCCTGCAGGGCGACCGCGAGCGCCAGGTCGCCGCTGGGCCAGACATCGGGCCGGCGCAGCGCCATCAGGAAATAAATGTCGACACTCCAGGGGCCCAGACCACGCATCGAAAGAAGCGTCTCGCGGCCATCGCGGTCCGCCGCGTGCGCGACACCTCCCAGATCCAGCCGCCCGTCCCGTACGGCGAGCGCAAGTTCGTGACAATACGAGGCCTTCTGCCGCGTCAGGCCAAAGCGCCTGAGGCGGTTGACGCCATGCGCCGCGACTGCATGTGGCGTCATCTCGCCGAGTTCACTGCAGAGGCGCCTGAACAGCGTGCCCGCGGCGGCGATCGACACCTGCTGCTCGAGCACGATATGGATCAGCGTGGCGAAACCCGGGCGGCGGGCCCACATCGGGGGCATGCCGTGGCGCCGGAACAGGCAGGCAAGATCCGGATCCCGGCGGGAGAGGGCGCGCGCGCCTGCCGCGAGCGAGGCATGCGTGAGGGCGCGGGGCGGCTCGATGATCCTTGTCACGCCTGTCCAGGTTCAGCGTCCGTTGAGCCGGACACTGAAATGATAGCTGCTGAGCTCCATGCCTTCGCGCAGGTAGAACTCGTGGGCGCGCTTGCGCTGCACGCCCGAGTCGAGGTGGAAACCCTGGCAGCCATTTTCGCCGGCGACTGCGCGCAGCCAGCCAAGCAGCTGCCTGCCGTAACCCTTCGAGCGCTCGGTCTCCGTCGTGACGAGATCGTCGATATAGAGATTGTGGCCCATGAAGAGGTTCGTGGAGATGCGATAGCCTGCCACCGCAACCACGCGTCCGCCGGCGCGGATGCAGGCCAGCCGGAAGCCGCCTGCCTGCATCGATCGGACCAGCGGCACGAATTGCCCGCGTTCGAGGTGGGGCCGCAGTTCGGACATCACGTCGAAACAGGCGGCGATCTCGTTCTCGGTTTCGGCGTGTTCCGGCTGCATTCAGTCAGCCAGATAATACTCGACCGTCGAGACCACGCGCACCCGCTCGACATGCGGTGACGGCGAGCGCCGCGTGGCCGAGCTGCCAGCCGAGCGCAACGAGCCCCACCAGCAGGCAGCCGCCGAGTATCGCGAAGCCTCTCGAAAGCGGGTCATTCACAGGCGCCATTCCCATATGTCACCGTCTTCCGGGTGACTGATCTCGCCATGCAGCCGGAAACCGAGATTGCGGAGGATGGTGGTCGATGCATTCTCTTCCCTCAGCGTCTGCGCCGCAATCAGCAGTGTCGGGTCGGCCTGCCTTGCGATCGCGACCAGCGCGCAGGCGGTCCTGGTCGCATGGCCCTGCCCCTCGAATTCGGGCACCGTGAAATAGGCGATTTCCACCTTGCGATCCCGCGGCGGCTGCTTGAAGCCCCCGCCGCCAACGGCGGCGCCGTCCATGACCGCGACATACCCGACCCAGGGCTTCACGAATCCGATCTTGGCGTACCAGGCGGCGGATGCCAGGCAGGCTTGCCGGACGAATTCCGGCAACTCGATCGCGCGCTCGGCCGGAAAACCGTTGGCTTCGCAGGCGACGAGGCGGAACTCCTGCGTCATATTGCAGCCCGCAATGCTGCGAGCGCCGAGGCGATGACAGGCACGGTGGCGTGAGTCACTGGTTGCGGCCAGGTCGCGAGCGGGATGGCGTCAATACCAGGACGATCTGAAGAAAATAGGCGATGACGGCAATAACGACGCAATAGGCTCCGACTTGCATGTCAAACAAGTCGTCACCGCCGAATACGGCGAGACAGAACAATGCATTGGCCAGATACGCCATCTGGAGTGCCATGACCGGGCGCAGGCCCCGGGTCGCGTCCGGTCTCGAATTGCCGAACAGGAGAATGGCCCCGAGGACCAGTATTGCAACCGGGATCGAGGTGTAGAGCCAGTCCTCTTCCGTCCCGTCAGTTGCCGACCAGAGAAATGAGAGCGTTATTGCGGCAGTGGCGAGGGCTACGGTGTAGGCGGCCGCGCGTTCGGGTAATGACATTGATCCGGAGAAGCTCCACCGGATCGATGCGGCAAGGATCGGTATGGACAGGAAGAATGGGAGGGCCAGCTTCCAGAAACGATCATCGAATGCGGCATCCATTGGTGAGATATCGGAGGTAAATGACAGGAACAGCGCCGCCACTCCCGACATTCCAGGTACCGCGAGCATCAGATGGATATTACGATGCTGCATGCTGACTCCCGCCATTTAGAGCAGGAGCTCCCAATAGCCGACATCCACCCACTTGCCGAATTTCCAGCCGACTTGCCGGAACTGGCCAAGGTTCCTGAATCCCAGCTTCTCGTGCAATGCGATGCTTGCTGGGTTCGGCAGCGCGATGCCTCCGATCGCGCAATGCAACTCGCGCGCCCGCATTTCTTCGATCAGCGCGCGATAGAGTTCCGATCCCAGCCCGCGGCCGGCAAATTGCCTCGCCATGTATATCGTGCTCTCGGCGGCGAAGCGATAGGCGGAACGGCGCTTCCATGACGATGCATTGGCGAAGCCGGCAAGTGATCCATCGACTTCCAGCACCAGCCATGGGTAGGTGAGTGCCGTTTCGTCGATGCGCCGCGCCATTTCGGCGTCGGAGACCGGCTGTTCCTCGAAGGTGACCACCGTCTCGCGGACATGGTGGTTGTAGATGCCGGCGATGTGTGGCGCATCGGCCGCAGCGGCTGGGCGGATCACTTGGTTCCCGGACCGCTCCGATAGAAGCGGATGTCAACGCGCTCGAGTGTCGCGAGGCCTTCCCTGACGGCATCGTCAATGACCGGCATGAATGCCTCGATTTTCCCGATCGTGTCCACGATCTCGACGATGACTGGCAGATCCGACGACAGGCGCAGGATCTTGGCGGTGTGCAGGCGGCTGTGGGCGCCAAAACCTTCCAGGCCGCGCAGCACCGTGGCGCCTGCGAGGCCATGTTCGCGCGCCTTGCGCACCAGCCACTCGTAGAGCGGCAGGCCCTCGTGGCGGTCCGCCTCGCCGATGAAGATTCTTAGCAGCTGCCCTTCGCGCGGTAGCACCACGCCTCAATTCCTCACCCACGAATAGCCGAGCCACGCCGCGCCTAGACAAAAGACAACTTGCGCGGCGATATTGAGCAGCGCCCGCAGGACCTCCGCATCGCGTGACAACGCCAGGGTTTCGTAGGCAAAGCTGGAGAATGTCGTGAAGCCGCCCAGCACGCCGATCAGCAGGAACACGCGGAGGTCCGGTCCAAACAGCTGCCGTACCTCGACCAGGCCACCGAGCAGCCCGATCAGGAAGCATCCGGAGACATTGACCACCAGGGTGCCGAGCGGAAATGTGCCGAATGGCATGAGCCCATGCACCCAGCCGCCGATCAGGTATCGACCGGCGGAGCCGATGAATCCACCGAGACCAGCCAGCAGGATGGGGCGAAGCGCCTGCATTTGCGCGGCATCTTACTCGATTGAAGTCTGGCTCATGGCTTGCCCTGCCGGGGCGCAATCCTGGCGAGCAGCGCCTCGCGTCGCGCCAGGCTCTCCCTTGGCCAGTACTGATTCCGGTCGTAATACTCGGGCACCGCCGGCACGCCTGGCGGCAGTATGAGCCAGGGTTGCCTGGTCGACGTAAAGATATGGATATCCGGCGGCAGGCGATCGGGTTCATCCAGCGTGCCGACCCGCACGAAACGCACGGCGGGACCCGCGCCGCTGTAATTGCTCCACAATGCGATGCGACATCTGGGGCAGCGTGCGATCTTCTGGCCGCGGCCGCTCTCGGATGGCGTATCCACGATCTCGGGTTCACCGGCGAGCAGCGAGATGCGGTCGGCTTCGATCATCGCATTCAGTGCGAATGAAGCGCCGCTTTCGCGCTGGCACCAGCGGCAATGGCAGCAGTGCACGAACAGCGGACGCGTATCCATGCGATAGCGCAGGCTGCGGCAGTCGCAGCCGCCGAACAGCGAAAAGCCATCGGCGGATGTCATGTTGCGGCTTCCGGCAGGATCAGCCCCGCTTCGGCCCGCGCGACTCGCGCCACAGCAGCGCGGCGACGGCCGCCGCGATGATGAATGCGATCCCGCTGGCCCAGAGCGGAATTTCCACGCCATTGACGGTCACCTGCCAGCCCAGCGCGTAGCGGGTCAGTTGCAGGACCGCAATCAGCGCAAGCAGGATCGCCGCGAGAGTCGTCCAGGGTTTCATGATGCGCCTCCCGGTTGCTGCCGGCATTGTGCGCCCGGGCAGGCCCGCGATCTAGGCCTGCAGCGGTTTGCCGCTGGTGTCCGGAAGCGCGTAGATCAGGAGCGCGCCTGCCATGAAGAATGCGGATGTCAGCGCGAGCGCGGTGCCGATGCCGGATCCCGGCATCGAAGCCAGCGCGCCGATGGTGAATGGCGCGAGCGCGCCGAGTCCCCGGCCGGCGTTGTAGGCAAGGCCCTGTCCGGTTGCGCGCGCCGCGGTCGGGAAGAGTTCCGCGAGGAATGATCCGAACAGGCTGAAGAATCCGTGGCCTGCGAAGCCGAGCACCGGCCCCAGCGCCATCAGCACGGCGGGGCTCCGGGCAAGTTGCCCGTAGACGGGCACCAGCAATGCTGCCGTGACCAGGAACAGCACGAATGCGCGTCGCCGGCCCAGCAGGTCGGCGATGAACCCGAACGAGAGGTAGCCGAAATAGGCGCCGATCTGCATCGGGATGATCCAGTTCATCGAGCGGACAATCGTCATGCCCGCGCCGCCCTGATCGACGGGGGTGGAGAGAAATCCTGGCAGCCAGAAGAACAGTCCCCAGTACGCGAACTGGAGCGAACCGGCCAGCAGGGTCGCAAGCACCGTCCGGCGCCACAGTTGAGGGCCGAACAGGATGCGAAACGGGTTCGCTCGTGGCGCGGTGGACAGCTGCCGCTCCACCCAGATTCGTGGTTCGGGAATCCGCCGCCGGATCCACAGCGTGAAGAATGCGGGAACAGCGCCGAAGACGAACAGCCAGCGCCAGGCTTCCTCGCCAAGCGACATCAGGTCGAGGATCACGGCGGCAGCGACCGCCGCCAGGATATAACCGAGCGCCCAGCCGGACTGCATGATGCCGATCGCCTTGGTGCGGTGCTCCGCCGGCCAGCTCTCGCTCACCAGTGCGGCGCCGGATGCCCACTCGCCGCCCATGCCGAGTCCGAGCAGGGCGCGCCAGATGAGCAGTTGCACCAGCGTCTGTGACGTGGCCGCCCCGAGCGAGCAGAGCGAAAAGATCAGGATCGTGAATATCAATGTCCGCGCGCGGCCAAAGCGGTCTGCGATGAATCCAAAGAACAGGCCGCCCGCCGCGGAGACCAGCAGCGTGATGGTCCCCAGCAGGCCGGCGGTCGCGTCGTCGAACTGGAAATAATCCTTCAGGCGGCCGATCACCATCACGTAGAGCATGAAATCCATGGCGTCGAGCATCCAGCCGAGCTTCGCGGCCGCGAGCACGCGCCACTGTTCACGCGTGATCGTGCGATACCAGGGAATCGGGATGCGCCTTACTCCGGCTTGAATGACTCGTCGAGGTCGAACATCGGGGTGGCGCGCGCGAGACTTGTGAAGGTTCCCCGGTCCGCGATTTCCTTTGCTGCGACCAGAAACGCAGTCCAGGCCGCGCGGGCCAGTGCGCCACCGACGCTGATTCGCCGGACGCCGAGCGCGGCGAGTTCCGCCACGGTGCTGAAGTCGTTGCCGACCAGCACATTGACCGGCTTCGGGGCGACCGCTCTTACGACCGCAGTGATGTCGGCCTCCCTGCGGATGCCGGGGGCATAAAGGCAATCGGCTCCGGCTTCCGCGTAGGCGGTGAGCCGTCTGACGGTCTCGCCGATATCCGGACGCCCGGCGATGAATCCCTCTGATCGTCCGGTAAGCAGGATTCCGGTGCCGCTGTCGTCGATCGCGCGGCGCGCAGCGCGGATCCGATCGACCGCTAGCGCGAAGTCGAATAGCGGGCTCGACGCATCTCCGGTGGAGTCTTCGATCGACAATCCGGCAATCCCGGTTTCCGTCGCGGCGGCGACATTGGCGGCGACCGCGGCCGGCTCGGTTGCAAAGCCCCGCTCGAAATCCGCATTGACCGGCAGGTCGACGGCCTGCGTGATCGCGCGAAAGTGGCTCAATGCCTCCGGCAATGTCACATGGTTGTCAGCCTTGCCGAGACTCCAGGCGAATCCGGAGCTGGTCGTTGCGAGCGCGGCAAATCCAAGCTGGGCGAGCAGCCGCGCGCTGCCGGCGTCCCAGGGATTCGGAAGCACGAAGCAGCCGGACTGGTGAAGTTCCCGAAATACGCGGCAACGATCGGAAACGCCCGTCATTCAATGTCCCTGAAGCTCTGCCGCGCACTCGCCGGGCGTCTTGACCATGAACATCCCGGCCTGCATCACATCCGGCATCGAGAGCTTTGGACGCAGCATGCACAGATCTGCGGCTCAAGGTTGCTTGACGCCAGGCAGGCTTCCGTGAATTTCTCTTCTGTGCCCAGCACTGGTTGCGCGAATCCCAGGAGCGCCACGATCAGGATGTACGAAATCAGTCGCATTTCCATGCCCCCTGGAAAATGGCGGGACGTCCGCTTGCACGCTGGACATGGGCGGGTGCCAGCAATTGTGCTCCAACGCGCGGGATGCATCCACTCGTCGTGGCAAGATGCTCCGACAACGCGGGGTCGGCGTCGCAACTTTTGGCTATCCGATGGTCTTGCTGTAGACGTAGAAAGTCTCGTCGCGAACCCATGCGAGCTTCTCGTAAAGCGCTTGCGCTGTCCTGTTGGTCCTGGCGGTCGAGAGTTCCAGCCGCGCCGCACCGGTCTTTGCAGCATGAGCCTCCGCGGCAAGCATCAGCGCCCGGCCGGCGCCCATGCCGCGCGCCTCCGGGGCGACGAACAGGTCGTACAGCACGTAGGTGTGCGCCGCCCGGACCGAGCAGAATGTCGGATAAAGCTGCGTGAACCCCACTATCCTCCCGCCGGCGGTTTCGGCAACGTAGACAACCGATTCATTCCGCGCCATCCGCTCCTGGATGAATTTTCGCGCGCGCGACAGATCCGGGTCCTGGTGGTAGAACTGTCGGTAGGCGTCGAAGAGTGGCGCGACTGCATCGACATCGGAAATGGTCGCGAGTCTGGTCGAGACGGCGGTCATGACAGGGTTTTCTCCAGCACTTCGAATTCAATCAAGTCCACCTTTGGAAAACCGTGGGTATCGTCGGCCACGAACGGTTTCTTGCGACCGGTCCTGTGGTAGCCGCGACGTTCATAGAATGCGATCAGTTCGCGCCGCGCCGATATGACGGACATCGTAATTACCCTGACGCCCCACGTCTCCCTGGCGTGAGCCTCTGCGGCATGCATGAGTTCCTTGCCGACGCCGCGGCTCTGCAGCCCCGGCTTGATGACCAGCATGCCGAGTTCGCAGGCCACGCCGGAGAGTTCAAGGTGCGCGCATCCGATGATATCGGAGCGCTCGACGCAAAGGAGGATCAGGGATCCCTGCCTCGCGATCAGGTTCTCGATGTCCGCTGCATTGGTGCGGGTGCCGTCCAGCAGGTCAGCTTCCGTGGTCCATCCCTGCCTGCTGGATTCGCCGCGATAGGCGGAATTCACCAGCGCAGCGACGGCTTTCGCCTCGTGTCTGCCGGCCATTCGAAACTGGACTGGCATTTCGCGAATCAGCTGGAGTGGTCGTGCACCGCTTTCCAGCCGGACGGGGTGCGAAGCCATACGAGTGTGTACCACCCGGATTGCTCCGGGAGCCCGCCGCCGGAAAGGAAGAACCGTCCTGTTTCCATCGCGGCATCCGGGCCCAGCCGGCGCACGCTGATGTGGCTGAAAGCCAGGTCCTGCTTCGGCTTTCCGTCCACGAAATATTTCTCGAGGAACGAGGCCTCGATCGCGGCCACACCGGGCCGTGGCCCAATGGCCGTCATGAAGGTGACCGATTCGTCGTAGATCGCCAGGTGACCCCTGATGTCGCCGCGATTCCACGCGCCGGCGGATGCGGCCGTGGCGGCGCGAATCGCCGCCTCATCGCCGGCCCACGCCGGCTGGGATCCGGCGTCCGCGCCCGGCGGCCCGGCGCAGGCGCAGGCGAACGCGCAGACCAGCGCGAGCGCCGCGCCATTCAGCGAGGTCATAAAAGGCGTGAGCCTCATGCGGAAATCGAGGCTACCGCCTGGCGTCACCGTCCGCAAGCGCGGGGGCGGGTACCCGCCTTACATCGCGGAGCTCGCGGTCGGCGTGGCATCGAGCGGCGATTCAAACGCGATGAAGAGAACGCAAGGTGAGCCTGCGGCGCAGTATGCCTTGTGCGGCAGTTTCGCCGGTCCATAGGCGTATGTGCCCGGTTTCAGGATCCTGGTTTCCTGCCCCTGGTAGGTGACATGCATTTCTCCGGAAACGAGGACCATCCTCTCCGCGGATGTATGCCAGTGCTCAGGAATCGTGAAATTTCCCGGCACCCTGAAAAAGACGTCGACATTGTCCTGCGCCGGGTCACCGTGAAGGACGGCAATCTCGCAGCCCTGCGGCATGAACGGCGGGCAGGGGCCCCATTGCAGCGTGGCGTCGTTCACCGTCAGCGCCAATGCCGGCTCCTGTGGCGATGCATCCGCCGAGGCGAACGCACTGAAGAAAATGAGCAGGGCGGAAGGGAAAGTCAGGAACACCTGTTGCATGTGGCACCTTCATTGATCGTGAGGAAAGTACGGCGTGATTGCGATGCAGTGGAACCGGGCGGTGTCATCGGATCGCGGCCAGGAACGCGCGCGCCTCGCTGAGTTCCGGCCGCGCGCTGCCCTGGCCGGCCATTTCCAGCAGTTGCGCATAGTAATGCCGCGCTTTGGCCTCGTCGCCGCTCTGCGCGGCCGCCTGCGCGGCGCCGCAGTAGCCATGGAAGCGCCCGGGTTCGCGCGACTGCGAGGCCTCGAATTCCTTCAGGGCGTCTGCGGGACGATTCACGGCGAGCAGCATCTCGCCAAGCAACTCGCGGGCGGGAACGATGCGTCCCGGAGTGACGATATGCTTCTCATTCCTGTCTTCCATGTCCGCCGCGGACTGCATGATGCCCAGGGCTTCGTCGCGCCGTCCTTGTGCAAGTGTCGCCCAGGCCGATGCAGCCAGTCGACTGGTCTCGACTTCAGTTGCCCAATACTCGTTCCCGGCTGCCCTGAGGGTGTCGCGTATGCGGGCAAGTTCCCCGATGTCCTTTTCTGCCGCCACCGCGTCGCGGCTGCGCGCGGCCCCGAGCGCCCGGGCGAAGTGGGTAATGGCCATGGTGTATGGAAACTGGTTCGGCTGCGGCTGCAGCGCCATCGCCAGCTTCCAGTCGCGACGCTCCACCGCGTAGCGTGCCGGTATCGCAGCCTGCGCGTAGGGTCCGGCGAATCGTAGCGTGGTGAATCCGCTGATTGCGGCGCTTTCGCGCATCAGGCGTCCGGCTTCGTCATCAAGCGCCAGTTGCAGCAACGCGTAGACCATGTAATCCGTCGCGTGCAATTGCTCTTCGAATTCGCCGTCCTGCTTCGCGGCCTGGGCGGCGCGCTGGTTGGTGGCGATGGATTCGCTCCATGAGCCAACGCGGGTGAAGATGTGCGACGGCATGTGCTGCGCATGTGGCGCCGCCGGGGCGATCGCCGCGTAACGCCGGGCGGCGGACAACCCCTTGGCCGCGATCGGCGGCGCGTCATAGCTGTGGATCAGGTAATGCGCCACGCCCGGATGATTCGGGTGTTTTGCGAACTGACTTTCCAGTATCGCCGCCGCCGCCAGATAGGTCTTGTAGGTCTGGTCGGCGAGTGACTGCGTGGCCGCGAGATAGAGCGCATGGAAAATCTGGGCTTCGTCATCGTCCGGATAGCGTGCCGCGAGTGCCTCGAATGCCGTGGCACGATTGAGCTGCCGGGTGCGCTCCGGCCGATTGGCCCAGTCTTCGTAGTAAGCGGCGACAGCCTCGATGTAGTCGCGCTCTCGCTGCGTTTTTGCGTCGGTCTTGCGGCCCTGGTCGATGGCGGCCTGCGCGCGAGTGGCCCAGTCGGCCGACGGACCTACGCCTGCCAGCGGGTTCGACATCAGGATGGCGGCAATTCCCCAGTTCGCGATCGCGCAGCCCGGATCCTGTGCGAGCACTTCACGGAAAGCCTTTTCAGTTTCCAGATAACGGAATGAATGCAGCATCGCGACGGCGCGCTGGAACGGTTCCTGCACCGAAGCAGCGCAGGAATTGGCGAATTCGACTGTGCCGAGATGCTCATGGGACGATTTATCAGCGAGTGCCGGCGCGGCCACGAGAAAAACAGACATGAGCGTCGTGTACACGCGGTGTCTCATCGGTTCCTCCTGCCCGAGTCCAATCCAATCTGCCGGGCGTGCAACCCGAGGATCGTAGCCTGACAGGCTTTGTATGTCAGGACAGTACAGCGTCTCGATCCATGAAGTGAAACACCCAGTCATTCGGCAGGAAATGGCTCATGCTTGCCGCTGCCCTGGACGATAGCCGGCTCCAGAATCTCGCAGAACTTGTCGAGGTCGATGTTGCCGCCGGAGACGATCGCGACGATCGGCCCCTTGCCGGCTTTGCCGGTCAGTGCAGCCGCGAGCGCCAGCGCACCCGCGCCCTCCGATATCACCCGCGCCTTCTCGGCCATCAGGCGCATCGCCTGCCTGGTCTGCTCGAGCGTGACGACGCTGCAGCCGTCCACCACCGGCTTCATCCGTTCCCACATGCGCGGAAATAATCGCGGGCCGCCGGCGCCGTCGACGAATGACGTCCGCCATTCCGGAAATTCCTGGGCGGAACCGCGCGCGAACGATCGCGCGGCCGGCGCGGCGGTCTCCGGCTCGGCGCTCCAGATCCGGACCTCGGGTTTCAGCGACTTGATCGCGCTGCCGACGCCGGTGATCAGCCCGCCGCCGCCGACGGCCACGATCACGGCGGCCGCATCGGGCGCATCCTCGAGTATCTCGAGGCCCAGTGTGCCGTGGCCGGCGATGAAGTTGTGCTCGTCAAATGGGTGGATGAATGTCCCGTCGACACCGGGATACGAGCGCTCTTCCATGACCCGCCAGGCCGTTTCATAGTTTACGCGAAGGAGTGTTGCACCGAGTGCCCTCATCGGGTTGATCTTGGCGGCCGGTGCCGTCTCGAGCACCACTACCTTGCAGGGAATGCCGGCGCGCCGCGCTGCAAATGCCACGCCCTGGCCGGCGTTTCCGGCGCTGACCGTCCACACGCCGTGCTTGCGCTCCGACTCGGCCAGCATTGCCACCGCGTTGGCCGCGCCGCGCAGCTTGTAGGAGCCGATCGGCTGCAGGTTTTCCAGCTTGAGGCGGATATCGGGATAATTGGGGCCAAGCTCGAGGCGCAGCAGCGGCGTACGCACGACTGTCCCGGCGATTCGCCCGCGCGCCTCCCGGATTTCGGCCAGTTCAATCGGCCGGACTGCCTCGAGCGACGCTGGCATGCGCATCAGCCTGTCTGCGGCACACCGTCAAAAAACGTCACGACACCCGATTCCAGAGAATATTCCGCGCCGACGACCAACAAGCCCTCGTTTCTGATCAATTGCTCGAGCAGCTCCGACCCGTGACGCAGGTGATTCGCCGAAGCCCGCACATTCGCGCGAACCGCGTCGGCCATCAGGGTATCGGGATCAACGCCCGCGCGGCCGGACACCATGGACTCGACCGAGGGTCGAACCCGATCGACGATAGAACGCAGATTCCGCGACTGAGTGGTGGCGCGCCCAAGCACGTCTTCCAGCGTCGCCATCACCGCCCCGCATTGAGAATGACCCACCACGACGACCAGCCGCGTGCCGAAGCGCGCCGCCGCAAACTCGACGCTGCCGACCTGCGATGGCGCAACGATGTTTCCGGCGACCCTGATGACGAAGAGGTCGCCGAGCCCCTGGTCGAAGACCAGTTCCGCGGGCACACGCGAGTCCGAGCAGCCGAGCACGATCGCAAATGGCTCCTGGCCGCCGAGCAGCGCGGCCCGGCGCAGGGGATTCAGCGCAGCGGCAGCAGCAGATTGATTCGCGACGAAGCGACCATTGCCTTCGCGCAGAACGGCGAGAGCATCCAGTGCCGAGATCATGGCGGACAGCTCAAATCAGGGGTCCTTCAAATGCCAGCGGTCCAGTCGTCGTCGCGCATATCGAAAAATCGGCGCGACAGTCCGGGTATTCTGCCCGAAAAATCCGCTTCGGGCCTTCGCTAGATCCGTGAGTCCCTGGCTGGTCTCCGTAGCGACAGCGCCAGGCCAACGATCACTGCAGCGAGGAGCGCGAAATACACGACGGATCCGGATGGCGCACCGGTTCTTTCGATCGGGATGAACAGGAGGATCAGTTTCCTGCCGAGCTGGTCCAGCAGAAGCAGCGAAAACATGAGGGGCACCAGGGCGCGATATCGGCCAAGCACCAGCATGCCGAGCAGGCCGAGCATGAGCTGGAATAAACCGAGCACTGCGAAAAGCGCAAGCACCGTCTGGGTGCCGGCGGGCGTGTAGGTATCGATCGGGATGCCGTCGGCGAAACTGGCCACGTAATGGCCATTGAAGACGGAGTTCAGGCCGATGCCCAATTTCATCAGGATGATCAGGGCAAGAATCCACAATGCGAGCCGGTGGCCCTGATAGGCATTGTCGGCCTGCCGGGGAATCAATCGTTCGATCATATTCTCGGCTCAGGTACGGCAGGCTGCAGCGGGTGATGAATGTGTCGGTGGAACCGCACGATCATCTGGGTGCGCTGGCGTTCACGCGCTCGGCAGAGCCCGCAGCCAGCCAGTGATTCATGGACCCGCATTCACATCCGCTTCGTAGTGGCCGAATGAAATCCAGCGCAGCCTTGCGAGTGGCAGCACTCTGGCGGCGGCAGCGGAAACTGAGGGGAACAGCCCGCGCATCCCGGTGTGGAAAAGGAGCGGCTGCTCAGCCTCGATCAGGTACTGATTGAAGCTGAAATCGGCCGGCTCGATATAGGTTGAGAGCCGGTAGATGCCGGTGGCGATCTCGTGAACGTCCGTGGGCATGGCTGACTGTTGCCGAAGGTGAGGGTATTCCTGGATTTCCTCCGGGAGCGCTTCGGCCCGGAATTATGAAGCCCGGAAGGGGCATCGCCGGTCTGGGTGATTCAGATGTCCATGAGGTCCCTCCCGGCAATCACCGAGCCGTGAAAGTGCGCGCGCAAGCGGCCAGACACTGGCGCGAAAAGTGAGATCCGCATCCAGCTCGCGCTGCTAGCTGCTGGCTCCGGGGCCCCTGTAAGGCAGGCCCTTTGCCTTCCCCAGCATTTCGATCGCCTTTCATGACTTGCGCCACAGGTGCCGGCCGATGCCGGCGGCGAGCGCGGCAATTCCGCAGAGCAGGCCGGTGCCGGCGTCAAGCAACAAGTGTTCCGGCAGTCCTTCGACCGGTGCCGGGCTGCGGCCTGAATCGTGGACGAAAAAATGGAGCACGGCGCCAAGTGCAGCACCGGCAATCGAGCCAATGACGGCAGCGATGATCGGGCGCGAAGCCGCAATCCAGCACAGGGCGAGGCCGAGAGCCCAGGCGAGGAGGGCAGTGAGAGGCACGGGATCCAGCAACACATTGGCAACCACGAGGATGGCGAGGCCTGGAATGGCATCCATGGATCCACGCCACAGGCGCGTCGTCGCCGCTGGGCTCAGTCGCCTGGCCATGTCGATTCCTGGTTCCGTATTGTCCTCAAACGTGCTGGTCAACAAGGATCGGGTTTCCGTCCGGGTCGATTGCGATGAAGCTGGCCGGTCCCGTCGTGGCTTCATCAGCCTCGGTCATCCTGATGACGTGATCTCCGTTCTTCATGATCAGCCAGTTCTGGGAGGCCTCTCCGGCGAATTCGCTGAAGCCGAATTTCTCGTAGAGGGCTTTGAATGCCTGAAGATCCTTGACAGCCAGGCTGATCGAAAATGCGCCGAGTTCCATGTCATGCTCCTCTTCAGCTTGCGCGATCCCGCAACGCGACCAGCTTCAGCCCGCACGCCCTGGCAGCGTGGACCAGAGCGTCGCGGAACAGGACTCCCTCCGCCTGATGCATGCGAAAGTGGACCGCGAGGATTTCCTCTACGGTCCAGCCAGGCATCGGATTGGCGACGAGCACTGCACAGGCCGCTTCCTGATTATCCCTCTCTCGCTCCCGCTTCACCGCCGCCCGCAACTGCTGGACCGCGATCCGGTGCGCCGCTTTGATGCCGCGTTTCACCGTATCTCGCGCCGCACGGGACTCCAATTCCTCTGCGGCGTGATACGGCCGCTTCTGCCACTCCTCGTTGACGAGCTCAATGCGGCGCCTGTCGACAACCGCAAGATCACTGTTGCTCCGGCCGACGACGACAAGGGCCGCCCAGCCCGAATGCGCCTTCATCCCGAATGTGTGGCGGATCGGCATGCATGGGGAATGCGACCGGCACGCCGACAGCGGTTCCTTGCGGGCGGGACGCATGCGCTGCTGCCTGGTTTCCGCTGGCGATCACGTCTTATATCCTGAGTTCGACGACACTCCTGCGCGTCATCGGCTCCACTACCGCCAGGTACGGTTCATGGCCCGGCGGTCTTCCGAACGGGCTGATGTGCACAAAGTCCGGCGCAAGACGCCGGGTGCGGCTGCACCTCATGGCCTCAGCACGAAGCCCGCGGTAACCGTCAGAAGCGTTCATTGCCAGGCATTCCCAGATTGTTGATCCTGGTCTTGCCGAGGATCTTCAGCAACAGGTTTCGGCATGCTCGAAGCACGGGATACAGGATTCCTGCAACCCGCCGATACCTGAAGCTCCAATGCGCGAGGCGATTGAAAAAGCCGGAATTGGTGCCCATCAGGGACAGGACGTGAATTGCGTCTGAGCCGTAGTAGAGCGTGTCTCCGATCTTTACAACCATGCCCTGGTCGATGTCGAGGCCCGCAGCCGTGATCTCGTCCATGATCGGGCCGCCGTCACGTGCGTCGACAAGAATGAGACGGCCCACGGACTCGCGGATGCGCACGAGATTGCAGTAATAGTCGCAGGCAGGGCACTGCTTGTCGTAGACGAGCAGAATCTCTTCAGATGAAAGCAAGTTCGCCACTTCAGGCCTGAACCGGGCGCTATCGCTGCGGTCAAGAGGGGTTCTCGCCGTCATCGGCCAGTTTCAGTCAGGAATGACTCCACTGCCTGATTGAACTCCTCTGGCGCATCCAGATTCACGATGTGGCCCGCGCGAGGTATGTTGACAATTCGGGCAGCGGGGATCCCGGCGGCGAGCAGGCCTGCAATCTCCTGGATGTGGGGAAGATCCTGGTCTCCAACAATTACCAGCACCGGGCAACTGATTTCCGACAATCGCTTGATAGCCGGCGGCGTCAATTGCTGCGCCGGGTTCGTTCTGTACGACCACAGCCGGGCGTTGCTCATTACGAGATCCGTAACAGTTGGCGCGGAGGCAGGATTGTTCCGCAGCTGCATGATCGGGGTTTCCGCCCACAACTTTGCGGCGCCCGCCGGATCGCCAGCCGCCGCAGCCTGGAAAACGGGTTGAGCCCAGTCAAACGGTGCCGGCGGCACATAACCGCCGAGCCCCGGCGCCGCGAGTATCATCCGGGCCACGCGATCGGGGTATGCAAGGCTGAAGTCAGTCGCGACATGTGCTCCGGCGGAGAGGCCGATCAATGTCGCCCGGTCGATGCCCAAGGCATCGAGGACCGAGCGCAGGTCTTCGTGGGCGGCGAATGGCCCCACCGGTCCTTCAGACTGGCCGTGACCACGGAGGTCGTATCGGACCGCTCTGAACCTGCTCTTGAGCAGGGCAATCTGCGGCGCCCACATTCGGCGGTCCAAGCTAAACGCATGGATGAGCACAATCGCTTCGCCTGCGCCGCTCGCCTCGTAGGCGAGACCAGCAGAGGTCTTGCTGTCGGCCGCCTGCGCTCCGGCGGCGCCCGGAACAGTCGCCAGCAGCAGACAGGCCGCGAGAACTGAGCCGCAACCGCGCGCGCGGCGCCGTTCGACGATTCCAAGCGACCCATTCCTATCCGCCTGGCGCGACATACAGGCAGAGTTCTCCCGCTGGATCATCTACTCCCGTGACGTATTCTTGCACGGAACGCAACCCGTCTTTGAGGCCTCGATAATGGACGCGCTCGAGACAGGCATCGAAAGGAAGCCATGCATACTCGGAGTGCTCGGACGGCTGGAGCTTCACCTCAGCGTCATCGACTTCTGCGGCGAAGACTCCGATGGCCTGCATTTCGGCAAATCGCCGGTTGTAGATCAGGTAAGCGTGCTCCCCGGCCCAGATGGACCCGGGACGAAGGCCGTACTGGCGCAGCAAACGGCCAACCGCCTCGGTTACCGATTCCCCTTCAGCTACAGAGTCGCTCGGCACCTGCCAGAATCTGCCGCCGTTGAAGTAGCGCGCGGCTTTCTCGACAGAAGTGTAGAGCAGCAGGAATACGATGCCTTCGGTCCGCCTCTGAAACACCCAGACGTCAAATACGTTGGCTGCAAGCCGCATGGCAATGACTTGAGCTCCCGCTATCGCCGGTGAGGCACAGCCAGGTTACAGCTGGACACCGAAGCGCTCCAGCACCCAAACCAGACTGAAGTATGCGCCGGCCGTGACGACACAGGCAGCCAGAAGGCTGGGCCAGAATGGCCAGCCGGCGCCAAGCAGCGCTGGCAAAAGCGCGAACATGGGCAGCGACGCAAGCACGAGCCAGAATATGCCGCGCGACAAGGCCGCAACGGCGTCCGAGTTCCCGGTGTCGAGGTAGAGCCACACGAATGCCAGCAATGAAGTCAGCGGCAGCGAGGCAAGCAACGCGCCCCAGAAGGTGCTGCGCCTGGCAATTTCCGAAACTGCGAGAATAACCGCAACGGTAAGCGCTACCTTCAGAATGAATTGCCAGCTTGGCACCTGGCTAAGCCTGACGATCAAGCGCAACCGCGGTCAACGCTGCGGCTGTTCCCTTCAGAATCGAGATAGCGATCGTGTTCATGAATCCCCCGCGTCGCCCGGTCCATGGCCCGCCCCGGCGGGACCAGAACATCCCATTCTCGTTGACGATCTGCTTCGGCGCCACCTGGGCAATGTCCCAGAGTTCCGCGATTCGCCCGTTTTCGAAGCGAAAGATGTGAACAACCGCGATCTCAGGATCACCGGCGGAACGCCTGAGTCTTGAATGTACCGCGACAAAGCTCCCGTCCTGCAAGGCGGTCTGAACATCCAGCTTCTTGCCCGGACTCCTTGTTTCGTCTTCCTCGATGCCTTTGGTTCGCTGCCAGAACATCACCGGCAATTATGCGGGTCAGGAAGTCCACTGCCTTGTCTTTCAAAGATTGAGTCGCCAATGAAGCACTCTTTTGTCAAGCCAGACTGCAGTGGGCACAACCCAATCCGTCATCCAATACTGTCGCGATTGCTGCGATGGTATTCCAATTGCGCGTGGTGACGGGTACCCCGAAGATCCGGTCCAGCTTGCCGAGGTAGCCGATGGCCTTCATCTGCCGCCGATACAGGCCGAACACGAACCGGTTCTGCCGCCCGAGAATCTTCAGCAGCCATTTGCCTTCGGAGGGCAGGCTCACGGGCGTCGACGACGCCAGCCGTGGAGACCGCGACAGGACGCTCACGAAGCGGATGATGTCGCGGCGCGCCGCATGGTCCGCGAATGGCTCCTGGGACACCAGGCTGATGATCTCCCGCCCCTGGCAGATCATGATCTCGGCATCGAATGGAAGTCGGCGTGCGAATTCATCGCGCAGCTGGGTGCGGCTGATTGCCTTCCGGATCACAAAGGTACCCGCGGCGCCGATGTTGACGGCATCGAGATGTTTCAGTTGCCTGACGAGCGTAGTGGGTCGGAAGGTCCTGTGACCGCCGACGTTGACGCCCCTCAGAAGAACCACGAGTGCCACGAGATTTTCTCCTGGCGACGCCCCTGAAGGGCTGTTTAGCCGGGCCCGCGCTCGCCACGCATTGGCCTGCAAGCGGCTGTCCGGTGGCTCGCGCACTTGAACGTGTGGAGGCGAGATGACCCTCTCATCTCTGGTCTCTATTCAGGCGTGTTGTGGCACTCCTGCGTCAATGCTTGTGGACCTACCGCTTGGCTCCTCGAAGTTGCGTGCTGCGCCTGACGCCCGCGATCGGCGCCAGCCGCTGCATCGCACAGCCAGGTATCACACCGCAACTACGGTCGGGCGTCGGTTGCAATGTTGTCATCATGCTCCGTCTTCGGACGATGATCAAAACTCAGAACGCGGGCGAGCCGCCAGTGTCCGTCACGGTATCGCCACAAATGAACGAACTTCGCGATCTCAACTCCGGGCTCACCCTCCCGGGTAAAGGTATGGCGGCCCATCTGGATTGCGCCATAGTCCTTGATCGGATAGACCTCGAGGCTGCCCGCGACCAGTGTTCGCCTGACGCCGCTGTCTCTGGGGCAGCTTCGAAGCTGCTTTACAGCCTCGCCGTAGGTCGCGCCCGTGCGGTCGTGGTAGAACTCGGCGTCATCAGTGAACAGTGAGCCAAATTTGGCCTGATCGCAGGTCACAAATGCCGCATCGAAGAGTTCGCGGTCCATCCTGGCGAGTTCCTCGTACAAATGGTCCGCACGAGCGGAGTCCTGAGCGCGGGCGCTTGCAACTGCCAAAGCAAGAATGAAGATTGCTGAGCTGAGCCGCGCGATTGAAGTCAGTCTGACCATGTCGCATCCTGCCTTGGTCCCTATCAGGCGGCGCCTTCGTTCGCGATTACTCTTGAATGAGTAACGATTTCGTATTTGATGCCCTCGAGGTCCTTGAAAAACAGCGCGTAATAGCCGGCCGGTGTGTATTCTGGATATTCGCGAGGCGGTGCTACGATTACAGCCCCAATGACCTGCAACTCGCCGTAAAGCCTGTCGACTTCGGCCCGAGACGCCGCCTGGAACGCAAGATGGTGGAGTGCTCCGGGTTTTCGTCGATGAATCATGTCATTCTGGAAGGCTTTTCGAGGAGATGTGATGGCGAAGGCCATCCGCGGATGGCTGTACTCGATCACGTGGAGTTCGTGCGCATCTATGACCGCGCTCGTTCTGCTCGTCGGGCTGAAGCCTAGAAGCGGAAGAAGCTTGTCGTAGAAGGGAACAGCAACCGAGATGTCTCGAACTGTTATCTGAATATGATCGATTACCGGTTGCATACGTCTAGCTCTTCCGCTGGCAGGGAGGTGCGGGTTGATTGCGCCGCCTAACGCTCGCGATCAGCGCTGGATGCCGCATCGCATGGGTAGGCCGCACTTTGACCAACGCGTCTCCGATCACAGGTGGCTGAAGTGTTCGGGTGCGCATTGCCAGCTGTCGCTGCGACCGTCGACGTAGATGATTGGGGCGTGAGCAAGCTCCTCGTCGGAGACGTCGTCCAGGCATCCCAGGTTGACTCCATACATCCGTCCGATGGGCGTTTCGTTTCCGACGCCAAAGGCCCGCACACCGCAGTACCGGCAGAAGTAGTGGTGGTTCTTCCTGGTATTGAACAGGTACTGGGTCAGGTCCTCTTTCCCTGCCAACAGGCGAAAGCCCTCGGGCTTCACCACGGCTGGCCAGAAGCGTGTCCGCCTGCAGATGGAGCAGTTGCATCGGTAAGTGCTCTGAGTCAGGTCAAGATCAACCTCGAACTTGACGGCGTCACAGTGACAACTGCCATGGTATGTCTTCAGCATGTTCGAGTCCCTGTCGCCTTGTTAGGTCGCAATAGCACGAATTTTCGAGGTCAGCAGTAGCCAGGCCAGATACGCAGCCGCGACCAAATCGTAGGCCAGGCAAAAAGCTGGCCACCAGGACGGCACACCAGGGTTCGCAATCAACTGGCCATGCACAAAGTCGTACACGCCATGTGCGGCCAGCGCCGCCACTACCAGCCACAGTGACAGCTTGAATCCAGCGATCGAAGCGGCCAGAAAGACGACGATCGCAATCGACTCGTGCGCGAGTGTCCGGACGGAACCGCTCATGACCGCAAACAGCCCGTAGGACGAGGCAATGACGATCATGACCGTAGGATAAAATGCCCGGTCGCGGTCCAGTCCTAGATACGTGGCCGACAGTCCGACCAAAAGCGCCAATCCGACACCCACAAGGAACTCCATATTACGAATCCCCGGGGTCGGATGAAGAGTTACCAATGATCTCTTGCAATTCCGGCGCAATGGGCAGGCGCTTGAACATGCTGATATCGGTGCCACCCGTGTTGCCTGTTGGAACAAAGCCGATGGCCGATCCAATGACACCCAGGACGAGTCGAATAGCTTGCCCGAAGGCCGCACCGGATCGCCTTCGACGGAGCTCCAACGTGAACATGAGCCAATGCGCCTTCGCATGTGCGCTCACGATGGTTTGGCCGATGACGTGAGCGCGCTCCAGATGCTTAAAAGCGCGCTCCAGATCCCCAGCGGCAGTGAGCTCTCTGCTAAGAGTGATCTCACGATTGAATGCCAGGCGTCGTTGGCTGTTCACGACTTTCTGTCGATGCGACCTAACATCCGCGTTGAGCGGGCCGCGCACAGCGCGGCCGGCGCGGCCCAGGCGCAATTATCGTCCGCGCGCCTGTGGCGCGCTCGCTCAAACCCGTCACGGCCCGCTCCATACACGCATTGTTTGGCAGCACGCTGCTGGTACCCCGTGGCATAGACGATGAAGACGCCAAGCGCCAATGCGGCGGCCGCCCAGGCGCGAACAATGCTAGCGCCTTGCGACCACCAACCCAAGATGGTTTCGGCGAGCTGCACCCCGAAAAATGGAGTTATCACGCCACCCAGGACGATAAGCACTCCCAGACTCCGCAACGCGATCGGGACCCGGGATAGTGGCGCAGCGAGAACCAGAACGATCCCAAATGCAATGCGCACAACGGCGGCGAAATAAATGATTGGCGGAGTCTGTATCGATTGAATTAACCGCAGGAAGAACTCCGGGGCGATTAGGCCGACGATGCCTTGAGCGATTATCAACAATCCGATTGCAAGAGCGGCAACAGGCATTGCGATGTCCCTCTCGTGCTGCCTAACGTCCGCGATCAGCGGCGGCGCGCCGCTTGCCCTGGTTGCAAGCGGCGTGACGACAAGCGCCGAACGCTGCATTGTTAGGTATCTTGTTAGGCAGCCACGCGGGACACTCGTAGATTCTTGCGCCGCTTCTCGGCGTGCCAAAGGTCGTACTGCGTCTGCTGATTCATCCAGCTTTCGGAACTGGTACCAAAAGCCATCGACAGCCGTACCGCCATCTCGGGACTGATGCCAGCGCGGCCATTCAGCAGGGCCGACAGTGTCTTGCGACTAATACCCAAGGCAGAGGCCGCATCCGTGACCGTGAGTTCCAACGGCTCAAGACAGAGCTTGCGGATAATCTCGCCAGGGTGGGGAGGGTTGTGCATCCTCATGGGCTACCTCAGTGATAATCCTCGTAGTCGACGTCTACCGCATACTTGCCCTCAAATCGAAAAGTGATCCGCCAATTGGCGCGAACCGTTACGGACCAGGAACCGCTGCGACCGCCTTTCAAGGGGTGAAGTTTCAGGCCTGGCAGGCCCATATCACCTGGCGTAGTGGCGGCATTCAGAGTGCCCAAGATTAAGCCCAGCCGTTCGGCATGAGCAGCCTGAATCCCGGCCCGCGATCCTGTCGCAAAGAATTTGGCCAGGCCCTTGTGACGGAATGTCCGTATCACGAACCGAATTGTAACCCATAACGTTACGGGTTACAAGACACCTAACGCTCGCGATCAGCGGCGGCGCGCCGCCGGCGCGCCGCCTACTGATCCTGCAAGCGGCGTAACGACGCGCGACGATCGCTGCACGCATAGTTAGGCCGCAGAGACCGAAAGTTTGACGCCCAGACTCTGCAACACCTTGAGCACCGTGTCGTAACGGGGTTTTGCGCCCGGGGTCAGCGCCTTGTAGAGGCTCTCGCGACCAAGACCCGACTCTTCGGCGATGTTGCTCATGCCGCGTGCCTTCGCGACGTTTCCGACTGCGGCAAGGAAAACGTCCGGGTTGGGATCCTCGAGCGCAGCGGTAAGGTACTCCGCGACCACCTCGTCATTAGTGAGGTAAACGCTGGGATCAAACTCTTTCAGCTTGGCCATGGTTCTTACTCCAATTCCGCGAGCAGGCGGCGGGCCCGCGCAATGTTGCGACTCTGGGACGATTTGTCACCACCACACAACAGGACAATCACGACCTTGTGGCGTGGCGTGAAGTAGAGGCGGTAGCCGGCACCCACGTGAACTCGTAACTCGTGCAGACCACCACCCAGGCTCTTGCTGTCACCCAAGTTGCCGAGGCGAACCGACTCGAGCTCCGCCAGAATCCGTGCTTTCGCCTTTGCGTCCCGCAGCCCAGCCAACCAGCTAGAAAAGATCTCGGTACGCTGGAGCTGATACACAAATCAAGTGTATCCGAATGGATACAGTCATGCAAGTCGGCAGAAGCCGGTCTCTGTGGCCTAACATCCGCGATCAGCGGCGGCGCGCAGTCGGCGCGCCGCTTGCTTGCTGACCGAAACCTATGGAGGCCGCTTGCATTTCCTGCAAGCGGCGTGACGACAAGCGCCGAACGCTGCACGCATTGTTAGACCGCATACGCTGATTGCGGACTCATCCAACCTTGAGTTCTTCTCTCAGGACTCTACGCAAAGTGGCCTCATCGACTGGAGAAGCACCGGCGACGCCGCGCAACTTTTGATTGATGAGGGTCTGATAGCCAATACCTTCTGCCTCGGCCTTGGCTCGGAAAGTCATCAGCAGGTCGTTATCCAGCATGATGGTAATTCGAGTTTTGCCCTTTGCCTCGGCCTGGAGTCGGGCAAGGTGTGGGACGTCCTTGGCACGCTTGGCCTTCGAGAAGTCGTACTGTTTACGCATAGTGTTTGGCCTCTTTAAGCGTGGCTTTACGCGCCGAAATGAGTCGTACTCGATCCTGCCGCCGCAATGTGTAAACGACCGTCAGTAGTCGCATTTGCGCACTCATGCCAATCAGGACCCAGCGCGGCTCACCTTTCGAGGCGGCATCCTCCTGGGCTAAAGCCATCGGATCGAGCAGGGCGGTCGCGGCTTCTTCGAAACTGACTCCATGTTTCTTGAGATTCGAGTCAGCCTTGTCCGAATCCCACTCGATTTCCATATGCATATATTATGCATATCACGGAAAGGATTGCAAGTAACGCGAAAAAGGGCCCGATTTTGTGCGGTCTAGACAGTATGACTTTCGCTGGATGAGAGGACGCTGACCTCCGCGAGGGTAGCGTCGCGGATTGGCCGTCGGCCAGAGCCGCATGAGCAGTCAGTGACTATGCTCAGCATGAGGTCCCTTCAGCG